>Ga0302157_10001401_pt1 | contig 29664 bp, 28 predicted proteins | sample I_Bog_N3_3_FD_193502 | JGI IMG/M metagenome (GOLD analysis project Ga0302157, IMG submission 193502) | Peat permafrost microbial communities from Stordalen Mire near Abisko, Sweden - I_Bog_N3_3 | ecosystem: Environmental > Terrestrial > Soil > Wetlands > Peat | place: Sweden: Abisko, Stordalen...
GTCGCCGGCGCCCGCCGCCAACATGCCGAGCCGCGCCGCGCCCAAAGCGGCGCCGGCTTCCGCGCCCGCCGCCACGTCGATCGTCAGGCCCGTGGCGTCGGCGATCGTCTGGCCCCAGAAGCCGGAGCGCGCGCCGCCGCCGACCAGCAGCGGCGTCAAAGGCTTGGCGCCGGCCTCGGCGAGCACGTCCGTGCCGTCGGCGAAGGAGAAGGCGACGCCCTCCAGCACCGCGTAGATCAGCGCGTCGGCCCCGTGCGACGTGGTGAGCCCGGCGAACAGGCCCGTCGCCTGCGCGTCGTTGTGCGGCGTCCGTTCGCCGCTGAGATAGGGCAGGAACACCGGCGCGGTCGCTACGTTGTCCGCCGAGCGGGCGAAGACCTCCGCAGAGTCGATCGCCGCGCCGATCTCTCCGCCCTTGCCCAGCAAATCGCAGGCCCAGCTCAGCGACGAAGCGGCGGCGAGCATGACGGACATGCCGTGCCAACGACCGGGCAGCGCGTGGCAGAAGGCATGCAAGGTGCGCTCGGGCAGGCTGACGTATTTGTCGGTGACCGAGAAGATGACGCCCGATGTGCCGAGCGAGACGAAGCCTTCGCCGGGCTCGACCGCGCCGACGCCGACCGCCGAGGCCGCATTGTCGCCGCCTCCGCCCGCGATCGGGATTTTACGATCGCCCAAGCCCCAGGCGGAGGCGATTTCCGGCGACAGATAGGCCGAAATCTCCGAGCCTTCGACGAGGGACGGCATGTGCGACAGTTTCAGGCCGCTGGCGGCGACGAGCTCCTCGTCCCAGGCGCGTCGGCCGATGTCCAGCCATAGCGTGCCCGCCGCATCCGACATTTCCGAAACCGCCGCGCCGGAAAGTTTCAGGCGCACGTAATCCTTCGGCAGCAGCACGCGCCGGGTCGCGGCGAAGATTTCCGGTTCGTGCGCCGCGACCCACATCACCTTGGGCGCGGTGAAGCCCGGCATTGCCAGATTGCCCGCCTTGCGGCGGAAATCGGGCACGCGGCGCTCGAGCTCCACGCATTCGGCAAACGACCGGCCGTCGTTCCAGAGGATCGCCGGCCGCAGCGGTTTGTCGGCGGCGTCGAGCAGGGTCGCGCCGTGCATCTGACCGGAGAGTCCGATGCCCGCGAGTTCGCGGAACGCCGCGGGCGCTTGACGCCGGATCGCCGCCACGGCCGCCTCGACGCCCTCGAACCAGTCGTCCGGGTTCTGCTCGCTCCACAAAGGATGCGGCCGTGAGACCTCCAGTCCCGCCGAGGCTTCCGCGACGATGCGCTGATCGGCGTCGACCAGCAGCGCCTTCACCGACGAAGTGCCAATATCCAGCCCCAGGAACGTCGCCCCGTTGGTTCGCGCCGTCATGCGTCTCTCCCCCTCGATGAGTTGTGGCTGCAGGATAGTGCGGCTGGCGAAAAGGGGAAGGGGCGGCGCGCGTCGCGAGCATCCCGTTGGATTGGAAACCGCTCTAAGTTTTCTTACCGGACGGCTCGGCGCCCTTGTACAATTCGGCGATCACATGAATGATCGCCAGGAGTCCCGCCACGGAAACGAACAAAGCGTATTTGGCTATTTCGTCCAATATCTTCGGATAAACAACGGTCGAAGTGAACATGGCGAACGGAATGAGTGTGATTCCATTCAGCAAATCCGAGGCAATGTGTCGGTCGTTCAACACTTTTTCACCGCGTCGCCAACGCGAGATCATCATCAAGATCGTTATTGCCAGCGCCACGGCAAGCGTGATTTCGTCGACGACATTCACAGTCGGCTCGGTAGTCATTACAATGTCTCAAAAATAGTCGGGACTGCGTTTACGAGCCGGATAACCCAACATCAAAAATAGGTTTGCGCGCAGCTAAGCGCGTCCGCTTACAGCTTGACCAACCCCGTCCGTTCCGCCGCCGCAACGGCGACAAAACCTACAACGGCGGCAATCATCGCGGCTTTACCGTTGGCCGCGCCAGACAAAATGCCCGCGACGACGATGCCAAGCAGCGCGCCCGAAAACTCGAAACGCAGCGCGTTCAGAAAACCAAGAAAATCGCCGCGCCGCAATTTTTCGTAGCTCATATCCAAATCCTCAGTTCATACAAATCATTCAATCCGCGTCGATTTCGTCGCGATTCCATGCGAGGGCGTAAGTGGTGCAGGTTTGCAGCGGATCGGGCCGCCATGCTTGTTATGGCGGCGGTCGGCCGGCGAGATCGTAAGCGTCATAGACCGGTATTTTGGCGTCTTGCGTCGGAGGGAATCCGCCGCCCAGGACAACACGAGGAAATATATCGACCTTGAACAGCAGCCGTGCGAATTCGGCTTGCGGCGAATTCCGCGCCGCCTCGGGGCGCGCGACGTAAAATCCCTAAGCTTGGCCGACGATGTTCGCCGGCGATCGCGCTTCCGCCTGCGCGACGTCGAGCAGCCGCTTGGCGATCCTTTCGTCGACATATCCAGAGACGCTTCTGCCGGCCATTTCGCCCTCCTATGGCTTCTATAGGAGCTGGAGGTGAGCCGTAGTTTGTCAAGAAGGCCGCTGCCTCAAATTAGGCCCAGGCTCATGTCAGGCCGCCGCAAAGCCAAAACTTGACCCGTGCTATCAGTTGCCGTCATAGCCAACGTCGACGCTTCAGTGCGCCATACATTGTGAAAAGACCTGCCATGCTGTTGTCCACCCTGCTCGCCTTTGGCCGTCCGCTGCTCGCAGACGGCGCCACCGGCACCAATCTGTTCGAGGCCGGCCTCGCGGCGGGCGAGACCCCCGAGATCTGGAACCGGACGCATCCCGAGCGCATCCGCGCGCTGCATCAGTCGTTCGTCGACGCCGGCTCGGACATCATCCTCACCAACAGTTTCGGCGCCAACCGCCGCCGGCTGATGCTGCACAACCTACAGGACGAGACCCACGAACTGGCGCGGCTGGCGGCGGAGATCGCGCGCGGCGTCGCCGATGCGGCGGGGCGGCCGGTGGTGGTCGCCGGTTCCGTCGGGCCGACCGGCGATCTGCTGGCGCCGCTCGGGCCCTTGAGCGAAGACGAAGCGGTCGAGGTGTTCGTCGAGCAGATCGAGGGCCTGAAAGCCGGCGGCGCAGACGTGATCTGGATCGAGACGATGTCGGCGGCCGAGGAAATCCGCGCCGCGGCGCGCGCCGCCGTTCAGGTCGGCATGCCCTATACGGTGACGGCGAGCTTCGACACCGCCGGCCGCACCATGATGGGCCTGACGCCCGAATCCTTCGCCCGCGCCTTCGACGATCTCGCGGTGAAACCGCTCGCGTTCGGCTCCAATTGCGGCGTCGGCGCCGCCGATCTCTTGGTCTCCGTGCTCGGCATGACGGCAGCCAAGCCGGAATCCTTCGTCATCGCCAAGGCCAACGCCGGGGTGCCGCAATGGCGCGGGGCGGAAATCCATTATTCCGGTTCGCCGGAACTGATGGGCCAATATGCGGCGCTGGCGGTCGACTCGGGAGCGCGGATCATCGGCGGTTGTTGCGGCAACAAACCCGAACACGTCGCGGCGATGCGCCGCGCGCTCGACGCCCACGCCCGGGGCGTGCGCCCCGACGTCGAGGCCATCGTGACCGCGCTGGGGCCGCTGGTCTCGCCGCCGGCTGCTACCGAGGCCGCGCCCAAAACGCGCCGGCGGCGGAGCGAAGGCGTTTGACGCGCCTTCAGTACGTCGTCGAGCCTGAAAACGCCGGCGAGCGGCTCGATCGCTTTCTCAGCCGCTCCGCCGAGGCGGCGGGGCAGACGCTGTCGCGCACCCGCCTGAAGGCTCTGATCGAAGCCGGCGAAGTGACCGTCAACGGCGTGGTCGCGCTCGACCCGGCGAAAAAAGTCCTGGCCGGCGCCAGACTCGAAGTCGAGCCGCCGCCGCCGGAAGATTCGCCGCTGGTGGGCGAGGACATCCCGCTCGACGTCGTGTTCGAGGACGATCATCTCATCGTGCTCGACAAGCCCGCCGGGCTGGTGGTCCATCCCGCCGCGGGGCACGCCACCGGCACGCTCGTCCAGGCGCTGATCGGTCATTGCGGCGACTCCCTTTCCGGCATCGGCGGCGTGCGCCGTCCCGGCATCGTGCATCGGCTCGACAAGGACACTTCGGGCCTGTTGGTGGTCGCCAAGACCGACGAGGCGCATCGCGGCCTCGCCGACGCCTTCGCCGACCATGGGCGCACCGGCTCGCTGGAGCGCGAATATCTGGCGCTCGTCTGGGGAAACTTTCTCAACCAGGCGGGCACGATCGACTTGCCGCTCGGCCGCCATCCGCATCACCGCGAGAAAATGGCGGTCGTGGCGGAGGAAAAGGGCCGCTTCGCGATCACCCACTGGCGTGTGGTCGCCGCCTATCCGACCGCCGCGCTCGTCGCCTGCCGGCTGGAAACCGGCCGCACCCACCAGATCCGCGTCCACATGGCCCACATCGGCCACCCGCTGCTCGGCGATTCTGTTTATGGCGGCGGCTTCAAGACCAAGGCGAACCTGCTGTCCGACGACGCGCGAGCGGCGCTGGAAACGCTGAACCGTCAGGCCCTCCACGCCGCCGTGCTGGGCTTCGACCATCCGGTGACGGGGGAGGCTCTGCGCTTCGAGAGCAAGCCGCCGGAGGATTTTCGGAAGTTGAGCGAGGCGTTGAAGGCGGGGTAGGGCACGATGATACCGCCCCCGCCTTAACTCAGCGCCTATGGGGACGGGCCCGGGCATGACGGACGGTGCAGTCTATGATCATATCCCCGTATCGCCACCCGTCGTCGCAACGATGGACCGCGCACACCATCGGCTGAGCCTTGTGTCCAGCTTCATGTCGTCGCGCGCCCCGGACGCGAATCCTTCCGAGTCAAAAAAAAGTCTATGCGACCGGCTACGCCCCGACTGGCTACACGGAAACGGCGAATTCCGCCGATCTGAGTTTCCAACGCCACGATAGCGGAATCGCGAGCAGCGCGCCCGCGGCCGCCGTGAAGAGCGCAACCTCCAATCCCGCCTTGGCCGCAATGAATCCCCAGATCGCGCTGCCGAGCGCGATCGAGCCGAAAATAGCGGTCAAAAAGATCGATAGGCCGCGGCCCCGCACCCAATCCGGCAAAGCGAGTTGCGCAGATACATAAAGCTCGGAGAGCACTATCGTCCAAGCCGCCCCAGCGATCAGCGCGGCCGCGCCCACGAGGAATAGATCGCCAGCCAGCCCGAATAGGACAAGCGCAATCGCGAGACCGCAGGTTGCAACGGCGACAATTCCGCTGCTGCCCATCCTTTTTTGCAGCCATGAGAGCGCGACCGAACCGAGCACGGCGCCGGCGCTGACGATGGCCAACAAGATGCCATAGAGCTCGGCCCCGTACGTTGGCTGCTGGCGCGCAATCAGCGGCAACAGCGCCAAATAGGCGGAGGCAAACGGATAGACCGCGACGGTGCGAACCATCGCAGCCTTAAGACGCTTGTTTTTGAAGGCATGCCGAAATCCGATGCGCAGCGCGCAGATTATGCGCTTTCGCGTCAAACTCGCGCCGAATCTCTTTGGGGCGCGCCACCATACCAAAGCCGCGATCGAGGACAAATCGGCGACCCCAAACAACCAGTAGGGCGAGTAGGAACCCAGTTTCGCGATCGCGAGACCCGCGACCGCGGGTCCCACGGCGCGACTTAGATTGTAGCCCACGCTGTTGGCTGCGTTGGCGCCGGCGAGATCCCGCGGCGGCACCAGCAGCGGCGTGATCGACAGCCATGCCGGCGCGGCCAGCGACCAGATCACGCTGAGAACAAAGTTCGTCGACAGCAAAACAACCGGGGTGAGGCGGTCGAAGAAAATGACCGAGCCGAGAATGCCCATCAGAACGACGACGAGCGTTTCGAGAGTGATCAAAAATCGGCGCGCTTCCACCATATCGGCGAGAGCGCCCGCCGGTATGGTGCAGAGAAACATCGGCAGGGTGCTCGCGACCTGCACCATCGATACCGCTCTCGGATCCGGGTTCAGTGTGGTCATCAGCCATGCCGAAGAGGTGTCGGAGATGGCGAGACCCGTCAGCGAAAGGGTCGTGGCGATCCATATCACGGCGAAGGGCGCGTGGGAGAACGCGCCTAACCGGGCAACTGGCCGGACCCTTCTACCTGACCCCATAGCCGCTCCTATCCCATGGCGACGATAGCCGCAATTTGAAATTCGACAACCAGCAAAGCCGACTTTTATTGCGGGCAAGTCACATGTCAGCGATTACGGGGGATCGAATGGGACGTGATCGTAACAGGGGCAAATGCCCAGGCGGCGCGGCATTGCAGCCGAGCTCGCCGACCTCGGCTGGGTAACCGGGGCAGATTCCCGGGCGCCTGCCGAGGTCAACGGCCTCGGCTACAAAAACGCGCTGCCCGGGAATTTGCCCTAGACCATCGATTTCTTGAAATGACTCCTATCATGGGACCTCGGCCATTCTCCATTTCCAGGTGTGAATGACAGGCTTTCGATGGATCCGCTCGATTGGAGAAAACAAAACTCGGCTTGGAAGACTTGCAAGTTCTTGAAATCGCACAAAACCGCCAAAGGAATCTTTGCAAACACTTGCTAAAAACACAGTCAGATTTGAAAAATGTTGCATAAATTGCTTGGAGGCAGGGCAGGCTTACCCCCACCTGCGGCCGCCGTCACCCCACTCCTCCCCCGCAAGCGGGCGAGGGAGCGTGCCCCTCACCGCCACGTCAACTTCACCGCAATCCAAACCAGCGCCGCCGCGATCCACCACAGCGCGGCCGAGCTTCGCGGCGGCGGCGCCGGCGCCGGGTCGATCGGCCAGGAATCGATCCAGCGGCCGATCTTGGCGAGCCGCTCGGGCGCCTCCACCACTTCGTGCAAAAACTTCCCCGCCGCGACGCGGGCATCTTCCAGCTTTCCTCGAGGGCCGAGATTGTCGGCGATCCAGGCGCCTACCACCGGTTCCGAAGTCTTCCACATGTCGAGGCGCGGGTCGAGCTTGCGGGCCACGCCTTCGACGACCACCATCGTCTTCTGCAGCATCACCAGTTCGACGCGGGTGTGCATGTCGAACAAAGCGGTGACCTCGAACAGCAGCGTCAGCAGCTTCGCCATCGAGATCTGGTCGGCCGGGCGGGCGTGGATCGGCTCGCCGATGGCGCGGATCGCCTGGGCGAAATCTTCCACCCGGTGCACGCGCGAAACATAGCCGGCCTCGAAGTGCACTTCCGCGACGCGCAGATAATCGCGGCGGATGAAGCCGAACAGGATTTCGGCGAGGAAGCGGCGCTCCTTCAGTCCCAGTCGGCCCATGATGCCGAAATCGAGCGCGACGAGGCGGCCTTGGCCGTCGATGAGGAAATTGCCGGGGTGCATGTCGGCGTGAAAGAAGCCGTCGTTGAGGGCGTGGCGCAGGAACGACTGGATGATCTTCCGCCCCAGGGCCGGCGCGTCGAAGCCGAGCTTCGTCAGCAGTTCCGGGTCGGAGGCGGGCACGCCTTCGATCCACTCCATGGTGAAGATTTCGCGGGTGGTGCGGTCCCAGTCGACGCGCGGGCAGCGGAAGTCGGGATCGTCGGCGAGATTCTCGCCAAATTCGGCCGCGGCCGCCGCCTCCAGGCGGAAGTCCATCTCGATGCGCATCGAGCGCGCCAGCGTCTCGACGACCTCGACGGCCTTCAGCCGGCGCAGATCCGGCGCCAGCCGCTCGGCCCAGCGCGCGGCGAAAAACATGTCGTTGAGATCGCGCTGAAAGCGCCATTCGACGCCGGGGCGGAGAATTTTTACCGCGACATCGTGTTCGCCCTGGTCGTCGCGCACCTTGGCGCGATGCACCTGCGCGATCGACGCCGCCGCCACCGCCTCGCCGAACTCGACGAACACCTCGCCGATCGGGCGATCGAAGGCGGCCTCGACGCGCGCGACGGCGAACTCGCGGTTCGCCGGCGCCATGCGGTCCTGCAGGCGCTCGAGTTCCCGGGCGAGCTTGGCGCCGACGACGTCGGGGCGGGTCGCCAGCGATTGACCGAGTTTTACATAAGAAGGTCCCAGGCGGTCGATAGCGGCCGAAAGCCCGGAGGCGCCGCTGCGCGACAGCGCGTTGGCGAGCCGCAGCGCCAGCTTGGCGCCGGGCGGCAGCGTGCGCGGGTCGACGTCGAGAAAGGCGCCTTCGCGCGCGAGCACATAGCCGGCCCGCGCCATACGGGCCGTGTGGCCAAGGAAAGTCAGCATATGCGCTTCAGAGCTTCCAGCCCGAGTGGATCGCAACGACGCCGCCCGTGAGCCGCGTGAATTCGACGCGCGAAAAACCGGCGTCTTCCATCATGCTGGCGAACACTTCCGGCGCCGGAAATTGCCGGATCGATTCGACGAGGTAGCGATAGGGCGCGCCGTCGCCCGCGATCACCTTGCCCAGCGCGGGAATCGCGGTGTCGGAATAGACCGAGTAGATCCGGTCGAGGACCGGCAGGTCGACCTGCGAGAATTCGAGGCACAGGAACCGCGAGCCGACTTTCAACACGCGATAGGCCTCTTTCAGCGCGCGCTCGATGCGCGGCACGTTGCGAATGCCGAAGGCGACCGTGTAGCCATCGAAGGAACCGGTCTCGAACGGCAGTTCCTCGGCGTTGGCTTCGACGAACTCGACCCGATCGCCGCCGCGGCGCTTTTTCGCCCGCTCTTCGCCCACCCGCAACATGTCGGAGTTGATGTCGAGCACCGTGACCGAGGTTTCCGGGCCGCCCGCGGCGGCGATGCGGAAGGCCACGTCGCCCGTGCCGCCGGCGACGTCGAGATGACGATACGGACGATGGCGCGGCGGATGCGCTTTGGCGACCAGAATGTCCTTCCAGACGCGGTGCAACCCGGCCGACATGAAGTCGTTCATCAGGTCATAGCGATCCGCGACCTTGTGGAACACGTCGTCCACCAGGCCCTGCTTCTCGTCGAGCCGGACCGTGCGGTCGCCGAAATGGGTCTCTTGGGCGTCGACGTTCATGGGGGTCTCCAAAGGCGCGCGACCATAGCCCTTGCGGTCGCCGCGAGCCAGAGGCAAGACGCGGCGCTTGGTCGCAGAAACCCGGCGCGAATGCGCAAGTTGATCCGAAGGCGCCCTTCCGTCGTTAAAAGTTCGCTGCTAACAGAAAGCGCGTTTACGGTTTTGAGCCGCGGCAAATCCGGCGGCTGTCTCACAGGGAGAGCGAAGTGAAAATTCTTGTTGGTTCGATGATTGGCGCCGCGGCTTTGCTGGGCGTGTCCGGCGCCGCGCTGGCGCAGGACGCCGCCGCTGGCGAGATCGTGTTCAAGAAATGCAAGGTCTGCCACCAGATCGGCGAAGGCGCCCACAACATGGTCGGACCGGTGCTGAACGGCGTGGTCGGCCGCCCCGCGGGAACCTATCCCGGTTACAATTATTCCGAAGCCAACAAGAATTCCGGGATCACCTGGGACGAGGCGACCCTCCAGGTTTATTTGCATGATCCCAAGGCCAAGGTCCCCGGCACGAAGATGACCTTCCCGGGGCTCCAGAGCGACGACGACATCAAGAACGTGATCGCTTATCTCAAGTCGATCGACAAGGACGGCAAGAAGATCTGAGCGCACTGCGCCACGTCGGCAACCACTGCTCTACGTCATGGCCGGGCTCGTCCCGGCCATGCACCGCGGGAAGTGTCGGAACCGCTTGGCAGCAGGACTCACAGCGGGACGTGGATACCCGGGACAAGCCCCATAGGCGCTAAGTTAAGCGCTGCCTCCTGCCGTCATGCCCGCGCTTGTCGCGGGCATCCACGTCGGGACGTTTCTGGAAAGCCGCCGAAATAAGCAACGCGGCCCGACGTGGATGGCCGGGACGAGCCCGGCCATGACGGTAAGCGCGGTTGGGAACCCCTGAAAACTCTTAAACTTTGTGCCTGCGGGGACGGCCCGCGCCATGGCGCGGGGCGGGATGGCGCTCCCGAACGACGCTTCACCGCGGCAAATTGCCATTCGCTTCCAGCACCGATCCGGCGAGATAGAGTGAACCGGTGATCAGGATGCGCGGCGGCTTTTCCCACACGCGCTCCGCCAGCGCGTCCAGGGCCGCCCCGACGCTCGCTGCGGGCTTCGCGTTCAAACCCGCCTGCCGCGCGATGACCGCGACCTCCTCGGCGGACCGCGCCACATGCTCGCCTTCTATCGGCACGGCGATCGCTTCCCGCGCCAGTCCTTTGAAATGAGCCAGGAAGCCGGCGGTGTCCTTGGTCGTCAATGTGCCGCAGATCAGCGCCAGCGGTCTCGACGCAGCCTCCTCGAAATCCGCCATCGCCTCGGCGAGAACGCGTCCGCCAGCCTCGTTGTGGGCGCCGTCGAGCCAGACTTCGGCCTGGGGCGGCGCGCGGTCGACGAGCGGGCCCGAGCGCAGCCGTTGCAGCCGCGCCGGCCATTCCGCCCCCAGCAGGCCGCGCTCGAAAGCGTTCGACGGCAGGTCCGGAGCGATCGCTCTCAAAGTGGCGACGGCGTTGGCGGCGTTGGCGAATTGATGCCGCCCGGCCAGCCTTGGCGTCGGCAGATCCAGCAGACCTTGACGATCCTCGAACACCAGCCGGCCGTGCTCGGCGCGGATGAAGAAGTCGCGCTCGGCCAGCGTCAGCGGCGCCTGAACTCGCATCGCCGCGCCTTCGATGACGCGCAGCGCTTCGGGCTCCTGAGCGGCGACGATCGCCGGCGCGCCGCGTTTGAGGATGCCCGCCTTCTCGAAGGCGATCTTGTCGACCGTTGCGCCGAGAAATTCGGGATGGTCGATCGAAACCGGGGTGATGACGGTCGCGGCCGGCTCGTCGATCACGTTGGTCGCGTCGAACCGCCCGCCTAAGCCGACTTCCAGCAGCAGGTAATCGGCGGGGGTACGGTTGTAGAGCCAGAACGCGGCGGCCGTGGTGATCTCGAACACCGAAATCGCCTTGCCGTCGTTTACGCGTTCGCATTCGTCGAGCGCTGCGTTCAGCCGCTCGTCGTCGACGAGTTCGCCGGCCAGCCGTATCCGCTCGTTGAAGCGCACAAGATGCGGCGACGTATAGACGTGTACGCGCTTGCCCGCAGCCTCCAGAATCGCCCGCAGGAACGCGACCGTCGAGCCCTTGCCGTTGGTGCCGGCGACATGAATCACCGGCGGCAGACGTTTTTGCGGCGCGCCGAGATCGGCGAGCAGCCGTTCGATGCGATCGAGCGAAAGATCGATGCGGCGGGGGTGGAGCGGCTGAAATCTCGCCGTGATCTTGTCGATAGCGTTCAAACGCGAACTCCCGCGGCCTTGGCGGTCACGCCGCCCGCGCCGGCGCCTTGGCGAGCATGCGGCAGAGCCGGGCGAGCGTCTCGCGCATGGCCGTGCGCGGTACGACCATGTCGACCATCCCGTGACTTTTGAGGAATTCGGCGCGCTGAAAACCTTCGGGCAGGCGCTCGCGCACCGTCTGCTCGATGACGCGCGCGCCGGCGAAGCCGACGACGGCGCCGGGCTCGGCGATCTGCACATCGCCGAGCATCGCGTAGGAGGCGGTGACGCCGCCGGTCGTCGGATTGGTGAGCACGACCAGATAGGGGACGCGGGCGGCGCGGAGCCGCTGGACGGAGACCGTCGTGCGCGCCATCTGCATCAGCGAATACATGCCCTCTTGCATGCGGGCGCCGCCCGAGGCGGTGAAAATGATGAACGGCGCGCGGCGGTCCGCCGCGACCGACATGCCCTCGACGATCGCCTCGCCGGCAGCCATGCCGAGCGTTCCGCCCTGGAAGCCGAAATCGTGCACGGCTACGATGACCTCCTGGTCTTCGAGCTTGCCGGAGGCGAGCACGATCGCGTCCTGCGAGCCGGATTTGAGGCGATGCTCCTTCAGGCGGTCGGCGTAGCGTTTGATGTCACGAAATTTCAGCGGGTCCTGCAGCGTCTCCGGAATCGGCATTTCCTGAAACGCGCCCTCGTCGAACAAGGCGCTCAGGCGCACGCGCGGCGCGATCGACATGTGATAGCCGGATCCCGGCACCACCATCAGATTGGCCTCGAGGTCCTTGTGATAGACGAGTTGGCCCGATTCCGGGCACTTGACCCAAAGATTTTCGGGCGTTTCGCGCCGCAGCAGCGAGCGGATTTTCGGCGGAACGACGTTGGAGATCCAGTTCATGTCAGCGCCTTTCGTCAGCCTCGCGCTTTGGCGACGCCCCGCACGCCCGACGCCAGACTGGCGACGAGCCTCGCCACGGCGGCCACCGTGTCCGGCCCCGCATGGCCATCGACGAGCGACGTACGCAAAACCTCGACGATCGCCGAGCCGACGACCACGCCGTCCGCGCGCTCGGCGATGCCCGCCGCGCTCGCGGCGTCGCGCACGCCGAAGCCGACCGCGACAGGCAAATGGGTATGTCTCTGGATGCGCGCAACCGCCTCGCCGACGATTTCCGGTTTTGGCGCGGCGGCGCCGGTGACCCCGGTGATCGAGACATAATAGACGAAGCCGGAGGTGTTCGCGAGCACGGCGGGAAGCCGCTTGTCGTCGGTCGTCGGCGTGGCGAGACGGATGAAACTCAAGCCCGCGGCCAGCGCCGGCAAGCACAGTTCGTCGTCTTCCTCGGGAGGCAGATCGACGACGATCAAGCCGTCGACGCCGGCCGCCTTGGCGTCGACGAGAAATTTTTCCACGCCGTAGACATAGATGGGGTTGTAATAGCCCATCAGCACGATCGGCGTCGCCGGCTCGGCGGCGCGGAATTCGCCGACGATCGCCAGCGTCTTCTTCAGCGTCATGCCGCCGCGCAGCGCGCGCAGGCCCGCCGCCTGGATCGCCGGGCCGTCGGCCATCGGATCAGTGAACGGCATGCCGACCTCGATGAGGTCGGCCCCCGCGCCCGGCAGTGCGCGTAAAATCTCCAGCGAGGTCTGCGGGTCTGGGTCGCCGGCCATCACGAACGTGACCAGGGCGGCGCGGCCTTCCGCGCGGAGGGTTGCAAATCGGGCGTCGATGCGGGTCGTCATGCGCGGCTCGTTAGCACGGGCGCGTGGTGAGGGAAACCCGGGGTTTCGCCGCATCGCGGTTTTGAGATTTCCGCGCGGATTGGGCATCGGGCCGGAAGCCGCGAAATCTCAGCTAAGGCGATGCGGCAAAATAATTGAATCGGCTGGCGCCGTCATGGCCGGGCTTGTCCCGGCCATCCCCACGATTTGCTAGCAAATCGTTGACGTCGTTCAGCTTAAGCCGACAGGAAGGTTTGTCACGATCTCGCGATAGGACTCGATCCGATTATGATAATCTTCTTCAGTATTGATGATCCGCGACGTGGATGGCCGGGACAAGCCCGGCCATGACGGAAATGGAACCGTTATTTCTGCGATTCTCCTTATGCGGACCGTTAGGCATGTTCACCCCCCACCCCCTCACACGTCCAAATTCGCCACGTTCAGCGCATTCTCCTGAATGAACTCGCGCCGGGGCTCCACCACGTCGCCCATCAGCTTGACGAAGATGTCGTCGGCTTCGTCCACTTCGCGGATCTTCACTTGCAGCAGCGAGCGCGCCTCGCGGTCCAGCGTCGTTTCCCAGAGCTGGTCCTTGTTCATCTCGCCGAGGCCTTTGTAGCGCGAGATCGTCACGCCCTTGCGGCCGGCGGCGTTGACGGCTTCCAGCAGTTCCGACGGGCCGGACACCACGGTGTCGTCGCCCTTGCGGACGAAATGCGCGGGGCCGGAAAAGGCTTCGCTCAGCGGCTTGGCGTGTTCGTCGAGCCGTCGCGCTTCCGCCGAAGCGATCAGGCCGACTTCCAGCAGCACGGCTTGCTTGACGCCGCGCACGATGCGCGTCAGCACATAGCCGCCGTTCTCAGTGCGGCCGGTCCAGGAACGCTCGGTCTCCTCGGCGATGGCGTTCATGCGCACGGCCAATTCCTGGGCGCGGGCCTCGCCGGTGGGATCGTCCGCGGTCGCCAACGGCCGCAACGCGCCCATCAGCGCGGCCTGCTCGACGGCGGCCTTGTTGTAGCGCGAATGCAGGCCGGCGAGCAGGCGCTTCATCGCGCGCGCTTCGTCAACCAGGGCCTTCAGATCCGCGCCGGCCCGCACTTCGCCGCTGGAGAGCCTGAGCGTCGCGCCGTCGAGGCCCGCCGACACCAGATATTCCTCCATCGCCCGCTCGTCCTTCAAATATTGCTCGGACGAGCTGCGCTTCACTTTGAACAGCGGCGGTTGCGCGATGTAGAGATGGCCGTTCTCGATCACCTGCCGCATCTGACGGAAGAAGAACGTCAGCAGCAGGGTGCGAATGTGCGAGCCGTCGACGTCGGCGTCGGTCATGATGATGATCTTGTGATAGCGCAACTTCTCGATGTTGAAGTCGTCGCGGCCGATGCCGGCGCCGAGCGCGGTGATCAGGGTTCCCACCTGATCGCTCGCCAGCATCTTGTCGAAGCGCGCCCGCTCGACGTTGAGGATTTTTCCGCGCAACGGCAGCACCGCCTGGAATTCACGGTTGCGGCCCTGTTTGGCGGTGCCGCCGGCCGAGTCGCCCTCGACGATGAAGATTTCCGATTTCGCCGGATCGCGTTCCTGACAATCGGCGAGTTTGCCGGGCAGGCTCGCGATGTCGAGCGCGCCCTTGCGCCGCGTCAGCTCGCGCGCCTTGCGCGCCGCCTCGCGCGCCATCGCCGCCTCCAGCACCTTGGCGACGATCAATTTGGCTTCGGCCGGATGCTCCTCGAACCATTGCTCGAGCTTCTCGTTGACCATGCCCTCGACGGCCGGGCGCACTTCCGAGGAGACGAGTTTGTCCTTGGTCTGCGAGGAGAATTTCGGATCGGGGCATTTGACGCTGAGCACGCAGGTCAGGCCTTCGCGGCAATCGTCGCCGGTGAGGTCGACCTTCTCTTTCTTGTTGAGGCCGGAGCGCTCGGCATAGCCGGTCACCTGTCGCGTCAGCGCGCTGCGCAGACCAATCAGATGCGTGCCGCCATCGCGCTGCGGAATGTTGTTGGTGAACGGCAGCACGTTCTCGTGATAGCTGTCGTTCCACCACAGCGCGACTTCGACGGCGATACGGTTGCTCTCGCCCTTGATTACGATCGGCTTGCCGATGATCGGCGTCTTGGCGCGGTCGAGATAGCGCACGAACGCCTCGAGCCCGCCGTCGTAATGCAGTTCTTCGCGCTTGGGCTCCGGGCCTCGCGCGTCGGTGAGCAGGATGCGCACGCCGGAATTGAGAAAGGCGAGTTCGCGCAGGCGATGCTCGATCGTCGGATAGTCGAACTCGACCATCGTGAAGGTTTCCAGGCTCGGGGTGAACGTCACCTCCGTGCCGCGCTTGGGCTTGCCGTCCTGGATCGGCGCCGGGCCGACGATGGCCAGCTTGTCGATCGCGTCGCCATGCCTGAAGTTGATCTCGTGCTCCAGCCCGTCGCGCCAGATCCTGAGCCGCAGATGCGTGGAAAGCGCGTTGACGACCGACACGCCGACGCCATGCAGTCCGCCGGAAACCTTGTAGGAATTCTGGTCGAATTTTCCGCCGGCGTGGAGTTGCGTCATGATCACTTCGGCCGCCGAGACCCCTTCTTCCGGGTGGATGTCGGTGGGGATGCCGCGCCCGTCGTCGGTCACGGTGACGGAGCCCTCGGCGTTGAGCGTGACGGTGACGCGCTTGGCGTGGCCGGCGAGCGCCTCGTCGATGGCGTTGTCTACGACCTCGTAGACCATGTGGTGCAGGCCCGAGCCATCATCGGTGTCGCCGATGTACATGCCGGGTCGCTTGCGCACGGCGTCGAGGCCGCGCAACACTTTTATCGAGTCGGCGCCATAAGCGTCGCTGCTGGCTTGCGCGGCCGCATTTTCGGCGTCGAGCGTCGGATTCGGATCTTCCATTGGGCAAAGCTACTTTTGTAGGCGCGCCGCGCTTTCCGCGCGCGCGATTCGTTCACGCGGCATTATAGCGTGCAAATGGTTGTCGGCGCACCGTTTTTCGGCGATTTGCCCACAATGAAGTCGGTGGCGGCGCGCCGCAATTTCCCCCTCGACCGAAGTCGCTGGCGCGGCAATGATGCCGGGGTGATTCGCGCGCGTTCGCGCTTCGGCGAAGCCGCAGGCGAAATGCGTTGCGGGCGCCGCTTTTTCGAAAGGGCCCAGGGCCTTGCGTGACCAAGTCAACGAGCCGCTGGGCCTAGGGCCACGGCCAAACCCTGGCCGGGGCGGCGCCGGCCGCGCCGTCCTGCGCGCTGTGCTCGGCGTCGCCGCCCTGTTGGCCGGCGCAGGCGGCGTCTGGGTGTGGACTCTGGCTGCCGCCGATCGCAATCGGCCGCTGGCCGTGGCGCGCATCGAGGCCAGGCCGTCTCCCGCGACGGCGTCGTCGCCGCTCCCTCAAGCCCCGCAAACCCAGGCCGACTCGCCGTCCGTGCCGGGCGGGGTCAGCGCTTTCGCCACCGGCGAGCAGGTCGAGGCGGTGAGCGGCGTCAAGGTCACCCGCAATGGCGGCGGCGGCCCGCCCAGCGCGCTGATCATCGACGTGCCGCAGGCGCTGGGCGTCCGGCTCGCGCCGGCGCCGGATCCGCGGCTGGTGGAGAAATCGCGTTATGGCGCCTTGCCGCGCATCGGCGCGGACGGCTCGCGGCCCGCCGACGTCTATGCCCGGCCGATCTTCGAATCGGTGCGGCTGCGCGGCGCGCCGAAGATCGCCATCCTGGTCGGCGGGCTCGGCCTCGACCCGGTGAGCACGAAAGCGGCGATCTCCCGCCTGCCGGCGGCGGTGTCGCTGGGCTTTGCCCCTTACGGCGCCGATTTGCCGGCGCTGGCGGCGCAGGCGCGCGAGGCGGGGCATGAAATCCTGCTTCAGGCGCCGATGGAAGGTTTCGGCGCGACTTCCCCGGGTCCGCGCACGCTGTCGGTCGCCGCGGACGAGGCGGACAACCGGGACTCGCTGCAATGGATGATGGCGCGGTTTCCCGGCTTCGTCGGCGTCGAAAACTATCTCGGGGCCAAGTTCACCGCCGACAGCCAGGCCTTCGCGCCCGTCCTGGCGGAGATTTCCGCCAGGGGATTGCTCTACCTCGACGACGGCTCGTCGCCGCGCAGCCTCGTCGGCGCCATCGCGCCCGGCCTCAATCTGCGCGCCGCGCAGGCCGACGTCGTCATCGACGCGACGCCGACCGCCGAGGCGATCGAATTGGCGCTCGCCAGGCTCGAGGCCTTGGCGCGCCGCCAGGACGGGGCTATCGGCGTGGCGACGGCGCTGCCGGTCACCCTCGACCATCTCGCCCATTGGGCCGAAGCGCTGGAGGGCCGCGGCATCGCGTTGACTCCCGTTTCCGCGCTCGATGCGCGCGGGACCCTGCATAGCGCCGGCGCGACGCCTTGAAACGGACGGCCTTGCTGGGCCATAGGTTTTGAGCGCGCGGCCTGAGCGCGCGCGAAAATTGCGAGAGCCCCGTGAGCCAGGATGTCCCCTATCGTCGCTGCGCCGGCGTCGCGCTTATCAATCGCGACGGCGACGTGTTCATCGGCCGGCGCAAGAAGGAGCGTGACGCCCAGGCTTTCGCCGGTCACGACTGGCAAATGCCGCAGGGCGGCATCGACGACGGCGAAAGCCCGCTGGAGGCCGCCCGGCGCGAACTCTGCGAGGAAACCAACGTCAGGAGCGCCAGCCTCGTCGCCGAGGCGCCGGACTGGCTGAGCTACGATCTGCCGCCGGAATTGGGCGGCCGTTGGCGCGGGCGCTACCGGGGTCAGAAGCAGAAGTGGTTTCTGTTCAAGTTCGAAGGGCCGGAGACCGAGATCGAGATTCACCTCCCCGCCGGCGGCCACCACGCCGCGGAATTTCGCGAGTGGCGCTGGGAGCGTTGGGAGGCGTTGCCGGATCTCGTCGTGCCGTTCAAGCGCGAGGTTTATGTCCAGGTCGTGGCGTTGTTCGCCCCGATCGCGCGGGGCATGCGCGGCTGACGCGGTGACGCGCACACGTATGCGAGGGGGTCGGGTGGTATTGCATTGGCTGCACCAATTGCCGGATCTGGCGATTCTGGCGATAGTGCTCGTCGTCGTGACCGCGATGGCGATGCTGGCGCCGCAATTCAGCCGGCGCGCGCTGCGCCTGGGCGAGAGCAAGGAGCGCGAGGACGCGGCTTTCGACGGCTACAAGGCGGTGGCGTCGATGATCGGCGTGGTTCTCGCCTTCTCTCTGGTGCAGGCCAATGGCGTGCTGCGTTCCATCGAAGTCGTCGTCGTCAAGGAAGCGGCGGCGATTTCGACTGTGGACCGTGTGCTGCTGCGCATCGGCCGGCCCGAACTTGCCGAACTCAGGCCGGCCTTGGCGGCCTACGCGCGATCGATCGTCGAGGACGAATGGCCGCTGCTGGCCGAGGGGAAGCGCAACCCGGCGACCGACGACGCCTTCATCGCCATATCCAAACCGGCGCGGTCCGTGACGCCCGCCGATGCGCGTCAGCAGGCCATGTACAACGAATTGTTGCGCAATCTCGACGACGTCGCCGACTTGCGCGAGGAAACCCTCGCCGCGACCGACGAGGGATTGCCCAGTTTCTTCTGGATCACGGTCTCGGGCCTGCTCGTCGTCGGCGTTGGACTCGCCGCGCTTTCCGGCGCGGGCTTGTCGCGCGCCGTCGGCCTCGCCGCCCCCGCGACGGCGATCGGCTTGCTGCTCGCTTTCGTCATCATCGTCGATCAGCCGTTCGAGGGCGAAACCAGCGTCAAGCCGGCGGCGATCGAAAAAATGCTGGTCGTCATCGCCCGCCGCACCTGAGGGCCGGATTCAGCGGCCTTCGAAAATCTCGCGCGCGGCGATCGCCGTGGCCTCATCGATCTTGCGTTGGATGCGGTGGCGGGAAATCGGCGGATCGAGCGGGGCGAACTCGTCCTCCAGCCGTTGCGCCAGCGCCGAATCGTCCTTGTCGACCATTGTTTCCACGAGCTGGCGCGCGTAATCCGCCGCGGCGGACTGGGTCATCCCGAGCTTCTCCCCCACCCACAGGCCTATCAACTTGTTGCGCCGCGCCAGCGACTTGAAGCGCAATTGCCCGTCGATTTCCTGAATCTTTTCGAAGCTGGCTTCGCGGGTTTCCCAAACGCTCATGTGTTCCTCCCTTGGATCACCCATCCGTCAATGTGGCCTGTCGTTGGCGCCGCCTCAACCCCGGCAGGTCAATTTCCCGGAAAAGAAGAAGCGTGATAGGAGAGCGGCCAAACTCCGAGCCAACCAAGCCCCATGACCGCCGCCGCGCACCACACCTTCGAATCCGACGTCGTCGCCACGATGAACGCCCTGGGCGCCCGCGCCCGCGCCGCCGCGCGCGTGATCGCCAACGCGCCCGCCGACCAGAAGTCGAAGGCCTTGCGCGCGGCGGCCGGCTTCCTGCGCGCTCGCAACGCGGAAATCCTGGCCGCCAATGCGCTCGACCTCACGGAAGCCCATGCGCGCAAACTGAGCGCGGCGATGATCGACCGGCTGACGCTCGACGACAAACGCATCGAGGCGATGGCGCGCGGCGTCGAGGAGGTGGCCGATCTCGCCGATCCCGTCGGCCGCGTCCTTGCCAGCTACACGCGCCCCAACGGGCTCGTCATCGAGCGCGTCGCGACGCCGCTCGGCGTCATCGGCGTGATTTACGAGAGCCGCCCCAACGTCACCGCCGACGCCGGCGCGCTGTGCCTGAAGAGCGGCAACGCGGTCGTGTTACGCGGCGGCTCCGACAGTTTCCACTCGTCCGGCGCCATCCATGCCTGCCTCGCGGCCGGTCTTCGCGCGGCCGGCCTGCCCGAAGCCGCGATTTCGCTGGCGCCATCGACCTCGCGCGAGGCTGTCGGGGCGATGCTGGAGGGACTGAACGGCGCGCTCGACGTCATCGTGCCCCGGGGCGGCAAGAGCCTCGTCGAGCGCGTGCAACGCGAGGCGCGCGTGCCGGTGTTCGCCCATCTCGAGGGCATCGTCCACGTCTATGTCGACGCCGGCGCCGACCGGGAAAAAGCGCTCGCCATCGTCGTCAATTCGAAGCTGCGGCGCACCGGAATCTGCGGCGCCGCGGAAACGCTGCTCGTCGATCGCGCCGCCGCGCCGCGCTTGCTCGAGCCCTTGGTCGAAGCGCTGCTCGACAAGGGCTGCCAGGTGCGCGGCGACGATTTTACGCGCGCGATCGATCCGCGCGTGGTCGCGGCGACCGAGCAGGATTGGCGCACCGAATATCTCGACGCCATCATTTCCGTGCGCGTCGTCGCTGACGTGGACGCCGCTATCGACCATATCGAGACCTACGGCTCGCATCACACCGATTGCATCGTCACCGAGGACAGGCAAGCGGCGGAAAAATTCCTGCGCGAGGTCGATTCGGCGATCGTGCTGCACAATGCCTCGACCCAATTCGCCGACGGCGGTGAATTCGGCTTCGGCGCCGAGATCGGCATAGCGACCGGCCGCATGCACGCGCGGGGGCCGGTGGGCGTCGAGCAATTGTGCACGTTCAAATATCGCGCGCGCGGCGACGGGCAGACGCGGGCGTGAGGGCGGGGTCGCCGGCCGGCGCGGAACTTCCGCTAGATTTGATGCTCGTCAGCTTCGCGGGCGGTCGGGGCTGATAAATCCTGGTGGCGAACACGCGCTCGCTGAGGGTTGAATGACTGCGCAAGATCACGTTGCCGTGGCGGTGGGCCGCTATCGCGCCGACCCCTGTTATCTCGTGCAGATCGTCCGCGAGGCGCAGGCCGCGCTGGGTTGGATCTCACGTCAGAGCGCGGTCGAGATCGCCGGGCTGCTTCACATTCCGGTCACCGAAGTCGATGCGGTGGTGCAATTCTACTCGTTCTTTTACGATCGTCCGCGCGGAAAATATCGCGTATTGTTCTCCGACAACATCACCGATCGCATGGCCGGCAGTTTCGAACTGTTCCAGCGCATGCTCGATCATTTCGGCGTCAAGCCGGGCGAGGCGTCAGGGGACGATCTCGTCAGCGTCGATCTGACCGCATGCACCGGCATGTGCGACCATGGCGCCGCGCTGCTCGTCAACAACATCGCGATACCCTCCCTGACGCCCGCGCGCATAGATCAGATCATCGGTCTCATCGAGGCGCACGCGCCGGTGTATAGCTGGCCGGCCGAACTGTTCCGCATCGAAGACAACATCCGCCGCACGGAAACGTTGATCCGGGCCCCTTATGAGCGCGGCACGGGGCTGGACGCGGCGATCGCGCGCGGTCGCGCCGGCATGCAGGACGAGATCAAGCGCGCGGCCCTGCGCGGGCGCGGCGGCGCCGGCTTTCCGACCGCCACGAAACTCGACGGCGCGCGCAACGCGCCGGGCGTCGAGAAATACATCGTCTGCAACGCCGACGAAGGCGAGCCGGGCACCTTCAAGGACCGCGTGCTGCTGACGAGCTTCGCCCCGCGCGTGCTCGAGGGCATGGCGATCGCCGGCTACGCGGCCGGCGCCACGCGCGGCTTCGTCTATCTGCGCGGCGAATATGAATATTTGCGCGCCCCATTGCAGCGCGAAATCGACGAAATGTATGCGACCCGCCGGCTGGGAACCTCGATCCGCGGCGCCGCCGGTTTCGATTTCGACATCGAGATCCACATGGGGGCCGGCGGCTACATCTGCGGCGAAGGCACGGCGCAGATCGAGTCGCTCGAGGGCAAGCCCGGCCGCCCGCGGGTAAAACCGCCGTCGATGGTGATCCGCGGCTACAAGGGCCGTCCGACCATCGTCGACAATGTCGAGACGCTCGCGCATCTGACCGAGATCGCGGTCGAGGGCGGGGCGAGTTTCGCGCGTCGCGGCACGCGAGCCTCGACCGGCACCAAGCTCCTGTCGGTTTCCGGCGATTGCGAGCTGCCGGGCATCTACGAATACGAGTTCGGCGTGACCATAGCGCGCGTGCTGAAGGATTGCGGCGCGCCCTCGCCGATCGCGGTGCAGGTCGGCGGCGCCTCGGGCGTGCTGGTCACCCCCGACGAATTCAGCCGGCGCATCGCCTTCGAAGACGTTTCCACGGCTGGCGCTTTTATGGTGTTCGGCCGTGAGCGCGACATGTTCGAAGTGGCGCGAAATTTCGCCCATTTCTTCGCGCACGAGAGTTGCGGGTTCTGCACGCCTTGCCGCGTCGGCACCACTGTGCAGAAGAACCTGATGGACAAGATCGCGGCCGGGCGCGGCTCGCGTTACGAGATCAACGATCTGATGCGTCTCGCCGATTTCATGCGCAAGACTGCCCATTGCGGGCTCGGCGAAACCGCCGGAAACTCGGTGCGCGACACCTGGAACAAGTTCCGCCCGGTTTTCGAGCGTCGGCTGGTGGCGCACGATTTCGCGCCGGAGGTGGACCTCGACGCCGCGCTCGAGCCCGCGCGCCGGGTCGCACACCGGGATGACGGCGCCGCCCACGTGGCCGCGGAGGTTTGACGTGAGCGACCCGACATTCAATATCGACGAACTGCCCGTGCCGTTCAAGCCGGGTCAAACGATCCTCGAGGCGGCGAAGGCGGCCGGCGTGTTCGTGCCCCACCTTTGCCATCACCCCGATCTCAAGCCGCATGGCGGCTGCAAGCTGTGCACGGTGGTCGTCAACGGCCGGACTCAGAGCGCCTGCACTTACAAGGCGGCGGCGGGGCAGGAAGTCGACGTCGACACGCCCGAGCTGGACGCGATGCGCCGCTCGCTGGTGCAGATGCTGTTCATCGAGGGCAACCATTTCTGCCCAGGCTGCGAAAAGAGCGGCAATTGCGAGCTGCAGGCTCTGGGCTACGAATACGAGATGATGAGCCCGCATTTCGTGGAGTTCTTTCCCAACCGCGAAATCGACGCCTCGCATCCCGACGCGATGATCGAGCGCAATCGCTGCATCCTTTGCGAGCGCTGTGTGCGCGCCAGCCGCGACCTCGACAAAAAGAACGTGTTCGGCATCGCCGGACGCGGCGGCAAGGCGACGCTCGTCGTCAATTCCCCGAGCGGCAAGCTCGTCGACAGCGACTTCGCGGTCACCGACCACGCCGCCCGCGTATGTCCCGTCGGCGCCATCCTCATCAAGCGCGTAGGCTTCGAGAGGCCGATTGGCGAGCGCGCCTATGACCGGGCGCCGATGAGCGCCGAGGTCGAGGTCTGCGAAATTCCGGAAAGCGGATCATGAACGAAGCGCTCGCGCCAAAAACTCCGGTGAAAGTCCGACTGGCGACGACTTCGCTCGCCGGCTGTTTCGGTTGCCACATGTCGTTCCTCGACATCGACGAGCTCATTTTCGAATTCGCCGGCATCGCTGAATTCGACCGCTCGCCGTTCACCGACATCAAACATTGCGGACCCTGCGACATCGCGCTGATCGAGGGCGGCGTCTGCAACGCCGAGAACGTACACGTGCTGCGCGAACTCAGGGCGAACGCCAAGATCCTCGTCGCCGTCGGCGCCTGCGCGATCAACGGCGGCCTGCCGGCGATGCGCAACCATCTCAAGATCGACGACATCTTGCGCAAGGTCTACGCGGATCCCGAGCGCGGCGGCTCGACCGTGCCCAACGATCCGGAGTTGCCGCTGCAACTCGACAAGGTCTATCCCATCAACGAAGTCGTCCGCGTCGATTATTTCCTCCCCGGTTGTCCGCCTTCGGGCGAGGCGATCTGGAAATATCTGACCGATCTCATCCTCGGGCGCATGCCGCGCCTAGAGCGGCAAATCTTCCATTACGATTGAGCCAGGCCTCGCTGATGACCTTTCTTGAGACCGCCGCCGCGCCCGAAAAGCTGCGCCGAATCGCGATAGACCCGGTGACGCGCGTCGAGGGCCACGGCAAGGTGACGCTGCTGCTGGACAAAGACAATCGCGTCCAACAGGCAAGGCTGCACATCGTCGAGTTCCGCGGCTTCGAGGCATTCATCGAAGGCCGGCCCTACTGGGAGGCGCCGGTCGTCGTCCAGCGGCTGTGCGGCATCTGCCCGGTCAGCCATCACCTCGCCGCGGCGAAAGCGATGGACATCATCGCCGGCTATGCGGCGCTGACGCCGACCGCGGAAAAGCTGCGACGATTGTTGCATTACGGACAACTCATCCAATCGCACGCGCTGCATTTTTTCCACCTTTCCTCGCCCGATCTGCTGCTCGGCTTCGAGAGCGAAGTCGCCCAGCGCAACATTGTCGGCATAGCCGCCGCTTTTCCCGAACTCGCCCGCATGGGCGTGCTGACGCGCAAGTTCGGGCAGGAAGTGATCCGCCACATCGTCGGCAAGCGCATCCATGGCACCGGTTGCATTCCCGGCGGCATGAACAAGGGTCTCAAACAACAGGAGCGCGACGCTTTACGCGCGGACATCGACCAGATCGTCGTTTGGAGCCGCGAAGCGGTCGGCCTCGTTCGCCGTCTGCACGAAACCGATCCGCAATTTTACGCGAGCTTCGGCGAATCGCGCGCCAACATGATGGGCCTCGTCGATGCCGAGGGCGCGCTCGACTTCTACCACGGCGGATTGCGCGCCCGGGACGCGGACGGCGGCCCGATCTTCGATCACGCCGACTATGCGACCTACGCAACTTTGTTGCGCGAGGAGGTCAAGCCATGGAGCTATATGAAGTTCCCGCATATCCGCACGCTGGGAGCCGAGGCTGGTTGGTATCGCGTCGGGCCGTTGGCGCGCGTGCAGATCGCGGATCGGCTGAAATCGGAGCAGGCGGAAGCCGAGCGCCAGATTTTCCTCGCCGCCGGGGGCGGTCAGGTCCTGCACGGCGCCTTGTTCTTCCACTGGGCGCGCATGATCGAAATGCTCCACGCGGCCGAACTCGCGCGTGATTTGCTCGACGACCCCGAGATCCTGGGCGCCGAACTGATGGCGGACAAGGGGCCGCGCCAGGAAGAGGGGATCGGCGTCATCGAGGCGCCGCGCGGAACCTTGTTCCATCACTACAAGGTCAATGAAGACGATGTCATCACCTATTGCAATCTGATCGTCTCCACGACCAACAACAATCAGGCGATGAACGAGGCGATCCGTTCCGTCGCGGCGAAATTCTTCGATGGCCGCGCGGTGACGGAAGGCTTGCTCAACCACGTCGAGATCGCCATCCGCGCCTACGATCCCTGTCTTTCCTGTGCGACCCACGCGCTGGGACAGATGCCGCTACAGATCGAGGTTCTGGACGCCGAAGGCGCTCGGGTCTCGCAAGGAACCAAGGGTTGAGCATGCGCCTCGTCGTCTTCGGTTGGGGCAATGAGTCGCGCGGCGACGATGGAATCGGACCGGCGCTGCTGAGGCGGATCGAGGACCAGCATTTCAAGGCCGTCCGAACCGTCGAGGACTATCAATTGCAGATCGAACATGCGCTCGATCTCGACGACGCGAACATGGTCCTGTTCATCGACGCCACGCGCGCGGGGCCCGCGCCGTTTGTGTTTCATGAGGTCGTGGCGCGCAGGGAGATCACGCCCTCGACGCACGCCCTGTCGCCCGAGTCTCTGCTCGACATTTGCGCGCGGGTGTTGAAGACCCCGCCGCCGCCGGCGTTCGTCCTGGCGGTGAAAGGCGAGAGTTTTGAACTGGGCGACGGGCTTTCGTCCGAGGGCGCCGCCAGGGCCGAAGCCGCTTGGACGTTTCTACGTGGGTTGATGGAGACGCGTGAGGTCGAGGCCTGGCGCGCCGCGGCGGGTTCTTTGTTTGATCCGCCCGTCGCCGTCATTGCGAGTTCGGCGCCGGCCTTCGGCCGACCCTGAGGGATGAAACGGGGTTCGACATCCCGAGGAGCGGCGGCCTCCAGGCCGCCGTCGCCGGGGGCCCCAAGTCGGCCTGGAGGCCGACGCTCCTGTTGATTGTTGTTAGCGAAGCGCGGCAATCCAGTGGCCGCATGCAGTCGGCTTCAGGATAGGGCGGTTGGCCGCGCTACCCGTCGCCCAACCTCTTCTTCATCATCACCCGCACGCCATTGGAAAACGGCTCTCTCGCGTAAATCTCGAAGCCGAGCAGCACGTAGAGCCGGATATTGGCCTCATAAAGCGCGTTGGTCATCAACCGTACTTCATCAAAACCACGCGCCCGCGCGCGTGTCTCGGCATGGGCGACGAGACGGCGTCCCAGGCCCTGGCCCTGGCTCGCCTCGGCGACGGCGACATTGACGATATAGAGGTGGTCCGCGTGATCCTCGGTCTCGATCAGACCGATCAGCGCGCCGTCGCGCTCGACCAGCGTGAAGGCGTTATGTAGAACTGCCTCGACATAGTCGACCTGCATCGGCAACGGCAGGCGACCAATCAAGGGGACCCATTTGGCGTAGACGGCGCGCGTGAGTTCCGCGATCGCCGGTGCGTCGTCAGGGCCAGCGCTGCGCCAAATCTCTGCGGTCATTGCGCGTCGCCGATGCCTTGCAGCAGGCGGCGGATCGGTTCGATCGCGGCGGGCGGGGCGAGCGCTCCGGGCCAGCGCACGACTTCGCCCGCGAGCCGGTGGCCGAAGGCGCAAGCCTGCGCCGGGGGCAGGCCATGCAATCTGGCGGAAAGATAGCCGGCGTTGAACGAGTCGCCGGCGCCGGTCGTGTCGCGCGCGTCCTTCGCCGGTTTCGCCGCCACGCCCTGGCTGACGCCAGCGGCATGGAGGTAAGCTTCGCCGGCGCCGTTCTTGACGACGATCTCGTTGACGCCCAGCGCGGCGAGGCGCTCGGCGCTGTCGCGCGGCGAGGAATCGCCCCACAGGTCGGCCTCGTCGTCGAAGCTCGGCAGGGCGATGTCGGCATGGCCAGCGCATTCGATCATCGCTTCGCGCAATTCCGTCTCGTTGCGCCACAGGAGGCGGCGCAGATTCGGATCGAAGCTCACCATTGCGCCGCTCTTGCGGGCCAACGCGAGGGCGTCGAACAATTTGCGACGGCCAGCGGCCTCTATGACCGCGAGCGTGATGCCGGAAACGTGGATCAGAGCGGCGCCATCCAGCGCGGCCGCGAGCGCCGCGGGATCGTCGGCGAGCCGTCGCGCGGCCGACGAATCGCGCCAGTAGGTGAAGCGCCGTTCCGCGCCGATCAGGGTGATCAGATAGAGGCCGAGCGTGCGCTCCGCGTCGCGCGAGACGACGCTGGCGTCGATGCCGCTTTCGGTGAGGAAGTCGACGAGTTTTTCGGAAAGCGGGTCGCGGCCGACGCGCGTAAAATAGCGGACGCGGCGATTTTGTGGGGCGAGGCGCGCCAGATACCAGCAGGTGTTCAGCGTATCGCCTGCAAAACCTTGGGCATAAAGGCCGCCTTCGACCGGCGCGAATTCGACCATGGCTTCACCGACGCCGACGAGGGCGCCGGGCGCGAATGTTTCGAGCGTCATGTTTCAGGCTCCCAGAGCCGCGAGGGCTTTATGCACGGACAGCGAGAGCGGAGAGGGTAGCGCGCCGAGCGCTGCCCAGGCGACCGCTTCCAACTTTTCCGGCTCGTTGTTGCGCGCTTCGCCCTCCGGCGCCCGGGCGAGATAGATCGGCGAAACCCAGTGCTGGTCGTCGACGCCGATCATTTCCACGATTCCGAGGGAACGCAAAAGTTCGATCTCGAGGCCGACCTCCTCGCGGATTTCCCGCTTCACGGCGTCCGCGACGCTTTCGCCGAAGTCCACTTTGCCGCCGGGCAGGCTCCAATGGCCGGCTTCGGGGGCGCGGCGGCGCTTGACGAGCAGCAACCGGCCGTCGCGGACAATCGCGGCGCCGCAGCCCACACCGGGAGCGTTCACTGGGCGAGCGCGGCGAGGATGCGCGCCCAGGAGCGCGCGCCCTTGTGGAAGGAGTTGCGCTCATATTTCTCGTTGGGGGAATGGATCGCGTCGTCGTCGAGGCCGAAGCCGACCATCAGCGCGTCCATGCCGAGTTCGCGCTTGAAGGCGCCGACGATCGGGATCGAGCCGCCCGCGCCGACCAGCACCGCCGGCTTGCCCCATTCCGCCTCCAGCGCACGGCAGGCGCGACGCAAAGCCTCGCCGCGCATCGGCAACGCGAAGGCGGGACTGCCGCCCATGGCGCGGAATTCGGCCTTCACGTCGGCGGGCAGCCGCTGTTTTACGTGGGCGCGAAAGGATTGGGCGATGCGGTCGGGGTTCTGCTTGCCGACGAGGCGGAACGAAACCTTGGCGCTCGCCTTGGCCGGCAGCACCGTCTTCGCGCCCTCGCCGGTGTAGCCGCCGACGATGCCGTTGACGTCGCAGGTCGGGCGCGACCAGATCATTTCCAGCGCAGAGCGCCCCTTTTCGCCGGCGGGCACGGAGAGGCCGACTTCGCCCAGGAACGCGCCGGCGTCGAAATCGAGGTTGCGCCATTGCTCGGCGACTTCCTCGGGCAATTCCTCGACGCCGTCGAAGAAGCCCGGCAGCGTCACCGCGCCATTGGCGTCGAACAGATCGGCGAGCACGCGCGTCAGCACCCGAATCGGGTTGATCGCCGCGCCGCCGTACATGCCGGAATGCAAATCGCGGTTGGCGGCATGGATGATGACCTCTTCCATGACGAGACCGCGCAGCATCGTCGTCACCGCCGGGGTCTTGGCGTCCCACATGCTGGTGTCGCAGACCAGCAGCAGATCAGATTTGATCGCCTTGCCGTGGCTGGCGAGGAAAGCGGGCAGCGAGGGCGAACCGGTTTCCTCCTCGCCCTCGAACAGGATGTTCACGTTGCAGGGCAGGCCGCCGTTGGCGCGGAACGCCCGGCAGGCCTCGACGAAGGTCATCAACTGCCCCTTGTCGTCGGCGGCGCCGCGGCCGACGATTCGCTCGCCATTGGGCCCGCTCTCCAGCCGCGGCTCGAACGGCGGGGTCTTCCACAGCGACAGCGGGTCGGCGGGCTGTACATCGTAATGGCCGTAGAACAGCACGTTGGGCGCGTCGCGGGTCTTGGCCTTGGCCGAGCCGACGACCATCGGCCGTCCCGCCGTCTCGACCTTGGAAGCCTCGAATCCCAGGCTTTTCAGCTCCGCGACGAGCCAATCGGCGGCCTGGTCGCAATCGGGGAAGTTTTCGGGAAGCGCCGACACCGAGGGGATCGACACGAGCGCGAACAGCCGATCGAGCGCCTCGCCCTGATTGGCGTCGATCGTGGAGAGCACATTTTCGAGCGTGGCCATGAAAGCTCCGGCGGGCGCGGCCTGACTTCGACCGCGTATGGACACATTCTTGTAGCAGGGCGCGCGCGCAGGTCCAACTGAGGGCTTACCCCGGTAGAGGACGGCTTGATTGCGGCGGCGGAAAATCTCCGCATCGACCGTCTCGCCTTTGGCGCCCTATGTGATCATCTTGCGAAAGCATCCCAGACCCCGAGGCGATTTAATCATGGGGCCAAGCGCGTGGTCACCCCCAGGCGTTGCGAAAGACGTCCCCCGGAAAGGCGTGTGAATGGCGATTGACTTGCGGCTGAGTTCCACCCCTGGGCCAACCAACTGACCGAATTCGGATGTGCTCGCACCATTTAAAACAATTTACGTATGTGTTGTGAAGGCGATGGGTAACGACTCCAAGGTGATGACGTTGCCCAACCATATATGAAAACATCGTCCCGCTTCTCAAGGCGCTGCAGACAAAGCCGATCACAGCCACCGGAATTATCGTCGGTTTTGGCGGATTGAGGCTACAGAAAGCGCAAAGGAAGCGCGGAAAACAGTATAAACTAAGAGGTTTGCAGAGGCGTGAAAGCTTTTTCTGGCGTACCAAATGTCAATTCGAAAATTAGCTGGCAAATTTTCATTCCGCGCGGCAATTTTGTC
>Ga0302157_10001402_pt1 | contig 29658 bp, 20 predicted proteins | sample I_Bog_N3_3_FD_193502 | JGI IMG/M metagenome (GOLD analysis project Ga0302157, IMG submission 193502) | Peat permafrost microbial communities from Stordalen Mire near Abisko, Sweden - I_Bog_N3_3 | ecosystem: Environmental > Terrestrial > Soil > Wetlands > Peat | place: Sweden: Abisko, Stordalen...
CGATCCCTTGACCCCCCAGGTGCTGTCCAAGATCGAGGATGGCTTGGTGCGGGCCGATCTGGCCAATATGATGCGCCGTCAGGCCATCTGCGCCATCGTCGGCAAGGCTCCGCCCCAGCCGGTTTATAACGAGCTGTTCATCTCTATCGCCGATCTGCGCGAGACCATTCTACCCAACGTTAATCTGGCCTCCAGCCCCTGGCTGTTCCAGCAGCTGACCGAGGTCCTGGACAAGCGGGTGCTGTCCTTGCTGAACAAGCATGACGACCGCACCGTGGCCGGCGACATCAGCGTGAACTTGAACGTCCAGACCCTGCTGGCTCCGGAGTTCCTGACCTTCGACGATAACTTGAAGGCCAGCATGCGCGGCACCATCGTGCTGGAGCTGCAAAAGGTCGACGTCTTCGCCGATCTGGGGGCCTTCCTGTTTGCCCGTGACTTCGCTCATGATCGCGGCTATCGCATCTGCATCGATGGCGTGAACATGGAAAGCCTGCCTTTCATCGATCGCGAACGTCTTGGCATCGATCTGGTGAAGATCGTTTGGGACCCGGCCATGGCCTTGGGGCTTTTGCCCAACGGCGACAGCCTGGAAAGCTATATGCGCCGCTGCGGGCCGTCTCGGGCTATCCTCTGCCGTTGCGATGAGCAGGACGCCATTGATTGGGGCCAGACGGTGGGGGTGACCCTTTATCAGGGCCGCCACGTAGAAGCCATGCTGGCCGCCGAAGCCGCCCGCGCCCGGGGCGTTTTGGGCCGTCGTCGTTAAACCCATAAAATTTTACGAATTCCCCTCTGTCGGGGCATGACCCCTCTTGCCAGTCGGCTCCTGCGGGTTGATGCTGTTGCCGATATATTTCCGTTTGAGGGGGAAAGTTATGTTTCAAACGGCAGAGTTAGGGCAAAGCGTTTCCCGCGAAGACTTCGATAAGGTCGCTGATTCCTTGCGCACGGAACTGCTGGCCCTTCAGCAGGAGCTGCGCCAATACGATTTCCCGGTGGTGGTGGTCTTTGCCGGCGTCGATGGGGCCGGCAAGGGCGAATCGGTCAATCTGATCAACGAATGGATGGACCCCCGCTGGATCGTCACCCGCGCCTATGGCGAACCCTCCGACGAGGAGCGCGAGCGCCCGACCTATTGGCGTTTCTGGCGTGATTTGCCGCCCAAGGGCCAGCTGGGACTGTTCCTCAGCTGCTGGTATTCCCGCCCGATCCTGGATCATGTGAACGGCAAGATCACGACCTTCGAATTCGACAAGCACCTGGAGCGGGTCGCTGCCTTCGAAAAGATGCTGGCCGACGATGGGGCCTTGATCCTGAAGTTCTGGATGCATCTGGGCAAGGACGCTCAGAAGCGCCGCCTCAAGGTGCTGGAGAAGGACCCGCTGCAGACCTGGCGGGTTTCCAAGACCGATTGGAAGAACTGGAAGCTCTACGACAAATTCATCAGCACCGCCGAGCGCACGGTACGCCGCACCGATACCGGCCAGACCCGCTGGGTCATCGTCGAGGGCGAGGATGCCCGTTACCGCAGCCTGACAGTCCTGACCGAACTGCGCGACGCCATCCGCAAGCATATGGTGGCCCGCGAGGCCCGGCTGAAGGTGATCCAGGAGGCCAAGGCCGCCAGCGCCGCCATCCGCGCCGCCGAGTTGGAAAAGACCCATGCCGATCTGCCCGCTCTGGAGCAGCAGGCCGAGGCCGAGGCTAAGTCCAAAGCCGGGCGCAAGCCGTCTACCGTCAAGCTGGCCAGCGATGGCAGTCTGAAGCCTCTGACCGTACTCGACGCCTTGGACATGACCCTGTCCCTGACCAGGGATGAGTACAATCTGGCCCTCAAGCAGGCCCGCGCCGATCTGGCCTTGCTCTGCCGTCAGGCCAAGGAGAAAAAAATCTCCACCTTGCTGGCCTTCGAAGGCGCCGATGCCGCCGGCAAGGGCGGCGCCATCCGTCGCCTCAGCGCCAGTCTGGAAGCCCGCGATTATCGGGTCATTCCGGTGGCGGCTCCGACGGACGAAGAGCGGGCCCAGCATTACCTCTGGCGTTTTTGGCGGCATCTGCCTCGGGCCGGGCGGGTCACTGTGTTCGACCGCTCCTGGTATGGCCGCGTGCTGGTGGAGCGCATCGAAGGCTTCGCCACCAACGAGGAATGGATGCGGGCCTACGCCGAGATCAACGACTTCGAGGAGCAGTTGGTCCAGGAAGGGACCGTCCTGGTCAAATTCTGGATTCACATTACCAAGGACGAGCAGTACCGCCGCTTCAAGGAACGGGAAACCATCGCCTACAAGAAATGGAAACTGACCGACGAGGACTGGCGCAACCGTGCCAAGTGGGAACAGTACGAAACCTCGGTCCACGAGATGGTCGAGCGCACCAGCACCGGAAATTCCCCCTGGGTCCTGGTGGAGGGCAACGACAAGAACCACGCTCGCATCAAAATCATCCGTACCGTCTGCGATCAGCTGCGCAAGCGGCTGGAGGCATAAAGCTTCCAGTCATATGGGCTAGGGGATGTGAAGCATTGGTGATCTGTCGGTTTCCCACTGGATTGTTGGGGCCGACTGTGACAAATCTTTTGCCTGTTTCTTTTCATACCGGCCACCTGCCCAAAGGGGTAGGTGACGCCGGCGCGTCATCGGGCCTCCACGAGGGAAGCCCAGCATAAAAAGCCGATTGGAGGAGAGAATGACTGTTCGCGTCGCCATCAATGGTTTCGGCCGTATCGGTCGTATGGTGTTCCGCGCCGCCCATAAGGAATTTTCGGACATCGAGATCGTTGCCATCAATGATCTGCTCGATCCGGAATACCTGGCCTATATGCTGAAGTACGACTCCGTCCATGGCCGTTTTAACGGCGAGATCTCGGTGGCCAATGGGGCTCTGGTGGTCAATGGCAAGACCATCCGCCTGACCGCCGTCAAGGACCCGACCGAGCTGAAGTGGGGCGAGGTCAATGCTGACGTGGTGGTTGAATCCACCGGCCTGTTCCTGAGCAAGGACGTCGCCGAGAAGCATATCGCCGCCGGCGCCAAGAAGGTCGTGATGTCGGCTCCGTCCAAGGACGACACCCCGATGTTCGTCTATGGCGTGAACCACGAGAAGTATGCCGGCGAGACCATCGTCTCCGCCGCCTCTTGCACCACCAACTGCCTGGCTCCCGTGGCCAAGGTGCTGAACGACAATTGGGGCGTCAAGCGCGGTCTGATGACCACCGTTCATGCCGCCACCGCCACCCAGAAGACCGTCGATGGTCCGTCCTCGAAGGATTGGCGCGGTGGCCGCGGCATCCTGGAGAACATCATCCCCTCCTCGACCGGTGCCGCCAAGGCCGTCGGCAAGGTCCTGCCCGAGCTGAACAAGAAGCTCACCGGCATGTCCTTCCGCGTGCCCACCTCCGACGTTTCCGTGGTCGATCTGACCGTCGAGCTGGAGCGGCCCGCCAAGTACTCCGAGATCGTCGCCGCCATGAAGGCCGCCTCGGAAGGCTCCTTGAAGGGCGTTCTGGGCTTCACCGACGAGAAGGTGGTCTCCACCGATTTCGTCGGCTATCCGCTGCCCTCGATCTTCGATGCTGACGCCGGCATTCAGCTGGACGACACCTTCGTCAAGGTCGTGTCCTGGTACGACAACGAATATGGCTACACCGTCAACATGCTGCGCTTCGTGCGCTTCGTCGCCGGCGCCAAGTAAGAAAAGCATCAGGGGAGAACAGCCCATGTTCCGTACCCTCGACCAGTTGGACCCCCGCGGCAAGCGGGTGGTCCTTCGGGCCGACCTTAACGTCCCGGCCAAGGACGGCAAGGTCACCGACACCACTCGTATCGACCGCTCGGCCGCCACCATCCGCGAACTGTCGGACAAGGGCGGCAAGGTCATCATCCTCACTCACTTCGGCCGTCCGAAGGGGCGTGAGGAAAAATACAGCCAGAAGCTCCTGTTGGAGCCGCTGGCCAAGGCGCTGGGCCGTCCCGTCGCCTGGGCCGACGATGTCATCGGCATCGATGCCGTCGAAGCGGTCAAGGCCCTGAAGGATGGCGACGTGCTCCTGATGGAGAACGTCCGCTTCCATCCGGAAGAAGAGAAGAACGACCCCACCTTTGCCCGTGCTTTGGCCGATCTGGGAGACGTCTATGTCAACGACGCCTTCTCGACCGCTCATCGCGCCCATGCTTCCACCGAAGCCATCGCCCATCTGATTCCGGCCTATGCCGGTCGTCTGATGCAGGTTGAGCTGGAAGCCCTGGGCAAGGCGCTGGAGCATCCGGAAAAGCCGGTGGCCGCCGTTGTCGGTGGCGCCAAGGTTTCCACCAAGCTCGACCTTCTGGGCAATCTGGTCAGCCGTGTGGACTACCTGATCATCGGCGGCGGCATGGCCAATACCTTCCTTTATGCCCAAGGCATCGAGGTTGGCAAGTCGCTGTGCGAGAAGGATCTGGCCGACACCGCGCGGGAGATCGTCGTCAAGGCCAAGGCCGCCAATTGCCATATCGTCCTGCCGGTCGATGTGGTGGTGGCCTCGGAATTTGCCGAGAATGCGCCCAACAAGGTGGTGGCGGTCAATGCTGTCCCCGCCGATATGATGATCCTGGACGCCGGCCCGGCCAGCGTCGAAGCCATCATCGATCGTCTGAACGGCTGCAAGACCCTGGTGTGGAACGGTCCGTTGGGGGCGTTTGAAATCGCTCCCTTCGACGCCGCGACCAATGCCGTGGCTCAGGCCGCCGCCCAGCGCACCAAGGAAGGCAAGCTGCTGACCGTGGCCGGTGGCGGCGATACCGTCGCCGCTCTGGCCAAGGCGGGCGTGGAGGAGAAATTCTCCTACGTTTCCACTGCTGGCGGCGCCTTCTTGGAATGGCTGGAAGGCAAGGTCCTGCCGGGCGTTGCCGCCCTGACGCCGAAGTCCGGCGGCTGCGGCTGCAGCGGTAAGCACTAGGGCCGATACGTACTTTACGCATCACGGATTAGGCTCGGCCTAGCCCTATATTAAGATCAACGCCGGTTCCTCTGGGGCCGGCGTTTTTCTTATCGGGAGGCTGTCCGATGCAAAAGCTTGCCGTTATTGGCGTGATGCTGGCTTTGTCGGCCTGCATTTTTCAGGCTCCGTCCAGGCGAGATATTGCCGAAAAGTCCATAGGGCTTGACACCAAGAGGCAGCTGCTGGCCGCCTTGGGCGGGCCTGATGACGCCATGCGTCTGGGGCCGATCGAGCGATGGACTTACAAGGCCCGCGATGGCGAGGTGATGTTCATCATCTTCGGCGATCAGGTCAAATTGCAGAGCAGCAATGACCTTCTTTCGTCGAATCCTTAACAATTCCCCACAGGCCGTTTACCCCCAGGTAATTTTTGCCTAGTAGGCTGATCCTCAGAAACAAGCCCACTGCGGTTCGAGGGGAATCAGAACAATGGCCAACACCAGCATCACCGGTTTGTCCCGTGGCCTAACCGGCAGCTTGACCCAAAATGTTGGCAATGCAGCGTCTGGTTCCGCCACGTCCGGCCCCTCTCAGGTCCGCAGCGCCGCCGTTTCTTCCTCGGGCCAGGGCGGAGTATCCCGCGATCCGCAGAAGACTGCCTCCTCCGCCAGTCGCCAAGTGGTCAATCTGGACGGCGAGAGTATGAATCCCAACGCCCGGCGCGGGACTTATCTGAACATTCTGGTCTAATACCTTATCTCGATGATCTGAACCGATCATCGAGTGCCCCTCATGCGCCGGGCCTCAATGGCCCAGCCAATTCCCGATGAGTTATTCTCATCGGGAATTGGTCTGATGGATCAGCCTTCTTGGGCGATCTTCGCGGCTAAAGGCGCGAATTCGGCCACCACGGCGCGATAGATATCGCGCTTGAAGGGCACGATCTTTTCCACCAAATCCTCCAGTTTCATCCAGGTCCAGGCGCTGAACTCCGGATGTTCGGTGGCGATATTGATGTCGGCATCGCTGCCCTTGAAGCGAAGCGCGTACCATTTCTGCTTCTGGCCGCGATATTTCCCCTTCCACACCTTGGCCGCCAGGTCTGCGGGCAGGTCGTAGCTTAGCCAGTCGCTGGTTTCGGCGATGATCTCGGCCTTGGCCGTGCCGATCTCTTCCTCCAGTTCGCGCAAGGCGGCGGTCCGGGGCTCCTCGCCCTTGTCGATGCCGCCTTGGGGCATTTGCCAGGCATCCAGATCGGTGTCGATGCGCCGGGCGGCGAAGACCAAACCCTGATCATTGAACAGCATCAGCCCAACGCCCAGGCGATAGGGCAGATCCGTCTTACTCATGTTTGGCTCCGTGGCTTTCGTCGAGGGAGGATGGTGGTATGGCGCCCGAAGAGCCCGACTGTCCCGGCAGAGGCCGCACCACGGCGCTGGCCGGAGCCAGCACCACGCCCCGCTGGGGGAAACTGTCGAACCAGGCCAGCAGTCGTTCCATGGTCACCGGCAAGGGCGAGACATAGGCCACCGCCGATTGATCTCGCGTGGCGGCGGAGAGCAGGCGGGACAGGCGCACGTCGATGGCGGCGCGGAAGGGGGATTCGTCGGGTACCAGGGTGACGCTGGCCGAAGGCGGAGCATCGCTTTCCGAGACGCCGGCCAGTCCATCGCCCAGATAGAGCAGGCCCCGGCTGCGGATGGCCCGCAACAGGATCGGCCATTGCGGGCCGGTGGTCACCGGCGAGCGTAAGGAACCAGCCAGACCGACATAGCCGGTGGTCTTGCCCAGCACGGCCTCCAGGTGCGAGACCACCTCCAGCGGCGTTTGACTGGAAAGTACCGACAGGGTGCCGCTGTCATGGGCGGGATAATTCGGCGGCTCCAGCGGCAAATCCAGCATCACTTCATGGCCGGCGCTGCGGGCCCGCTTGACCCAGCCGTCCAGATTGGCGGCATAGGGGCTGAAGGACAGGGTGACTTCGGGCGGCAACCGGATGATGGCGGATTCGGTGGCTTCCTTGGACAGGCCCAGTCCGACCACCACAACGGCGATGCGCGGCATGGCGGCATCGCCGGTGAAGGGGCGGGCATAGGCGCTGCGGGCTTCCTTGCCGGCGGCGGTGATGGGCAAGGGGCCATTGGGGCTGGTCTTCAAAAGCTCGGGCAGAGGATAGGGACTGAGCAGAGCCTTGAGGTCGGTGCGGGTCGGCAGCTTGGAAAAAGCCGGCGCGGCCAAGGGATCGCCGCCCGGCGGCACCAGCGGTTCCTGGATCGGCGGCGCTGCTTCCGGAGTGGGCAGAGCCGGGCCCTTGGAGCCTTCGGGCGGCAGTTCCGCGGGAGGTGCCTCGGCCTTATGGTCCTCGACCTTGGGGGCTTCCTCAGTCTTGGGAACGTCCGGAGCCTTATCCATTTTGACGTCGGAATCATTGGTATGGGCCGGTGGCTGCATCAAGGGCGCACTGGTCAGATCGCCGCCGGGCCGGGGCGGCATGGGCATGTCGATCAGGGTCTGACTGGTGATGTCTTCCAGCAGTTCCTGCGGCGTATCGCCGGTGACCACATAGACGCCGGCCCACAAAAGGGCCAGCAGAGCAGCCGGCAGCACCAGTCCATAGACCAGCAGGGCGACGGCTTTCAGCTTCAGCCGCGTCAGCAGGCCCGCCTGTTTAGGGCGGGCCGGGCCGAAGCGGTCGGAAGGAGAAAGCCGGATCGCCACCTGCTGTTATCCGCCTAGTTCGCCTTGGCGCCCTTGGCGTAGGCCATGGTCTTCAACTGCTCGAGAGCCCGCGCCAGCTGATAGTCGGTGGCCGGGTCGCCCATCTTCGAGGGTTCAAGGAAAGCGGGCGGAGCCTTGGTCTTCTTCTCGTCCTTTGTCGCCTGATCCTTACCCTGGTCCTTTTGGCTGCCGGGCTTGATCAGAACCGGGGCCACATCCTTGGGGTCCGGAGCCTTGATGGTGTCGTTCTTCAAGGCGTGGGGCAGCGAGGCCTCGCTGCGCGAGGTGGCGTCGTCATCGGCGGAATCGGTGGCTTCTGCCTCGGCGCTGACCTGAACCTTGATGTCCGGCTCAATGCCCAGAGCCTGGATCGACCGGCCCGACGGCGTGTAGTAGCGAGCCGTGGTCAGACGCACGGCGCCGCCGCTGGAGGGAATCTCGATGATGGTCTGGACCGAGCCCTTACCGAAGCTCTTGGTCCCCATCAAGGTGGCGCGATGATGATCCTGCAAAGCGCCGGCGACGATTTCCGAAGCCGAAGCCGAGCCGTCGTTGATCAGCACCACCAGAGGCGCGCCGTCGATCTGGTCGCCGCCGCTGGCGTTGAAGCGCTGGGTGTCCTCGGGGCGGCGCGAGCGGGTCGAGACCACTTCCTGGCCACGGGTCAGGAAGTCGCTGGAAATCTCTACGGCCTTGCCCAGCAGACCGCCGGGATTGTTGCGCAGATCAAGGATGAAGCCGGACGGATGGCCCTTGGCTTCCTTCTTCAGCTGCTCGATCGCCTTCAGCAGATTGTCGCCCGAGGTTTCGGCGAACTGGGTCAGGCGGATATAGGCGACGTTGTTGGGCAGCAGCTTGGCCTTGACCGTCTGAATCTTGATGACGGCGCGGGTCAGGGTGGCGTCGAAGGGAGCCTGGCCCTCGCGGCGGATGGTCAGGCGGATGTCGGTGTTGGGCGGGCCGCGCATGCGGTCGACCGCCTCGTTCAGGGTCAGGCCCTGGACGGTGTCGCCGTTGATGTGGGTGATATAGTCGTTGGTGCGCAGGCCGGCCTTGGCGGCGGGGGTGTCGTCGATGGGGGAAACCACCTTGACCCAGCCCTGGTCCATGGTGACTTCGATGCCCAAGCCGCCGAACTCGCCCCTGATCTGGACCTGCATGTCCTTATAGGCTTTGGCGTTCATATAGTTGGAGTGAGGGTCCAGAGACGAGAGCATGCCGTTGAGGGCTGCCTCGATCATCTCTTCCTCGCTCACCGGCTCGACATAATCGGCGCGGACGCGGTCGAAGACATCGCCGAACAGATTGAGCAGCCGATAGGTATCGGCATTGGTTGCGGTTACGGGAGCCTTGGTCTCGTCGGCGGTGGCGAGGGTGGGCGACAGTGCCAGCAGAGCGCAGGCGCTCGCCGTGATCATCAACTTCCGAATCATCCAGAGACCTTCGTTTTGCGTGCTGTGAGCCAAGGCAACGGGTTAACGGGCTGGCCATTATGGCGCAGCTCGACGTAAAGGAGCGGTTTTCCTTCGGATTGACCCATGACGCCCACCGGTTCGCCGGCCAGCAGATGCTGTCCAACGGTGCCGTCAAGCCGGGCCATCCCCGAAAGCAGCGTATGGTAGCCTTCGGCATGCTCGATGATCAAGAGAAGTCCATAGCCTCGGAACGGTCCGGCGAAGACAACTTGACCATCGTAAGGGGCAATGACCTGGGCATCCGGCCTAGTTTCGATGGAAATTCCCTTGGAGGGACTGCCGGAATCATCGGTCTGGCCGAACTTCGTCACCACGTTGCCGCGGGCCGGGAAGGGCATTTCGCCCTGGGCCTTGGCGAAAGATCGGGCCTGGGCCGAGGCTTTCGCCTGTTCCCTGGCCTGCGCCTCGGCGGCGTCGCGGTTGGCTTTGTCCGAGGCGGCCTGGGCTTCCTGGGCGGTGCGCCGGGCTTGTTCCTCGGCCTCGCGGGCCTCGCGGGCGGCTTGTTCCTCGGCCTGCTTTTTTTCTTTGGCGGCTTTAGCGGCGGCGACTTCGGCCTCGTGGGCGGCCTTGGCGGCGGCGATTTGAGCTTCGTGGGCGGCTTTGGCGGCGGCGCGGGCGGCGGCTTGCTCGGCTTCGCGGGCAGCTTTCTCGGCAGCAGCCTTTTCGGCGGCCTCGCGCTCGCGGCGTTTGCGCTCTTCCTCCAGGCGGACCATCAGATCGCGCAAATCCTGGGCCTCGCTGGCCATGGACTGCAGGCGCTTGTCGGTTTCCCGCTGCTGGCTTTCGGTCTGTTGCTGAATTTGAGACTTGCGATCGAACATGGCGGCCAGCTTGCGGTGCTGGGCGTCCAGATCGGCGGTGGTGGCGGAAATCTTCTGGCGCTGGCGGCCGATGTCGGTCCTGACCGAGGTCAAGGTATCGAGATCAGCCTTCAACTCGCGGGCCGACTGCTGGATGCGCGGCACCACATTGCGCAGCAGGATGGCGCTGCGCACCGTGTCGGCGGGCGAGGTGGGCTGGGCCATCAGGGCTTCCGACGGGCGGAAGGCCAGCCGCTGAAGGGCGGTCAGCACGCCGTTGAGCTGCTGGCGCTTGAGATCTAGGGCGCGGGTCTTGTCCTGCTCGATGGTGTCAAGGTCGGACAGCTGCTGCTCCAGCTCGGACAGATGGTCCTCATGTTCCTGCACGGCGCGGGCGGCCTGGACCATGTCGGACTTCAGGCTTTGCAGTTCCTTGGCCTGGTTTTCGGCCTTCTGGCGGATTTGCTCGCGCTCGGCCTGACCTTTTTCCAGAGCTTTCTCAAGCTCCTTCAACCGCTGATCGGGGGAAGACGTTTGAGCGAAGGCGGCGCTGCCGGCTCCCAGGAGCAGCAGCGCCGCCAGACCGGCGTCTCTCAGAAAGGGGCGGCCGGCTCTTGCCACGCTAGGTCAGCAGGGAATGGCCGGTCATTTCCGCCGGCTGGGGCAGGCCCATCAGCGACAGGACCGTGGGGGCGACGTCGGCCAGCCGGCCATCGGCCAGGCCTTTGCCGACGGGACCGTTCAGCAGCACCACCGGCACCCGGCCGATGGTATGAGCGGTATAGGGCTCGCCGGTGACGGGATCGCGCATCATCTCGGCATTGCCGTGATCGGCGGTGATCACCATGATGCCGCCGGCCTTGACGATGGCCTCTTTCAGTCTCCCTAAGCAGCCGTCCAGGGTTTCCACGGCCTTGATGGCGGCGGAGAGGATGCCCGTATGGCCGACCATGTCGCCATTGGCGAAGTTGGCCACCATCATATCGTATTTGCCGCTGCCGATGGCTTCCACCAGCTTGTCGGTGACTTCCGGGGCCGACATCTCGGGCTGCAGATCGTAGGTGGCGACCTTGGGGCTGTTGATCAGGATGCGGTCCTCGCCGGGGAAGACCTGCTCGCGGCCACCGTTGAAGAAGAAGGTGACATGGGCATATTTCTCGGTCTCGGCGATGCGCAGCTGGGTCAGGCCGGCGTCGGACACCACTTCGCCCAAAATATGCGACAGGCTTTCCGGCGGGAACAAAAGGGTCAGGAAGGCGTTTAGATCCTTGGAATATTCCGCCATGCCCAAACGAGCGGCAAAGGCTGGCACGCGGGCGCGGGTAAAGCCGTCGAAGGCCGGGTCCACCAGGGTGGTCAGGATTTCGCGGGCGCGGTCGGAACGGTAGTTGGCCATCAACAGGCCGTCGCCGTCCTTCATGCCCTGATAGGTGCCGATGACGGTGGGCAGGACGAATTCGTCGGTCTTGCCGTGATGATAAGACGCATCGACGGCGGCGATGGCGTCGGGTGCCGTCTCGCCCTTGGCATCGACCATGGCATTAAAGGCCAGGGTGACCCGGTCCCAGCGCTTGTCGCGGTCCATGGCGTAATAGCGGCCCGAAAGGGTGGCGAAGCTGACGGCCTTGCCTGCGACGTCGGCCATGAACCTGGTCAGGAATTCTTTGGCCGAAGACGGCGGGGTGTCGCGGCCATCCAGGAAGGCATGAACCAGCACCGGCACGCCGGCGTCGGACAGGATGCGGGCCAGGGCAGCCATATGGTCCTGGTGGGAATGCACGCCGCCGGGGGATAGCAGCCCCAGCAGATGGGCCTTGCCGCCGCTTTTCTTCAGGGCGGCAATGAAATCTTGCAGACGCGGGTTCTGAGCCAACGAGCCGTCGGCCACGGCCTGATCGATGCGCGGCAGATCCTGCATCACCACCCGGCCGGCGCCCAAATTCATGTGGCCGACTTCGGAATTGCCCATCTGTCCGTCAGGCAATCCGACCTGAAGACCCGAGGTCGCCAGCAAAGCATGGGGGCAGTCGGCCAGAAGCTTGGTCCAGACGGGGGTATTGGCCATGGCGATGGCGTTGTCTTGACGTTCGGGGCGATACCCCCAGCCATCGAGAATGCACAGAACAACGGGGCGGGCGGCAAGATTGGTCATATTTGTCTGCCTGGGTGTCAGCCTTGTTTCAAGGCCTGAATTATAGTTTGACCATCATGGCAAAGCCATGGTGATGGACGTTTCTCCGGGGAAGTAGAATAGCCGCTTTCGCTCGTCAAGGACAGACGCGCCCGTCCTTCACGGGAACGTCGGACATGCGACTTGAAATGGTGCGCATGTAGGAGGCCACATAGCCCTCGGGAACTACCGGCGAACGCTTCAAGGGGCTGGGCAGAACGGCGGCCAGGGCGGCGGCTTCCGAATGGGTCAGAAGGGCGGCGGGCTTGTGGAAATAGTGGCGCGACGCCGCTTCGGCGCCATAGATGCCCGGCCCCCATTCGATGATGTTGAGATAGACCTCCATGATGCGCCGCTTGGGCCAAAGGGCTTCCATCATCACGGTGAAGACGGCTTCGACCCCCTTGCGGACGAAGTCGCGGCCGGGCCAAAGGAACAGGTTCTTGGCCGTCTGCATGGAGATGGTGCTGGCCCCCAGCACATGGCCGCCCTCTTCATAGACATCCATGGCATTGTCGATGGCCGACCAGTCGAAGCCGTGGTGGGTGCAGAACTTGCCATCTTCCCCGGCCATCACCGCCCGTTGCAGATCGGGCGAGATAGCGGAAAGCGGCATCCAGTCTTTATTCAGGCCATGGCCCTGCACCAGACGGATCACCATCAGGGGCGTGATGGGCGGCGGCACGAAGCGATAGAACAGCACCAAAGCCAAAGGAACGCCCAGACCGATCGCCAGGATGCGGCGCAACAAAGGGCGACGGCGCAGGATCATGAGATCAGGGCGTACCGGCGGGCATATTCACGCAATAGAGCTTCTTTTCGTGCATGGACTTGCAGAGGCTGGCCATGACGTCCTGATCGCCCGAGGCGAACAGACGGAAGAAATGGCCCATATTCTTGCCGGGAAGATCGACTTCGCGGATGGTGGGATGGAAATAAAGAATGCTGGAATATTCGGCGGTCAGCACTTTCCAGCCGCGCTCGGCGTCGGACTTGCGGCGATAGGAGGCCAGATGGGCCTCGAAGGTGCGGCCGGTGTGGGCGGCGGGAGCCTCAGTCGGAGATACGGCGGGCGTTTCGGTCGGGGGTGCGGCGGGAGTGGCTTCCTCGGCGGCATAAGCCGCGGCGGACGAGAACAGCAGGCAGGTCAGGGCGAGGACGGCGGAACGGCGCATGATCGTGTGATCTCCCAGAGTGGTTGTAGGCATTCCACCATTGATCGGCCTTTCGATCAAGCTATGGTGGGCAAGCCGTGGCGGGCTCCAGCACGCGGGCGATCTCGGCGAAAAGGGAATCCGGGGTGAAGGGCTTGGCCACATAGCCGTTCATGCCGGCTTCCAGGCAAAGGTCCACATCCTCGCGCATGGCATTGGCGGTCAGGGCGATGATGGGCAGCTCGAAGCCTTTTATGCGCAGCAGGCGGGTGGCTTGCAGGCCGTCCATGCCGGGCATCTGCACATCCATCAAGACCAGATCGAAATGGGCCCCGGTTTCGACGGCGGCCACCGCCTGCTCGCCATCGGTGGCCGAGGTGACCTGATGACCGAAGCGCCGCAGGATGGATTCGGCGACCTTGCGGTTGACGGCATTGTCCTCGGCCAGCAGCAGCTTCAGGGGTGCTAGGGCCGGAGCGGCCAGATAAGGCTTGGGGCTTTGCATTTGGGCCAAGGGGAAACTGAGGTCCAGCCAGAAGGTGCTGCCCATGCCCAGGGTGCTGCTCATCTTGACCTCGCCGCCCATCAGGTGGGCTAGCTGCTGGCTGATGGCCAGTCCCAGTCCGGTGCCGCCGAAGCGCCGCGAGATGGAGGTGTCGGCCTGGGAAAAAGACGAGAACAACCGCCGTTGCGAGGCCTTGGAAATCCCGATGCCGGTATCTTTGACCGAGAAGCGCAGGGTGACATGGCCGTCGATCTGATCCAAGGCCGTGACGCTCAGGGTGATGAGGCCCTTTTCGGTGAATTTCACCGAATTGGACAGAAGATTCAACAGCACTTGGCGCAACCGGTTGGGATCGCCCAGGACGGCGGCGGGCAAGTCGGGGGCCAACTCGACGGTCAGACTCAGGCCCTTGTCCTCGGCCCGCACGGCCATCAGGGCGGCGGTGGCTTCGACGGCGGCGGTCAGCTCGAAGGGAACGCTTTCCAACTCCAGCCGGTGGGCCTCCATCTTCGAGAAATCGAGGATGTCGTTGAGGATGGCCAGCAAGGCGTCGCCCGATTGGCGGATGGTCTCGACGCAATCCCTTTGCTGGGTCGAGAGGGCGGTGTCGCCCAACAGCTGGACCATGCCAAGAATGCCGTTCATGGGGGTGCGGATTTCGTGGCTCATCATGGCGACGAATTCCGACTTGGCGCGGGCGGCGGCCTCGGCCTCTTGCTTGGCGGCGGTCAGGCTTTGCTCGGCGTTGCGGCGTTGGGTGATGTCGTTGAAGGACAACAGCACCGAGATTTGCCCTTCGTAGGTCATCTGAATGCCGGAAACCAGGGCCCAGATGACGGTTCCGTCGCGGCGGCGCAGGGAAACCTCGTGATCTTGCAAGGAACCGGAATGGGTGATGATGTCGAAACAGCGTTCGGCCTCGATCTCGGCGGTGAACAGGGCAAAGGCTTTGACGCCCTCTTCCTCGGCCTTCAGGCCCAGCTGGGCTTGGGCCGGGCCATTGAGGAAGACCAGCCGCAAATCCGCCAGCCGCACGATCAGGATGGGAAAGACCGAGGCATCCAGGATCGAGAGCAGTCGCTGCTCGCTGGCCAGCAAGGCTTCCTCGCGGTTGGCCAGGGCGCGCAGCAGTACGCCCAGGGCGCGGGCCATGGCTCCGATCTCGTCGCTGTCGCCATCGAAGGGAACGGCTATTTCCTGGCCATCGGCGCGGGCGGTCATCACCCCTTGCAGGCCGTGCAGCCGGCGCACCACCGAGCGGCGGATATAGCTGAAGAGCACCAGCGTGCCCAACAGGCAGACTGCCACGGCGAAGAACAGCAGCTTTTGCTGGTGGTCCAGGGCGGCAGAGACACTTTGGCCGCGCTGACGCACCCCGTCTTCCATGGCGGTATAGATGTCGTGGACCGTGTCCACCAGCCGGTTGGACAGGATGACGTTGTGGCCCAGCACGCCGCGGCTGGCCACTTCGATGTCGAGGGCGGCGTGGCGGTTGGCGATGATGCCTTCGGGCCCGTCGCCCAGACGGTTCAGGTCATCGATGGCATAGCGAAAGTGCCCAGCCAGCGGCGGGGGCAGATTGGCGAAGCTGTCCTTCAGTCCGCCCATGGATTGGGTGAAGCGGGCCTCGAGCCGTTCCAATTCGACCTTTTGATTGCTGGCGCTGATGGCCAGGGCCAGGGTGGTGGCCTCGATGAAATGACGAGTGAACATCTGCATGGCTTGGCTTTCGCCGAGTTTCACCCTGGCCTCCCGGCTGTTGGCCGAAGAGGAAGAGGTGGAGTTCAGCAGAACATGAAGGTTCTTTTGAAGCTGGCTGTATTCGACGGCGAGATCGTCCCGACGGCGGTCTGACAGGGCAACCAGCTGAGTGACCAGATGCTGGCGTTCGTCCTCGTTACTGAAACGCTGGCTGACCACGCCGTCCAGGCGGTCGAGATTTTCGGTCAGATCCTTTTGCAGCAGTCTCAGGCGGTTGGTCTGCTGGGGGCCGGCGCTGGCCGGGTCGAGGCTGGCGATCAGCTCGTCCAGCCAGTTCAGCTGATCGGCCAGACGCAGCTTCAGGCTTTCCCGGGCCAATTGGGTGTGGGTGTCGGCCAACTGCGGAGCCTGGGCGACGATGCTTTCGCTTTGCTGGCTAAGGCGGCCCGCCGCTTCGATGCTGGGCAACCATTGGCCGGTGATCTCGACAAAGCCGCTGCGGAACAGCCGCAAGGAATCCAGAGCCACCAGACTGGCCGCCAGGGTCAGTCCGGCCATTAGGGCAAGCCCGGCCATCAGGCGGAACGAAACGCCGAGGCGGGTAAGGCGCTGGAGGCGTTTCAGCAAGAGATCACCGGACCGGAGGCGCATAGATCAGGCCGCCCTTGGTCCAAAGGGCATTGAGGCCCCGCGGGCTTTTCACCGGGGAGTCATCGCCGAAATTGCGGGCGAAGACCTCGCCGTAATTGCCGACCTGGGAGATGGCCCGTTTGGCCCAGCCGGGAGAGACGCCCAAGACGTCGGCGTAATCGGGAGCATGGCCGGTCAGCAAATCCATCTCGGGGTCGCCGGTGGCCGGAGCCTGGGCGATGTTGGCCGAGGTCAGGCCATGTTCCTCGGCGGCAATCAGGGCATAGATGGTCCAGCGCACCAGTTTGATCCATTGCATATCGTCGCTGCGGGTGGCCGGGCCTAAGGGTTCCTTGGAGAGCACCTCGGGCAGCAGATCGTGGTCGTCCGGGTTTTGGGCGTCGATGGTCAGCCGGGACAGCAGGCTGAAGCGGTCGTTGGTCATGATCTCGCAGCGGCCCTTCAGATAGGACTGCCAGGCACCCTGTTCGGTCTTGGTGGCCAGAACGTGGACGTTCAGTTTTTCTTTGTGGATATAGTCATTCAGATTCTGGCTGGTGGTGGTGTTGTCGGCGACGCAGATGGTGGCGTCCTTGACGTCGCGGATGCTCTTCAGCTTCAGCGAGCGATGGGCCAGGAAGCCTTGGCCGTCATAGAGCCAAATGGCGGGAAAGCTTAAGGCCAGTTTGGCCTCGCGCTCCAGATTGACGGTGGCTCCGTCCACCAGGACATCGATACCGCCCGAACTCAAGGCGTTCAGGCGGTTCATGCTTTCGACCGGAATCAACTCATAACGGGAAGAATCTCCCAGAGCGGTGGCGGCCAGGGCTCGGCAAAGGTCGAACCAGAGGCCGGTCCAGCGCCCTTGGGCATCGGGGGCGGAAAAGCCGGGCTGAACGTTGATGCCGCACTGAACCGTGCCCCGCGCCTTGATGGCCTCCAGGGTGGTCCCGGCCTTGGCCGACTGGGCGGCGCACAGCAGAAAGATCCCGCCGGTCAGGGCAAGAGCAAGGCAGCGCAAGGCTTTGGACATCGGCGGTTTTCCCCATAGTTTCCCCACCGGAGCGGCGATGTTTCACCATGCTGCCACTGACTCTGCTCCGCCGCAACCTCAGGAGGATATCTTAACCCTCTGAGCGTTCGTCCTGAGACTTAAGTCCAGGATGCTCGTGGCGGTGATGGGCGTCGGGGAAATGGGCGTGGACATGCTCCAGCCCACCATGATGATGGGGGTGCCCGTGAGGGCCGGCGGGTGTCTCTTCGCCATGATCATGGCTATGGTGGGGGTCGGAATGATCGTGGGGGTGGCTGTGGTCCATCACCGGATGGTCGTGGCGATGCTCGTGCCGTTCGGTCAGATGCAGCCACAGCCCCAGGCCCATGGCGGCGGCTGCGGCGGCCAAGCGCAGGCTGGGGGATTCTCCCAGCAGCGGCAGGGCCAACAGAGCGCCGATCAGCGGGGCCATGGAGAAATAGGCTCCGGCCCGCGCCGAGCCCAGGCCGCGCAGGGCCAGGACATAAAGCACCAGACTGACCCCATAGCCCAGAAATCCGACGGCGGCAGCCATCAGGGTGGGCTCAAGTCCGGGCAAATGATCCTGGGCGACCATCAGGGCCAGGACCAGATTGCAGCTGCCGGCGGCCAAGCCCTTCAGCGAGGCGATGCGCACCGGGTCGGAAAGCGACACCTTGCGGGTCAGATTGTTGTCGATTCCCCAGCAAAGGCAGGCCCCCAGGATGGCGGCAGGCGGTCCTAAGTTGGTGAGGCTGGGCGTGCCGTCCCAGGCCAGGGCCAGGGCGCCCAGGGTGATGGCCCCCATGCCCAAAGCGATGCGCTGTCCGATGTTTTCCTTGAAGGCGGCCCAGGCCAGCAGCGAGGTGAAGACACCCTCGGTGGTCAGGAGCAGCGAGGCGGTGGAGCCTTCGGCTCCCTTCAGTCCCCACATCAGCAGCACCGGGGCCAGCAGACCGCCAAAGACAATGGCGGCGGCCAGCCAGGGGGCGTCGGCGCGGGATATGGCTTCGGTCTTGGGCCGCAGCAGAGCCACCAGCGCCAACCCCAAGCCGGAGCCGAGATAAAGCAGCCCGGCCAGCATCCAAGGGCCGATGCCGTTCAGCAGCAGCTTGGCGAAGGGGGTGCCGGCGCCGAACAGAACGGCGGCGGCCAAACCGGCCAGGACGGCGGGCGGCAGATGGATATGGGGGTGAGAATGATCGTGACCGGATGACATGGCGGCACCATATCATCCAGCCCGGGGGAGGGTTTAGTGGATTTTGTGGCTCTCGGCGTCCTCAGCCAGACGGCGGGCGGCGTAAGCATGAGCGGCCTGCACGGCCACCAGATGGCCGCCATGGGCGGCGATGTCACTTTCGGCGGCGCTGCGCTTGGTGGCGGCCAGGCCGGCATGGCCCGAGGCATCGACGACGACGAAATATTCGAAACTCATGATCTTGCTTCTCCCAAGCCCCTCGTTCGGGGACAAGAAGCAGTAAGACAGTGCATTGTGGCGGAATTAGATCCAGTTCGCGGCAAAGCCATGGAACTTGCGCCACCATTCCGCCATCTTCTGAGGGGATAAGAAGAAAACCTCTGGTGAGAGAGTCTTGCCCCGTGATCAGCCGCCGTGCCTTCATCGCGTCTTCCGCCGCCTGCGCTGCCCTGCCGTCGATGGTTCGCGCCGCTGGCCTGCCCAAGGATTTCCTCTGGGGAGCCTCGACCTCGGCCCTGCAGATCGAAGGGGCCATTGCCGAGGACGGCCGTGGCCCCAGCATCTGGGAGAGCTTCGCCCAGCGCCCCGGCGCCATCCAGGACGGTTCCCATCCCGATGTGGCCTGCGATCATTACCATCGCTGGCGCGAAGACATCGGTCTGATGAAGCAGTTGGGCCTGGGGGCCTATCGTTTTTCGGTCTCCTGGCCCCGCGTCTTGCCGCAGGGCACGGGGGCGGTGAACGCCAAGGGCCTCGACTTCTATGACCGGCTGGTGGACGGCCTGCTGGCGGCGGGCATCAAGCCCATGGCCTGCCTCTATCACTGGGACTTGCCGCAGGCCTTGCAAGACAAGGGCGGCTGGCTGAACCGGGATAGCGCCGGTTGGTTCACCGATTATTCCCTTGTGGTGGCCCGCAAGCTGGGGGATCGGGTTAAGGACTGGTTCGCCCTGAACGAGCCATCGGTTTCCGCCATCTTCGGCCATGGCTATGCGGAACATGCCCCAGGCCTCAATGGCGGGGCTCCGGCCATCCTGGCGGCCTTGCATCATCAGAGTTTGGCCCAAGGGCGGGCCCTGGCCGCTCTTCGGGCCGAGAATAAGGGTTGGAGCCTGGGCACGGTCCTCAGTCTTCAGCCCATTGTCCCCTCTTCCGACAGCCCCGAGGATGCCGCCGCCGTCATTCGCTGGGATGCCGTCTGGAACCGTGTCGCCCTGGACGGCGTGATGCGCGGGCAAATTCCCGACATCCTGGCTCCGGCCATGGACTCTCTGGTCAAGTCCGGCGACCTTGACGCCATCCGTTTCCCGCTCGATGTCTTAGGGGTGAACTATTATTCGCCTCTGACCATCCAGCATCAGCCGGGCCGGGCCTTCGAGGCCTGGTGGGGCGTGCCCCACATCGCCCGGCGCACCGCCATGGACTGGCCGGTCGAGCCGGGCGGGCTGTTGCAGGTTCTGACCGAGTTGAAGGAGCTTTACGGCAATCCCAAGGTCTTGATCACCGAGACCGGGGCCGCTTATAACGACCAGCTCTTGGACGGCCATGTGGCCGACCCCGACCGCGTGGCTTTTCTCGCCGATCATCTGGCGGTGGTGGCCAAGGCGCGGACGGCGGGGTGCCGGGTGGATGGGTTTATGGTCTGGTCGCTGCTGGACAATTGGGAATGGCAATATGGCTATTCCCGGCGTTTCGGCATCACTTATGTGGATTACGCCAGCCAAGAGCGTGCGCCAAAGGACAGTTTTCGCTGGTATGCGGATCGTATCCGCAAGGGAATGGCATGATAGAGGAAATAGACGTGGGTTTATGGCTGTGGGATGGCCTGGAAGAGGCCGAAGCTCGCCGCCAGACTCTGCAGTCCCATCTGGCCGGGCTGCTGCACTGTCCCGAGGCGGACTTGAAAATCGTGCGTGACGAGCTGGGCCGACCGGTCATCAAGGAGCCCGCGACGTCCTTGCAGTTCAGTCAGGCCCGCCGCGACGGCATGGTGGCTCTGGCGGTGTCGGAGCGAGGGGCGGTGGGGGTGGACGTGGAAGTCCCCAACGACGGCCCCTGGCAAAACACCGTGGCCGGGGATTTCTTTGCCCCTTATGAACGGCGCTGGTTGAGCAGCCTTAAGGACGAAGAGCGCGGAGATGCCTTCTTTCGCCTTTGGACCGGAAAGGAAGCGGTGTTGAAGGCCTTGGGCTTGGGCATCGCTCAGGGCATGGCCGAGCCGGACTTTAGCGATATCATGGAGTTGCGCCGTCCCATGACGGCAGATCACGCCTCGGTGTCGGCCTTTGGCCGGCGCTTTCACCTCAAATGGTGGTTCCCGCAAATGCAATCCATACCAATGGTATTGTGCAAAGCGGTGGAGGACCCTTGAATCCGAGCATGGCTCTCCTCTAAAAAGGGAGCTTCATTATTGGCCGCCGAAGGGTTATGCCCTGAGCCAATAGGCTCTTTGCCCGCGAACTCCCCCTTTGGAGGGCCGCGGCAGTTTGGAAAAGATGACTCACGCTTCGCCCGTTTTGCCGGCCATTTCCCCCAAGTGGGACCCCAGCCTTCTAAAGGATGAGCTGCTCTCAGAGCTGTTCGCCGTTTCGGCGGCTCGCTTCGCTTCGCGTCCAGCTCTGGAGTTTTCGGGCGAGGTGATCGCCTATGCCGAGCTGGAGCGCCGCGCCAACCGCTTCGCCGACGCCCTGCGGGCCAAAGGCATCGGCGTCGGCTGTTTCGTCGGCCTGTGGATGCAGCGGTCTGCCGATCTGCATGTGGCTTTGCTGGGCATTGTGAAGTCGGGTGCGGCCTATCTGCCCTTCGATGCCGATGCTCCGGTCGATCGTATCGCCGATTGTCTGGCCGATTGCCAGGCCAAGGCCATCGTCGTCGATGCCGTCAACGGCGCCAAGCCGGGCGAGCTGCCGGCTCCCCGTCTGGACTTCGTCCGTACCTTGGCCGAGGGCAAGGTCGAAACCGCCCCCGACATCCGCGCCGAGGGCAAGGGCCCGCTGGATCCGGCCTATGTGATTTATACCTCGGGCTCCACCGGCAAGCCCAAGGGCGTGGTCATCAGCCATCGCAACATCTGCCATTTCCTGCGTTCGGCCAATCTGGTCTATGGCCTGTCCGAGACCGATGTGATGTTCCAGGGCGCGTCCGTGGCCTTTGATCTATCGCTCGAGGAAATCTTCCTGCCCTATATGGTGGGAGCCAAGCTGTGGGTGGCTTCGCGCCAGACTATGCAGGACACCGAGAATCTGGGCCGCATCCTGACGGCGGCGGGGGTGACGGTGATCGACACCGTGCCGACCCTGTTGTCCATGCTGCCCTCGGACGTGCCTTCCTTGCGGGTGATCATTCTGGGCGGCGAAGCCTGCCCGCCGGCTTTGGCCGAGCGTTGGTGCCGTCCGGGCCGCCGCCTGTTCAACAGTTACGGCCCCACCGAATCCACGGTCGTGGCCACCGCCGCCGAAGTCTTCCCCGGCCAGCCGGTGACCATTGGCCGCCCGATCCCCAATTACACCTGCTATATCGTCGATGAAAACCTGCAGCCGGTGGAGTCGGGCGTCGAGGGCGAACTGCTGATCGGCGGCCCCAGCGTCGCCGAAGGCTATCTGAACCGCCCCGAGCTGACGGCGCAGAAGTTTATCGTCAATCCTTTTCCGTCAGAGCGTTGCGATCCTTTGCTCTATCGCTCGGGCGATGCCGTCAGTTTGGACGAGCAGGGCAATATCACTTTCCATGGCCGTATCGACGATCAGGTGAAGATTCGCGGCTACCGCGTTGAATTGGGCGAGATCGAGGCACGTCTGGCGGCTCTGCCGGGGATATCCCATGCCGCCGTGGTCATGCGCCAGGATGGCGGCACCGACCGGCTGGTGGCTTTTCTCACCGGCTCGGCGATCCAGGACCGGGCCTATTTCCGCGAGGCTCTGAAGGCCGATCTGCCCTGCTATATGATTCCGTCCCACTATGAGGCGGTGGCCGAGCTGCCGCGTCTGGCTTCGGGCAAGGTGGATCGCAAAAGCCTGCAGAAGGCTCCGCTCTCCGCTGTCGAAGCGGAAGAACAGGAAGACCCCGCCACCGAGACCGAGGCCCTGCTGCTGGCTGCGGCCAAGACCGTGTTTCCCGGCCAGTCCTTGCCCTTTGACGCCGATTTCTTTACCGATCTTGGCGGTCACTCCCTGCTGGCCGCCCGTTTCGTCTCGGCGGTGCGCCATACGCCATCGGTGGCCGGGCTGACCTTACAGGACGTCTATCATCAGCGAAGCTTGCGGGCCATGGCGGCTCTGCTGGATGGGCGCGGCGTTGGTGTCGAGCGTGACCTTTCCTTTCCGCCGCCGCCCTTTCTGCGCCGCTTCCTTTGCGGACTGGCCCAGGCGGCGGTGCTGCCGCTGATCCTGGCCCTGATCACCGCGCCCTGGCTGGGGGTGTTCGTCGCCTATCAGCTGTTTTCGGGCGATGAGCAGAATTTCTTCGACGAAGTGGTGGCCCTGCTGGGCACCTATGGCGTCATCAATGTCGGCACCTTTATCGTCGCCATCATCGGCAAGTGGCTGGCCATCGGCCAGACCAAGCCGGGCCGCTATCCTTTGTGGGGCGTCTATTACTTCCGCTGGTGGCTGTCCCAACGCTTCATCAGCATGGTGCATGTGAAGTGGCTGCAGGGCACGCCTCTGATCCGCGTCTATCTGCGGGCCCTGGGGGCGCGCATCGCCGATGACGTCATCCTGGGCGACTTCGAGGCCGGAGCCATCGATCTGATCTCCATCGGCTATGGCTCTTCGCTGGGGGCCAAGCTGTTGCTGTCCAACGCCGAGGTGGTGGGCAACGAACTGGTGATCGGCACCATCGACATCGGCGCCGATGTGATCATGGGCAGTTCCTGCGTGGTGTCCGGCGAGGTGGTCATAGGCGAGGGGACCCAGTTGGGCGACCTCACCAGCCTGCCCATCGGCTGCCAGACCGGCGCTTGGGAACGCTGGGACGGCACGCCGGGCCGCAAGGTCGGTGACATCGACCCGGCGTCTCTGCCCGAAGCGCCTTATGCCGGCAAAGCCAAGCGGACCCTGCAGGGGTTTATCTATCTGGCCATGCTGCTGATCCTGCCGCCGGTATCCTTGATCCCGATTCTGCCGGCCTTCTATTTCATCGATACCTTCGGCGATCAGATGGCCGATTCCTGGGGCATCGATCCCCTGGTGATGCTGCCCCTGACCGCTTGGCCGGCGGCCATCGCCCTGATCGCGATCACCGTGCTGCTGATCGCCGCCGTGCGCTGGACCGTGCTGCCTCGGGTCAAGGCCGGACGTTATTCGGTGCATAGCTGGTTCTATATGCGCAAATGGTTCGTGGCCCTGGCCACCGAGCTGACGCTGGAAACCCTGTCGTCCCTTTACGCCACCGTCTATATGCGGGCTTGGTATCGCCTGATGGGGGCCAAGATCGGCAAGGATTCCGAGATTTCCACCAATCTGGCCGGGCGCTACGACCTGACCGAGATCGGCGAGAAATGCTTCATCGCCGACGAGGTGGTGCTGGGCGACGAGGAAATCTATCGCGGCTGGATGATCCTGGAGCCGGTGAAAACCGGTGATCGCGTCTTCGTCGGCAATGACGCCGTGGTGCCGCCTGGAACCTCGATTCCCTCGGGTGCGCTGATCGGCATCAAGTCGCGCCCGCCGGGTCATGGCGTGGAGATGGCCGAGGGCGATATCTGGTTCGGCTCGCCGCCCATGAAGCTGCCGGTGCGCCAGCGCTTCGACGACGTGGGTTCTGCCTGGACCTATGCTCCGCCGCGTTGGCGGAAATATGGACGGGCTTTGTTCGAGACCTTCAGCGTCTCGTTGCCGACCATGTTGTTCATCGTCTTTGGCACCATTGCGGTTGACTATCTGGCTCCCAGCATTCTGGCCCATGATTATCTGGGCGTGATCCCGCGCTTCATGGCTTGCAGCGTGGTCATCTCCTGCTTGCTGGTGGCTTCGGCCATCGCCGTCAAATGGATGACCATGGGCGTCTATCGCCCCACCGTGAAGCCCATGTGGTCCTGGTGGGCTCTCCGTACCGAGGCCGTGGCCGTGATGTATTGGGGTATGGCCGGCAAGGTGCTGCTGGACCATCTGCGTGGTACGCCCATGCTGCCTTGGGTGCTGATGCTGTTCGGCAGTAAGTTCGGCAAGGGCGTCTTCATGGACACCACTGACATCACCGAATTCGACTGCATCGACGTGGGCGACTTCTGCGTCATCAACTCGCTGTCGGCCCTGCAGACCCACCTCTACGAGGATCGGGTGATGAAGGTCGGGCGCGTGGTGCTGGGCACCGGCGTGACCGTGGGGTCTGGCTCGACGGTGCTCTATGACACCCATTGCGGCGATTTCTCCCGCGTGGGTCCCTTGACCATCATCATGAAGGGCGAGGAAATTCCCGCCAGCAGTGAATGGTCGGGCGCTCCGGCGGTTTGTCTGCAGGCGGTTCCCGCAGTTGCCGCTGATCCCCTGCCGCAGCCTGCCGCAGTGGCGGCGGAATAGTCAGAGCGGCATGCGGCATGCCGCGACAGGCCGCCATTGAGGCGGCGGCCAAGGGCGTGGATGCACCCGCCCGGCGAGGGGCTTACGTGATGCGGATTTTTCGCCTCATGGTCTAATGGTGGCGTGAGTAATAATCTAGGAACGGCCCGATCCGGCTGGCCGGGACGAAGGATGTGAGATCGATCCCCCGCGAGGGGTCGCTCAGTTCCAGGGAGATCACGCCTTCCAGGCAATTCATCTCGGGATCGAAGACGCCGCCGCCCGAGGCTCCGTGATGGTAGCCGGTGCTCAGAATGTTGGTCCAGCCGTTGGTATTGTTGGATGCGGTGTCGCGTCGTTCCAAGGCCGTGGGAATGGTCTTGGCCGTGGTGACTTTTCCCTCGGCGGCCACCAGCATGGGGCTGTCGGTGCCGGGATTGGTCGAGCAAATCGCCGTCGGCGCTTCGTCGCGGCGGCGGGGCGTCAGGTCCTTGGGCTCGATGCGGATCAGCGCCAGATCAAGGTCGGGCGCGAAGATCCGGCCATTCAAGACAACCTCGCCAGGGACGATCACCTGCTCGTAGAACAAAATCTTGACCTGGGGGTGAGTTGAATCCATCTCGACCACATGGGCGGCGGTCAGGATCAAGCCATCTCCCAGATAAACCCCCGAGCCATGGGAAAAGTTCACGCCGTCGCCGGCGGGTTTTTGCACATGCACCATGGTTTCCTCGGCTCCGGGTCCGGTGGGGACTGAGGGGCCAGTGGTCTCAGCGCTCGCTTCGGGCGCTGGTGCGGGCTCGGGTGCTGTTTCCCGCTGGGTCAGGACAGCCGCCATCGGGGCGCCCAGCAGCAGGACCAGAACAAGGAGGGGGAGGCGTTTTTTCATGCCCATGAGCATAGCGCTTTTGCGCCGCCCCCTGCAAATTCTCCCCTAGATATCCCTTGAGTCGGCAAAACTTGCCGGTCTGGCCCCAGCGCCTCTGAAAAATATGATTTGAAATCAATGTGATGCCGCTTGGCACGGCATCTGCATTGAAGACGATGGTCAAAGCAGCGGGCTGGGACGGTTTGGTCGCCGTCTTCTAAAAGAGTCCGGATCGCTGCGAGCCTGGGAACAGGCGAATCGGGGACAAAACCGTGGTAGCTTCCATCTCGTCATATAGCGCGCAGCAGATCGCGAACCTGACGAAGACCGATATCCAGGGTCTTACGGCGACCCAGATTCAGTCTATGGCAGTGACGCAGGTCAATGCTTTGACCGCCACGGAAATGGGCGAGTTCTCCTCGACTCAGTTCTCCCAGTTTCTGACCACCCAGGTCAGCGCGTTGAGCGCCGACCAGATCTCGGCCATTGATTCCACCCAGATCGGCTTCAACGCCACCCAGATTTCCGTCCTGAACGCGGTGCAGTCCCAGGCTTTGAGCACCACTGACATCGCGGCCATGACCACCACTCAGATCAAGGCCCTGAACACCACCGATATTGCCTCGCTGTCCACCGACCAGATCGCCGCCATGAGCTCGACCCAGCTTGGCGTCATGCTGGCCGGACAGTTGAAGGCCTTGACCAACGACGATATCTCCAGCCTGTCGGCGACCCAGCTGTCGGGCCTGAGCTCGACTCAGATGTATGCGCTGACCAGCACCCAGATGGGGGCGCTGTCCAACGACCAGCTGTCGGGCCTGTCCACCACCCAGATCCGCGGGCTGTCCTCGGCGGCGGTGGGAGCCATGACCACCACTCAGTTCTCGGGCCTGTCGGTGGAGCAGGTGGTGGCCATGACCACCACCCAGCTGTCGGGCTTGAGCGGCGAGCAGATCGCCTGCCTGACGGTGGCGGAGCTGGTCTCCCTGACCTCCAGCCAGATCGGCGGCCTGACCTCGACCCAGGTGGGGCAATTGTCCTTGGACCAGCTGTCCAACCTCAGCTCGGCGCAGTTGGGCGGCATGAACAGCACTCAGCTGCGCGGTCTGACCGAGACTCAGGCGGGGGCTTTGACCACCACTCAGCTGACCGGCTTAACCTCTACCAGCCTGAAGGGCCTGAACACCACCGACATCGAGGCGCTGTCCAGCGACCAGTTGGGCAGCCTGTCCCTGACTCAGGTCTCGGCCTTGACGACAACCCAGATCGCTGGTCTGACCATAACCGAGCTGTCGGAACTGAGCGCCACTCAGATCAGCGGCATGACCTCGACCCAGTTCTCGGCTCTGACCTCGAACCAGATCAGCGGTCTGACCACCACTCAGCTGACGTACATGACCACCACCCAGGTCAAGGGCTTGAGCAGCACCGTCATCGGCGCGCTGAACTCCGATCAGTTGGCGGCCTTGTCCTCGACCCAGCTGTCGTATTTGACCGGCACCCAGATGAAGGGCCTGAGCGGCGATCAGTTGACCAGCCTGACGGCGACCGAGCTGGCGTCTCTGACCAGCACCGAGCTGACTTCCCTGACCGTGACCCAGATGGGCCAGATCGGTTCGAACCAGTTGACGGCCCTGTCCACCACCCAGATCTCCGGTCTGGCCTCGACCCAGCTGGCGGCCCTGACGGCGGATCAGCTGGGCTATCTGACCACCACCCAGCTGTCGGCCCTGACCGTCACCACCATCAAGGGGCTGACCAGCACCGGGCTGGCGGCCTTGGGCAATGATCAGTTGGGCGGCCTGACCACCAGCCAGATCGCCGCCCTGTCGGTGACGGCTTTGCAGGGACTGGCGGATACCCAGATTTCCAGCCTGACCACCACCTTGCTGCATTCCCTGACCTCGACTCAGATGGGGGCCTTGACCTCCACTGCCGCCTCGGCTCTGACCTCGACTCAGGTGGCGTCTTTGAGCATCACCCAGATCAAGGGTCTGTCGAGCAGCGCCATTGCCTCGCTGAACCCCAGCGACATCGCCGAATTCACCACCACCCAGCTGGCGTCTTTGACCAGCACTCAGTTGTCGGGCCTGACCAGCGACCAGTTCTTTTTCATGACCAGCACCGAGTTGTCGGCCTTTACCTCCACCCAGATTTCCGCTTTGAACACCACCCAGCTGTCCGGCTTGAGCGCCTGGCAGATCCCCAATCTCAGCAACACCCAGATCTCGGGCCTGACCAGCACGCAGATCGCCGGAATGTCCACCGATCAGCTGAACGCCATGTCCAGCGGCCAGCTGAATTCCGTCTCCACCACCGCCATCACGGGTCTGACCAGCACCGAGATCGCCGGCCTGAACACCACTCAGCTTTCCAGCCTGACCACCTATCAGGTGGCGGCCATGACCACCACGGCTCTGAGCGGCTTGTCCGATCAGCAGATCGTCGCCATGAGCACCACCCAGTTGGCGGTCTTGAGCTCCAACCAGATGGGGGGCTTGACCTCTACCGCCGCCTCGGCCCTGACGGCCACCCAGGTGGCGTCTTTGAACACCACCCAGATCAAAGGACTGAGCGTCACCGCCATCGGCGGCTTTAACGTCACCGATTTTTCCCAACTGAGCTCCAAGCAGATGGCGGCTCTGACGGCGGCCCAGCTGATGGGCCTGTCCAATGACCAGCTGACCGGCTTGACTTCGACCGAGATGGGCATGCTGACCAGCAGCCAGATCGGCTCTTTGAACACCACCGAGATCGGGGGCTTGAGCGATAGCGAAATCTCGGGGCTGACCAATAGCCAATTGACCGGCCTGACCTCGACCCAGATTTCCGCCTTGAGCGCCGATCAGGTTTCCTCGCTGACGACCAGCCAGTTCGTCGCCTTCAGCTCGACGGCTCTGAAGGGGCTGACCAGCACCGGCCTTGCCGCCCTTTCGACCACGCAACTGGCCAGCCTGACCACCACTCAGGTGAGGGGGCTGACCACGACCGCCCTGTCTGGTCTGAATGATGTTCAGGCAGCGGCTCTGACCACGGCGCAGATGCTGGTGCTGACCTCGACCCAGCTGTCGGCCTTGACCTCGACGGCGGTATCGGCTTTGACGGCGACCCAGGTGGGGATGCTGAATTCGACCCAGATCTCCGGGCTGTCGACCACGGCGATTTCCAATCTGAGCGACGCTAATCTGGCCGAGCTGAATCCCTATCAGTTGTCCAATTTGACCACGGTCCAGGTTTCGTCCCTGAATTCCGGTCAGCTGACGGACCTGACCACCACCGAGTTGGCCGCCTTCACCAAGACCGAGATGTCGGCTCTTTCCTTCACCCAGTTGGATAATTTCTCCACCTCGCAGATGTCCCAGCTGACCTCGTCTCAGTTGGCCGGTCTGTCGGGGGCGCAGCTGTCGTCGCTGAGCCAGGACCAGGTCTCGGCCCTGAGCCAGACTCAGCTGGGGATTTTGACGACCACCCAGTTGAAGGGCTTCAGCAGCACCGAAGTGGCGGCTTTGAACAGCACCCAGCTGTCGGGTTTGTCCTCCAATCAGTTGGCGGCCTTCACCAGCTTGGCTCTGTCGGGTTTGAGCGATAGCCAGATCGTCGGCCTGACCACCACCCAACTGTCGGGCCTGTCCTCGGCGCAGATGAGCGGTTTGAACAGCACGGCGGTGTCGGCTCTGACGGCGACCCAGCTGGCGACCCTGACCGCCACCCAGATTTCCGGCCTGTCCAGCACCGCCGTGGCCGCCATGAGCGCCACTGAGATGGCCATGCTGTCCACCAAGCAGCTGGCAGCCCTGACGGCGAACCAGTTGGGCGGCCTGTCCAACAACCAGCTGTCCGGCCTGACCTTGACCGAGATCGCCGCCATGACCTCGACCCAGCTGTCCGGTCTGACCGCCACTCAGCTGAACAGCCTGACCACCACCCAGCTGTCGGCTTTGACCACCACTCAGCTGGCCAAGTTCAACAGCGGGCAACTGGCGGTTCTTGACGCCAATCATGTGGCGGCCCA
>Ga0302157_10001404_pt1 | contig 29648 bp, 33 predicted proteins | sample I_Bog_N3_3_FD_193502 | JGI IMG/M metagenome (GOLD analysis project Ga0302157, IMG submission 193502) | Peat permafrost microbial communities from Stordalen Mire near Abisko, Sweden - I_Bog_N3_3 | ecosystem: Environmental > Terrestrial > Soil > Wetlands > Peat | place: Sweden: Abisko, Stordalen...
TCCGTCGGTTCGTCAGCCGCAAGACTACCGCGATAGCCGTCATGCATCAATCGAGGGTGCGGCGGAAGCGCGTCACCGCAATCGTCATCGCCAGCAGCATCAGTGCCAACAGCGCGACGGCGTCATATTGCAGATGGGCGAGCGTCGCGCCCTTGAGCATGATGGCGCGGACGATCCGCACATAATGCGTGAGCGGCAGCCCTTCGCCGACATATTGCGTCCGATGGGACTGGCGCTCAAGGTCGAAGCACCGGCTAGCTGTGAAACTTCAACCCGTCGACGATCTTGTCGATCACCTTGCGCTCGGCCCGCATCGCCAGGCCGACCAGATTGAGTTCGGCCCGGATCACCGCCTTCACCACCTCGCGGTTGGCCGCATCATGCGTGGTTTTGAACATGTCCTCGGTGTAGACTGCGGGCTTGACGTCCCTGGCCAGCGCGCGCTCGAGGGCGCGGGCCAATGCCGGCCGGTCGGCACCATAGATCAGGATCGGCTGGCCGATCAGCGAGAGATAGCGGGTGCCGGAGGCGTCCTGGTAGGGCTCGCCGATGCATTGCGGAAACGCCGCGGCGATGCCGCCGGCCAGGAAAGAAGCGACGTTCAGCTTCTGCCAGGCTTCAAGGTCGGTCCGGATCACGACCGCGATCTTGGTATCGAATTGCATGCGCATCTTTCCAATGTGATTTCGTGGGACGTCCAGCGGTCCGTCACGGTCTGGTCACAGGCGCGGACGTGAACCCGACCCTCGGGGTTGATGATATGCATCCCTGCCAGCAATACCATGTTACCGCCATCCTACTTTGCATGGGGTTGTTTTCGATATTTTGATTTTCAAGCGCGCCCGCGCCGGCCTTGCGGCCGGATTTCCCGATGGTGATCGCAGGATGGCATGCCGGGCCGCCGCCGTCCCGGGGCGAGATTCAGGGTGCGGAGCGGGTCGGGATTCCTGGTTCGCCGCATCGGGCCGCGGCTTTGCGCGGACCGGTTGGCGCCGCGGCGGAAATGACGAGCCCTAACCCCTGGCGTCGCAGGCCCAGGCGCGGATCACGCATTCCTTGCCGCCGAATTCGTAGCACTTGCGCGTCGCCTCGTTGAGCGAGTTCGAAATTCGCGGCTTGACCGCGTAGCCGTGCGCGCCGCACGGGTTGGTCATGTCGACGGCAAACGCGGCGCAGGCGCGCTTCATGGTCATGGTGGTGGTGCACTCGCCCTTGCACTGCTTGCGCGCCGCAGCCAGCGCGGCGGCCTCCCCGTCGAAATCATAGGCCTGGCCATAGGCGCCGCACTTGCCGATGGCGAAGGCGCCGGCCGCCCAGGCTTCGGTCGCAAAGCGTGATCCGGCCAGCGCCAATGTCAGAACAAAGACAAACATGGCGCGGCGTTGCGCCGTGGTGAAGCACGTCAAGATCCCCTCCCGTCAGGCCGAGCCGGAGGAATCTAGCGCGCGGTCGTTTCAACTTGGTGAACGAAGGATTGATACGTGAGATTAACGGGCCTGGCCGGGCGAACACAAGCGGCGGTCAGCCCCGCCGGGCATCCGCCAGCGCCTGCGGCGTATCGATATCGAGAAACGCGCCAAAACCCTCGACCGGGACTTCCGTCACCGCCTCGCCGTGCCGGGCGATCAAATGGCGGGCGCCGATGTCGCCGTCGAGCGCCATCAATTCGCTGAAGAACCGGCGCGACCACAACACCGGATTGCCGCGCCTGCCGTCACTGACCGGCACCGCGATCAGGTTGCCGCGGTCCGGCGCAAAGGCATCGATCAGCCGGTCGATCAGATGCGCGTCGATCAGCGGCATGTCGCCGAGGCAGATCACCGCGCCGTCGGCGGTTTCCGGCACCGCGGCGATGCCGGCCTTGACCGAACTCGCCAGTCCGGCGGCGAAGTCGGGATTGCGGACGAATTTCACATTGAGGCCTGCCAGCGACTTCTCGACCTCGGCCGCCTGATGTCCGGTCACCACGATCACGCCCGACGCCCTGGAAGCCAGCGCCTGCTCGGTGACGGTGCGCACCAGCGTCCTGCCGCCGAGTTCGGCCAGCAGCTTGTTGGGGCCGCCCATCCGGGTCGAGCGCCCGGCCGCCAGGATGATCGCCGCGATATTGCGATTGCCGTCCGGGCCCGCCGGCTTGCGCGGCTGCGGCCGGGTGACGATTTCCATCAGCAGGCCGCCGACGCCCATGCCGGTGAGCTCGGCACGCGTCACCTTGAGGCCCGCCAGAAGCCGCATCAGGACCCAGTCGAAGCCGTTCTCGACCGGGGAACGCGCGCAGCCGGGCGCGCCCAGCACCGGGACGCCGCCGGCATTGCCGATCAGCAGAAGGTTGCCAGGATCCACCGGCATGCCGAAATGCTCGATGGCGCCGCCGATGCCGGCGATCGCCGCGGGAATCACGTCGCGGCGATCGGCGATCGCCGATGCGCCGAACACGATCACGAGCTCGGCGCCGATCCCGAGCAATTCCTTGATCGCCGCCGCCAGCGACGCCTCGTCGTGCGGCACGCGACGCTCGGCGATGATCGCCGCCGCGGCGGGCGCCAGCCGCTCGGCGGTGACACGCAGGGTCTTCTCCACCACCTTGGGCGCCAGCCCCGGCAGCATGGTCGAGACGATGCCGACCCGCTTGATCCGGTAAGGCGCGACGCGCATCCGCCCGGTTTTGGCCGCGGCCACCGCCGCATCGCACAGCGCGGATTCGATGCCGAACGGAACGATCTTGACGGTGGCTATCATCTCGCCGGCCACCACGGCCTTGAATGCCGGCAGCGTCGCCAGGGTGATCGCTTCGTCGACGCGGTTGATGCTGTCCACCGCCTCGCGATCGATGACCAGCACGCCGGCCTGCGCCGCGAACAGGTTGGACCGCCCGGTGAAGGCCCGCTCCACCTCGATGCCGTCACCGGCAATGGCGCGGGCGATGCTGGCCGCGGCGACGTCCTCGGAGATGTCGCCGTCTTCAAGCCGCACCACGACGATTTCCCTGACGCCGGCGCGGGTCAGCGCCTCGACCTCGGCAGCGCCGACCGTGGTGCCCTTCTTCAGCACCAGCGATCCCTGCCGCAGGGTGTGAACGGTGACGCCGCCGATTGCGTCCGCCGGACTGGCGGGACCGAATTTCATGCCGCGTTCTCTTTCGGCAGCCGCAACTGTGCGGTGATCTCGGCCATGATCGATACCGCGATTTCCGCCGGCGAGACCGCGCCGATATTGAGGCCGATCGGCGCGTGAATGCGCGCGATGTCGGAATCGCTTGCGCCTTGCGCCTTCAGCCGTTCGCCGCGCTTGGCGTGGGTCTTGCGCGAGCCGAGCGCGCCGATATAGAAGCAGCCGCGCTGGAACGCATGCAGCAGCGCCGGATCGTCGATCTTCGGGTCATGGGTCACCGCCACGAACGCGGTGTAGGGATCGACATTGAGCGGCGGCAGCGCCACGTCGGGCCATTCGGCGATCAGCGGTACATCCGGAAACCGTTCCGGACTGGCAAACGCGGTGCGCGGATCCACCACCGTGACGTCGTAGTCGAGCGAACGCGCGAGCGGCGCCAGCGCCTGGCTGATATGCACCGCGCCGATGATGACGAGCCGGGCGGTCGGCGCGTAGACGTTGAGAAACAATTTCCTGCCGTCTGCCTCGATCATGCCGCTCTTGCCCATGCGCAACTGCCTTGAAAGATCGGTGCGCAAGGAATCGGCGGCGATGTCGGCGGCCTTCACCAGCCGCTGCTCGCCATTGGCGGTGTCGGTGACCAAGATCACCGGCCGCCGCGCGGCGCGCTCGGCATTCAACGCTGCAAGCGTCTCGACTTTCACGACTGGCCGACTTTCTCGACGAACACCCGGATGGTGCCGCCGCAGGACAGGCCGACATTCCAGGCGGTCTCGTCGGCGACGCCGAATTCCAGCATCTTGGGCTGGCCGCTGGCGATCACGTCGAGCGCTTCGGTGACCACCGCACCCTCGACGCAGCCGCCGGACACCGATCCGAGGAAGGTGCCGTCATCGTTGATCACCAGGCTTGAGCCCGCCGGCCGCGGCGCCGAGCCCCAGGTCTCGACCACGGTCGCCAGCGCAACGCCGTGGCCGGCCTTTTGCCAGTCCTCGGCCGCCTTCAGAATGTCCTCGTCGCGATTGAGCATGGGAGCCTCCTTCAGGCAGCCGGACGGATCAGCCCGCGGTGATGCGGCGGCGACGCCGACGAGAGTGCGGCAATCAGCCCCTCGATTGAACTCAAATTATGCACCGGACGGAATTCGTCAACGTAGGGCAGCATCATTTTGATGCCCTGCGCCTTGGCCTCGAAGCCGCCGTAGCGCAGCAGCGGATTGAGCCAAATCAGGCGGCGGCACGACCGATGCAGCCGGTCCATCTCGAACGCCAGCCTGGTATCGGCCTCGCGCTCCAGCCCGTCGGAGATCAGCAGCACGATCGCGCCCTGCCCGAGCACGCGCCGGCCCCACAATTTGTTGAAGCTGTGCAGCGAGGTGGCGATCCTGGTGCCGCCGGCCCAGTCCTCCACCGCGGACGAACAGCTGGCCAGCGCCTGGTCGGGATCCCGCGCCCGCAGGCTGCGCGTCACATTGGTCAGCCGGGTGCCGAACAGAAACACCGAAACCCGCTTGCGGGCATCAGTGATGGCATGCAGGAAATGCAGGAACAGCCTGGTGTATTCGCTCATCGAGCCGGAGATATCGAGCAGCGCCACGATCGGTGCCGGCTTGTCGATCCGGCCCAGGCGATGGATATCGATGATGTCGCCGCCGGTACGCAGGCTGCCGCGCAGGGTGCGCCGCAGATCCAGCCGCAAGCCCCTTGTGTCGGGCTGGTAGCGGCGGGTGCGCAGTTCGGCCTGCGGCAGTCGCATCTGCGCGATGGCGCGGGTCGCCTGCGCGATCTCGGCAGCGCTCATCTGCGCGAAGTCCTTCTTTTGCAGCACTTCCTTGTCGGACACCGAGAGCCTGATTTCCTGCTCCTCGGCCCGCGGCGCCTCGGTGATGTGCGGCTGCGACATCGCCTCCTGGACCCGGCGCGAGGCCGGCGGCGGCTTCTTCCTGGCATGGTCCGGCAGCGGCACCGAATCCAGCATGTGCTTCCAGTCCTCGGCGGCCCGGAAGAACAGATCGAAGGCCTGCGCGAAAATCAGCGCATGCTCGTGGCGCTTGACGAAGACCGCCTCCAGGGTGGCGAACACGTCGGCACGGTTGCCGATCTCGATCAGGCGCAGCGCGTTCAGCGCATCGATCACGGCGCCCGGCCCGACCGGAATCCCGGCAGCCCGGAGCGCGCGGGCAAAGCCGACCACGTTATCCGCGATCAGGCCGGTGGGCGATGGAGCGGGTTCGTGAGACACACGTACTACTCTAAGCTGGAGTTCTCACAGGCGTCATTCCCCGATGTGCAATTGCACATCGGGGATGCGCCACTTGGCGCAGGCCCGGAATCCATACTCGCTGCGGTGGCTATGGATTCCGGGCTCGCTCGCGCCCCGGAATGACGACTCATATTTCAGCCTCACTCATTCCAAGCCGAAAACAACCTAATTTTCGCTGGTCGCCTCTTTCAAGACCTTCTGCAGCGTGTCGCCCTGCATCCGCGCGATGTCGTCCTGGTATTTCAACAGCGCGCCCAGGGTATCACCGACCACCTGCGGCGTCAGCGAGCGGGCGTCGAGTTCGGTCAGCGCGGTGGCCCAGTCGATGGTCTCGGCGACCCCCGGCGACTTGTAGAAATCCTGCTCGCGCAAGGCCTGCACGAAGCCGACCACCTGCTGGGACAATTTTGCGGAAATGCCGGGCACTCGCGACTTGACGATCGCCAGTTCGCGCTCGGCGGAGGGATAATCCACCCAGTGATACAGGCAGCGGCGCTTCAGCGCGTCGTGAATTTCACGGGTGCGGTTCGAGGTGACGATGACGATCGGCGGATGCGGCGCCTTGACGGTGCCGAGTTCGGGGATCGTCACCTGGAAGTCGCTGAGGATTTCCAGCAGATAGGCTTCGAACGCCTCGTCGGCGCGATCCAGTTCATCGATCAGCAGCACCGGGGCCCCCGCCACGTCCGGCTCCAGCGCCTGCAGCAGCGGGCGCTTGATCAGATAGCGTTCGGCGAAAATGTCGCTGGCAAGCTGGTCGCGATCGGTATCGCCGGCCGCTTCGGCAAGCCGGATCGCGATCATCTGCGCGGCGCTGTTCCACTCGTAGACCGCGGAAGCGACGTCGAGCCCTTCATAGCACTGCAGCCGGATCAGCTTTCGTCCCAGCGCGGCCGACAGCACCTTGGCGATCTCGGTCTTGCCGACCCCGGCCTCGCCTTCCAGAAACAGCGGCCGGCCCATGCGCAGCGACAGATAGGTCACCGTCGCCAGCGAGCGTTCGGCGAGGTAGCCGCGCGACGTCAACAGCTCGAGCATCGCATCGACGGATGTAGGCAGCGCCGGTGCATTCATGGCAGGACCGATCTTGCTGCGGTTGGAAATGGCAAGGTCACGCTTTGCCGGTCGCAGCTTCGACGGCTCGGCGTGTCAGCACCGCGATCAAATGCGCCCGATATTCGGCGCTGCCGTGCAGGTCGCTGTTCAGTCCGTCGGCAGGCACCGTCAAGCCATCGAGCACCTTGTGCGAGAAACGCCTCTTCAGCGCCTCTTCGAAGGCGGTGACGCGGAACACGCCTTCGGAGCCGGCGCCGGTCACGGCGACCCGCACGTCCGCCGGACGCTTGGCGACGAACACCCCGACCAGCGCGTAGCGCGAGGCCTGGTTGCGGAACTTGACATAGGCGGCCTTCTTCGGCACCGGAAACATCACCTTGGTGATGATCTCGTCGCTCTCCAGCGAGGTGGTGAACAGGCCCTGGAAGAACTCTTCGGGCTTGAGGCGGCGCTTGTTGGTGACGATGGTCGCGCCGAGGGCAAGGCATGCGGCGGGATAGTCGGCGGTAGGGTCGTTGTTGGCGAGCGAACCGCCGATGGTGCCCTTGTGGCGTACCGCGGGATCGCCGATCAGGCCGGCAAGCTCGGCCAGCGCCGGGATCGCCTCGCCCACGATGGCCGAGGTCGCGACATCTGCGTGCCTGGCGGTGGCGCCGATCACCAGCGAGCGGCCCTTCATTTCGATGCCGTCGAGCCCCTCGATATGGCTGAGGTCGATCAGGTGCGGCGGGCTGGCGAGCCGCTGCTTCATGACCGGCAACAAGGTATGGCCGCCGGCGATCACCTTGGCATCCTCGTTCTTGATCAGGAGATTGGCGGCCTGCCGCACGGTCGCCGGACGATGATATTTGAATTCGTACATGAGGTATTCCTGGGGGATTCCTGGTCGCCGTGCGGCGACATCAAGTTACGCGAGATCGGAATTCGCCATCGCCTTGGCGCCCGCCGCGATCGACAGAACGATGTTCTGATAACCGGTGCAGCGGCACAGATTGCCTTCGAGCTCTTCGCGGATGGTATGGTCGCTGAGATCATGGCCCTTGCGGTGAACCAGATCGACCGCGGTCATGATCATGCCGGGGGTGCAGAAGCCGCATTGCAGGCCGTGATGCTCGCGGAACGCTTCCTGCATCGGATGCAGCGGCGCGCCGTCGGCTGCCAGACCCTCGATGGTCCGGACCTCATGGCCATCGGCCATCACCGCCAGCGTCGTGCAGGATTTAACCGCCTTGCCGTCAAGATGGACGACGCAGGCGCCGCATTGCGAGGTGTCGCAGCCGACATGGGTGCCGGTGAGCCGCAGGTTTTCGCGCAGAAACTGCACCAGCAGGGTGCGGGGGTCGACATTGGCGTTGACGGGATTGCCGTTCACGATCAGGGAAATCTTGGCCATTCAGCACTCTCTTCGTCTGCATTGCCGCTGGGGGCGGCAGCACAGCTCATTAAAATCGTTCCAAAGCCATAATATGGGCCATCCCGGCAATGAGCAACCTCGCCATGGGCATGGCCTGATATGACCTGCCGGGTCTGTGCCAGGACCAGCCCCTTCGTCCGGATCAGCCCTGCACGGCCTTGGCAAAATTTGCGAAAAATTCATCGGCCAGCTTCTTGGCCGAACCATTGATCAGCCGCTGACCGAGCTGGGCAAGCTTGCCGCCGATCTGCGCCTCGACATTGTAGGTCAACAGCGTGCCGCCGTCCTTGTCGGTCAGCGCCACGGTGGCGCCACCCTTGGCGAAACCGGCGACACCGCCCTCGCCCTCCCCCGATATCTTGTAACCGTTGGGCGGATCGAGATCGCTCAGCGTCACGCGGCCCCTGAAGCGGGCGGACACCGGCCCGACCTTCATCTTGGCAACCGCGCGGAAGCCGTTGTCCTCGGTTCTTTCAAGTTCCTCGCATCCGGGGATGCAGGCCTTGAGCACGTCCGGATCATTCAATTTGGTCCACACCGCCGCACGCGGGGCCGCAAGCTGGACTTCACCGTTCATCGTCATGGCCATGGCATGCCTCCCGGAGCGCTCGCCGTCTTGCCCCTCAAGTAAAGCACGGCCGCCCCAAAAGAAAGGGGACTGTCGGATGACGAGCGATGCATATTCGCAGCGCGACAAGCTTGCAGCAAAGCTTTGGGATTGGCAGGGCCCTGCAGGGGTGGTTAGGTCGCACGCATCATGAGTTCCTCTCTATCGCCCTTGCTCGCCCCCATGCTGTCGAGCGCCGCCATGCGCGCCGTCTGCGACGACACGGCGTTTCTGCAGCATATGCTTGATTTTGAGGCCGCACTGGCGCGCGCCGAAGCGGCCACCGGCGTCATCCCCGCGGGCGCGGCCGGACCGATCGCAGCCGCCTGCAAGGCCGAATCATTCGACCTGGCCGCCCTGGCCGAGGCCGCGACGCGGTCGGGCAATCTCGCGATCCCGCTGGTCAAGGCGCTGACCGCCGCGGTCGCCAGCACCGACCCCGATGCCGCGCGCTATGTGCATTGGGGCGCCACCAGCCAGGACGTGATCGATAGCGCCGCAATGCTGACCCTGCGCGCCGCCATCGATGCGCTGCTGGCCGACCTCGACCGGGCCATCGCGGGCTTCGCCCGGCTTGCAGCAGGGCATCGCGACACCGCCATGGTGGCGCGCACCTGGCTGCAGCATGCGTTGCCGATGCCGTTCGGACTCAAGCTGGCGGAATATGCTGCCGCGCTGCATCGCTCGCGCCAGCGGCTAAAACGATCGCGCGCCGAGGCACTGGCACTGCAGTTCGGCGGCGCCGCGGGCACGCTGGCGGCGCTCGGCGCGCAGGGATGGCGGGTCGCCGAGAGACTGGCGGAGGAGCTCGAGCTGCCGCTGCCGGATGCACCGTGGCACACCCATCGCGACCGCCTCGCGGAGACCGCCTCGGTGCTGGCGATCCTGGCAGGAAGCTGCGGCAAGATTGCCCGCGACATCCAGCTGATGATGCAGACCGACGTCGCCGAGGCGTTCGAACCGCAGGGCGAGGGCCGCGGCGGCTCGTCGACCATGCCGCACAAGCGCAATCCCGTCGCCGCCGCCACCGCGCTGGCCGCAGCCACCATGGCGCCCAATCTGGCGGCGACGATGTTCGCGGCCCAGGTGCAGGATCACGAGCGCAGCGCCGGACCCTGGCACGCCGAATGGCCGACGCTGCCGATGCTGCAGCTGGTCACCTCGGGCGCGCTCGCCGCCATCGTCGATATCGCCGAAGGGCTCGAGGTTGACGTGGCACGGATGCGTGTCAACCTCGGCGCTACCCATGGCCTGATCATGGCCGAGTCGGTGACGATGGCGCTGGCGGAAAAGATCGGCAAGAGCGAGGCCCATCACCTGGTGGAAGCCGCAAGCAAGAGCGCCGTCGCCGGCAACAAGGAGTTGCGCGAGGTGCTGATGCGGGATCCGAAAGTGACGCGGCATCTCGACGCCGGAAAAATTGCCGGATTGTTCGAGCCGATGGCCTATCAGGGCGTCTCGCAGGCCCTGATCGACCGGCTGCTCGCCTCGCTCGACGAGAAATGACGGGCCGATTCCATGAAACCGATCCACGGGAAGCAATTCATCTTGTCATTCCCCGATGTAGAATTGCCTCCCAATGACGAACCCGTGTCCCTGATAGACGGAAACATCCCATGCCGATGATCAATGCCGACGGTTGCCTGCTCAACGTATCGGTCGAGGGCCGCGACGGCGGACCCACCTTGATGCTGTCGAATTCGCTCGGCTGCACCCTGCAGATGTGGGAACCGCAGATGGCGGCGCTGACCCCGCTGTTTCGCGTGATCCGCTACGACCGGCGCGGTCACGGCAAGTCCGGCGTGCCGCCCGGACCCTATTCGATGGAGCGCTTTGGCCGCGACGTGCTGGCGATCCTCGATGACCTCAACATCGAGAAGGTGCATTGGTGCGGCCTGTCGATGGGCGGCATGGTCGGACAGTGGCTCGGCGCCAACGCGCCGCAGCGGTTCGAGAAAATCATTCTATCCAACACCAGCTGCTATTATCCCGATCCGGCCAACTGGCTCAGCCGCATCGCCGCGGTGCAGCAGGGCGGTCTCGCCGCGGTGGCCGACACCGTCATCGCCGCCTGGCTGACGGCCGACTTTCGCGAGCGCGAGCCGCAGATAACCGCCAACCTGAAGGCGATGCTGATCGCTTCCCCGGCGCAGGGCTATCTGGCCTGCTGCGAGGCCCTGAGCACGCTGGACCAGCGCGCGCTGCTGCCGAAGATCAAGAACCCGACACTGGTGATTGCCGGACGGCACGACATGTCGACGCCGGTCGCAGCCGGCGAATTCATCCGCAGCCAGATCCCCGGCGCTTCCCTGACGATCCTGGACGCAGCGCACATTTCCAATGTCGAGCAGCCGCATGCCTTCACCGACGCCGTGGTCGGCTTTCTGACGCAGCGCTAGGGTTTGAGGCTCGGATATGGATCGGGCTGGTCGAGATTCCGACCAGAGACCGGGGCGATTTGGCTTCGAAGCCAGGCGCTCCGCGCGATTGCAGTCGACACCCCTTACCGAATCTCCCCCAAACGGCTAAGATGAAGTCTGCAGATTCGCCGCTTACAGGACCTCATTCGTCGCCTCGTCCGCCGGAAAGTTGCTACTTCGTTAACCTGTCTATGATCTGTTTTCCGCAGAACTGCCGGTTCCCTGATTTTCGGGAGGAATCATGACGGATCAGGTGATACAGCATCATGACTGGATCGGTGCGTTTCTAACCGCAGTCGTCATCCCCCTCGCATTCGGCGGCGCGACCCTGACCGTACTTTGGCTGGATGCCCGCAACAAGATCAACGAACGAAATGGCAGTTAGGGCTTCTGGCCCGACTTCTGACTGTCCGCTGCCGGGCGGTCCTGCTTCTGTTCGTCAGGTTTGCTCCTGGATGACGCCAGGTCCCTGAGGATGGCGAGCTGCTGGTCCGCCAATTTTTCAAGGCTTTTTTGAATCTGGTCAATCTCCTGCTGCGCGTGAAGCTCTCTACCCGCTGTTTCATAAGCGCGCAGAATGCCGCCTCCGGCAACGGTACCGAACAACAGCGGCCACGCCACCACAACGATGGCTGGGATGGCAACAACAAGAAAAGCTGCGACGTATCCCCAATTCTTGAACTTGCGGTAGAGCGCAAGGCCCCCGAACACGGTCCAGATGCTTGCCGCGAGGACCGGAACGTATTTTTCCGTGATGATCAGATCAAGCAGATGCATGACGTAATACGGCACCAGCGCCGCCAGTAGCGCAAACTCGCCCCATTCCTGTATGGTGTGGATGTCGGCCTGGATGCTGTTGGTTTCTTCGTCGATCTTGTTGGCTCTTTCGACCAGTGCGTTTTGGGATATCGCGAGGTAATTCTGATCGAGCGTTACGATAGTCGCTGTGGCCCGCTCATAGCGTGTGCCGAGGCGATTGATGAAGTCGAATTCCGAGCCGAGCCGCCGCCTGATGAACTGATCGTAAGGCTGGTCGCCTTCCAGGCGCTTGATGCGCAGCAATTTCACGTTCTCGTCAAACTGCTGCACGTAATACCGCGAGCGCTCGATCCGGTAGAGCAGTCCCTCTCCGGTTTCTCTCAAGAAAGTCCCGGTGATGTCGTTTAGCTTTCTGTGGGCATCCGCGATCCGCCGCATCGCTGCTGCGCTCCGGGCTTGTCTGCGGCTGCCGTCGAGAACACCGTCTGCCCTGGAGGCGCTGGGATCAGCTTCGGTCAAGGCAATGGCTTCGCGGGCTTTTTGCGTGCTTTCTTCGAGTAGTCCCAGTTGCCTGCCGGCATCGTGCAGGGACTTCACATCTTTCAAGGCGCTGAGCCGCAGCGTGCCCAGCAGCAATATCTGGCTGACCAGGCGTCCGAGCTGCCACTTGTTGACGATGGTCGTGTCATTGAATCGCTGATGCGCGTAGACAATGAATTCAACCGGGATTCGCTCGTCCTCGGCCATGGTCGGGAGCTGCGGTCCCAACGTACTCATGTACAGCGCGCGCCCGTCGAGCATGTAATTGACCGCACACTCGTAGCGGCTGCGCTCGGTTCGATTGCGATGCTGAATCAGCGGCAAAAACTTCTTCTTGGCCGCCATGCCCCATTTTGCCGGTTCGTTGGTCCTGAAGAAATCCTCATCAGGAAATTTGACTGCCTGATCCGAGGCAACGAACCCGCGGAAATCCGCAAATATATGCCGGAAGATGGGATCGCCGGTACAATCAGTCACGGATTTGTCTGAAAGGATATCCTGCTGGTAGGTTTTCCAGAACTCATGGAAGCAATATTTGTTGATGCGAACGACCAGTTCCTCCTCGTCGGCGGAGCCTGCGTCGTTGAGATATTTTAGAATGCTGACGGTGCATTTGTTCAGCGCAGGAATGCTCGAAAGACTCGTGCGGCTTAGGGCTTTGACACGGTCCTTATCGAGCTCCACGAAGGTCGACATGGAGAAATATTCCGTGTGAACCTCGAAGCGAATGGTGACGTCGAGCTTCTTCCACACGAACCGCAGCGTAACCGTGCGGTTGGTGCCTTCGAAGATATCGTTCTGCCTTCTTCCAAGGGAGAGCGTTGGAACAGGCGCCAATGACTTTTCGTCATAAGCGTTGCCGAACAGCAGGCAGACCCCTGAAATGCAGGGTGCCAGCCGAACCTTGGCAGCGCTGCCCTCTCCATCAAGGTCGACAATTGCTTCGTTGGCGCTCGCGCCGAACTCCAGATCTTTGCCAACGTGCGCGTTCGCCGCAATCGCATCGCGAAGCGTGATGATATAGTTATCAACCGCATTCTTGATCTGCTGCGGCGTCTTCTTCCTCGGACTTCCATCCTCGTTGTATTGCGGCTTGCCATCCCCGTCGCGTTCCTGGAAATTGGTCCAGCAGGCGAGGTGCCAGACCAGCGACGGCGCACTGAGCACCTTCGGAGGCTTGCGGTGGGCGCCCGCGTTAAGTTCGTGATAATCGGCGGCCGTTCCAAATTCGATTCCGAACATGCTTATCACCATGCGCGAAAAATGAAACTTGGTTCAAATTACCCGTTAATCTACCGCAAGTAGAAAATCGCTCAAGGCACAAATTGGGGGAAAACTGCCGGGCGGCCGCGGCGATGAGGCTGTCGCGATCACCCATGTTGCTCTAAAAGCAGCGCAGTTCAGCTCCCGGGAACAGCATCATGGACGATCAACAGCGCCGCGACGACGGCATGGCCCAGCGCCGCAAGGTGCTCGGCGATGCCTGGGTCGACAATTCGATGGCCAACAAGAATTCCTTCAACGCCGACTTCATCGACCTGATCACGCGCCATGCCTGGGGCGAGATCTGGACCCGGCCGCATTTCGACCAGCGCACCCGGCGGGTGCTGGTGATCGGCACCATGGTCGCGCTGGGCCAATGGGATGAATTCCGCCTCCACGTCCGAGCGGCGCTGGCAGAGGGCGGCTTCACGCCCGAGGATATCAAGGAAATCCTGCTGCAGCAGGCGATCTATTGCGGCGTGCCCGCCGCCAACCATGCCGTCAAGGAAGCGTCGGCGATTGTAGGGGAGCTCGGATTACTGAAGGGATAGGCCGTCGGCAGGGCCATCGATCGTTTGCCGGATCCCGGCCGGACCCTCGACCAGCAACACGACCGCGGTACCGAGCAGCAGCAACAGTTCCGTCGCATGAAGCCGAAGGGCCGCGGTCTCGCCTGCCTGCGATGCCATCAGCATGCTGGCAAAGCTGATCACGCTGCCGATCGCCAGCGCCATGGCCAGCGCTTCGTCGCAGCCACCGGTCCTGCGGATCGAGGCGCGGGTGATCAGCACCAGAAAGATCGCAAAGAATGCCACGACCGTGAGCTTGCCCAGAGCCAACAGCCAAGCCAGGCGGATTGTGGTAATCGCCGCCAGGTGCAGGTGATCGCTGATGAACAGCGCCACCGCTATGTTCGGCTGCTCGTAGAGCCCGTGGACCGGCGAAATCATGATCTTGAAGGCGACGATGGTCCAGGTCGGAATGAAATAGGATGCCAGCAGCGCGCCATTGAATGAACTGATCCGCCAGTTTGTCGACATGTCGCCACCCGCTTCCGCAGCCTCCGACGGAAGCGGCGGCTCGGCGGAGGTAACTCACTTAAAGTGCGACCGGCAATTTAAACCTTTTGTTTACCTTAATGGCCGACCCAACGCACCGGAGTACCTTTTCGGCCCAGACGATCCAAAACAAAGCGGATCCAAAACAAAAGCCCCGCCTTTCGGCGGAGCTTCTGTTGTCGGTCAGTTTCGGGTTAGCGATCTCTTTGCGGGGTCTGGCCCTGGCGGTTCGGATCCTGCTGCTGCTGCCCCGGCTTCTGGCCACCACCCTGCTGCCCGGGCTTCTGGCCGGGGTTCTGGTTCTGCTGGCCCGGATTGCTCTGCTGGCCCGGGTTCTGATTCTGGTTCGACATCGGAATCTCCTTGGTTGTACCTAGTCGAGGACAACCGAAAGGGCCGGGATTGGTTTCCGGTTCCGGCGTGATCATTGCGTGGCGTGGTTTTGGCGCGACTGTGGCCCCCGGAACCCCCGGGCTTGAAATGACCACTGTACAAGGCCTGCCGGCGGCGCCTCGCGCTGTTGCCGCCCCGGGTTCCCACTGTTAGAAAATGAAACGACGCGTCGTTCCGGCTGCCGGAGCCGTCGCCCGCGTCCGCGCGTATTTTCGCAAGGCCACCCCCTCGGACTTGACCCGAGGGCGGGCATTGGCTTTGCGGGCCGAACGCACGCAATTGACGGCAAACCCGTTTCCACTTTGCCGGAAAAGACACTCGAACAGCGGCAGCGCATGGATTATTTCGCCCAGCAACTCATCAACGGCATCGTGCTCGGCTCGATCTATGGCCTGATCGCCATCGGCTACACCATGGTCTATGGCATTGTCGGCATGATCAATTTCGCCCATGGCGACATTTTCATGATCGGCGGTTTCATCGCGCTGATCTCGTTCCTGATCCTGGTCTCGATCGGCCTCACCATGGTTCCCGTGATCCTGCTGATCGTGCTTCTGGTATCGATGGCCATCACCGCGCTCTATGGCTGGACCGTGGAACGCATCGCCTACCGGCCGCTGCGGCATTCGTTCCGGCTCGCCCCGATGCTGTCGGCGATCGGCATGTCGTTCGTGCTGTCGAATTTTTCGCAGGTGGCGCAGGGCGCACGGGTCAAGCCGGTGCCGCCGATCATCACAGGGGGCTACACCTTGTTCGAAGGCGACGGTTTTGCCGTGCGGCTGTCCAACGTGCAGATCGTCGTCGTCGTCACCACCATCGTGCTGCTCGCGCTGTTCACCTGGCTGGTGTCGCGGACCCGGCTCGGCCGCGACATGCGGGCCTGCGAACAGGACCAGACCATGGCGGCCTTGCTCGGGGTGGACGTCGACCGCACCATCTCGATGACCTTCGTGATCGGGGCTGCGCTCGCCGCGGTCGCCGGCATGATGTACCTGTTGTATTATGGCCTGGTGGATTTCTTCATGGGCTTTGTCGCCGGCATCAAGGCCTTCACCGCGGCGGTGCTCGGCGGCATCGGCTCATTGCCCGGCGCGATGCTGGGCGGGTTGGCGATCGGGCTGATCGAGACGCTGTGGTCGGCGTATTTCTCGGTCGAGTACAAGGACGTCGCGGCGTTCTCGATCCTGATCATCGTGCTGATCTTCATGCCAACCGGCCTGCTCGGCCGGCCCGAAGTCGAAAAAGTTTGACAGGCGATGGCGTGACAGCAACAGCGCCCGCATCGATGCCGGCTCCGCGCGGCCCCGGCGTCGCCTTCATCTTCAAGAAAGCCCTGATCAGCGCATTGGTGGCCCTGGTGCTGTTTTCGCTGATGATCGGCATCCGCACCGAGGCCGGTCCCAACGGGCAACTGATCTACTGGACCCGGTTCGGCGATCTCGCCGCCATGGTTGCCACCGTGTTTGGCGGCAGCATCGTGATGGAACTGCTGCGGCAATGGTGGGGACCTGTTGGCACCGTCAAAGTCATTCCACCCTCGGTGCAGGCCGGCCTTGCGGTCGCACGCCGCGCCATCGCGCCGGTGCTGTTGATCTTCACCTTTCTGGTGCCGGTCATCTTCTACAATCAGCGCTACATTCTCGATCTCGGCATCCTGGTCCTGACCTATGTCATGCTGGGATGGGGGCTGAATGTGGTGGTCGGGCTCGCCGGGCTGCTCGATCTCGGCTACGTCGCCTTCTATGCCGTCGGCGCCTATTCCTATGCGCTGCTGGCGACCAATTTCGGCCTGTCGTTCTGGGTCTGCCTGCCCCTGGCCGGCATTCTCGCTGCGTGCTGGGGGGTAATGCTTGGTTTCCCGGTGCTGCGGCTGCGCGGCGACTATCTCGCCATCGTCACCCTGGCCTTCGGCGAGATCATCCGTCTCGTCATCATCAACTGGCAAAGCCTGACCGGCGGCCCGAACGGGGTTTCCGGGATTCCGCGACCGACCCTGTTCGGCATCCCGCTGGCGCCGGGCCCTGACGGCCTTTCCGCCAGGCTCGGGATCGAATTCTCGCCGACCCATCGCATCGTGTTTCTGTTCTACCTGATCCTGGCGCTGGCGCTGCTCACCAACTGGGTGACGATCCGGCTGCGCCGGCTGCCGATCGGCCGGGCCTGGGAGGCGCTGCGCGAGGACGAGGTCGCCTGCCGCGCGCTCGGCATCAACACCACCACCACCAAGCTGACGGCATTTGCGACCGGCGCGATGTTCGGCGGTTTCGCCGGGGCCTTCTTCGCCACCAGGCAGGGCTTCATCAGTCCGGAATCTTTCACCTTCCAGGAATCGGCGCTGGTGCTGGCGATCGTGGTGCTCGGCGGCATGGGATCGCAGCTCGGCGTCGCGCTGGCCGCGCTGACCATGATCGGCGGCTTCGAGCTGTTTCGCGGCCTCGAGCAATACCGCATGCTGGTATTCGGGCTGGCGATGGTGCTGTTGATGATCTGGCGGCCGCGTGGGCTGATCGGCCACCGCGCTCCGACCGTGTTCCTGCGCCACAGCCAGGCCATCTCGTCCGAGCTCGCCAGGGAAGGCCGCGGATGAGCAGCGATAGCATTCTGGCCGTCGATCACCTGTCGATGCGCTTTGGCGGCATCGTCGCCGTCAACGATCTGTCGTTTGCCGCAGAAAGGGGCAAGATCACCGCGCTGATCGGACCGAACGGCGCCGGCAAGACCACGGTATTCAACTGCATCACCGGTTTCTACCGGCGGACTTCGGGGACGATGCGGCTGACGCATGAAGACGGCCGCGCCATCCAGCTCGAACGGCTGAACGATTTTCGGATTTCCAAGCAGGCCAGGGTGGCGCGCACCTTTCAGAATATCCGGCTGTTTCCAGGCATGACCGCGCTCGAAAACCTGATGGTGGCGCAGCACAATGCGCTGATGCGGGCCTCCGGCCTGACCCTTATCGGGCTGATCGGCGCGCCGTCCTGGCGCGCGGCGGAGAAGCGCGCGATCGATCGGGCAACGCTCTGGCTCGACCGCATCGGGCTAAGCGACCGCGCCGACGACGCCGCCGGTAACCTGCCCTATGGCGACCAGCGCCGGCTCGAGATCGCGCGCGCGATGTGCACCGAACCCGCATTGCTGTGCCTCGACGAGCCGGCCGCCGGGCTCAACGCGCGCGAAAGCGCCGGCTTGAGCGAGTTGCTGCTCTCGATCCGCGCCGACCATGGCACCTCGATCCTCCTGATCGAGCACGACATGTCGGTGGTGATGGAGATTTCCGACCACGTCGTGGTGATGGACTATGGAGTCAAGATTGCCGAAGGCACCCCGCAGCAGGTCCGTGACGATCCCAGGGTGATCGCGGCCTATCTCGGCGCCGACGAGCAAGAGGCGATCGCGGTGATGGAGGGCGGAACGTGACCACGTCGTCCGCCGCGCCGCTGCTCGCAATCCGCGGCCTGCGCGCCGCCTACGGCAAGATCGAGGCGCTGAAAGGCGTCGACCTCGAGATCAGCCCCGGCGAGATCGTCGCCCTGATCGGCGCCAATGGCGCCGGCAAGTCGACGCTGATGATGACGATCTTCGGCAAGCCGCGCGCCCGCGCAGGCCACATCCTGTTCGACGGCCGCGACATCACGGAGCTGCCGACCCACCAGATTGCCCGGTTGCGCATCGCGCAGGCCCCCGAGGGCCGCAGGATTTTTCCGCGCATGAGTGTCGCGGAAAACCTGCAGATGGGCGCCGATGCCACCGAAAGCGCCGAGGCTGACCGCATCGCCGGGCTGGAGCGCGTGTTCACGCTGTTTCCACGACTCAAGGAGCGCATGAACCAGCGCGGCGGCACGCTGTCCGGCGGTGAACAGCAGATGCTGGCGATCGGCCGGGCGTTGATGAGCCGCCCTCGCCTGCTGATGCTGGACGAGCCGTCGCTCGGCCTGGCTCCGCTGATCGCGCGGCAGATTTTCGACGCGATCCGGACCCTGAACCGGCAGGACGGCCTTACCGTGCTGATCGTCGAGCAGAACGCCAATCACGCCTTGCGGTTGGCCCATCGTGGCTACGTCTTGGTCAACGGCCTCATCACCCTGAGCGGAACCGGCGCGGAACTGCTGCAGCGCCCGGAAATCCGCGCCGCCTATCTGGAAGGCGGCCGGCGCGGTTAGGCCCGACGCGGCGTCGCGTCGAACCCGCCGTTGCGGCAAGCCGCTGCAAATCAAGGTGGATTTGCCCGAAATTTGCCGATGACTTCACCGCAAAATCAGTCGACAATGGCTGCGATTTTCGTGCCCGGCGGCCTGCCGGGCATTTACCGTAGCGATCACCGCGAGGACCCCATGACACCACTGAAACTCATCGGCCTGGCATTGGGCGCGTCGCTGGCGTTATCGACCGCAGCGCTGGCCCAGGACATCACCGTCGCGGTGGCGGGACCGATGACCGGGGGTGAATCCGCGTTCGGCCGGCAGATGAAGAACGGCGCCGAAATGGCGGTGGCGGACTTCAACGCCGCCGGCGGCTTGCTCGGCAAGAAACTGGCGCTCGATGTCGAGGACGATGCCTGCGATCCCAAGCAGGCCCGCTCGGTCGCGGAAAAAATCGCCAGCGCGAAAATCCCGTTCGTGGCCGGCCATTATTGTTCGTCGTCGTCGATCCCGGCTTCCGAAGCCTATGCCGACGGCAATGTACTGCAGATCACGCCGGCCTCGACCAATCCGCTGTTCACCGAACGCGGGCTCTGGAACGTGGCGCGGGTCTGCGGCCGCGACGATCAGCAGGGCCTGGTCGCCGCCGACTACATCGTGAAATATTACAAGGGCAAGAACGTCGCCATCCTCAACGACAAGACTACCTACGGCAAAGGCCTCGCCGACGAAACCAAGAAGGCGCTCAACAAGGCCGGCTTTACCGAAAAGATGTTCGAATCCTACAACAAGGGCGACAAGGATTTTAACGCCATCGTTTCGCGCCTGAAGCGCGACAATATCGATCTGGTGTTTGTCGGCGGCTACCACCAGGAAGCCGGACTGATCCTGCGCCAGATGCGTGACCAGGGCCTGCAGACGGTTTTGATGGCCGGCGATGCGCTGGCCGACAAGGAGTTCGCCTCGATCACGGGACCGGCCGGCGAAGGCACATTGTTCACCTTCGGTCCGGACCCGCGCAACAAGCCGACCGCCAAGGAGATCGTCGAGCGTTTCAAGGCCAAGAACATCGATCCCGAGGGCTACACGCTCTACACCTACGCGGCGATGCAGGTGTGGTCGCAGGCGGCGGCGAAAGCCGGCACCACCGATCCGATGAAGGTCATGGCCACGATCAAGGGCGGCGCGTGGGATACGGTGATCGGCAAGATGGAGTTCGATGCCAAGGGCGACATCAAACACCTCGATTACGTCGTGTACAAATGGGATGCCAACGGCAACTACACCGAGGTCAATCCTAAGGGATCGTAAGTCGTCATCAACTCTATCCCGAAGCCAACGCCCCGGCTTACCGGGGCGTTCGTTTGCCGGCCGGCATCAGCGTATCGGCTGGCTTGACCGCAGAGCGATGGTGCCGTCATCTGCGCCGCACAGGATCGATGCGATGAAAAATCTCCTCACCGATATTGCCGGCGTCCGGGTCGGTCATGCCGACGACGCAGCCCTGGGCTCCGGTGTCACCGCGGTCATTTTCGATCGTCCGGCGGTGGCGGCGATCGACGTGCGCGGCGGCGGCCCCGGCACCCGCGAGGGCGCGCTGCTCGACGTCGCCAACACGGTGGAACGGATCGACGCTATCGCGCTGGCCGGCGGTTCGGCGTTCGGGCTCGAGGCCGGCGGCGGGGTGCAGGCCTGGCTTGCCGAACAGGGCCGCGGCTATGAAGTGCGCGGCGCGATCATTCCGATCGTGCCGGGCGCGATCGTCTTCGACCTCCTGAACGGCGGCGACAAGGCCTGGGGCCGCTTCGCGCCCTACCGCGATCTCGGCTACGCTGCCGCCGCCGCGGCGGGTTCTAATTTCACGCTGGGCAGCGTCGGCGCCGGGCTTGGCGCCACCACGGCGAATTTCAAGGGCGGAATCGGCTCGGCATCGGCGGCGACCGCCGGCGGCGTCCGGGTCGCCGCCATTGCAGTGGTCAACGCCGCAGGCTCGGTCACGGTCGGCGACGGTCCCTGGTTCTGGGCGGCGCCGTTTGAGATCGGCGGCGAATATGGCGGACGCGGATTGCCGGCGTCATTCACGCCGGACATGCTGACCATGCGCCTCAAGGGCGGCGCGGCCGCCACAGCGGTGGAGAACACCACGCTGGCGGTGGTGGTGACCGACGCCGAGCTGGCCAAAGCGCAGGCCAAGCGGCTTGCCGTGATCGCGCAGACCGGATTTGCCCGCGCAATCTATCCGGTGCATGCGCCGCTCGATGGCGACGTCGTGTTCGCGGCCGCGACCGGCGAAAGGCCGATCGATCCTCTGATCGGTCTCAGCGAACTCGGCATGATCGCGGCCAACGTCACGGCCCGCGCCATCGCGCGCGGGGTTTATGCGGCGACCAAACTGCCCTTTCCCGGCGCCGCGCCGGCCTGGCAAGATCGTTTCAGGTAACCCGATCAAGCCAGTCCTACGCGTTGAGCGAGACGACGTTGGCGGACAGTGAAACCGAATTGGCCGGACGCTGAGCCGCCTGCTCCAGCAGATCGTAGGACGACCTCGTTGCACTGGACGACGTGGTCCCCGGCTTGGCGGAGCCGGTCGATGACTGACTTTGCGCCGCCAGCAGCGCGTTCATCGTGATCGGCGATAGCTGCGACGTCGCGCCGGGGCCGTTGGCCGGCGCCGCGCTTGCGGATGCCGAAGCACTGCTCGGGATGCCGAACGGGCTGTTGCCGGAGTCGGTGGGTTTGGTCGAGGTCGAGCTCGAAGAGGTGAGCGATTGGATGGCGTTCAGCGCGGATGACGCGGCGCCCAGGGCAAACAGCATGATCGAACTCCCGCCGCAGCGCGCGGCTTCCTGCTTTCACGCCCTTGGCATCAGCAAACCCCGTGCCACGGCGAAATCTCGGAAAAGCAACGTTTTTTTCGAGCCCTGCGGCTCGGCCTCCCGGCAATTGGTGCCGCTGCGGCAGAAATTTCCGGCCCCCTCGGGCCGATCCGGTTCGCATTGCCCCCGGGCTTGGCGCATGTTACGCGGACGGTCGTCCGCATGCTTTCAAAAGTACCCGGGAAAACGCGCATGTCTGCACAATTTGCGTCTCGCCCTCTGGTCATCGCACCGTCGATCCTGGCATCGGATTTCGCCAGATTGGGCGAAGAGGTCCGAGCCGTCGATGCCGCCGGCGCCGACTGGCTCCATCTCGACGTCATGGACGGGCATTTCGTGCCCAACATTTCCTACGGTCCCGATGTCATCAAGGCGATGCGCCCGCACAGCAAAAAGATCTTCGACGCGCATCTGATGATCTCGCCCTGCGATCCCTATCTCGAGGCCTTCGCCAAGGCCGGCTGCGACCACATCACCGTGCATGCCGAGGCCGGCCCGCATCTGCATCGCTCGCTGCAGGCGATCCGCGCGCTCGGCAAGAAGGCCGGCGTCGCGATCAATCCGGGCACGCCGATCAGCGCGATCGAATATGTCATCGATCTGATCGATCTGGTGCTGGTGATGTCGGTCAATCCCGGCTTCGGTGGCCAGGCGTTTATCCATTCGGCGCTCGGCAAGATCGGCGATCTCAGGGCGATGACCGCGGGCCGCCCGATCGACATTGAAGTCGACGGCGGCGTCGGGCCCGACGTCTCCGGCCAGCTTGCCGCAGCCGGCGCCAATGCCTTTGTCGCCGGGTCTGCGGTGTTCAAGGGCGGCACCTTGGAAGCCTACAAGGCCAATATATCCGCGATCCGCAACGCCGCCGCCCTGGCGCGCGGCGAAGCGATCTAGGCTTTAACCTCGTCCGGCTCATCCTCCGCAGGCTCGGGCTCCTGCAACCGCGCGGGGCGCGGCGGCCGCACCACGGTAACGCTGCAGGCCGCCTCGGCCGCCACCTTGGCCGAGACGCTGCCGAGCAGCGTGCGCAACCGCGAATTCTGGCGCGCGCCGATCACGATATGATCGACCTGATTGGCCGTGGCAAATTCCAGGATCGCAGATGCAGGATCGACCGCCTCGAGTACATGGACCGACAGCCGGCCGTCGTCGAGCTTGAGCTGCGACGCCCAGTGCTTGAGTGCGACCAGCCGTTCGATGTGCTTGTTGTTGCCCGCTTCGTCCAGCGTCCTGTCGATGGTGATGCGGCCGAGCTTCAACACGTTCAGGCATGCCAGCCTGGCGGCGGGGAGCGTCGCCAGGATCCGTTCCGCCGTCACGCGCAGGGCTTCGTTCAGCGCGCCCGGCGCCTCCCCGATATCGAGGGCGACCGCCACGATCGGGCCCGAAGCCAGTTGGGCGGCAAGATCGGATTTCGCTCTCGGCTGGGTCAGGCCGCTATTGAAGCGGCGCCGCAGCACCGTGCCGAGCGGATCGCGCTTGATGCGCTCCGATCGCGCGGTCAGCTTGACCTGGTCGGGATGAGCCAATTCAAAGGCCAGTTGCGAGGCGGTAGGATAGCGCCACACCGGCTCGATCTCGAGGCAACGCAGCACGATTTCCTGCAGCCAGGGCGGATAGTCGGCCCGGAGCTGCCGCGGCGGATGCGGATCGCGCCAAAGCCTCCGCCGCATGCCGTACATGCTCTCGCTCTCGCCGAACGGCCGCACCCCCGTGGTGAAGAAATACAATAGCACGCCCAGCGAAAACAGGTCGCTGCGCGGATCATCCCGCAGGCCCAGCAGACGCTCCGGCGCCGTATAGGGCGCGGTGCCGAAAGGAAGCCGAAACTCCTCCTGCAGCAGATCGGGCAGCTGGTTGTGATGCGACAACCCGAAGTCGATCAGAACGGCTTCGCCGCTGCCGCGAAACATCACGCTGCTCGGCTTGATATCATGATGAATCACGTTCTGCCGGTGCAGGTCGGCAAGCGCTGCTGCGACTTTTCCGCCGATCTCCCTCACCTCTTCGAAACCGAGCGGCAGTTCGCCGAGCCGGCTGTAAAGCGTTTGGCCGGGGATGCGCTCGATCACCACATAGGGCTGGCGGGCGAAATCGCCGGTTCCGAAACAGGCCGGCACGTGCGGTCCCGACAGCCGCGGCAGGATCATCTGCTCCATCTCGAAGCTGACAATGGCTGCGGGATCCTCGCCCTCGGAAATCAGCGGAATCTTCATCAGCAGCGGAGTTGCGATGTCGGGACGGGTCACGCTCCAAAGCGTCGCCATGCCGCCGCGATGGACACGCTCCCCGATGGTAAAACCGTCGATCACGGCACCTGAAACCAGCGACGGCCTGGCCATCATTCACCTCCCGGTCGGCAGTCGGTCGGCCAGCCAGCGCGGCAGGCCATTGTCGCGGATTCGCGCCGCCGCCGCCTCGACATCGTAGGGCACACGGCAATAGGTGATGGCCCTCGCCTCGGTGTCGAACATTGCAAAGCAGGCCGCGGGATTGCCGTCGCGGGGCTGCCCTACCGAGCCGAGCACGGCCAGCCAGCGCCTGCCGCCGAGCAACTGTACGGGCACATCGGCGGTCGGCACAAAGCTCGTCATTTTCGCCGCGGAAGACATCGAATAGAGCGCAGGCTGGTGGATATGGCCACAGAAGGTGACGTTGGCTGCGGTGGCCAACATGCTGCGCGCCGCATCCGAAGCGCTCTGGACGTAGCGCCATTTCGCCGGATTGCTGGCGTCGGAATGCACATAGAGCCGATCATCGTCCTGCAGTTCGAGCGGCAGCTCCGCCAGAAAGCGCCGCTGGGTCGCGCTCAGCCTGCCGCGGGTCCATTCGATCGCGGCCTGGGCCTGGGCGTTCATGCTTTCGGCGGCAGTGCCGATGGCGTTGTCGTGGTTGCCGCGCACAGCCAAGGCGCCACCCTCGACGAGCCCCATCACCATATCGACCGCCCATTCCGGATCGCCGCCATATCCGACATAATCGCCGAGACAGATGATCCGATCGGCGCCGCGTGAACGCGCGACATCAAGGCACGCGCTGAAGGCCTGCCGGTTGGCATGAATATCCGCAAACAGCGCCAGCTGCACGACTTCCTCCGCAGCCATCCTACCGACGAGGCCGGCGCCGGATTTGACGGATATCAAACAACAGGGCGGCGCAGATGCGCAACGCTTTATTGGGATCGGATGGGCGCGGCGGGAGGCGCGGGTTTCGCGCGACGTTGATGTCCGCCGCAGTGATCAGTGCTGACGCGGCGCTTCCAGGCCCTTGAGCAACAGCGCCAGCACGGAATCGATCCGCGCGGAGATTTGCGCATCGCGCCACTCCTCGGCATGGGCGGGATGATGGAAGCGGCTGGTGGCGTCGAACAGTGCCCGCGCCGTGGTCTTCATGTCAGTGACCTCGAAGGCGCCCTGTTTGACGCCGTCGGACAGGATATGCGCGATCTGGTCGACCAGCCCGTCCTTGTGGGCCTTCACCACCTTGCAGGCTTCCTGCGCCAGCGTCAGATAGGTCTCGAACATCTCGGGGTCGTCGCTGACCTTCTTGTGCTTGATAGCAATCATCGTGCGGAGCCAGCGCTCCAGCCGGGCGGGCGCTGCTTCCGAGGAATCCGCAATCGCCTGCAGCGGCGCATTGACACGGTCGAGCCAGCGTTTCGCCACCGCTTCCCGCAGCGAGGCTTTGCTTGGAAAATGCCGGTAAACGCTGCCGTGGCTGACATCGAGCGCGCGGGCAACATCGACAACGGTAGCCTTGGCCAGGCCGAAGCGGCGCAGCACGTCCTCGGTGACCTCGAGAATTCGCTCAGGGGTCAGAATCACGGCTTCATTCATGTCCACACCGCCTGCTGCTGGTCGTCCGGAACCAAGCAGATCCCCATCGAGGATCCGTCCCTGTCGAGCCTTCGCGAAGAAGCAACCGGATGGGTCGTCACGGCCGCTCCTGTTGGGTTAATGGCTCAGCTTCGCGGCCTGTGCGGCAAGGTGCCGGGCCACGCGTTCGTTGAGCCAGCGTTGGATTTGGGTGGTCAGATAGATGATTTCGATAGTCATGGCGTAGTCCTCAGTAAGTTCCCGGATCCCTTGGCCATCGCCCACCGACCCGGGTGACGGCCTAACACGGCCGGCGCAGTGGATATAGCACGTCTCGCTGACAGATTTCAATATCTGTCATTCAATATTTCGTGAAGGCGTGCTCCCCAGATCCATCCATGCGCGCCCGTGCGGGCGGCTGGGATTTGTCTCACCGAGGCTGCTCTGCTAAAGCCCGGCCAGGCCGCAACGGCATTTTCCGGCAAAGGCAACCGGTTTTCATTGAGAAAATGCCCTCCATCAACTGTTTGCGCGTATACTGGCCGCAAAAGCCCAGCCCGCACTTGCGAACGACCGCCTGAGCCAAGAGCAATCGATGATTTCCCGCTATACCCGCCCGGAAATGGCCGCCATCTGGGAGGCCCAGACCCGCTTCAAGATCTGGTTCGAGATCGAGGCGCATGCGGCGGATGCGCTGGCGGAACTCGGTGTGATCCCGAAGCAGGCGGCGCAGGTGATCTGGAGCAAGGCCAGGGACGCCATTTTCGACGTGGCGCGGATCGACGAGATCGAGCGCGAGACCAAGCACGACGTCATCGCCTTCCTGACCCACCTGGCCGAGATTGTCGGGCCGGAGGCGCGCTTCGTGCATCAGGGCATGACCTCTTCCGACGTGCTCGACACCTGCCTCAACGTCCAACTGGTGCGCGCCGCGGACCTGCTGATTGCCGACGTCGACAAGGTTCTCGCAGCGCTGAAGAAGCGCGCCTTTGAGTACAAGATGACGCCGACCATCGGCCGTTCCCATGGCATCCATGCCGAACCCGTGACCTTCGGTCTGAAACTCGCCTACGCCTATGCCGAATTCACCCGGGCGCGCGAGCGCCTGGTCAACGCCCGCAAGGAAATCGCGACCTGCGCGATCTCGGGCGCGGTCGGCACCTTCGCGCAGATCGATCCCCGCGTGGAGGCCCACGTCGCCAAGGCGATGGGACTTGTCCCGGAACCGATCTCCACCCAGGTGATCCCGCGCGACCGCCACGCGATGTATTTTGCCACCCTCGGCGTGATCGCCTCCTCGGTCGAGCGGCTCGCCACCGAAATCCGGCATCTGCAGCGCACCGAAGTGCTGGAAGCCGAGGAATTCTTTTCCGAGGGCCAGAAGGGCTCCTCGGCGATGCCGCACAAGCGCAACCCGGTGCTGTCGGAAAATCTCACCGGGCTCGCCCGCATGGTGCGCGCCTATGTGACGCCGGCGATGGAGAATGTCGTGTTGTGGCATGAGCGCGACATCTCGCACTCGTCGGCTGAGCGCATGATCGCGCCCGACGCCACGGTGACACTGGATTTCGCCCTCAACCGCCTCGCGGGCATGGTCGAGAAGCTGCTGATCTATCCGCAAAACATGTTGAAGAACCTGGACCGTCTCGGCGGACTGGTTCATTCACAGCGGCTCCTGATCGCGCTGACGCAAAAAGGAGCCAGCCGCGAGGACGCCTACAAATTCGTGCAGCGCAACGCGATGCCGGTGTGGCGCGGCGAAGGCGACTTCCTGACGCTGCTGAAAAAAGATCCCGACGTGAAAAAATATCTCAGCGATGCCGAGATATCCGAGCAGTTCGACCTCGGCTATCACTTCAAGCACGTCGATACGATCTTTCAGCGCGTGTTCGGCGAAGGCTAGTTCGCGCCGAGCCCGCGGCGGCTGGTCCAGACCGCCATCGAATTGCCGCCTCGCACCGCGAAATGCGCCATGCAATAACAACTGAATGGTATCCCGGAATCGGCTAGGATAGCAGCGTGTCATCGCCTCCGACCATCCTTGTGTTCGACTCCGGCCTTGGCGGCCTTACCGTATTGCGTGAAATCGTCGGGGCGCGGCCTGACGCGCATTATGTTTACGTCGCCGACGACGCATTCTTTCCCTACGGCCATCATGACGAGGAAGCGATCATCGCGCGGGTTGTGCCGCTGATCGGCGAATTGATCGCAGCCCATGCCCCCGATCTGGTGGTGATCGCCTGCAACACCGCCTCGACCCTTGTGATGTCGCAGCTCCGCGGCGAATATGAAATGACGTTCGTCGGCACCGTGCCCGCCATCAAGCCGGCTTGCGCCAGTTCGAAGACCAAACTCGTGTCGGTGCTCGGCACCAGGGGCACCGTCCGTCGCGAATACACCCACGCGCTGATCCGCGATTTCGCGCAAGGCTGCGAAGTGACGCTGGTAGGCTCGATGGAACTCGCCGCGCTGGCGGAAGCCGCTTTGAGCGGCATCGAGGTCAGCGATTCGCGGATACTTGCCGAAATCGCCCCGTGTTTTGTCGCAAGCGGCCAGGACGATTTGAAACGCACCGACACCATCGTGCTGGCCTGCACCCATTACCCGCTGCTGATGGACCGGCTGGCAGCGCTGGCGCCCTGGCCGGTGGACTGGATCGACCCGGCGCCGGCGATTGCCCGACGGGTTTCGGATCTGCTGGGGCCGGCCGGCAGCGATGCCGGTGATGCCGGCGCCAAAATGATTTTCACATCGAGGCGGCCGCACGAGCTGAGCCAGGCCCTGATGCCGTTCTTCGGCGGCCGGGTCCCGGCGTGAAACCAACTTGATCTTTTCCGCGCCGCGCCGCGCTGCTAGGCTTTCAGTCGATTTCCCGTCCTTCCCGAGCGGAGCTTTTGGATTTGACGCCCGTGACGCCCGCTCCGCTCAACCGTCTCCGCCAGCAATGGCGGGAGGGGCATCCGACATTTGGCGCGATTGCGACCATTCCCAGTCTTCAGACCGTCCAGATCATGGCCCGTTCAGGTTTCGACTGGATCATCGTCGATCTCGAACACGGTCCGATCGACCTCGGTGCGGCGCACGGGATGATCATCGCCACGCAGGGCACCCCCTGCGTACCCATGGTGCGGATTGCTGCCAATGAGCCCTGGCTCGCCAAGGCGCCGATGGATATCGGTGCCCTGGGAATCAATTTTCCGATGATCTGCAGTCGCGCCGACGCCGAGAAGGCGGTGCGCAGCCTGCGCTATCCGCCGTACGGCGACCGGCTGTGGGGACCGTTTCACGCTCCGTTTCGCTGGGGCGTCTCGATGCCGGACTACATGGCGACCGCGGACCAGGACATGATCTGCATGGTCACCATCGAGCATGTCGAGGCGGTCGAACGCATCGACGAGATCATGGCCGTGCCCGGCATCGACGTCGCGGTGATCGGCCCCGGCGACCTCGCCACCAGCATAGGCAAACGCGGCCGCGCCGATGATCCCGAAGTGCTGGCGCTGATGGCGCGCGCCGAGCAGGGCATCCTCAGGAGCGGCGTGCCGATCGGAGGCGTGGCGCGCACATCGGAGCAGGCCAACCAGATGATCGAACGCGGCTATCTGGCGCTGGCGCTCGGCTTCGACTGGTCGCTGTTTGCGCGCGGCATCGCGGCAAGTTTCGAGGGAATCAAGCGCTAGACGCCTGGCGCTGGCACAGGGGATTTTCCCCTGCCCCGGCGTCGCCGGAGCGAACACTGGAACTCGCGATCGATGCCGGTCCTCAGCTCAAGTTCACGGCCGGCGAATCCTGTGAAATCCGGCCGGCGCGGCTTATGCTCCCATGGGGGCAACAAGCCATTCAAATTGCAGGGAATTTATGCGGCGGGCAAGGCCGGCCCGCGGGCCTCTCGGAACCCTGGAAGCGACAACCGGCTGGCGTCAGGGCGGCCTGTT
>Ga0302157_10001413_pt1 | contig 29487 bp, 30 predicted proteins | sample I_Bog_N3_3_FD_193502 | JGI IMG/M metagenome (GOLD analysis project Ga0302157, IMG submission 193502) | Peat permafrost microbial communities from Stordalen Mire near Abisko, Sweden - I_Bog_N3_3 | ecosystem: Environmental > Terrestrial > Soil > Wetlands > Peat | place: Sweden: Abisko, Stordalen...
AACGGTGCGATCCGCGAGGCGCTGCTGCGTTTTTGCGCGCAAGCCGGCGTGCCCCTGGTCGCGCCGCCGCCACGATTGTGCACCGACAACGGCGCCATGATCGCCTGGGCCGGCGTCGAGCGGCTGCGCCTCGGCCCCGTCGACGACCTCGCTGCGCCGGCGCGTCCGCGCTGGCCGCTCGACACGAAAGCCGCGCCGGCTCTGAACGGCAAGGCGTGAAAGCGGTCGTCGCATGCGGCTTTTCCGCGCCCCTATGCGGCCTTGTTCAGCACGGGCAACATCTCAATCACATCGTCGAGCGCGATTTTCGCGGTCTCCGTCTCGTACTTCGCCTGAAGGTTCATCCATAATTCCGGGCCGGCGCCGAGCACCTTGCCGAGGCGGACGGCGGTGTCCCCGGTGATGCCAAGCTTCTCCGCCGCGATGCGCTCAACGCGGGTTCGCGACACGCCGCAGGCCTTGGCGATCTTGCCGGCCGAGAGTCCGAGCGGGACCATGAATTCCTCCCGCAATACCTCGCCGGGGCGCCGAGGCGACAGGCTGGCGACAATCTCGAGCCCTTCGGTCACGGATCATATCCTCAGTGGTAATCGACGAACTCGACATTGTCGGGGCCTGCCTCCGTCCAGCGGGTCCCTCTGCGCGGCGATCCAGGCGTCAAGGACGGAAACCTTCAAATCCCCGCGTACCACTCATAGCCGCGATCTTCCCAGAAGCCGCCCTTGCCGCGACCCACCGCGGCGAAGGACGAGATCGCCTCGATGCGCATCACATATTTGGCCATCTTGTAGCCGAGTTGCCGCTCCACCCTGAGACGCAGCGGCGCGCCGTGCTCGACGGCGAGCGGCGCGCCGTTGAGGTCATAGGCGAGAAGGGTCTGCGGGTGGAAGGCGTCGATGAGATCGTGCGTCTCGTAATAGCGGCCGGAACCGTCGAGCGTCTGCTCGAGATTGTCGGCGCAGAAGAACGCGATGTAGCGCGCTTCGGGTTTGAGCCCGGCCTTTTCCAGGACCCGAGCGAGCGGGACGCCCTTCCATTGCCCGATGCAGCTCCAACCCTCGACGCAATCATGGCGCGTGATCTGGGTGCGCGAAGGCAGGTTGCGCAGATCGTCGAGCGAAAGTTTCAGCTCGTTCTCGACGAGCCCGCCGACTTCGAGACGCCAGTCGACGAATTTCTTGTCGGCGAAGTCGAGATAGGCGGGATCGTCGGGTTCGGTGGAACCATTGGGCTTGAACACCGGCGAGATGTCGGCGGCGGTATATTCGCGGGCGAGCGCATCGCGCGGCGCCAGCAGCGCCCTTTGCGCGCGGCGCGTCAGGGTTTCCGCTCGATCGAGCACCGACAACACAGTCTCGTTCTCGCCGATGTTGCAGCCGCCCAGAGACAGCGCGCCAGCGCCGGCGACCAGTCTCAACAAGGTTTCACGCCGTGTGAGTTTGATGAACCGGCTCATGGCTTTTCCCCCTGTATGGCGTAGCGGCCCGTGATCATGCCTCTGAGATTGTTGATCGGGCCCGAAAGGACGACCATGATCAGATGGACGATGAGAAACAACACCAGATAGGTCGCGAGCAGGAAATGGACGGCGCGCGCGCTCTGCCGGCCGCCCAACAGATCGAGCAACCAGGGGCAGGCGGCGTCGACGCCGGGCGACATGGTGAGGCCGGCGAGAATGAGAACCGGAAAAGCCACGATGACGCTGAGATAGGCGAGCTTCTGCAGCACGTTATAATGCAACGCCTCTTCGCCGTGGGCGAACCTCAGGCGAACGTGGTCCATTATCGAGCGCGGCAGCGAACGCCAATCGGCGAGGCTCGGCGTGAATTCGCTCCAGCGGCGGCGGTAGAACAGATTGAGGAAATAGACCAGACCGTTGAGCACGAGCACCCAGGCGAAGAAGAAGTGCCAGCGGCGCCCCGTCGCCAGATCCTGGATCGACGGCAAAGTGACGAAGCTCGGAAAGCCGAGTGGAACCAATTGGCCGGTCTCATCGCGCGAGGCGCCGAGCACACCCGTCGTATCGAACGCATGGCCGAGAATCACCGTCTCGCCTTTGACGACTTTGTCGTCTTGCGCCAGCGCTCGCAGCGCGAACGGAGGCGTATCGAAATCCGTGCGTATGCCGAAGTTGAGGGCGGGATCGGCGTTGAAGATCTGCAAGCCGCTGAGCAACAGGAAGACGAAAGCGAGCGCGTTTATCCAGTGACAGATACGAACCAAAGCCGAATGTCTGTCGACGACGCGCATGGATTTCGCGGGCATTTGTTCGTCTCCCTGGTTGCGCGGATCACCGGGCGCTGAGATCAAAACGGCTCGGGGAGGCGGTGGGTTTCAGACGCGACGATTTATTTGTTTTTCGTCGTTTTTCTCTCAGCGACGCCGATGGACGTCTGGATTTGCGGCCAAGTGCGACGCCGCCTTCGCCGCCGAGTTCACCGTCATGCAAAAAACGAGGAACGCCAACGCCTCACAAGCCCAAATAAGCGATGCATGAGGCCAAATTTCGCCAAGCGAGACCAAACAACCCCAAACAAGAGCAAATAACAAGGAGGTCGAATCGTTGTATTTCAGAGCCTTGCAGGGCGCGGCAGGCTGTTTTCGATCCTTCGCGCCGGGTTGGGCGCGTCGGGAAATCCGGTTCATGCACATTACGCATGGCATGTTGGGTCACCCCACAATCCCTGGATTTCACGACTGGATTCTATCATGAATTTCGGAATTGTCAAATTCTTCCGCCAAACCGGTCCCGCGCCCGAAAAGGCCGCGACGGGGAGCAAGGCGGCGTTACCGCTCTGGGTCCGGCAGCCCAGCCGCGTCGAGCGGACGCGCAGAGCCGGATTCATCGACCGAAAACCCCAGGGCCATCCCCCAACGAACGCGGACGCCGGCAAGCGGGCATCCGCCTTTTCGTCTGAGCGCCCGATGACACGGGCGTAAAATTCAGTTCGCCGGCGTGGCGGCCGTCGACACGGGCGGCTTGCCGGCAGCGGCGGCTCTCTTGCGTCTTTCTTCCACGGCCAGATGGTGACCGACGATGCAGCCGCCGACCGCGCCAACCAAAGCGTGGTGGCCCGCGTAGTGACCCGCGACGCCACCGGCGAGCGCTCCGGATGCGCAGCCGATCGCGAGCGCGGGCTCGGAGGCGACTAAGGGAAAAGCGCCGACGCCAAGGGCGAGGAGCGAGGCGAGCGCGGCATTGCGAAGGGTCATCGGGTCCTCATAGGGAGCGCCGACATCAAGCGCCGGCGCGCTTCACCTAAGGCGCGCACCCCACCGGCGCAAGCGCCGCTTCAAAATTTCGGCCAGGCGAAATCGTCGGCCCGGCCGGCCACTGGATCGAACGGCTCTCCGGTTCGGAATACGCGCGTCACCTCCGCCGGTTCGCTGAGCGGGTTGGCGGTTCGGCTCGCCAATGTCGCGCCCGGCGTGCTCGGACGCGCCGTGAGTTGGAGAATGGGCCCGACGAGCGGGCGAAGCAGCGGCCCCAAGGGCGCGCCGAGTTCCGGCGGCGGCGCCTGTACCCCCATTTCGCGCCGGATCTGCGCGTTCACGTCGTCGGCTGCCTGTTCGATGTCCGGTGGCAGCGCCGCGACTTCGCTGGCCGGATTGCGCTTCTCGAACACCCGTCGGATCTCGGCTTCGATGAAATGGGCGAGTTTGCGCGAGCCGGCTTTGGTGAAGTGGATGCCGTCGGAGGCGCGCAACTTGACGTTCTGGCCATCGACGTTGGGCCCGAACGCATCGTATTGCCCGTTCTGGTCGGCGAAGGCGTCGAACACGTCGATGAATTTCGCCCCCGCCTTCTCGGCGCGCTGGCGATAGATCTCGTTGAACTTGGCCGCCTGGATATTGGAACGGTCGGCGCGCATCGGCGGCAGTCCCACCCACGCCACGGGAATATGCGCTGCGGTATAAGGCGCGACGACCGCCTCCACGCGAGCGGCGTAATGTTCGGTCCACTTGTCCGAGAGCGTATCGTAAACCTCGGCGCCGTCGTGCAAGCCCTGGCCGTCGTTGATGCCAAGCATGACGACGACGAATTCGGGCTTGTCAGGCGCGATCGCGTTGTCGGCGGCGAATTTGACCCAGTCGTAATAATCATTGCGCACCAGCCCGGAGGCGTCGCGCGCCTTGTTGACGATGCCGATTTCCGGCTTGTCGGCGAATGCCTCGGTGAGGCCATCGACGGCGAGCGAGGCCAGGCTGTCGCCGATCACCTCGACATGAAAGGTCGCCTGGACGGGCGCTCCTCCCGGAGCGCCTGGGGCGCGCGTGGTGATCGAGGGCACGTAATCGCTGCGCTTGATCCGTCGCGGCGCCGGCGCCGGCGCTGCCGCAGGTTCCGGCGGCTTCACGGGAAGGCCGAACAATTGTTGGAAAAAATTGCCGCCGGCGTTCTGAGCCGGCGCCGTCGAGGCGCCGGCGAGCAGGCAGAGCGCCAGCAGCAAGGCGAAACGCCAGGGTTTCCACCAACGCATTCGCTCTCCCTCGGGCTGCCCGCCTGCGCATTATACCCCGAACTTGCGCGCAACGCGATTCCCCGAGCGAAAGCTCAGGCCGCCTTCTCGACCTCCGGATCGGACTGCTTCGCCCCGGTGATGTAGGCCACCACCTCTTCGCCGCTGGTCTTGTCCTTGCGCAAATTGGCGACGAGGCGCCCGCGCCGGAAGACGATGATGCGGTCACAGAGATCGAATACCTGCCGCATGTTGTGTGAAATCAGGATCAACGGTTCACCGCTGGCCTTCAGCGTCCTGACGATATTTTCGACCTGTGCGGTTTCGGCGACGCCGAGCGCGGCGGTCGGCTCGTCCATGATGATGAGACGCGAGGCGAAGGTCGCGGTGCGCGCGATGGCGACGCATTGGCGCTGACCGCCGGACATGTTGCGGATGCGGTTGCCGAGATTGGGGATCTTGACCGCCGTGCGCTCGAGCGCCCGGACCGTGTCGGCCCGCATCGCCTTGCGGTCGAGAATCGAGAACGGCCCCAGCTTGAACAGAAATTTTTCGCGGCCCAGGAACACGTTCGAGGGCACGTCGAGATCGTCGGCGAGCGCCAGGGTCTGGAACACCGTCTCGATACCCGCTTCGCGCGCCTCCAGCGGCCCCTTGAACGACACTTCCTTGCCGTAGAGCATGATCTTGCCGTGCGTCGGTTGCTCGACGCCGGTGAGTTGGCGGACGAAGGTCGATTTGCCCGCGCCGTTGTCGCCCATGATCGCGACGTGTTCGCCCTTGCGCAGCTCGAAATTCGCTTCCGTCAGCGCGTGCACGCCGCCGTAATGTTTGGTCAGGCCTTCGGTCTTCAGAACGAGGTCGGAACTCATTTGCTTCCTCCACGACGCTGGCGCCATTGGTCGAGCACGACCGCGCCGACGATGATCGCGCCTTTGACCATCTCTTGATAGTAGGCGTCGAGATTCAGGAACGTGAAGCCGGAGATGATGACGCCGAAGATCAACGCCCCCAGCACCGTGCCGATGATCGTGCCGCGACCGCCCGACAGCGAGACGCCGCCGATGACCGTCATCGCGATGGCGTCCAGTTCGTACTGGACGCCCATGCCGGCTTGCGCGGTCAGATTGCGGGAACTCAGCACGATCGCGGCGACCGCGGCGAGCGCGGCGGCGATCGTATAGACCAGCACCTTGTGGCCGATCACGTTGACGCCGGACGTGCGCGCGGCGTCCTCGTTGGAGCCGATGGCGTAGCAGTGCTTGCCATATTTGGTATAGGTCAGCACGAGTTGGAACAGTATCGCCAGGGCGATGAAGATCAGGACGGGCATGACGCCGTGGCCGATCGTCGTGTAACTATCGGTCGGGAAGGAAACCGGCCGGCCCTTGGTCCACCATTTCGACAAGCCTCGCGCGGAAACCATCATGCCCAGCGTGGCGATGAACGGCGGGATGCGCGTATATGCGATCAGCGAGCCGTTGACGAGGCCCGCCAAAACTCCGCAGCCGATGCCGATGACGACGGGCACGATGACCGGCAGATCGAGCAGCGCCGGATTGTGCAGCGCCTCGGTAGGATTGGGATTGCCGTTGACGAGCGCGCGTTGCGCGAACGACATCGTGATCATCGCCACGGCGCCGACGATCGAGCCGGAGGAAAGATCGATGCCGCCCGAAATGATCACCTGCGTCACGCCGATCGCGATGATGCCGACGATCGAGACCTGCAGGATGATGATTTGCAAGCGCGCGGTGTTGAAGAGGCCCTCGACGCCCGCCTGGGTGTTGAGCAGGAAGCTGTCGCCGACAACGACCCGGCCGAGGATTTCGAACAGCGCCACGATGCCGATGAGCGCGATGAGAACGTTGAGTTCGGACGGCCACTCGCGCCTCGATCTGTCGAAGCCGACGCCGCCCACTCCTACTTCGGACTTCGCCACGATCAAATACTCCCGACTGAACTCGGCGACGCTTCATTGGCGCCGTCTCGAGAGTGAATCTCAAGTTGTCATAGTCAGAAGGGGCGGCGCGCGCGCCGCCCCGATGTCGAAAATGCGACGAACCGCGAGGCTCAGTTCTTCTTGATGAACTTGTCGAGGTTTTCGGGCGTGACGAGCTGGAAGGGAATGTAGACCTTGCGGTCGACCTTCTCGCCCTTGGCGAGCTTGATCGCCGCGTCGAGCGAGCCCTTGCCCTGGCCGGCCGCGTCCTGGAACACGGTGGCGGCGAGATCGCCGGCCTTCATGGCGGCGAGCGCGTCCTGCGTGGCGTCGACGCCGCCGACCGGAGTGGCCTTCGGGTCTTTGCCGGCGGCCTTGAGCGCCTGGATCGCGCCGATCGCCATTTCGTCGTTGTTGGAGATGATGGCGTCGAACTTCTTGCCGGTCGAGAGCCAGTTGGTGACGAGGCTCTGGGCTTCGTCGCGGCTCCAGTTGGCGGTCTGCTCGGCCAGGATGTTGAGCTTCACGCCGCAATCCGGGCCCGCCATGACTTCATGGATGTCCTTGGTGCGCTGAACGGCCGCCTGGTTGGAGAGCTCGCCTTCCATCACATAAATGTTGGCGGCCTTCAGGCCCTTGGCGGCGAGCAGCTTGCAGATCTGCTTGGTCTCGAGCGTGCCGGAATCCGCTTCGTTGGAAGCGACGAAGGCCTGGTTGGAGGGCAGCGTGTCGACGTTGATGGGCTGCCGGTTGACGTAGACCAGCGGAATTTTCGCGGCCACAGCGGCGTCGGTCATCGCCTGCGTCGCCGACGTGTCCACGGGATTGACGATGATCGCGTCGACCTTGTCGGCGGCGAAGTTCTTGATCTGGTCGAGTTGCTTGCCGACATCGTTTTCGGCGTCGAGAACCTGGACGGTCACGCCCATGTCCTTGCCTTGGGAGATGATGCCGTTGCGCAGAACGGTGAGGAAGTTGTCGTCGAACTTGGCCATCGAAACGCCGATCTTGGTGGCGGCGAAGGCCGGCGAGGCGAGCATCGTCGCGGCGACGAGTGCGAATGCAATACGCTTCATGAGTTGATCCTCCTTGGCGGCTCCCCGAGACGCGCGGATGGCGCCCGGATCCCCTGTTGTTTCGCCCGCGCGATGGGTTTCGCGCGGGATTATTGGCCCTTCTCTCGAGAGCCCAGTCTGCGGTGACGTTTTGGTGGGAAGCGCTGTCGCGGGCGTCGCTCGAAGGCGGCTCGCTGCACGCGTAAATCGCCGGTCTGGCCGTTCCTCCCCAAAGCGCCCATTTTTCGGCCGCGGGAACCCCGCTGAGCGGTTCCTGACGGCCACGGTTTTGTGTGTAACAAACGTTCTAAATTCAGTCAACGACAGAATGAATATTCCAAGATAGATTCTTGCAAGTTTGCAAAGACCCTCGCCATTTCATATATTTGTCGGCAAGAAGATATCAAAGGGAACGACGATTTGCGCCGGCGCCTCGCGCAGCGGAGACTCGGGCGCCTTCGCCATCGCTTCGAGCAGACGTTCGGCGAGCAGGGCGGTCGGTGTGGAAATGACTGTCGTGAGCACGCCGTCGATCAGCCCGGCGCGCGTCTTGGACGTGAGTTCGTTGCAGACTATCGCGACGCGCGAGGCCAGCCCTTCCTCTCGGGCGACGGCGATGACGCCGTCGACGCCGCCGCCGCAGATGTAAAGGCCAACGAGGCCAGGGCGGCGGGCGATCAATTCCTGCGTCGCGCCATGGGCGAGGCGCGCGTCGTCGAGATTGACCAGCGGCTCGAGAATTTCGAGTCCGGGCGCGTGTTCGCGCAAGTAGGCGCGGAACGAGATTTCGGCCGTTTCCTGGCAGAGATAGCGATGACTGCCGACGATGATGCCCACCTGGCCGGTTGTGGGCGCCGATTTCGCGATGAACCAACCCGCCGTGCGCCCCTCGCGGCGATTGTCGCGGCCCGCGTAGCCGGCGCGCGCTTCCGCCGTCAGATCGCTGATCAGGGCGTAAGTCGGCTTGCCGCGCTCGGCGAGTTCGGCGATCGCCTCCGATACGCGCGGATGGTCGACCGATACGACGGCGACGGCGTCGGCCCTGTCGGCGACGCGGCGCATGGCTTCGCAGATCGCGCCGGGCGAAATCTCCGTGACATATTCGATGATCGCGCGACCTTGGCAGGTCGTCAGCCGCTGCGTCGCCGCCTCGAGATCGGCGCCGAGCTGGCGATAGAACGAATCCGGCTTCTGCAGCAGAAACGCGAACGTCCGCTTCGGCGCCGCCGCGCGTATGCGTCGTTTCAGCAGCGGGGCCGCGTGGAAACCGATCCGCTCCGCGGCGCCGAGCACCCGCTCCGCCGTCGGCTCGCGCACGCGATGGCGCCCGTTCAGCACCCTGTCGACGGTGGCGACGCTGACGCCGGCGGCTTCGGCCAGATCGACGATCGTCGGGCGTTTGGTCAAAGTCCCTCCCCTTTTGCAAGGCTTTCAATGCGCCGTTTCAATTCGTGATGATAAATGAGAGGAAATGCAAGAGTTCGATTGAGAGCAGGCGCCTTCGCATGTAGCTGTCAATACGAATGGCGCGCCTGCGACGATCTGGCGTTCCCCCTGAGATAAGCCGTAGGAGAGGAAACCATGTCCGTCAGCGCCACGCGACGCGACTACAGCCTGGTCGGACCGGAAGCCCGGACGGCGGTCGAAAAAGGCCTCGTTTCAGCGCAATGGTACACCTGCGCCGTGCCGCGCAAGCAGATGAAGGAACTTATGCGCCGCAAGGACGGCCCGGCCATCCGCGACACGGCGCTCTGGTTCGCCGGGCTGGCGATCTCCGGCGCGCTGGCCTACCATTTCTGGGGATCGTGGCTGTGCGTTCCGTTCTTCGCGGTTTACGGCGTGCTCTATGGCTCGGCCTCCGACAGCCGCTGGCACGAATGCGGCCATGGCACGGCGTTCAAGACGCGCTGGATGAACGACTTCGTCTACAACATCGCCTGCTTCATGATCATGCGCGAGCCCCGAATCTGGCGCTGGAGCCACACGCGCCATCACACCGACACGATCATCGTCGGCCACGACCCCGAAATCATCACGCCGCGTCCGCCCGACGTGCTGGCGCTGCTGCTCAATCTGTTCAATCTGAAGAACGCCTACGGGTTCTTCGGCAAGTTGTTCCTGCATGCCTCTGGCCGGCTGGATGCCGAAGAACTGACCTTCGTGCCGGAAAACGAGCGCGAGAAAGTTTACGGGGTCGCGCGCATATATCTCGGGTTGTTCGCGCTCGTCATCGTCGCCTGCCTCTATACCGGTTCGATCCTGCCGGCGATGTTCGTGGGACTGCCGACCCTGTACGGCGGCTGGTTGTCGGTGTATTTCGGCATGACCCAGCATCTCGGCCTTGCCGAGGACACGCTCGACCATCGGCTCAATTCGCGCACGATCTATATGAATCCGTTGTTCCGGTTCGTCTACTGGAACATGAACTACCACGTCGAGCATCACATGTTCCCGATGGTCCCGTATCACGCGCTGCCGGCGTTGCATGAAGCCATCAAGGCCGATTGCCCGGTCGCCTATCCCAGCACGATCGCCGCTTACGCGGAGATCCTGCCGGCGCTGGCGCTGCAGTTGAAAGACCCCACCTATTTCGTACACAGAGAACTGCCCCGCGCCGCGTATGTCGACGCGGTAGCCGCGCAATAAGAAAAACGGAGATAGACGATGGCCGAAGTTTGGGTCGATGCGGGCGAGCCGGAGGACATCGACGCCGAGGACGTGATCCGTTTCGATCACGGCGGCAAGACTTACGCGCTCTACCGCAGCGAGGACGATCGTTATTTCGCCACCGACGGCCTGTGCACCCACGAGAAGATCCATCTCGCCGGCGGTCTGGTGATGGGCACGATCATCGAATGTCCGAAGCACAACGGCCGCTTCGACTATACCACCGGCGCCGCCAAGGGCGCGCCGGTTTGCGTCGACCTCAAGACCTATCCGGTCAAGGTCGAAGGCGGCCGCCTCATGTTGCGCGTAAGTTGAGCGCGCGATGACCCCTCGCCAGATCGTCATCGTCGGCGCCGGGGAATCCGGCGCCCGCGTCGCCATCGCCTTGCGCGAACAGGGATTCGACGGCGCGGTGACGCTGGTGGGCGAGGAGCGGCATGCGCCCTACGAGCGCCCGCCGCTATCAAAGGGCGCGATCTTCGGCGAAGAGCCGCCAACCCTGCCCTATATCGGCGACGCCCAGCGGCTGAGCGAACTCGACGTCGGCGCCGTGCTCGGCGTCGCCGCGACGGCGATCGACCGCGTGGGCCGTAAGCTGCGGCTGAACGACGGCGCCGCTATTGCCTATGACCAGCTCGTGCTGGCGACGGGCGCGCGGCCGAGGCGGCTGAACCTGCCCGGCGCCGAACATGGCCTGACGCTGCGCAGCTTCGAGGATTCCGTGGTTTTGCGCGAGCGCATGCGTCCTGGCGCAGCGATCGTGGTGATCGGCGGCGGCTTCATCGGCCTCGAACTTGCGGCCGGCGCGCGCAAACTCGGCTGCGAGGTCGTGGTCGTCGAAGCCGCGCCGCGCGTGCTGGCGCGGGCGACGCCGGCCCCGCTGGCCGCGATCCTGGAAGCGCGCCACCGCGCCGAGGGCGTCGAAATTCTGACCGAGGTCGGCGTCAGCGGCTTTTCCGCCGATGCCGTCGAACTCGCCGACGGACGGCGGCTGAAGGCCGACGCGATCGTCGTCGGAATCGGCGCGGCGCCGGAGACTTCGCTCGCCGCCGCGGCGGGACTGGCGCTCGACAATGGCGTCGCGGTCAATGGCCGCTTGCAAACCAGCGATGCCGACATTTTCGCTTGCGGCGATTGCGCGAGCTTTCCGCATCCGCTGTTCGACGGCCGCCGGCTGCGGCTGGAAGCCTGGCGCAACGCCTTCGACCAAGGCGCGTTCGTCGCGCGGGCGTTGACGGGCGCCGAAGACGAATTCGCGGCGGTCCCATGGTTCTGGTCGGATCAGTTCGACCTCTGCCTGCAAATCGCCGGCCTGCCCGACGCGGGCGCGACGGTCGCGCCGCGCGATCTTGGCGACGGCGCGCTGATGACCTTTCATCTCGCCGCGGACGGCCGTCTGGTCGGCGTCGGCGCGGTCGGACCCCTGGGCAAGATCGCCAAGGAGGTCCGGGTCGCCGAAATGCTGATCGCCCGCCGCGCCGCGCCTTCGCCCGACAAGTTGGCGGACGCAAAAGTGAAACTCAAAGGCTTGCTATAGCCGCTCGTCTCTTAGACTCCAAGGGAAACGCCATGAAGAAGAACAACCGGATGACGGTCGCGGATCTGCGGGCGCAGAAGGGCAAGCGACAGATGTCGATGCTGTTCGTCGAGACGCCCGACGAAGCCGCCGCCGCGGCGTTAGCGGGCATAGACGTGTTGTCGATCATCGATCCGCGCTGGACGCCGGAAATGCGCGAGGCGGCGGGCGATTGTTTCGTCCAGGTCGGCCTGCTCTACGGCGAGCTGTGCACCTACGAGGATTATCTGCGCGCCGCGCACAAGGCGATGATCGTCGGCGGTGACGCGTTCTATTGCGCGGCGAGCCTGGATACGATTGCGAAGCTGTCGGCCGAGGGCATTCCGATCGTCGGCCATGTCGGCCTGATCCCGTCGCGCGCCACCTGGACGGGCGGCTTCAAGGCGGTCGGCAAGACCGCCGACACCGCCATGCTTGTCTACCATCAGGTGAAGGCGCTGGAAGCGGCGGGCGCCGTCGCCGCCGAACTCGAAGTCGTGCCGGCGCGCGTCAGCGCGGAGATTTCCAAGCGCACCAAGCTGGTGCTGTTCTCGATGGGCGGCGGCCCGGGCGGTGACGCGCAATATCTGTTCTCCGAGGACGTGCTCGGCTACACGAAAGCCCACCGCCCGCGCCACGCAAAAGTCTACCGCAACTTCCGCGCCGAATTCGACCGCCTGCAAAGCGAGCGCATCGCCGCCTTCAAGGAGTTCCGCGCCGACGTCGAGACGGGCGCCTACCCGGAAGAAAAGCACCTCGTGCCGATCACGGACGGGGAGTTCGAGGCGTTCCTGAAGGCGCTGCCGCAGTGAGGGCGCGCCGTTACCCGCCCTTCACGCCCTGAATGTTCACGTATAGCGCATAAAGCCCGTGACCGCAGGCCATGAACAGGCGGTCGCGGCTGGCGCCGCCGAAGGCGACATTGGCGCAGCGTTCGGGCAGCGCGATGCGTCCGATCGCGGCGCCGGCGGGATTGAAGATCATCACGCCGTCGAGCTCAGGCTTGCCCATGCCCCAGCCGCACCAGAGATTGCCGTCGATGTCGCAACGCATGCCGTCGGGCGTTCCGCCCGGCCCGGCGTCGACGAACAGCCGCTCGTTGGCGAGCGACTGGCCGTCTACGACGTCGAACACCCGGATTTCCCGGTTCGGAACGGCGCGCGAGGCGACGACATAGAGCAGGCTTTCGTCAGGCGAAAAGCACAGGCCGTTCGGACCCAGGACGCCCTCGGCGACGATCGAGGCCTCAAAATTCATGGGATCGATCCGATAGACCCGCGCGGGTATTTCCGGCGCCGCCACCGTCCCCTCGTAATGCGAGGTCAGGCCGAACGGCGGATCGGTGAACCAGATCGAACCGTCCGATTTGACGATGACGTCATTGGGCGAATTGAGGCGCTTGCCCCGCCAGGAATCGATCAAAACCGTGATCGACCCATCGTATTCGGTGCGCGTCACCCGGCGGCCGAAGTGCTCGCAGGTGATCAGGCGCCCTTGCCGGTCGCGCGTATTGCCGTTGGCCTTGTTGGAGGGCTGGCGGTAGACGCTGACGCTTCCCGTCGCCTCCTCCCAGCGCAGGATGCGGTCATTGGGCAGGTCGGTCCACAGCAGATAGCGGCCATCGCCGAACCAGACCGGACCTTCGCCCCAGCGCGTGCCAGTCGCCAGCCGTTCGACGCTGGCGTGGAACAGCCGGTATTTCAAGAAACTCGGATCGAGGATTTCGATAGCGGGATCGGGGTAGCGCGGATTCGGAGCCCAGTCGGTCATGCGCGGCTTCCTTTCAGCTCACGAGCAGGCCTATTTGATCGGCGGCCTCGGCAGGATCGCCTCGCCAGGCTCCATCACATAGGTGTAGTCGAGGGAATACCACGGCGCGGAAATCGCGGCGTCGCGGGGATGCGGCTCGTCGTGGCGGATATATTCGCCCAGCAGCGCCTGGGTGACGCCGAATTGCGGATCGACCAGCAGGTTCGGGTCGGCGGGATCATAGACCTGAGAGATCAGCACCTTGAACCCCGGCTTGACGATCAGCGCATGCAAATGCGCGGGCCGCTTGGGTTGCCGGTTTTGCGCCTTCAGCAAGCGCCCGACGATTCCGCCGGTCGGAATGGGATAGCCGACCATCTTCACCGTCGAGAACCGGAACCGGCCCTGCGAATCGGTGGTGAATTTTCCGCGCAGGTTCATCTCCGCCTGTTCCGGGTCCTGATTTTCGTAAAGTCCGGTCGGCGAGGCGTGCCAGACGTCGACCTCGGCGCCGGCGATCGGCGCGCCGGCGCGATCGACGACGTGGCCCTCGACGAACAGCGGATCGCCCGGCGTGTCCGAGCGCACGATCGTGCCGCCATTTTCGACGCGAGGCGAATGCAATCGCCAGAACGGGCCGAGCAGCGATTGCGAAGTTTCCGTATTGCCGCCGTCGCCATTGTTGAGCAGGCACACCAGCGAGGAAACGCCCAGGGAGCCCGCCATCAACACGGCCTCGTTGTGCGTGTCCGAACTCAATTGGCCGATCGCGTTGACCAGCGTGGCGGCTTGTCGGAACTCCGGCTCGGTGAGCCGCGTTTCGCGGACAAAGGCGTGCAGATGCTTGACGAGCGAGACCATGATCTCGCGTAGCCGTGGATCTTGCGAGCCTTGCATGGCGGCGAGCGCGTCCGACGTGACGTCGTCCAGACTGCGGATGATCATGAGCGTCTTTCTCCCTCGCCTGCCTGGCGGCGCATCCCACCCTTTTCGGCCGCAGGATTCGCCTGGCCGTCATGCGCAAGGCAAGGAACGCCTTCGCGTCACAAGGCCAAATACCCCCCACAAGCGCAAATGACAAGCAGGCTGGATCGTTATATTTCAAAGCCTTGCAGAGCGCGGCGGCTGTTTTCGAGCATTTGGGCGAAAAAAACAGGGTGAAGGCGGCGCTATCCATGCAGTATTCGCAGCGCTTGGGGATCTCACCTGAAAATCCTTGCAATTCAGTATTTCACCCTAACAAAAATTTCTGAATTGTCAAAATTTTGAGAATGACGGCCTCGATGGGGCATTGGGAATGGGCGGCAGGGTAAAGTTCTACGGGGGTAGTCAACCGCCTTGTCCGCCATCGCGAGGGGAGCGCGGCGATCCAGGGGCCGCACAATTGCCGGTTGGGATAAGGCCGCGAGCCTCAGTGAGGCGGCCCCTGGGTTGCTTCGCTGCGCTCGCAATGACGGAAAGGCGCCGTGGCAAGTCAACCAACGTGATAGCCAATAGTTTTGTGTCAGCCCCGGGAAACGCTTGCGTTTCCCGGGGCTCGCGATGGCGGCAGGCGGCGGAGCCTGAACTGGCGCCTATGCCCTCAACCCCCCAGCACGCTTTCCGCCGGCACGTAAGGCAGCCCGTGCGCTTCGGCGACAGGCGCGCAGGTCACTTTGCCTTCGTGCACGTTGAGGCCGTTGCGCAGATTCGGGTCGTCGCGCAGCGCCTGCCGCCAGCCCTTGTTGGCGAGCGCGATGGTGAACGGCAGGGTGGCGTTGTTGAGCGCGAAGGTCGAGGTGCGCGCGACCGCGCCCGGCATGTTGGCGACGCAATAATGCACGATTCCGTCGACGACATAGGTTGGGTCGGCATGGGTGGTCGCCCGCGAGGTCTCGCAGCAGCCGCCCTGGTCGATGGCGATGTCGACGATCACCGCCCCGGGTTTCATCGTCTTCAAATGTTCGCGGGTGATGAGCTTGGGCGCCGCGGCGCCCGGCACGAGCACGGCGCCGATCAGCAGATCCGCCTTGGTGACGAGGTCGGCGATCGTGGCGCGCGTCGAATAGACCGTGTGCATGGCCGCGCCGAACTGCGCGTCGAGCCTCTTGAGCACTTCGTTGGAACGATCGACGACGGTGACGTTGGCGCCCATGCCGATGGCGATCGTCGCCGCGTTGGCGCCCGAGACGCCGCCGCCGAGGATCACCACTTCCGCCGCCGGCACGCCCGGCACGCCGCCAAGCAATACGCCGCGTCCGCCCGCCGCCTTCTCCAGCGCATGGGCGCCGACCTGCGGCGCGAGACGGCCGGCGACTTCCGACATCGGCGTCAGCAGCGGCAAGCCGCCGCTGGCGGAGGTGACGGTCTCGTAGGCGACGCAGGTCGCGCCGCTGGCGATCAGATCCTGGGTCTGTTCGAGATCGGGGGCGAGATGCAGATAGGTGAACAACACCTGCCCGCGACGCAATTTCCGGCGCTCCACGGCCAGCGGCTCCTTGACCTTCACGATCATATCGGCCTCCGCGAAAATCTCGTCCGCGGTGGCGATGATCTTCGCCCCCGCCGCGACATATTCGGCGTCCGACAGGCCGGAGCCGACGCCGGCGCCGGTCTCCACCCACAAAATGTGGCCGTTATGTACAAGTTCCGCAACGGAATTGGGCGTCAGCCCCACACGAAATTCGTTATTCTTGATTTCCTTGGGAACACCGATGCGCATGGTCGTCTCCTCGTCCGCACAGCCGTGATGATGCAACAGACGGCGCGAAATGTGTGGCTGAAGTGGGGAGATGGATCGCCTCTTCGTGGCATGATATTCTCAACTATCGGCAATTCGAGACAGAAAATGCGAATCGACGAAATCGACGACCGCGACCGGGCGATCCTCCGCGCGCTGATGGCGGACGGGCGGCTGTCCAACGTCGAGCTGGCGGAAAAGGTTCATCTTTCGCCTTCGGCCTGCCTGCGCCGGGTGAAGATGCTGGAGGAGAGCGGCCTCATCCAGGGCTACGTGATGCTGCTCGACCCGGTCGCGGCCGGTCTCGCCGGCGCCGCCTATGTCTCCGTGACGCTCGAACAGCAGGGCCGCGCGACGCTCGACCGTTTCGAGGCGGACGTGCGCCGCCATCCCGAAATCATCGAATGCTATCTGCTCGCCGGCGCGGCGGATTATCTGCTGCGCGTCGCGTTTCGCGACGCCCGCGATTTCGAACGCATCCACACCGACATCCTCACCCAGTTGCCGGGGGTGTCGCGGGTGCAATCGACGCTGGCGCTGCGCACGGTGAAGAAGACCACGGCGTTGCCAGTGTGAGGTTTTCGCGACGGCGGGGGTTATGGTAGGGGTTCCCCTTTTCGATAGGATCGCGCCCTTGACTGACAAAAGCCTGGATATCGCCAAAATGCCGTTCGAGACGGCGCTCGCCGAACTCGAGGCGATCGTCGACAAACTGGAAAAAGGATCGGTGGCGCTCGAGGAGTCGATCCAGCTCTACGAACGCGGCGAACTGCTCAAGAAGCACTGCGAGCAGCTGCTGAAGAGCGCCGAAATGCGCATCGAGAAAATCACGCTCTCCGCCGACGGCAAGCCCAAGGGGACCACGCCGCTCGACGGCGTCTGAACGCGGACCGGGACGTTCGTTAACCCGTTGTTAACCATAATGGTCGCATCAAGGTTTCGCATCCCTTGACGATTTGCCCGGCCCCGCATTCGCCGCCGGAAAAACGAAACTGGGCGGAACTCATGCGATCCATAGCCTTCGTCACGCAAAAGGGCGGGTCGGGGAAAAGCACGCTCGCGTCGTCGGTCGCGGTCGCCGCCCACGAGCAGGGCGAGCGGGTCTGCCTCGTCGACCTCGATCCGCAGGCGACACTGGTTCAATGGGCGAAGATGCGCGACGCCTTCGACATCCCGGTCATCGCCTCCACGCAAGCCAAGCTCCCGGCCTTGCTGCAGGCCCTGAACAAGAGAGGGTTCACCCTCGCCATTCTCGACACGCCCGGCGCCGAAGGCGCGGCCTCGCTGGCGGCGATCCAGGCCGCCGATCTCTGCATCCTGCCCACCCGCCCCAGCACGTTCGACCTCTGGGCGAGCGCCAACACCCGCTCGACGCTAGCGGCGCACGGCGGCGAATACGTGTTCCTGCTCAACCAGTGCCCGCCCGCGCCATCAAGCCAACACGCGGAGGAGGGCGTGCTGGCGCTCGAGGATCTGGGCGGCCTGCTTTCGCCGCTGGTGAGGAGCCGCTCCGATTACCAGGAAGCCGGCCGCCGCGGCCTCGGCGTCACCGAGGTCGACCCGCAGGGCGCGGCCGCGGCGGAAATGCGCGCGCTGTGGACCTCGTTGCAGCGCCGGCTGGCCAAGATCACGGGCGCGACGCGGCGGGCGGCTTGAGGCCGCCCCCTACCCCCCGATCCGCGTCCTGATCACCTGCCCACCGCGCGAAATCGTCAGATCCCAATAGCGGGCGCGCTGGGCGCAGACGTCTTCGAGATCGCGGGTGGTCTTGATCGGCGAGTCGTTGACGTCGACGATGATGTCGCCCTTCTGCACGCCGAAATTGGCGGCGAGCGAATCCGCGGCGACGTCGTCGACGATCACGCCCTTGGGGGGGCCGTCGTCGGCAATGTCCAGCGACATTTCCTCCAGCACAGCCGGCGACAGGTTGACGACTTCGGCGCCCTGGAACGGCGACCGCGACTTGATGCGGCGAGCGTCGCGAGGCGGCGTCTCGGGCGCGGCGGCGAGTTCGAGCGGCGCGACGACCGTCCGGCCGTCGCGGATCAGCGAGAGCGAAGCGACGCCGCCGAGCGGTTTTACGCCCAATCGGAAATCCACGCCCTCGGCGTCGTCGACGTCCTGGCCGTCGATCTTCAGGATCACGTCGCCGCGCTTCAGGCCCGCCCGCGCGGCGGGCGAATTGGGCGTCACGCCGACGACCGCCGCGCCCACCGGACGATCGAGCCCGAGCGAATCGGCGATGTCCTTGGAGACGTTTTGCAGTTTGGCGCCGAGCCAGGGCCGCCTGACGGTCGCCCCGCCATGTTCGGCCGCGGAGATGACGCTCTTCACCATGTTGACGGGAATGGCGAAGCCGATGCCCATCGAGCCCCCGGAGCGCGAATAGATCGCCGAATTGATGCCAACGAGCCGCCCGGAGAGATCGACTAGCGCGCCGCCGGAATTGCCGGGATTGATCGCCGCGTCGGTCTGGATGAAGAAACCGTAGTCGTTGATGCCGATCTGGGTGCGCGCCAGGGCCGAGACGATGCCCTGGGTCACGGTCTGCCCGACGCCGAACGGATTGCCGATGGCGATGACGAAATCGCCGACCTCGATCTTGTCGGAATCGCCGAGTTCGAGCACCGGAAAACGCTCATCGCTCTTGATCTTGAGCACCGCCAGATCGGTGCGCGGATCGCGCAGCACGATCTCGGCCTCGTATTCGCGCTTGTCGGAAAGCGCGATCCTCACCTCGTTCATGCCCTCGATGACATGATGATTGGTGACGACCAGCCCGCTGGGATCGACGATGACGCCCGAGCCCAGGGATTGCGACGTGCGCGAATTCGAATTCGAGCCCTGATCGCCGAAGAAGCGCTTGAAGACGGGATCGTCGAACAGCGGATTGTGGGAGACCGTTTCGACGTGCGAGGCGTAGACGTTGACGACCGCCGGCCGCGCCTTCTTCACGACCGGCGCGAAGGAAAGCCTGACCTGACCAGCATCCTGCGGGACGACCTTGGCGTCCGTCTGCGCCCAGGCCGGCGCAACGACGGCGAGGAAAGCGAACAACAAGGCATTGCGAAGGTTCAAGCGAATCTCCCGCTCGAGGCATGGACGTCGTCGATATAGGCGCTCGGGCCGGCCCGGAAAAGACGCGCAATATTTCTCGGGGGCCGCCTTGCGCGGGCCTGGGCGCATCCCAACCTAACATGAGCCGTCGCTACGAAGTCGCGGCGGTTTCTCATGGAGGCTCTTTATGAGCGCGACACAAGACGCCTACGGTCAGCGAACGTCCGCCGGATATGGGCGTGGTTACGGTCGTTGGAGCGGATTCGAAATTCTGGCGATGGTGTTGGGGTTCATCGTGTTTTGGCCGATCGGCCTGGGCGTGTTGGGCTACAAGCTTTGGCAGAAGAAGATGGGCGGCCCCGACCTACAGTCGGTCGCCGAGAGCGGCTGGAGTTACGCCCGCAGCACGATGGCCGGCGCGTCCTCGGCCTCGAAACCCTGGGCCCAGGGCTTCCGGGCGGCGACGAGCGGCAACAGCGCGTTCGACAACTGGAAGGCGGCCGAGCTTCAGCGTCTCGAAGAAGAGCGCCGCAAGCTGGAAGACGCGCACCGCGAATTCGCCGAATTCGTCGAGAACGTGCGCAAGGCCAAGGACCGCGAAGAGTTCGAGCGCTTCATGAACGAGCGCCGCGACAGAACGGGCGCTTGATCCTGGTCTCGCCCCTGGCGGACGATCGTCTGCCGGGGGCTTTGATGTAACTATCTTGCACTTTCCCCCTGGATATGCATTATAGCGCATATCGTGAAAACAGGCGCAGACGCCACAGGTGTGGCGCGTCAGAGCCGCGAGGGGAGGAAGAATGGTCGCCATTGCCGACAATGCCGCCGTCTATTTCGTCGACCGTAACGCGCTAGGCGCGACGGCGGCCAAGCGCGCCTTCACCGAAGCGGCGGGCCTGGAGCGATCGATCACCTATGGCGAACTCGCACGCGAAACCGACCGCATGGTCGATTTCTTCGCGCGCCACGCCATTCGCCACGAAAACCGCGTCGCGCTGCTGCTGCTCGACCAGATCGAGTTCCCTATCGTGTTCTGGGGCGCGTTGAAGGCCGGGGTGGTGCCCGTCGCGCTCAACACGCTGCTCGCCACGGACGTCTATCGCATCATCCTCGCCGATTGCCGCGCCCGCGCCCTGTTCGTCTCGCACGAACTGCTGCCGGTCGTCGCGCCGCTGTTGAAGGACCACCCTTACCTCGAGCGCGTGTTCGTCGTCGGCGGTACAGCGCCGGAAGGGACGACCGACTTCGCCGCCGCCTTCGGCCCCTGCGCGCCGGGCGAGACCATCGCGGTCTCAGAGGACGAGACGGCGTTCTGGCTGTATTCCTCGGGCTCGACCGGGCAGCCCAAGGGCGTGCGCCACGTTCACTCGAGCCTCAAATACACCGCCGACACCTACGGCGCCGAAGTGCTGCAAATCCGGCCCGAAGACATCGTGTTCTCGGCGGCGAAATTCTTCTTCGCCTATGGACTCGGCAATGCGATGACCTTCCCGATGTCGGTCGGCGCTTCCGTGGTGATCTACAACGGCCGGCCGACGCCGCAAGTGGCGATCGGTATTCTCGACCGTTTCAAGCCGACCGTGTTCTGCGGCGTGCCCACCCTTTACGCGGCGATGTGCGCCGAACTGGAATCGGGCCGCGCGGCCTTTTCGGCCCCGCTTCGCTGTTGCATTTCCGCAGGCGAGGCGTTGCCGGAGGAGATCGGCGCGAAATGGCGGCGGCTGACGGGCGTCGACATTCTCGACGGCGTCGGCTCGACGGAACTGTTGCACATTTTCCTCTCCAACCGCGCCGGCGAAGTCGTCTACGGCACGTCGGGCGTCGCGGTCCCCGGCTACGACCTGCGTCTCGTCGACGAGCACGATGGGGAAGTCGGCGAGGGCCAGATCGGCGAATTGCTGGTGCGCGGCGCCTCGGCCGCGCAGGACTATTGGAACCGCCGCGCCCAGAGCCGGGCGACGTTTCGCGGCCCGTGGACCCATACCGGCGACAAATACGAAAAGCTGCCTGACGGCCGCTACCGCTACTGCGGCCGCACCGACGACATGTTCAAGGTGAGCGGCATCTGGCTCGCGCCTTTCGAGGTCGAAGCGGCGCTGATCGGGCACCCGCATGTGCTGGAAGCCGCCGTCGTGCCCAAGCGCGACAGCGACGGGCTGGAGAAGCCGCAGGCCTTCGTCGTGCTGAAATCCGGCGAACCCTCGGAGGCGCTGAGCGCGGAACTCAAGGAATTCGTCAAGGAGCGGATCGGCAAATGGAAATATCCGCGCTGGATCGTGTTCAGCCAGGAGCTGCCGAAAACCGCGACTGGCAAGATCCAGCGCTTCAAGCTCAAGGAGGCGTGATTGGCGGCGTGGGATTGGCGTGACGGCGCATCCGGTTTCGTCGAGATCGACAGCGGGCGGTTGGAGGCCGCCAGCTTCGGCCCTTCGCCGGAGGCGGCGCCGACGGTCGTCCTGTTGCATGAAGGTCTGGGCTGCGTCGGCCTTTGGCGCGATTTCCCGCAAAAGCTCGCCGCCGCCACCGGCTTCGGCGTGTTCGCCTTTTCCCGCTTCGGCTACGGCGCCTCGGACACCATCGCCCTGCCCCGTCCGCTCGACTACATGACCCGCGAAGCAGTCGACGTGCTGCCCAAAGTTTTGGACGCCATCGGCTTTCGGCGCGGCGTCCTGCTCGGCCATAGCGACGGCGCCACGATCGCGGCGGTCCACGCCGGCACGATCGAGGATTTTCGCGTCCGCGGCCTCATTCTGATGGCGCCGCATTTCTTCACGGAACCCGGCGGGCTCGCCTCGATCCGCGCTGCGCGCGACGCGTTCGTCCATGGCGATCTGCGGGCGCGGCTGGCGCGCCATCACCGCGACGTCGACGCGGCCTTCAACGGCTGGTGCGACGCCTGGCTCGACCCGGGCTTCGAACGCTGGAACGTCGCCGAGGCGATCGACTATTGGCGCGTTCCGACGCTGGCGATCCAGGGTCGCGACGACGAATACGGCACGCTGGCGCAAATCCGCGAGATCGAGACGCGGACCTATTCGCCGGTGGACAGTTTGATCCTCGACGGTTGCAAGCACCATCCGCATTGGGAAGCGGAGGCGGCGACGCTGGCGGCGATCGTGGATTTTTGCGCGCGGCTGGAGCGGATCGAGGCGGCGAGACCGGAGGAAGCGCCTCATCCCGAGCCTGCAGAGGGACGAGGACATAGCTAAAATATGTATTCTAATGCACATTTTCTCTTGTGTACGACAAAAACTGCATTATGATGCATAAAGCGCTGTCAGCTCCGCGAAACCTCATCCTTAGGAGCCCCGTAGTTCGACGAGCTCACGATGAGGAGGGCTCGAAGGATGTGGGCCAGACGGGAACGTGGCCCCGATTGCCGTGTGGCGGCCCGTCCTTCGAGGCCGCTACGCGGCGCCTCAGGACGAGGGGGTTGGTGTGGCTGGCTTGATTGGGGAGGCCCCTGACAGCCGCTTTCGCGGGAATGGCAGGGAAGCAAACGGGAGACACGCTTGAGCCGACGCATCGATTTCCAAACCGACCCGTCGCGCTACCGCCATTGGCGCGTGGCCTATGACGGCCCCGTCGCGACGCTCTATATGGACGTCGACGAGAATGGCGGCCTGTTCGACGGCTATCAGCTCAAGCTCAACTCCTACGACCTCGGCGTCGACATCGAACTCGCCGACGTCGTGCAGCGAATGCGCTTCGAGCACCCGGAAGTCGGCGCCGTCGTGCTGCGCTCGGGCAAGGAGCGGGTGTTCTGCGCCGGGGCGAATATCCGCATGCTCGGCGTCGCCACCCATGCCCACAAGGTCAATTTCTGCAAGTTCACCAACGAAACGCGCAACACGTTCGAGGCCGCCGGCGCCGAGTCCGGCCAAGCTTATCTGTGCGCGATAAAAGGCTCCTGCGCCGGCGGCGGCTATGAACTGGCGCTGGCCTGCGATCACATCATCCTCGCCGACGACGCCTCGAGCGCGGTCTCGCTGCCAGAATTGCCGTTGCTCGCCGTGCTGCCCGGCACCGGCGGCCTGACCCGCGTCACCGACAAGCGCAAGGTGCGCCGCGACCTCGCCGACGTGTTCTGTTCGATGGAAGAGGGCGTGCGCGGCAAGCGCGCCGTCGATTGGCGCCTCGTCGACGAAATCACGCCCAACAGCCGCTTCGAGGAACTGGTCGCGACCCGCGCCCAAGAATTCGCCGCGAAGGCCGCACACGATCCGGGCGCCAAGGGCGTCGAACTCACGCCGTTGCGGCGCGAATTCTCGGCGGACGGCTCAGTGCGTTATTCGCTCGTCGACGTCCAACTCGATCGCGCCGCCGGGCGGGTGACTTTGGCGATTTCGGGCCCCGAGACCGACGCGCCCGCCTCCCCGGAGGCGTTGCGCGCCGAGGGCGCCGAGACCTATCTGCTGCGACTGGCGCGCGAACTCGACGACGCGATCCTGCATCTGCGCATCAACGAACTCGAACTCGGCGTGCTCGTCTTCACCTCGCAGGGCGATGCCGCGAAAGTCATGGCGCATGCCAGGCGCATCGTCCAGGCCGAAGACAGCGACTGGTTCGCGCGCGAAATTCGCCTTTACTGGAAGCGCGTGTTGAAGCGAATCGATCTCACTTCACGCTCGCTCGTCGGCCTCGTCGAGAACGGCTCCTGCTTTGCCGGTCCGCTCGCCGAGATCCTTTTCGCCTGCGACCGCACTTATATGATGGACGGCGAATTCGAGGGCAATCGCGCGCCCGCGGCGATCACTTTGACAGCCGCCAGTTTCGGCCTCAACCCGATGTCGAACGGCCTGACGCGGCTGCAAACGCGATTCCTCGGCGAGCCGGAATCGGTCGAAGCCGCTCATGCGGAGATCGGCAAGCCGCTGGAGGCGGAGGACGCCAAGCGGCTGGGGCTCGTCACCTTCACCTGCGACGAAGTGGATTGGGAGGACGAAGTGCGCATCTTCCTCGAAGAGCGCGCCAGCTTCTCGCCCGACGCGCTCACTGGCATGGAGGCGAACCTGCGCTTCCCCGGGCCGGAGACGATGGAGACGCGCATCTTCGGCCGCCTCACCGCGTGGCAGAACTGGATCTTCCAACGTCCCAACGCGGTCGGCGAGACCGGCGCCTTGAAGCGCTACGGCACCGGCGTACGCGGCGAATTCGACAAGCGCAGAGTTTGATTTCCCCCTTCCCGGAGCCGTCCCGATGTCCGAACTCCTCAACGTCAGCTACGACACCCTGATCCCCAACAATGTCGGCCTGTCCTCCGACAAGCGCGTCCTGAAAGCGCTGGAGAAATGGCACCCGGGTTACATCAACTGGTGGAACGACCTGATCCCGGAAAAATTCCAGAAGGGCATGGTCTATCTGCGCACCGCGGTCAGCGTCGACCCCAAGGGCTGGGCGAAGTTCGATTACGTGCGCATGCCGGAATATCGCTGGGGCGTGCTGCTCGCGCCGCAAGTCGAGGATCGGCGCATTCCCTGCGGCGAGCACGCCGGCGAAAAGGCCTGGCAGGAAGTGCCCGGCGAATATCGCGCCATGATGCGCCGGCTGATCGTCATCCAGGGCGACACCGAGCCGGCCTCGGTCGAACAGCAACGCTTCCTCGGCCTCACCGCGCCCTCGCTCTACGACATGCGCAACCTGTTCCAGGTCAATGTCGAGGAAGGCCGCCACCTCTGGGCGATGGTCTACCTGCTGCACAAATATTTCGGCGCCGACGGCCGCGACGAGGCCGACGACCTGCTGCGCCGCCGCTCGGGTTCGGAGGAAGCGCCGCGCATGCTCGGCGCCTTCAACGAGGCGACGCCGGATTGGTTGTCGTTCTTCATGTTCACCTACTTCACCGACCGCGACGGCAAGATGCAACTGGAGGCGCTGGCGCAGTCCGGCTTCGATCCGCTGTCGCGGACGTGCCGCTTCATGCTGACCGAGGAAGCGCATCACATGTTCGTCGGCGAGACCGGAGTCGGCCGGACGATCCAGCGCACCTGCGAGGCGATGAAGCAGGCGGGCATCGACGATCCGTTCGAGGTCGAACGGGTGCGGGCGCTCGGCGTCATCGACCTGCCGTTGATCCAGAAGAAGCTCAATCTGCATTATACGCTGTCGCTAGACCTGTTTGGTCAGGAGGTCTCGACCAACGCCGCCAATTCGTTCAACGCCGGCGTCAAGGGCCGCTACATGGAAAGCCGGCTCGACGACGACCACAGGCTCGCCCACGCGACCTATCCGGTCCACCAGATCATCGAAGGCGAAATCCGCGTCATGCAGGTCCCTGCGCTCAACGCCATCAACATGCGCCTGCGCGACGATTACACCCGCGACGCGGCGGGCGGCATCGGACGCTGGAACAAGATCATCGAGGGTACGGGCGTCAAATTCGAGTTGAAGCTGCCCAACGAGGGTTTCAATCGCCGGATAGGCATTTTCGCCAATCAGAAGATCAGCCCGGACGGCAAGTTCGTCGACGGCCAGACCTGGGACGAGAGCGTCGGCCATTGGCTGCCTTCGATGGCAGACGGCGACTATATCCAGTCGCTGATGAAGCCGTGTTCCGAGCCCGGCCAATACGCCGGCTGGATCGCCCCGCCGCGCGTCGGAATCGACAACAAGCCCGGCGATTTCGAGTATGTGAAGCTGCACATGGCGTGAGGCAAGCCTTCGCTCACCGTCATGCCCGGGCCTGTCCCGGGCATCCACGCCGGGACGATGCGTGAAGGCTTCCGAGAGAGTCATCACGGGTCGACATCCGTGACTTGCTCTCAAGTCACCGGGATGGCCGGGACAAGCCCGGCTATGACGGCTAAATTGACTGGGCCCCCCAACCCAAAGACAAACCCCATGCCCGCGCCGATCAAACAACATCTCATCGACCCCGAACTCTGCATCCGCTGCTACACCTGCGAGTCGATGTGCACGGTCGACGCGATCTCCCACGACCATCTCAACGTCGTCGTCGACGCGGAGAAATGCAACGCCTGCATGGATTGCATCGCGCCCTGCCCGACGGGTTCGATCGACCATTGGCGCATCGTCGACGCCGCCTATTCGCTAGGGGAGCAATTGTCCTGGAGCGAGTTGCCGAAGCCGCGCGCGCCGGTCCACGACGAGGACGCGCCGATCGAGGCGCATGACGCGGAGGTGGAAAAACTGCTCGCCGAGGCGCATGGCGGCGGCGGCGGAAGAGCGCGCGCGCCCCGCTCGGCGACCAAGCCGAGCATCAACGTCTACACGCTCGCCAAGCCGGCGCGCGCCAGCGTGCAAGGCAATTACCGCCTGACCCACGAAACCGCCGACAACGACGTGCGCCACGTCATTCTCGATCTCGGCGCGCAGCCGTTCCCGGTTCTGGAGGGCCAGAGCGTCGGCGTGATCGCGCCGGGTCTCGATTCCAAGGGCAAGCCGCATCTGCCGCGGCTCTATTCGGTCTCCAGCCCGCGCGACGGCGAGCGGCCGAATTTCAACAACCTGTCGCTGACGGTGAAGCGCGAGCCCGGCGGAATCGCCTCGAATTTTTTGTGCGACCTGAAGAAGGGCGACAAGGTCGACCTCGTCGGTCCGTTCGGCGCGACGTTCCTGATGCCCAACGACCCAAAGGCGAAGCTGCTGATGATCTGCACGGGCACCGGCTCCGCGCCGTTCCGCGGCTTCACCATGCGCCGCCAGCGCGAGGGCGCGGATTATCCGGCGCCGATGACCCTGGTGTTCGGCGCGCGGCGGCCGGAGGAACTGCCGTATTTCGGCCCGCTCGCCAAAGTGCCCGACGAGGTTCTCGTCAAATGGTTCGCGTTCAGCCGCGTCGCCGGCCAGCCCAGGCGCTACGTTCAGGACCGGCTGCGCGAGCGGGAAGAGACGGTCTCCGCTTTGCTCGCCGACCCCGACGCCCACGTTTACGTCTGCGGGCTGCGCGCGATGGAATCGGGCGTCGAGGAAGCGCTGAGCAATATCGCCGAGAGCACGGGGCTCTCCTGGACCGCGCTGCGCGACGCCATGCGCGAGGAAGGGCGCTATCACATCGAGACCTATTGACTGCGACAGCGCACTATATTGCCTTTTTTGTCCAAGGAAGTTAGTAGCAACATAATGCACGCCCCGGGGGCGCCTTCGCCAAACGCTGATACCTGTGAAATGAACGAGATCGTCAATTTCCAAGGCGAAGTGATCGACGGCGGGGCCCGCTCGGACGAGGCGGACGCCTTCATCGCCAAGGTCGGCGCTCGCGTGCGGCAGGTTCGCCAGCGCAAGGGCATGACGCGGCGCGCGCTTTCCGATTCGTCGGGCGTCTCGCAGCGCTACCTCGCGCAACTCGAGAACGGCGACGGCAATATCTCGATTGGCCTTTTGCATAAAATCGCGCAGGCGCTTGATCACCGTATCGAATGGCTCGTCGGCGCCGAGGACCCCTGGGGCTCGGAAACCGAGCGCTTCGCGCAATTGTTCGCCTCGGCGCCGAGCAGCGCGCGGCAAAAAATCCTGGAGATTCTGAGCGCCGCCGAGCCGGCGCGGCTGCGCCGCCAGCGCATCGCGCTCATCGGCCTGCGCGGCGCCGGCAAATCGACGTTGGGGCGCCGCCTCGGCGCGGCGCTGAATTGGCCGTTCGTCGAGCTCAATCGCGACATCGAAGAACAGAGCGGCATGCCGGTCGTCGACGTGATGGCGCTGTATGGCCAGGAGGGCTATCGCCGCCTGGAGCGGCAGGCGCTGGAGCGGGTCGTCGCGACCAGCGACGCCATGGTGCTGGCGGTCGCCGGCGGCATCGTTTCCGAGCCCGCCACTTTCGCCTTCCTGCTGCGCCACTTCCACACAGTCTGGCTGAAGGCGCCCCCGGAAACCCACATGCGCCGCGTCGCCGAACAGGGCGACCACCGCCCGATGGCCGGCAACCCCAAGGCGATGGACGAACTGAAGTCGATCCTGTTGAGCCGCGAGACGCTCTACGCCCAGGCCGAGGCGGCGGTGGATACCGAGGGGAGAACCGTCGCCGAGAGCGAGACGGAGCTGTTGGAGGCGGTGCGGCGGCTGGGGGTGTAGGGGGGGGGGGATGATCGAGGTTTGGCGGCGCCAAAAACTCGAAGAATCAGCAGGTGAATAGACAATCCGACATGTGGCGTATTAAATGCGACACGCGTCGGAGACAATTCCATGTCGAGTTTTGCCTACAAGGAAAACGATGAATGCAACGGGTTGGCCCGGATTGCGAGCTTGCTTGGCGGACGGGCCACGTTCAAAAGCGATTTTACGAGCCCGCTGATTGTGCATGAGGTGATCCTCGGGGGCTTTCCGAGCGCGGCGCTCACCACGCTGGTAAAACAGGTCGATCTCCTCAAACGCGCGGAATTCCTCGAACGCGCCGTTGGCGTGAGTGTGCGAACGCTTCAACGTCGCAAGGGTGAGGCCGTGTCGCGAACACTCAGTCCCGAGCAAAGTGGTCGCGCCTGGAAGTTCGCGGAGATCCTGGCGAAGGCGACCGAGATTTTTGGAACTCAAGAGCAAGCGGAGCATTGGCTCGAACGGCCCGCGATCGGTCTCGACGACCATCGTCCGATCGACCTCCTGTCGACGCCGGCCGGGGTCGAACTCGTTGAGTCTCATCTCGGGCGCATGGAGTTCGGTGTCTACGAATGATCGACCTTCCCGGCGTTCTGGGAGGCGTCGGACTGCAAGGCTGGCGCCTCGACCAAGCCATCCACGGCGCCAATTGGGACAGTGGGGAGGGCGCGTTTCGGCAAGGAGGCCGCTGGAACAGGTGCGGGACGCGCGCGGTTTATGCTTGCCTGGATGCGGCGACGGCGATCCTCGAGGTCGCCGTCCACAAAACGTTTCACGCGCTCGACACCGTGCGTCACGTCCTGACCTCTTTCGAGGTCGCGGACCCGACGGCCGTGTTCATCGTCATGCCATCGGACGTCCCGAACCCGAATTGGCTGTTTCCAGGCATTCCCAGCGCTGGACAGCAGCAATTTGGCGAGCATCTCCTCGCCAACCACCTGTTCGTTCTCATTCCCAGCGCGGTGTCCCGCAACAGCTGGAACCTCATTTTCGACTCTGTCCAGGCGGCCGGCGCCTATACGCTGCGCTCGCAGGAGGTTTTTGCGCTCGACGGCCGCCTCAATCCTCCCCGGCCGTAGGCGCGTTAGCGCTCACCCGTCGGGACTGGGGCATAGGGGGGCGTAGACTATATTGCGGAATCTCGGGAGTTACGGAGACAGGAATTATCGTGAAAATGGGCGTTATCCCGTCCGCCCCTGAACCGGCGAAACCCGCTGAACCTCACCCGAATAGCG
>Ga0302157_10001415_pt1 | contig 29471 bp, 28 predicted proteins | sample I_Bog_N3_3_FD_193502 | JGI IMG/M metagenome (GOLD analysis project Ga0302157, IMG submission 193502) | Peat permafrost microbial communities from Stordalen Mire near Abisko, Sweden - I_Bog_N3_3 | ecosystem: Environmental > Terrestrial > Soil > Wetlands > Peat | place: Sweden: Abisko, Stordalen...
GCGCAAAGGCGCCCATCAACAGGTTTTCCCGCACGCTCATCAAGGGAAAGATGCGGCGCGCTTCCGGCACCGAGCCGACGCCGGCGCGGATGATCTTATGCGTCGACAGGCCGTCGATGCGCTGGCCCGCGAAATGGACCTCGCCCGACTTCGGCGTCATCAGGCCGAGGATCACCTTCATCGTCGTCGACTTGCCGCTGGCGTTGCCGCCGAGCAGGCAGACGATACGGCCTTCCTCGACCCGCAGATTGAGATCGAAATGCGCTTGCACCGGCTCATAGAAGGTGTTGACGTCTTTGAGTTGCAGCAGCGGCGCGACGCTCATTCCGCAGCCTCCTTCTCCGCTTCGCCGATCGCGCTGTGGCCGAGATAGGCTTCGATCACCGCCGGATCGGCGCGAACCTCGGCGGGACGGCCGGCGGCGATGAGCCGGCCGTCGTCGAGCACATAGACGCGGTCGGAGAGTTGCATCACCATGTCGAGCTTGTGCTCGATGAGCAGGATGGTGAGCCCCTCCGCCTTCAACTCGGCGATGAGCCCCTGCATCTCTGCCGTCTCGCTCGGATTCATGCCCGCCGTCGGCTCGTCGAGCAGCAACAGCTTGGGCCGCAACGCCAGCGCGCGGGCGATCTCGATGCGCCGTCGATTGGCGTAGGACAGGGAATAGGCGGGCTGGTCGAGCCGCGGCAGCAAACGATCGCCGAACCGGGCGAGAATCGCTTTCGCCTCCATCTCCAGTCGCGCCGCCTCGCGGCGCACCGACGGCGGACGGATCAGCGCCAGCGCGAGTTCGGCGAGCGGCCCCAACCCGGGCCAACGCGGTCGCGCCGCGACAAGCCGCGTATGCGCGCCGATCAGCACATTGTCGAGCACGCTCAGATTGGCGAACACGCGGCCGTGCTGAAAGGTGCGAGCGACGCCGAGGGCGGCGATCTGCTCCGGTTTCAGCGCTTCGATCGCCCGGCCCGCGAAATGCGCCGAGCCGGAATCGGCGCGGTCGAGGCCGCTGATCAGATTGAACGTCGTCGTCTTGCCGGCGCCGTTGGGGCCGATCAGGCTGACGAGTTCGCCTTGCCCCACATCGAGATCGAGTCGATCGACGGCGGTGACGCCGCCGAAACTTCTGCTGAGGCCGCGAGTTTCGAGCAGCGCCATCTCACACCGTCCCCAGCAGGCCCTGCGGGCGGAAGCGGATCAACAGCAACAGCACGACGCCATAGATGAGAATACGATATTCGGCGGCGAAGCGGAACGCTTCCGGCAATCCAACCAGCGCCACGGCTCCGAGGATCGCGCCGGGAATGTTGCCCATGCCGCCCAGAATCGCCATCGTCACCGCGAGCAGCGACAGTTGCGCGTCAAAAGTCTGGTTGTTGAGATAGGAGAACAGATGCGCCGAAATCGCGCCGCTGACCCCGGCGCCGAAGCCTGCGAAGGCGACGGATTTGTAGCGCGTGACCTCGATCCCATGTGCGCGCGCAGCCACTTCATCCTCGCGCAGCGCCCGGAAGGTGCGACCGAAATGCGAGTTGACGAGTCGGGCCTGGAGCCCCGCGAGCGCCACGAGCACGGCCAAAGTGATCCAATAGACCGAACGCGCCGAGGTCGCCTCGAAGTTGAAGGCCGACAGCGGCGGAATGCCGGCGACGCCCATCGCGCCGCGCGTGAGACTCTCCCAATTGAGGATGACCAGCGCGACGATCTCGCCGATCGCCAGCGTGGCGATAGCGGTATAGTGGCCGCGCAGCCGGAATGCGGGTGAGACCAGCGCCGTGCCGAGCGCGCTGGTGAACAGGCCCGCGAGCGGAACCGAAATCAGCGGCGGAACATTCCAATCGAGCGCCAGCAGCGCCGAGGCGTAGCCGCCGATGGCGAGCAGGCCGGCATGGCCGAACGACATCTGTCCGGTGGTTCCCGCCACCAGCGTCAGGCTCAGCGCCAACAGGCCGGCGAGCCAAGCGTTGGTCAGGATCTGCAACAGATAGGGCGAGCTGTGAAGCCAGGGCAGCACGGCGGCGACGAAGATCGCCGCGACGATCCAAAGGGCGGGAATCTTCAGCGCCCGGCTCGGCGCGATGAACGATCCCGTCAACGGTTCGGCCTCGATCTTTTGCCGTCCGCCAAACAATCCATTGGGCGCCAACAGCAGGAACCCGATCAGCAGTACGAACGCAAACAGGTTGCGATAGGTCGAGCCGAACAACGCGATGCCGTAGCTCTCGGTGAGGCCGAGCAGCAGGCTGCCGACGATCGCGCCGGGCACATCGCCGACGCCGCCGATCACTTGGGCGACGACGCCTTTCAGCGTCGCCTGAAAACTCATGCTCGGATCGATGTGGTTGTAATACATGCCGACGAGCAGGCCCGAGAGACCGCCCAGCGCGGAGGCGATGGCGAACACGGCGCTGTTGACCGCATCGACGTTGACGCCCATCTGTTTGGCCGCGTCGCGATCTTGCGCGGTCGCGCGCACGGCATAGCCGAGCTTGGTAAAACGCAGGAAGCTATTGAGCAGCCCTGCGCTGACGAGGCCGACAGCGGCGATGAGCAGATCCATGGCGCCGATCGACCCGCCGCCGATGGCGAAACGCCAGTCCGGCAGGTCGCTCGGCAACGCGCGCGGATCGGGCGAAGCTATGAGCTGCACCAACTGGTCGAGCACGAAGCTCAGGCCGATTGTGGCGAGCAGAGGCGCGATACGCGCGCGGTTTTGCAACGGACGCAACGCGACGCGCTCGATGAGCGCGCCGAGCGCGCCCGAAGCGAGGGCGACGATCGCCATCGTGACGGGCAGCGGCGTATGCAGATAGGTGATCGCCGCCCAGCCGACATAGGCGCCGATCGTGTAGACGGATCCGTGGGCGAAGTTGATCAGGTTCGCGACGCCGAAGATCAGCGCGAGACCAACGGCGAGCAACGCATAGATGTTGCCGATCACGAACCCATTGACGGTGTAGTCGATCCACGAACCCACGGGCTCAAATCCCCAGCGTTCAGTTGGTGACCGGCTTGGCGCCGTCCCACAACCCGAACTTGCCGTCTTTGATGACGAGATATTCGGCGCGCGCGCCGGCGACACGGCGCGTCTGCAGATCGAACGTCGCCTTGCCGAAAATCACGCTCGGCACGTCCTTGATCTGAGCCAGCCCGTCGCGGATCGCTGTGCGGTCGGTTCCATATTTGTCGATGACGGCCGCGAGCAAAACGATCGTGTCATAAGAGACGGCGCCGAACGTATCCGGCTCCTCGTTGTAGCGCGCCCGGTATTTGCTCACGAAGGCCTGCACCTCCGGACGCTGGTCGCCGGGGAAAAAGTTGGCTTCCGTATAGACGCCGTTGGCGGCGTCGCCCGCGAGTTCGAGGAATTTTGGCGAATAGATCGAGCTCGAAGCGAGGATCGGATAGTTCAAGCCGACAGAGCGGATTTGGCGCGAGATCAGCGCGCCGTCGGCATAGTAGGAGATCAGCACGACGGCGTCGGGCTTGGCGTCGCGAACGCGAACCAGCGTCGAACGAAAATCCTTCTCGTCGGGCTGATTGCCCTCGCTGGCGACCACTTCGAGGCCGAGCGATTTGGCGGCGTCGCTGAACAACGTCTGACTTGCCCGGCCCCAATCGGTGTTGAGATAGAGCACCGCGACCTTCTTGAAGCCGAGATCGGCGCCGTATTGGGCGAGCCTTGGTTGTTCATCCGCCTGGCTCACCGAAGAGCTCCAGATGAAGTCGCCGCCCTTGGTGAAATTCGGGTGCGAATTGGTGAAGCCGAACTGCACGAGCCCGGCGCGCTGGTAGATCGAGGACGCCGCCATCGACGCAGTCGAGGAGAAGTCCCCGAGTTCGACAACGATCTTCGGGTCGGCGACGAATTTCTGCGCGATGGCCACGGTCTGCCGCGGGTCGGCCTGACTGTCCTCGAACACATATTGCAGCGGGCGGCCTTTGATTCCGCCTTTCGGGTTGATCTCGTCGAGGGCGAGGTCGAAGCCCTTCTTCCATTGCGCGCCATATTGCGCGTTTTGACCGGTCAGCGGACCGCTGACTCCGAGCGTGATCGGCTCGCCGGCCGCCGCCTGCGCAAAAGCGGAAAGCGGCGCGAAAGCCAACGCGAGAGCAAAACCGGCGGCGAATGTGCGGCGGGAAATCTGGGGAAGCGACGCCATAGCGGACCTCGGATAGGAGTTGAGGGGGGAGTTGTTAGAGGAAGTCAGGGCTGGGTTCAGGTCAGCGCGCCGACGAACACGGTCTCGCCGATCGGACGGCGCTGGCTGGGGCGCTCGCGCTCCCGCAGGGTTTCCGGCAGGGCCTCGGGATTGCCGCGCTTGCCGATCGCCACCACCGCCTCGACGCGGTAGTCGACGGGCGCCTTGACGAGGCGCTGCGCCGCTTCCAGGCTAAAGCCGCCCATCGCATGGGTCGCCCATCCGAATTCGTGGGCCTGATAGGAAAAGCTGGCCCACGCCGCCCCCGCATCGAACGAAGCGCTGGCCAGCGTCGTAGGCTCCGTCGTGCCGGGAAGGGTGAAGCTCGGATTCGAGAGCACGACGACGAGGGCGGCGGCCGACTTGGCCCAGGCCTGGTTGAACGGCAGCAGAACGTTCACGAAGTCGTTCCAGGCCGCCGCGCCGCGCCTTGCGTATACGAAGCGCCAGGGCTGGGCGTTGTAGGCCGAGGGGGCCCAGCGCGCCGCCTCGAAAATGTTGAGCAGCGTCTCTTCGGGGATCGGCGCATCGGTGAAGGCGCGCGGCGACCAGCGCTCGAGGAACAGCGGCGACACCGGGCGCTCGGCGCGCCGACCGACGGCTTCCGACAGCAGGGGTTGGGCTACACGGGCGGCAACGGACATAGCAAACGCCTTTCCGGGAGATGCGCTGGGGCGACGATAGCCGCAATTTAGCGGCGACATTACACTATGTCGATAGATTTTATCATCTCAGTGTGAATGCGGTGTTTTCCGCGCCCGCCTCGCACGGGAAGCCCGCGGCCCTACAGTTGCGATCGTCGACCGTCCGGCGCAAAAATCGGCGGCGAGGATTGCGGATCGCCGGTCGTCGGCCTCTGCTTGATATTTAACGTCCATGGACTTAATATACAATTGCTAGACCCCGCGAACTGGCGGCGAACTTTCTCCGCCCTCCCTCCCCGAGGACCGCTCTGTTGACTTCGCTCCGCTCGTCTCCGCCGCCCTCGTCGCAACGCTTTTGGGACCCCAAACTCGAAACGCAGAGCCGCGCCGACTGGCGCGCGCAGTCCTTGGCGAGCCTGAAAAGCCATTTGGCGTTGGCCTACGACAAATCGCCGTTCTACCGCGCGCATTTCGACGCGGCGGGCGTGCGGCCGGATTCGCTGAAGACGCTCGACGACCTCAGGCGCTTTCCGTTCATCGACAAGAAAATCCTGCGCGACCGGCAGCTCGCCCAACCGCCGTTCGGCGATCTCTGCGCGACCCCGGAGCGAGAAATCGTCTACATCTCCGCCTCCAGCGGCTCGACCGGCGTGCCGACCGCGTCGCCGTTCACGGCGCAGGATTTCGACGACTGGATCGACTACGAGGCGCGCCAATTCTGGTCGTCCGGTCTGCGGCCGGAAGACCGCTATTGCCACTCGCTCAACTTCTCGCTGTTCGTCGGCGGCCCCTGCGTGCTCGGCGCGCAAAAGCTCGGCGCGCTGTCGATCCACGCGGGAACGGTACCCTCCGATCGCCTGCTGGCGATTCTCAAGCAGTTCCAGGCGAGCGCCATCTGGACCACGCCGTCCTACGCCTGGCATCTCGGCGAAACGGCGGTGAAGGAAGGCGTTGATCCCAAACGCGAACTCAGCGTGAAACGCATCTTCGTCGCCGGCGAGCCGGGCGGCTCCATCCCCGAAACGCGGCGGCGCATCGAGGCGCTGTGGGGCGCGTCGGTCTATGATTACTATGGGCTGTCCGATATTTTCGGCTCCTGCGCCGGGATGTGCGAGGAAAAGCACGGGCTGCACTGGGCCGAGGACCACATCTACGTCGAAGTGCTCGATCCCGAGACCAGCGCCCCGGTCCCCTTGGGCGAACGCGGCGAACTGGTGCTGACGACGCTGAAGAAATCCGCGCGGCCAATGGTGCGCTTCCGCACCGGCGACATCGTCTCGTTCACCGATGCGCCCTGCGCCTGCGGCCGCACCTCGTTGCGCATGCTCGGCGTGCACGGCAGGCTCGACGACATGCTCATCATCAAGGGAGTCAACGTCTTTCCCTCCGACGTCGAGGCGATCGTCCGCGACGACCTCGACCTCACAGGAGAATATCGGTTGATCGTCGATCGCGTCGAGCGCCTCGATCGGTTGACGATCGAAATCGAGCCTGTGCGGGGTTTCAACGGAACCCACGAAGAGTTGGCCCACCGGATCTCCCATCGTCTGAAGGCGCTCGTCGGCATTTCCGCCGCTGTGCGCATCCTCGCCGCCGACACGCTGCCGCGCGCGACCCACAAGGCCAAGCGCGTCGAGGATCGGCGAAGCGGCGTCTGGTCGTAAGGCGGCGCCCCGAGGTCGGTATCCAGGGAGGGATGGTCGCGCATGCCCTGGCTCGAGTTGACGACCCGGATCGCGTCGGCGAGCGCGCCTGACGCCCTTGACGCCGACCTTCGGCGTCAACATAGCTGTCGACAGTGACGCGCTGGACATAATCAGCAAACAAGAGCGAAGCGGCGATGCTGACTAACAAAGGGAAATATGGCCTCAAGGCGATGGTTCACCTCGCCGGGCTAGCCGAGGGCGAGGTCGCGCAGGTCCCCGAAATTGCCAAAGCCTGCAACATTTCGAAGAAATTCCTCGACCAGATCCTCGCCGAACTGCGCAATGCGCGGCTCGTCTATTCCAAGAAGGGCAAGATGGGGGGCTACGCACTGGCCCAGCCGGCCGCCAATATCCGCATCGGCCACATCGTCCGCGTGCTCGACGGGCCCCTCGCGCCGATCGCCTGCGCCAGCGTCACCGCCTATCGTCCCTGCAGCGACTGCGGCGACGAGAAAATTTGCACGGTGCGGCTGATGATGCAGGAGGCGCGCGACGCGCTTTCCGCCGTCTTGGACCAGCGCACGCTCGCGCAAATGCGCGCGCTCGGCGACCCCAGCTCCCCCCAGCTCATGTATTACATCTGACGGGCTTGCGCCCCGCTCAATCCAGGAACGTCTTCACGAACTCCGTCGCGGGCCGGCTGCGCACTTCGTCGGGCGTCCCGATCTGTTCGATGCGGCCGCCATTGAGGATGGCGACGCGGTCGGCGATGTCCATCGCTTCGGCCTGATCGTGGGTGACGAAGACGGTGGTGAGGCCGGTGCGCTCGTGGATGTCGCGCAGCCACTTGCGCAAGTCCTTGCGCACCTTGGCGTCGAGCGCGCCGAACGGTTCGTCGAGCAACAGCACTCGCGGTTCGATGGCGAGCGCGCGGGCGAGCGCGACCCGCTGGCGCTGGCCGCCCGAGAGTTGCACGGGATAACGCGCCTCGAAGCCGGAAAGCTGCATCATGTCGAGCAGGCCGTCGACGCGTCGCGCGATCTCCTCGCGCGACGGTTTTCGCGCGCGAGGTCGGACTGTCAGGCCGTAGGCGATGTTGTCGAACACCGTCATGTGCCGGAACAGCGCATAGGACTGGAATACGAAGCCGACGCGACGCTCTTGCACCGACAGGCGCGTGGCGTCTTCGTCGTCGAACAGCACGGCGCCGCCGCTCGTCGTCTCGAGCCCCGCCAGCAGCCTGAGCAGCGTCGTCTTGCCCGAGCCCGAGGGGCCGAGCAGCGCGAGCAACTCGCCCGGCGCGATTTCGAGGTCGATGGCGTCGAGGATGCGCGTCGGGCCATAAGACTTGGACACGCCGCGGATCGAGATCGCCCTGGGTTCGCCGTAGATCGACGCCCCGTGGCTTACGCGCGACGCGGCGTGAAACTCCGCGTCAACGTGCATGCCGGGAACTCCCACCGCGATATTCGACGACGCTCTTGAGGCCGAGCGTGACCAGAGCGAGGAGGGCCAGGAGAGACGCGAGCGCGAAAGCGGCGGCGAGGCTGTACTCATTGTAAAGGATCTCGACTTGCAAGGGGATGGTGTTGGTGAGGCCGCGGATGTGACCGGAGACGACGGAGACCGCGCCGAACTCGCCCATCGCGCGCGCATTCGAGAGCAGCACGCCGGTCAACAGCGCCCATTTAGCGTTGGGCAGCGTCACCGTGAAGAACACGCGCAGGCCGCCAGCGCCCAGGGTGAGCGCCGCCTCCTCCTCCGCCGTCCCCTGTTGCTGCATCAGTGGGATCAACTCGCGGGCGACGAACGGAAATGTGACGAACAGCGTCGCCAGCACGATGCCGGGCACGGCGAATATGATTCTGACGCCATGCGCGATCAACCAGGGTCCGAACCAGCCCTGCGCGCCGAACAACAGCACGAAGACGAGGCCCGAGACCACGGGGGACACCGAGAACGGCAGATCGATCAGCGTGATGAGAAAATTCTTGCCGACGAACTGGAATTTCGAGACGCACCACGCCGCCGCGAGGCCGAACAGCCCGTTGAGCGGAACCACGATCGCCGCGACTATCAACGTCAACCCAATCGCTGCGCGCGCGTCGGGCTCGACCAGCGCTTGGAAATAGGCGCCGACGCCCTTGCGGAACGCTTCCGTCGCCATCACCGCGAGCGGCGCCAGGAAGAACAACCCGAGGAACAGCAGCGTGATCGCAATCGCCGCCCCGCGGGCGAGCGGGGCCTCGGTCGTCACCGGCGAGGAAGCGCGGGCAGGAAGCGCGAGATCAGACAAGACCGATCCTCCTGCGACTCCAGGCCTGCGTCGAGTTGATGACGAACAGCATGACGAACGATATGACGAGCATGATCGCGGCGACTGCGGTCGCGCCGTCGTAATTGTATTCCTCCAGCTTGAACACGATCATCAACGGCGCGATCTCCGAGACATAGGCGAGGTTGCCGCCGATGAAGATGACCGAGCCGTATTCGCCGACGCCACGCGCGAAGGCGAGCGCCGCGCCGGTCAGGATCGCCGGGACGAGTTGCGGCAGCAGCACGCGGCGAAGGGTCTGCAGCCGGCTCGCGCCGAGCGTCGCCGAGGCCTCCTCGAGCTCGACTTCGAGCTCTCCGATGATCGGCTCCAGCGTTCTTACGACGAAGGGAAAACCGACGAAGATCAGCGCCACCAGGATGCCGCTCTGGGTGTAGGCGATCTTGATGCCTAGAACAGCCAACGGCGCGCCAAACCAACCGTGCGGCGCATAGAGCGCCGACAGTGCGATGCCCGCCACCGCCGTCGGCAGCGCGAACGGCAGATCGACCGCCGCATCGAGCCAGCGCCGTCCGGGGAAGCGATAGCGCGTGAGTGTCCAGGCGACGATGACGCCGAACACGACGTCGACCAGCGCGGCCGTGATCGAGGTCACGAATGTCACCCGCAACGCGGCAAACACCCGCGGTTCCAAAGCCGTCGCGACGATGCCGCTGACGCCCAGGTTCGCGGCGCGCGAGAATAGCGCCACGAGCGGGATCAACACGATGATCGACAGATAGATCAGCGTGTAGATGAGCGTCGGCGCGAAGCCGGGAAGCGCGCTCGGGCTCTTCCAGGGTCTACGCCACGCCGAGGCGAACGAAGCGATCAATGCAGCGCCTTCTGGATCTGATCGAACACGCCGCCGTCGGCGAAATGGGTCGCCTGCGCTTTCTTCCAGCCGCCGAACGCGCCGTCGATAGTGAGCAGTTCTATCTTGGGAAAGCGCGCGAGGTCGGCTTTGTCGGCTGCGGCTTCGTCGCTCGGGCGGAAATAGTTCCTGGCGATGATCGCCTGCGCCCTCGGCGTATACAAGAAGTTCAGATAGGCCTCCGCCTGTTTGCGCGTGCCCTTGGCGTCGACATTGCCGTCAACCACCGACACGGGAGGCTCGGCGAGGATCGAAAGCGACGGGGCGACGATCTCGAACTGATCCTTGCCGAATTCGTCGAAGGCGAGGAATGCGTCGTTCTCCCAGGCGATCAGCACGTCGCCCAAACCACGCTGGGCGAAAGTGATGGTCGAGCCGCGCGCGCCGGTGTCGAGCACTGGCGAGTTCCTGTAGATCGCCGTGACGAAGTCCTTGGCCTTGACCTCGTCGCCGCCGAACTTCTTTTCCGCATAACCCCAAGCCGCCAGATAGTTCCAACGCGCGCCGCCCGACGTCTTGGGGTTCGGCGTGACCACGGAAACATCCGGCTTCGCCAAGTCGTCCCAATCGTGAATGTTCTTCGGGTTGCCCTTGCGCACCAGGAACACGATCGTCGAGGTGTAGGGCGCAGAATTGTGCGGCAGACGCTTCTGCCAATCGGCCGGAATCTTGCCGGTCCTGGCGCTGATCGCGTCGATGTCGGCGGCGAGCGCGAGCGTCACCACGTCTGCGTCGAGACCGTCGATGACGGAGCGCGCCTGGGCGCCCGAGCCGCCGTGCGAAGCCTTCACCGTCACCGTCTCGCCGGTCTTGGCCTTCCACTCGTCAGCGAAGGCGACGTTAATCGCCTTGTAGAGTTCGCGGGTCGGATCGTAGCTGACGTTGAGCAGCGTCGTGTCCGCTTTGGCGGCGAACGAGCCGAGGACGAGGGCGGCGAGGGTCGCGGCGATTATGGGGAACTTCTTCATCATGGTCAGATCCATTGATAGTGCGCCCTTTCATTCACGTCGCATTGGGGAGCGCAGGGGGTTGCTTGGGGGTTGGGGGGGTTTGGCCGACGGCTCGGGAGAGTTCGTCGGCGTTCCATCCGAGTTGGTCGTAGGCTCCGCGCCAGCAGACGAGGGCGCCGCCCTGGCGGCGGGAGGCGACGCTGGCGACGCGGCCGATGACGAGGGCGTGGGTATGTTTGACGACGAGGTCTTCGACGAAACACTCGAACACGGCCAGACTGTCGGCGAGCGCGGGGGCGCCGAGCGGGGATTCGATCCAGCGCCCCTCGTGGAAGCGCGCGGCGCCCTCGAGGCCGGCGCGCCCGGCGAAGCGGTCGGCGAACTGCTCCTGGTGGGCGCCCAGCACATTGACGGTGAAGGCGACGCCGAGCGCGAGCCCGGAACAGCAGGACGCGGATTGATTGACGCAGACGACCAGCGACGGGGGCTCCAACGACAGCGACGCCACCGCCGTCGCCGTCATGCCTGCGCGGGCCGCCCCGGCGCCGTGAGCGACGATGCAAACGCCGCTGGCCAGTTGGCGCATCGCCTGACGAAACGATTGCGAGCCGACGGGCGACAGGGTTTCGTCGTCGATCTCGGACGCCCGGAGCGCGTGCGGTAAAACGGACAGCGTCATGAAAAAGGTCCTCGCGGCAATCGGCGGCGGCGCGCCTTCAGCATTCCGGGGGATGGAAGATCCGCTCGCGCAATTCGCGGGCGTAGCGGTCGCGCTCGCTCTCGTCGACTTCGGGCGTCTGCAGCGCCGCGTTCAGTTTCGCCGCCCAAACCGCGAGGCGACGCCAGACTTTTGCGCCGAACTCGCGCGTCCAGAGGGCGCCGTCGCGGGGGGTCTGGAGTTCGGCGTTCATATGCCCTCTCCGCCGAAGAACGAATCGTTGCGCGCTTTGGCCTGGGCGATGCGGCTTCCCGCCGGCGCGTCCTGCGTCAACCAGACATTGCCGCCGATCGACGAGCCCTTGCCGATGGTGATGCGGCCGAGGATCGTCGCTCCCGCATAGATGACGACGTCGTCCTCGACGATCGGATGACGCGGATAGTTCTTCCTCAGCGCGCCCGTCTCGCTGTCGACCTCGAAACTCTTGGCGCCCAAGGTGACCGCCTGATAGAGGCGGACGTTGCGCCCGATGACGGTGGTTTCGCCGATGACGACGCCGGTGCCGTGATCGATGAAGAACCGCTCGCCGATCGTCGCGCCGGGATGAATGTCGACGCCGGTGCGGGTATGCGCGTCCTCGGCGATGATGCGCGCCAGCACCGGCAGCCCGAGCTTGTAGAGGCGATGGGCGAGCCGATGGCGCAACACCGCCGCGAAGCTCGGGAACGAGAACACGATCTCGTCGATCGACGTCGCCGAGGGGTCGCCGTCGAAGCCGGCGCGCGCGTCGCTGTCGGCCAGCGCGCGCACGGTCGGCAGTTGCGCGGCGAAGGCGGCGACGATGTGTTCCGCCCGCCGGTGGTGATCGCCCTCTTCGTCGTCGAGCGCGAGTTCGAGCCTGGCCTGACCGCTGAGCGCCCGCAACGCCGAACCGAGAGTTTCAGCGACGAAGTCGTCGGCCGCGTCGGGCGTCAGCCCCTGCGGGCCGAAATGGCGCGGGTAGAGCGCCGCCACCAACTCGTCGACCAGAGCGATCGTGGTTTCCCGCGACGGCAGTTTGGGCGTCGGGCCCTTGTAGCGGCGACGCTGCGCGAGCGTGCGCAGGTCGCGCAACTGGCCGACGAGGCTCTCGACCTGATAAGGCTCGTCGTCCTCGGCGCGACGTTCGCGGGCGGAGTTCACGCAGGGGCGCCCGGAGCGCCCGCGATTCCCTGGGCGTCGAACACGCCTTCGAACAGAATCGAACTCAGGTAGCGCTCGCCGGAATCGGGCAGGATGACGACGATGGTCTTGCCGGCGTTCTCCGGCCGCTTGGCCAGACGCACGGCGACGGCGACCGCCGCGCCCGAGGAGATGCCGGAGAGGATGCCGTCCTCGGAGGCCAGACGGCGAGCGAACAACACCGACTCTTCGTTGGTGACCTGCTCGACGGCGTCGACGAGCGAGAGATCGAGCACCTCGGGCACGAAGCCGGCGCCGATGCCCTGGATCTTGTGCGGACCGGGCTTCAGCGGCTCGCCCGCGCGCTTCTGGGTGAGGATCGGGCTGGCGGCGGGCTCGACGGCGACCGACAGGATCGCCTTGCCCTTGGTGGTCTTGATGTAGCGGGAGACGCCGGTGATGGTGCCGCCGGTGCCGACGCCGGAGACGACGATGTCGACCGCGCCGTCGGTGTCGTCCCAGATTTCCGGGCCGGTGGTCTTCTCGTGAATGGCGGGATTGGCGGGGTTCTTGAACTGCTGCAACAGCACGTATTTGGGATCGGAGGCGGCGATCTCCTCGGCCTTGGCGACCGCGCCGCTCATGCCCTTCGGCCCCTCGGTGAGCACCAGCTTGGCCCCGTAAGCGACGAGCAGCTTGCGCCGCTCCAGGCTCATCGTCTCGGGCATGGTCAGCGTGATCGGAATGCCGCGGGCGGCGGCGACGAAGGCGAGCGCGATGCCGGTGTTGCCGCTGGTCGGCTCGACGATCTCCTTGCCCGGCCCGAGCAGGCCGCGCGCCTCGGCGTCCCAGATCAGCGCCGCGCCGATGCGGTCCTTGACCGAATAGGCGGGGCCTCGGCCCTCGATCTTGGCGAGCACGGTCGCCTGAGCGCCGTCGGTGACGCGGTTGAGACGCACCAGCGGGGTGTGGCCGATCGACAGGGAATTGTCTTTGAACCAACGCGACATCTTGGCCTCGGTTATTTTTAAGTTGACAACTTTTATAGACATACGGCATTTACTCGACCGTGACAAGGGGCCGAGCCGCCCCGGCGGAAATTTCCCTCATCGACGCGAGGACGCTATGAACAGACGACAATTCCTGCTCTCGGCGGCCGCCCTCGGCGCGGCCGGGGCGACCTCCGCGGCGCGCGCCGACGCGCCCGGAGAGTTCCGTTTCGGCTTCCAAAAAACCTCGGCGCCGTTGATCCTGAAGGCGCGAAAGCTGCTCGAGCAGCGCTTCGAGCCGCAGGGTATCGCGGTCAAATGGGTCGAGTTCACCTTCGGCCCGCCGCTGCTGGAAGCCTTGTCCGTCGGGGCGATCGACTACGGCTACGTCGGCGACGCCCCGCCGGTGTTCGCTCAGGCCGCGCACGCCAATCTCGACTATGTCGCCGCGATCCCTGCGCGCGGCGCCAGTCAGGCGATCGTGGTTCCCGCGGATTCGCCGATCAAGACGCTGAGCGATCTGCGGGCTAAGAAGATCGGCGTCGCCAAGGGCTCCTCCGCCCACGATCTGCTGGTCGCCGCGGTGGAGAGCGCCAACGTCGCCTGGACCGACATCACTCCGGTCTATCTGGCGCCCGCCGACGCCGCCTCCGCCTTCGCCCGCGGCGCCATCGACGCCTGGTCGATCTGGGACCCGTTCTACGCCATCGCCGAACTGAGGCAGAAGGCGCGGGCGTTGCCGATCGACGCGAAGGTGAGCACTCAGAACTCGTTCTTTCTCGCCAACCGCGACTTCCTGGCCAAACATCCCGACGTCGTCTCGGCCGTCAACGAAGAGCTCGCCAAGGCGACGCGATGGTCGTCCGAGCACCGCGACGAGGTGGCGCAATTGTGGGCGGACGCCAGCGGCGTCGACCTCGAGGCGCAGAAGCGTTCGGTCGCCCGCGCCGAGTTCGGCTTCGGCCCGCTCAACGACAAGATCATCGCCGAGCAGCAGGCCGTCGCCGACCGCTTCGCCCATCTCGGGCTGATCCCCGCGCCCATCAACGTGCGCGACATCGTCTGGTTCTGGAAGCCGGCCGCCTGACGACCGTCAAACAAAGCGAGTTCCGCCCATGAGCGCAAAACCTCTCGACGTCTTCTGGTTCATCCCCGTCAGCGGCGACGGCTCCTATCTCGGCGCGGACAAGGGCAACCGCTCCGCCGACTTCTCCTATCTGACGCAGATCGCCCAGGCCGCCGACCGGCTCGGCTTCGGCGGCGCGCTGATCCCCGTGGGCTCGCATTGCGAGGATCCGTGGATCGTCGCCGCCGCGCTGGCGACGCAGACCAAGCGTCTCAAGCTGCTGGCCGCCTTGCGTCCGGGCCTCGCCACGCCCACGCATTTTGCCCGGCAGGCGGCGGCGATCGACCGCATCAGCGACGGCCGTTTTCTCGTCAATCTGGTGGCCGGGGGCGACGCCAGGGAACTCGCCGGCGACGGCATTTTCCTGTCGCATGACGAGCGCTATGCGCATGCGGCCGAGTTCACCAATGTGTTCCGTCGCCTGCTCGCCGGCGAGACGGTCGACTATTCCGGCAAATACGTGAAGGTCGAAGCCGCCCGGCTGCTGTTCCCGACGGCGCAGGAGAAGCTGCCGGTGTGGTTCGGCGGCTCGTCGGACGCCGCCCACGATCTCGCCGCCGATCAGGTCGACGTCTATCTGACCTGGGGCGAGCCGCTCGAGCAGGTCAAGGAGAAGATCGAGGACGTCCGCCGGCGCGCCGCCGCCCGGGGGCGCAAGGTCGCGTTCGGCCTGCGCATTCATCTGATCGTTCGCGAGACCAACGAAGAGGCCTGGGCGGTCGCCAACAAGCTGATCTCGCATCTCTCCGACGAAGCCATCGCCGCCGCGCAGCAGAAGCTCGCCCGAGAATCCGATTCCGTCGGCCAACAGCGCATGGTCGCGTTGCATGGCGGCGGACGTCGCGACAGACTGGAGATCGCCCCCAACCTGTGGGCGGGCGTCGGTCTGGTGCGCCGCGGCGCGGGCACCGCGCTGGTCGGCGACGCCCAGACGGTCGCGCAGCGCCTGCGCGAATATCAGGCGTTGGGGATCGAGACCATCGTGGCGTCGGGCTATCCGCATCTCGAGGAAGCCTATAAAGTCGCCGAATTGCTGTTTCCCGAACTCGGGATCGGCGAAGCGCCGCAGCTCAAACATGGCGCGGCGCCGGGCGAGTTTGGCGTGGGGGCGTTCAAACCGGCCGTCGCCGCGCAATGATTTGCGGGCCTGCGGCTTTGGATTTGCGCGAGCGTCCGCCGTTGTTTCCCTTACCCGGAGTAAAATCATGACCGAGGCCACGACGATCGCGCCCCGCCTCTCGAGAACCCCGACCCTTACCTGGCGTTTCGACGGGCGCAGAGCCTTGAGCGCGCTGACGGGTTGGATCGCCCCGGCGGCGCTGATCGCGGTCTGGCAGGCGCTGTCGTCGGCGGGTTGGTTGTCGGAGACGGTGCTGCCCTCGCCCGCCCAAGTGCTCGCCGCCGCCTGGCGGCTCACGCTGTCGGGGGAATTGCCGCGCAATGTCGAGGTGAGCTTTTTACGCGCCATGGCCGGATTGATTGTCGGCGGCGGGATCGGCTTCGCCTTCGGCCTCGCCAACGGCCTCTCACGCCTGAGCGAAGGGCTCACCGACTCGACGTTGCAGATGGTGCGCAACATTCCCCATCTCGCGCTGATCCCGCTGGTCATCATGTGGTTCGGCATCGAGGAGGAGGCCAAACTGTTCCTCGTCGCGCTCGGCGTGTTCTTCCCGATCTACGCCAACACTTTGCATGGCGTGCGCAGCGTCGATCCCCAGCTCATCGAGATGGCCCGGAGTTACGGCATGTCGCGCTTCGAGCTGTTTCGGCGGGTGATCCTGCCCGGCGCGCTGCCCTCGATCTTCGTCGGCCTGCGCTATGCGCTGGGCGTGATGTGGTTGACGCTGATCGTCGCCGAGACCATCGCCGCGCAATCCGGCGTCGGCTATATGGCGATGCAGGCGCGCGAGTTCATGCTGATCGACGTCGTCGTCTTGTCGATCCTCATCTATGCGCTGCTCGGCAAGCTCGCCGACGTGGCGACCCGGGCCTTGGAGCGGCTGGCGCTGCCCTGGCATCCGGCCTTCCAGACCAAGTGAGCGACATGCCCGCTCTCGCCACGACGCCCACCCCCGCGGGCGCGCCCATCCACGCGCGCGGCCTGGCGAAATCCTTCGGCGACAAGCGCGTGCTGCGCGGCCTCGATCTCGACGTCGAGGCCGGCCAGTTCGTCGCCATCGTCGGCCGCAGCGGCTGCGGCAAGAGCACGCTGCTGCGGTTGCTCGCCGGCCTCGACGAGGCCGATTCCGGGCGCATCGCCTTCGACCGACCCGCCAGCGGTTCGCTGGCCCGCGTGATGTTCCAGGAGCCGCGGCTGCTGCCCTGGGCGAATGTGATCGGCAATGTCGAAGTCGGCCTGGGCGCCGAGCGTCGCGACCCCTCCGCGCGCCGTCGCGCGCTGGAGGCGCTCGACGCCGTCGGCCTCGCCGATCGCGCCGACGACTGGCCCGCCGTGCTCTCCGGCGGCCAGAAGCAGCGCGTCGCGCTGGCCCGCGCCCTCGTCAGCCGCCCGCGCTTCCTCGCCCTCGACGAACCGCTCGGGGCGCTGGACGCCCTCACCCGCATCGAAATGCAGGCGCTGCTCGAAGCCGTCTGGCGCCGCGAAGGCTTCACCGCCATCCTCGTCACCCACGACGTCGGCGAAGCCATCGCGCTCGCCGACCGCATCGTGCTCATCGAAGACGGCGCCATCGCGCTCGACGCCGACGTCGCCCTGCCCCGCCCCCGCCACCGCGGCGCCCCCGCCTTCGGAGCCCTCGAACAATCCATCCTCGAGCGCCTCCTCGGCGCCGCCGCAGGGTCCGTTCAGCCGTGAGTCTCTCGGCGTCGACCCACGGAATGCGCGGACCGGCCGGAAGCCAATCCGCCGACCAACTAGCGACGGGTCACGATGCCAGCGGCTGCGCAGACGGCGTGCGATCACTCCAGCCTGGTCGCCAGATCAGGGGCTGGCGTCAACGCAATTTCCGTAATTGCTCGCCCCACCTTGGTTTAATGAACGTCAGTTCTGAGCGGCCCGTTCGGTGATTCGCATGGGTCGATTGCGCGGACGCCCGGCGACCGCGTTTCGACGAGGGATCGAGCGGCGACATAGAGCTTGGCGGCCCATGGGCTGTAAAGCCGGGCGTGAGCATCGTGGACGGCACGAACGGGTGCGCTCGCGGCTACGTCATCGCGCCACAGCCAGCGAGTGACGTCACGAGCCGACAGAAACTGACGCGCACGGCAAGAAACGGCTTATGAGGAGCCACGATCGACAAAGGAATCAGCAATGACCGATGTCCTCTCACAAGAGTCTTCTCGCCTCGACGGACTGGAAATGCGCGTCGCACATCAGGACAAAACGATTGCCGAATTGAACGACGTCATCACTTCGCAATGGCGGCAGATCGACGCCTTGCAGCGCCAAGTCGCGCAATTGCGGGAGGATTTTCGCAATGTCGTCCCGCTGCGCACAACTCCGGAGCCTCCGCCGCCGCACTATTGAAGGCCGGATGCGGCTCTGTGCGATTTCGCGCCCAGAAGGGTACAGAATGACGCTTGATCCCACCGCGGCGGAATCCATACTGCGGCAAAGATGGGGAACGCCGATCCATCCGGCTTCTCGCGGCGCATCGAAGGATCGGGAGCCATGAACCGGAGGGAACACGGTGAACCGCCGCTCGATGTGCTGATCGTCGGCGCGGGAATGTCGGGCATTGGCCTCGCCTGCCATCTCGAACAGAAGTTGCCGGCCAAGAGCTGGCTCATCGTCGAAGCGCGCGAGACGTTCGGCGGCACCTGGGATCTGTTCCGCTATCCCGGGATTCGCTCCGATTCCGATTTGTACACGTTTGCCTATGATTTCAAACCGTGGACGAGCCGCAAGGCGATCGCCGGGGCCGACGAAATTCTCGCCTATCTTCGCGAGACGATCGCCGAATACGACCTTGCCGACCGCATGAGCTTCGGGATCAAGGTCGTCTCCGCCGACTGGGACAGCGCCTCGGCGCTATGGACGGTGAAGGCGCATCGCAGCGGCGCCGAGGTCGAATTCCGCTGCCGCTGGCTGTTCGGTGCGACTGGCTATTACGACTACGAGCGAGGCCACCGCCCGCGCTTCGACGACGAGCAGACGTTCAAGGGCCTCATCGTCCATCCGCAGTTCTGGCCTGACGATCTCGACTGTTCCGGCAAACGCGTGGCCGTGATCGGCAGCGGCGCGACCGCGGTCACGCTTTCTCCTGCGCTCGTCGAACAGGGGGCGCAGGTGACGCAGATCCAGCGCACGCCCAGCTATGTGCTGCCCGTGCCTTCCGAGGATGGGCTCGCCGATCGGCTGCGCCGCTTCCTGCCGGCCGGGCTCGTGCACCGCATCGTGCGACGCAAGAACATCCTGCGCCAGCAATGGGTTTACGCGCTGTGCCAGCGCTATCCGGAGCGGGCGCGAAAGCTGATCCGCTGGGTCAATGTGAAGGCCCTGCCCGAAGGTTTTCCGGTCGACGAGCATTTCAACCCGCCCTACGGGCCTTGGAACCAACGCCTGTGCGCCGTCCCCGACGGCGACTTCTTCAAGGCGTTGCGCGCGGGACGGCTGTCGATGGTCACCGGCGAGATCGCGCGCTTTACCGAAACCGGCGTGCGCATGCGCTCGGGGCGGCAGATCGACGCCGACGTCATCGTCACCGCGACCGGCCTCGAACTGAAGCTGTTCGGCGGCGTCGATCTGCGCGTCGACGAAGTCACTGTAAGGCCGTCCGAACGGCTGATCTTCAAGGGCATGATGCTCGACGGCGTGCCGAACTTCTGCTGCGCGATCGGCTACACCAACTCGTCCTGGACGCTGAAGATCGGACTGCTGTGCGAGTATTTCTGTCGGCTGCTCGGCGAACTCGACGCGCGGGGCGATGACGTGTGCGTCGCCGAGCGGCCGACGGGCGAGACGGCCGCGAGGCCGCTGCTCGATTTCGGCGCCGGCTATGTCCAGCGCGCAATTGCGGACCTGCCGCGCCAGGGCGCGGACTATCCTTGGGTGATGAGCTTCAGTTATGCTTCCGACGCGCGTCTGCTCAGGCGCGGCGCGGTCGTCGATCCGGCGATGCGGCTGTCGAAAGGGGCGACTGCGAAATGACGTCCTTTCGCGACAAGGTCGCCGCCGTCACCGGCGCGGGCTCCGGCATCGGCCGCGCACTGGCGCTCGGACTCGGCGCGCGGGGCGCGAAGCTCGCACTCTCGGACGTGAATCCGACCGGGCTCGCCGAGACGGAAGCGCTGGGGGGCGCCCGAGGGTTCGAAGTCGACGCCGCTGTGCTCGATGTCGCCGACGCCGCGGCTTTCGAGACTTATGCGCGGGCCGTGAAGGCGAAGTTCGGCGCCGTTCATCAGCTCTACAACAATGCGGGGATCACGACGGGGTCGACCGATTTCCTCGCCATGCGTCCCCGCGACTTCGATCAAATCCTGCAGGTCAATTTCGGCGGCGTCGTCAACGGAACCCGCGCCTTTCTTCCCCTTCTGATCGAAAGCGGGGCCGGCGCCCTCGTCAACATCTCCAGCCTCAACGGCTTGATGGCGCAGGCCAAGCTTTCCGCCTATTGCGCATCGAAATTTGCGGTGCGCGGTTTCACCGAAGCCATCCGCACGGAAATGCTGCTCGCCGGTCATCCGGTGCAGGTCGTGGTCGTGCACCCCGGCGGGGTCAAGACCAACATCGCCAACAGCGGCCTCGCGCCCGATATCGAACTCACGCCCGAAGAGCGGGCGCAAGCCGAACGGCGCATCCGGTTCTACAACGAGAAGCTGCTGACGATGGCGCCGGAGGAGGCGGCGCGTCTCATTCTCGACGGCGTCGCCAAGGGCCGCAGCCGCATTGTCATCACCAGGACGGCCCTGTGGCTCGACCGCCTGATCCGGCTGACGCCCGAGCGGTACCCTCGCCGGGTGGCGGCCCTGCAGAAGCGGATGTCCGTGGATTGATCATTGGCAAGCGTTCAGGCGCGCCCGTCCCTCGATCAGATGCTCGAACGGAGTCGGCGAGACGATCTCGACGAGGGTCGGGACGCCCTCCGGCGCGGCTTTCAGGATGGCCGCAAAATCCAGGTCGCCCGAGCCGATCGGATCGTGTCGCCAGAGGCCGCGCGGCGCGTCGGAGAGGTGGACTGCGGCCAGATGCGGCGTCAGACAGGCCAGCCCCGTGGCGGGGTCTTCGCCGATAGCGGCGGCATTGGCGACGTCGTAGATGGCGCCGACACTCGCGCCGTCGTAACCGCTGAGGAATTTCGCCAGTCTGTCCGCGTCCGCAAGCAAGCCGACGGGGTGGTTCTCAATCAGCGCGCGCAATCCGCTGCGCTCGCAGGCGCGAACAATGCGCTCGAAGGCGCCGCGGAACACGTTCTTCAACTCAGCGTCGAACCACGGCGCCAGCGCCGAGCGCCGCCCCGAATGCAGGCAGACGCCGGTCGCCTCCATTTCGGCGGCCTGTTCGATCAGCGCCTCGTAGGCGTCAACCGCAAAATCGACCGCCGCGGGCGCGAGCGCAGCGAGATTGACGTCGCTGCTGGCGAGATCGAGCGCAACGAGGCGACCGCCGGCCGCTCGCAACTGCTCGCCCAGTCGGCGCGCCCGGCCCGCGCGGGGATTCCATGGATCGTAATGCGGCGGCGTCGCCATCAGTTCGAGATCGCGGAAACCGGCGCCGAGCAGCAAATCGAGCGTCGCTTCGGCGCTCTGGTTGAAGGCGCAGCCGAGAGTGTGGGCGCCGAAATTCACGGTCGAACGCGGTCGCGATAGAAGCGCACGGTGCGCGCGAGGCCTTCGTCGAGCGCGGTTCGCGTCAGATGTGGAAACGCCTCGTCGAGCCCGTCTTCACCGATGGCTGGCGAGATCAGGACCTGAGAAGCTGATCGCCGCATCGGGCGCGACTTTGCGAATGCCTGCGATGACCTCGTCGTTGCCGGCGCGCGCGCCCGTCACATTGAACACTTCCGCGCCGTTCGGCGACCGCCGCAAAGCCCGAGCGTAAAGCTCGGCGAGGTTCTCGACAAAGACGAGTCCCACGTCACCGGAATAGCCGATGTGATAGGCTTCCCCGCGCGCCGCGGCGCGACAGGCGAGACTCGGTCCCGCCGATACGCCGGTCTCGCGCCCCGGCCCATAGACGATGAACGGGCGGAAGCCGATGCTGGCGAGGCCATGGTCGAGCCCATAGGCCCGCGCGCTGCCCTCGACGGCGAGTTTGAACGCGCCGTAATGGGTGACCGGATGCGGTTCGCTTCTGTCGTGCGGCCCGTAGACGCCGGCGCTCGAAGTGTAGACGAGCCGTTTGCAGCCGATCTTGCGCGCCGCCTCGAAGGCGTTGAGCGTTCCGATCAAGTTGACTTGCGCGCCCAGCACGGGATCGGCGCGGCAGGCCGGCGTCAGCAGTCCCGCCAGAACGACCACCCCGTCGCAGCCCTCGGCCGCCGCGCGTAAAGCTCCACCGTCGACGACGTCGCCGCTCGCCCACTCGACCTTGTCAACCAATTCGGGCGCAATCTCGCGGAAGATCGGCGGCGCCGGCGCGAGATCGAACACCCGCAGCCGCCACCCCTCCGCGTCGAGCTTGCGTGCGATCCAGGCGCCGAGAAACCCGCCGCCGCCGATCAGCAGCGCCCGGCTCATTTCGAACCCTCGATCACGATATCCCCCGTAGGACTGCCGCGCGGCCGGGCGAGTGGCGAAGCAACGAGCGCGACCGACAAATCGCGCGCGGCCTCCATCAACAGCGGCGCGAACTCCACCATGCGCGCGTCGGTCAGGCGCACGTAGGGGCCGGCGATGTTGACGGTGCCGATCACCTCCTGCGTCGTCACGTCGCGTACCGGCGTCGCGATGGTGCTCATCCAGTTCGAATAGGTCTGCGACACCAGCGCGAAGCCGCGTTTGCGCGCCGCGCGCAAATATTTGATGAGCGCCGCCGGCGTCTGCGGCGCCTTGGGGCCGTAGTCGGCGCGCGACCCAATGCCCTGTTTGGCGACCAGCGCGAGCGCTTCCGTCTCAGGCAGACACGAGAGCCAGGCAATGCCGGAGGCCGAGCAGGAAAGACGGGCCTCCTGGCCCATTTCCGGATCGTAGCGCAGGCCGAATTGCGCGCCCTGGGACTTCGCCACCCAGATCAGTTTTTGCCCGTCGACCATGGCCAGGCGCACCAGTTCGCCGGTGTCCCGCGCGAGACGGTCGAGGATCGGTTGCGCGAGATCGGTGACGCCGGCGCCGGAGAGAAAGGTGAAGGCGAGCGACGCGATCTTGGCGGTGAGCTGATAGGCGCCGAGCCTGCGATCCTGTTTGACATAGCCGCGCTCGATCAACTGACTGAGCACGCGATGGGTAGCGCTGCGGGGAATATGGAGGTTGTCGGCGATCTCGTAGAGTTGCAATCCGCGCGCGTTCGCCGACAGCAGTTCCAGCACCGCGAGCGTGCGCTCGAGCAGGCCGCTCGGGCCGCCCTCTCGTTCCTCATCGGCTTCCAGCAGCGAAACGTCCGCCATTTCCGTTCACCCAACCAGATTGATTAGACGGCCCGTCTCGGCCGCCTCGCGAACCGCGAGCGTCGCGCGCAACGTGCGCGTGGCGTCTTCCGCGCTCACCAGCGGCGCCTCTTCCCCGCGGGCGACGCGGCAGAAATGGGCGATTTGCGCATCATACGGGTTATCGCCGTCGTGGGCCATCAATGACGCGCTGAGCGGACAATGCCAGCCCTTGGGGCCGTCATAGCGCCAGTATTCGAGATACGGCAGGGTCAGCGCGCCCTCCGCGCCGCAGATGAAATGCGAGTTGGCGCGCATCGGCTGCGGCGGATAGTGCGCGCTCTCGCCGGCGCTGAGGTCCCAATTCCAGGGCGCGGCGGCGGTATCCGACAGCGCGAGAGTCACCAGCGCGCCGTTGTCGAGTCGCATCAACGCCGCCGCGGTGTCCTCCACCACGAAGCCGCGCGTCGCGCTGGAAACGAGCGCCTGCACGCTGACGATCTCGCCGCACAAATGGCGTACGAGATCGATGTCGTGGATGAGATTGATGACGATCGGGCCACCGCCCGGCTTGTGGCGGCGCCATTCGAATTCGAAATAGGGTTCCGGCTTCAGGAACGTCGCCATCGCGGTGACGCTGACGAGGCGACCCAACCGTCCTTCGTCGATGATTTGGCGGGCGGCGCGAATGATCGGATTGTGGCGGCGATGATGGCCGACCAATACGGGAACGCCCTCGGCCCTGGCCGCCGTCGTCAGCGCCTCGGCCTCAACGACTGTGGAGGCGATCGGCTTTTCAACAAGTACAGGGATCTTCTGCTTCAGCAACGCTAGCGACAGCGGCAAGTGCGTATCGTTCGGCGTGGCGACGATTGCCGCGTCGGGCCGATCCGCGGCCAGCGCATTCCCGAGATCGGCATGGATCGGCGCGCCAAGTTCTTGCGCCCATTCGCGCGCCGCAGGCGCGGGGTCGACGACGCTCGCGAGCCGCGCATCGCCCGGGCCTTTCGCCAGTCGCTCGGCGTGGGCGCGGCCGATAGCGCCGGCGCCGACGACGAGAATCCTCACCGCTCGCATGTCACGTCTCCTCGCCCGCAGGATTGTCCCCGCGGGGCGTCGAGGTCAAGCGACTTTTGGAATTGCATTCCACTTTTCGCTTTCCATGGAATTGAATTCCAGTTATGAGCGAATCTGGAACCGCCGCGCCTCGAACGAACGAGCGGAGCCCACGCCTTGAGGAGGAGACAGCCCTTGACCGACGCCCCAATCCCATCTGCGCTGCGTATCCCCCGTCGCCGCTTTCTCACCGGCGCCGCTGGTCTGGCCGGCGCGACGCTGGCTGCGCCATATATCGCGCGCGCGGCCGACGAGCCGATTCGTATCGGCATGATCTACGCCAAGACCGGTCAGATCCAGCCCCAGGCCGAGTATCTCGCACAAGGCACGATCCTCGCGCTCGAACAGCGCGGCAACAAGCTGCTCGGCCGCCCCGCCGAACTGGTGTGGCTCGATGAACCCAATCCGCAAGGCGCACAGCAGAGCGCTGAGCGCCTGATTCAGGAGCAGAAGGTCACGGCCCTGCTCGGCGGGTCGCTGTCGTCTTTCGCGCTCGCCATTTCCGCCGTCGCCAAGAAGTCGAAGGTCCCCTATGTCGTCGCCAACGCCGCGACCGGCGCGCTGACCGGGACTTCCTGCAACAAATATACGTTCCGCCTGCAGTCGCCCGTCGACGTGCACACCGCCGTGCTCGCACCCTACTGCAAGAACCTCGGCAAGCGCTGGTATCTGCTCACCGCCGCCTACGCCTTCGGTCAGGACATCAAGAAGTCGTTCTCCGACTACATCATCAAGAATGGCGGCGAAGTCGTCGGCGTCGACGAGGCCCCGCTCAACACCGCCGATTTTTCCTCCTATATTCTCAAGATCCGCGCCGCCAAGCCGGATGTGGTGATCGGCGGCGTCTCCGCCAACGATCTCACGACGTTCCTCAAGCAGTGGAACGAACTGGGCATGCGCGGCAAGATTCCGTTCGCCGAAATCGCCGTCGGCAACACCGATCTCTGGGGCGTCGGCCCGGAAGCGGCGGACGGCCTATACACCATCACCTGGTACTACAAGAACAAGAACAATCCGCCGGAAGAACAGGCGATGGCCGCCGACTACGAAAAGAAGTACGGCCGCGTCGCCGCCGACAAGGCGTGGATGGGTTGGTTGTCGGCGAAATCGTTGTTCGATTCTATCGACGCGGCCAAGTCCACGGAGGCCGGCGCGATCGTCGAGGCGCTGGAAAACTGGAGCTTCAAGCGCGGCGACAATGTCGTCGGCTACCGCAAGTTCGACCATCAGATGACCAACCGTCTGCTGGTCGCCGGCATCAAGCCTGAGATCACCGACAAGTGGGACTATTTCGACGTCAAAGCCGAATTGCCGGAAACCCCGGCCGACATCCAGACCGCCTACGGCACAGAAGCCAACTCGGCGTGCAAGATGGATTCGCTGTGAGATAAGTCCGGGCCTCGCGGCTCACTGCCGCGAGGCCTTTCCTCTTAGCCGCAGAGATCGAACATGCTCGACATGCTGATGTCCCAGGCCGTCAACGGCTTGGTGCTCGGATTCCTTTATGTGTTGATTGCTACGGGTCTGTCGATCATCTTCGGCCTGCTCGGCATCGTCAACTTCGCGCATGGTTCGTTCTTTGCGATCGGCGCCTATCTGGCGCTGACGCTTTCGCAACATTTCGGCTGGCCCGCAGCGTTGCTGGCGCCCGTCTTCACCGGTCTCATCGGCGTCGGCGTGGAAATGGCGTTCGTGCGCCGGCTCTACGGCAAGGAGCCGCTGCTCGGTCTCATTCTCACTTTCGCGCTGGCGCTGTTCGCCGAGGCGATGTTGAAACTGATCTATGGCGGGCCGCCGCTGCCGTTCCAGGCGCCGAAAATGTTCGTCGGTTTCGTCGAATACGGCCCAATCCTCATCACCAAATATCGCATCGTCATGCTCGCCGCGACCGTCGTATCGCTGATCGCCTTCTGGGCCTTTGTCGAATTCACGCCGTTCGGCCGCATCATCCGCGCGGGCTCGCGCGATCCGGAGATGGTCGGCTTGCTTGGGATCAATCTGCCCATCGTGTTGAGCGGCGTCTTCGGCATCGGCTGCCTTCTCGCCGGGTTTGCGGGCATGCTGGCGGCGCCTTTCCAGACCGTCCAGCCCTCGATGGCCTCGGGCGCGATCATGCCCGCCTTCGTCATCGTCACCATCGGCGGTCTCGGCTCGTTCGCCGGCGCGATCGTCGCCGGCCTGATGGTGGGCGTCATCACCGCCGAAACCATCCAGTTCGCGCCGGCATGGTCCGGCGCGGCGATGTACATCCTCATGGCCGTTGTGTTGCTGCTGCGGCCGCGCGGGCTGTTCGGCGAGCGCTGGGAGCGCTTCGAATGAAAGCGCTGCTCAGAGCCCCCTATCTCTGGGTCGCAATCGTCCTCGTCGCGCTCAGTTTCGTCTGGATCGCCGCCGACGCGCCGATCTCGCTCATCACCCAGATCGCAATCTACGCGCTTTATGGCGCCGGGGTGAACCTGCTCGTCGGCTATACCGGATTGGTGCCGTTCGGCGCCTCGGTTTTCTTTGGCAGCGCCTCTTACGCCGCCGCGTTCGTCGCGCTCGGCCACTACGGCAACGACCTCGTTTCGTTGGTGCTGGCGACGTTGTTCGCCACCGTGATCGGCTTCCTCATCGGCGCGCTGATCCTGCGCCGCCGCGGCCTGTATTTCTCGCTGCTTACCCTCGCCTTCTCGCAGATCGCCTTCGAGGTTGCGTTCAAATGGACTGCGGTCACCGGCGGCGAGAACGGATTGCAAAACGTCCCGCGCACAACCTTCGTCTCCGACCGCGCCTTCCATGCGTTCGTCGTCGTGGCAGTCGTGGTCGTGTTCTGGGGCATGTGGCGTTTCGCGCACTCGCCGTTCGGCCGCGCCTTGCAGGCGGTGCGCGACAACGAGCAACGCGCTTCCAGCCTGGGTTATGACGTCTATCGTCTCCGGCTCTATGCTCTCACTTTGACCGCCGGCGTCGTCGGCTTCGCCGGCGCGCTGCTGACCTTCATGTTGCAGGGCGTCTATGCCGACAATTTGAGCTGGCAGCACGCGGGCGACAGCCTGTTGATGACGGTGCTCGGCGGCGTCCATCACTTCCTGGGGCCGCTCTGGGGCGCCGTCGCCTTCATCGTGCTCGAAGACCGCCTGTCGTCGATCCGATTTTTGAACATCGGCGAGAATTGGTGGCTGATCTTCGCGCCGATCCTGATGGTGTTCGCGCTGTTCTCGCCCGAGGGCATGCAGGGTCTCGTTCAACGGCTGTTGAAGCGCGAGCGCTGGACGCTCACCCGCAACACCATCCCGGCGCGCCCGGCGACGATCAAACCCTACGAAAGCCGCGCCGAACGCCTCGACCCCAACGCGCCGATCCTCGAGACGCGCAAGCTGTCGAAGAGCTTCGGCTCGCTGATCACCGCGCGCGAGATCGATCTCTCTGTGCGTCCCTATGCGCTGCACAGCATCATCGGCCCCAACGGCGCCGGCAAGACCACCTTCTTCAACATGCTCACCGGCGCGCTGCCGCCAAGCGGCGGTGAGGTGATCTTCGCCGGCAACGACATATCCAAACTCTCGGTCTACCGGCGCGCACGGCTGGGCATCGGCCGCTCGTTCCAGATCCTTTCGATCTTCCCCAATCTGAGCGTGTTCGAGAACGTGCGCGTCGCCGTGCAGGCGCGCCAGCGCGGCGCGCGGGGGTTGTTTGGCGACGCCCACGACATTGTCGCCATCAACGAGCGCACGTGGTCGATCCTCGACGCCGTCGGACTCGTCGATCGAGCTGGCGCGGATTCCATCCACCTGCCGCACGGCGCCAAACGATTGCTCGAAATCGCGGTCACGCTCGCCATCGAGTCGAAGATCCTTTTGCTCGACGAACCGCTGGCCGGCCTTGCCGAGGCCGACCGCATCGTCGTCACCGCGCTCATCCAGACACTCGCGCGCAGCCACGCGGTGTTGTTGATCGAGCACGATATCGACCGCGTGCTGGCGATCTCCGACCGCATCTCGGTGCTGCATCAGGGGCGAATGATTGCCGACGGCAAGCCGGCTGACGTCGCCGCCAATCCCGCCGTCATCGCCGCCTATCTCGGCGCGGCGAAAGACGGGGAGCGCGCCGCGCCACCGGCAATCGAACGCGCCGCGCGCGCCGAAGCGCGGGTTCTGCTGGATGTGCGCGGCCTCGCGACCGGGTATTCCGGCTCGACGGTGCTCAACGGCATCGACTTGAAGGTCCAAGAGGGCGAGGCGATCGCCCTGCTCGGGCGCAACGGCGTCGGCAAGACGACGCTGCTGCGCGCCATCGTCGGCTCGCTCAAGCTGACGGCGGGCGAGGTGGCCTTCGTCGGCGAGCCGATCTCCCAGTTGAAGCCCTATCAGATCAACCGGCGCGGGATCTCGTTGGTTCCCGAGGGGCGGCGATTGTTTCCCAATCTGACCGTGGTCGACAATCTCAAGCTCGCCGTACGCCCGGGCGGGGCGAGTTTGGCCGACATTTTCGAATTGTTTCCGCGCTTGGCCGAACGCCAGCGCGCCAAGGCCGAGAATCTTTCGGGCGGCGAGCGGCAGATGGTGGCGATTGCGCGGGCCCTCGTCGTTCCCTCGCGTCTCATCCTGCTCGACGAGCCGTTCGAGGGTCTGGCGCCGGCGGTGGTCAAGGAAGTGATGGAAGCGTTGCTGATGCTGCGCGGCAGGAAGGCGATGGTGCTTGTCGAACATCACGCGGAAGCGGTGCTGCCTATTGTCGACCGCGCCTATGTGCTCGTCAACGGGGCCGTGGCTTTCGAGGGCGACGCGGTGCAGCTGGAGCGTGACGAAGATTTGCAGGCGCGACTGCTGGGCGTCGTGTCAGCGCACGGGTGAGGCGATTGAAACAGTCATGAGCGAAAACGCGAAAAATGCGCCGCTGAGCGGCGCGACGCGACTCTATGCGATCGTCGGCGATCCGGTCGCCCAGGTGAAATCGCCGGACGGCGTGACCGCTTCGTTGCGCGCGCGCGGCCACGACGCGGTGCTGATTCCCGCTCAGGTCGCGCCCGAGCATCTGACTCTGTTCTTCGACGCGGCGACACAGTTGAAGAACCTCGACGGGCTCGTCATCACCGTCCCACACAAATTCGCCTCCTATCGCTATTGTCGGAGCGCGAGCGAGCGATCGTCGTTTCTCGGCGCGGTCAACGTGATGCGCCGCCGCAAAGAGGGCGGATGGTACGGAGATCACATCGACGGCGAAGGTTTTGTCGGCGCCGCGCGCAAGCACGGACGTGATCCCAAGGGCGAGCGAGCGCTCCTGGTCGGCGCCGGTGGGGCGGGATCGGCGATCGCGCTGGCGCTCGTCA
>Ga0302157_10001418_pt1 | contig 29407 bp, 31 predicted proteins | sample I_Bog_N3_3_FD_193502 | JGI IMG/M metagenome (GOLD analysis project Ga0302157, IMG submission 193502) | Peat permafrost microbial communities from Stordalen Mire near Abisko, Sweden - I_Bog_N3_3 | ecosystem: Environmental > Terrestrial > Soil > Wetlands > Peat | place: Sweden: Abisko, Stordalen...
AGCTTCTCGCCCGAACCGCTGACCGAATAGGTGTAGCTGATCAAAAGGCCGGTGCCGGCGTCGGCCAGATTGAAGCCGTAGACGCCGGAAGCCACGCTGTACTGGCCCTGGGCGGGGGCGCTGGCCACCTTGATGAAAGGTAGGCCGGTGGCGGCATTGATCACGCCAAAGTCCTCGATGAAATTGGCGGCATTGACCACGGTGGCGCTATAGGGCGCGGCGTCGGGAATGGCCGAGACTTCAGAGTTGCTGGTATAGATCATTCCGCTTTGCAGCGGCTGACCGAAGAACAGATCAGAGAAAGTACGGCCCTGAAGCTGGGCGAATTTGGCCTTGCCGCTGATCTTCGAGGTGCCGCGGGCCACCGCCACCGGGAACTGGTACTGGCCGAACAACTGCTTCGAGGTCGCCGAGAACTCCAGGCTGACATCGTTCAGGGTGCCGAACTTGATGGGGGTGGAATTGCTGATGTCGGTGCGCACGCCCCACAGGGTGCCGGAACCGAAGCTATAGATCGCCATCGGATAAAACTCCTTACGGTTTTAGGAAAAAGGGAGATAGGAAGAATCAGGGCAGCAGCATGGAGACGGTCAGCACCGCCGCCGCCCGCTCGCCCTGGGGACCTTCAAAGACCTCGATGGGCCCGTCGATCCAGGCATGGCGGACCAGCCCGCCCAGGGTCAGGAAGTCCGACCCGGGCGGCGGCAGCAAAATCTGATCGACGGCATCCAGAAGGCCGTTCAACACCACGCCCGCCGGGCTGTGGCGGTCAGGATTGGCGGCATAAAGGTAAATCTTGGCCGCCAAGGTGCGTTTGGCCGGCAAACCGGGCTGCACCGCCGTCTGCTGATGGCTGACCGCCATGAACAGGGCCGGCAGCTCCGACGCCGCCATTTCTTCCAAGAACCGCACGCGGCGGTCGCAGACTCTGACCTGCCCCGCCGTCTTCAGTCCTTGCAACAGGGTGAAGAGGGCGGCATAGACGGGTTCACGGCTCATGGCGAAAGCTCCTCGAGAACGGCCTGGGTAAAGCTGTCGGTGATCTGCGGCGCCATCCCCTCCATGGCCTGAGCCACCGCCCCATGGGCGGGGGCATCCACCTGACGGGAATAGCTCCGCACCAGCACCTCGTGCGGCGTGGCGACGGGCTTACCGAAGGCCTCGGTCATTTGACGCAGATGCTCGGAAACCTGCTCGCTGCCCTGAAAGCCGAACTCATAAAAGGCGGCATAGGGCAGGCTGTTGGAGAGCGCCACTTCGACGGCGTTGCCTTCTGCCTGAACCTGAACCGCATAGGCGTCCGCCAGCGGCCCCGACGGCATGTTGGAGCGCACAGCACCGAGAAACTGCTCCCCCAGGCTTTCGGCGGCGGCCGCCAAGGCACCGGGAATGCCTTGGCACGCCCCCTCCAACCGGGCGTCCAGCCGGCTGGAATCGACGTTCACCGTCGTCATAGGGGCAATATCCGCTTGTAAGTTTGCAGCACCGTCTGCACCGAAGGCGGCATGTCCTTTTGCAAGAAGGCCGTGCTTTCCCCGGCCATGCCCTTGGAGGTGATGCCGATGCGGTCGGATTCGCGAAAACGCAAGCCCACCAGTTCGATGCAGGCCTGCTCCAGATCGGGCGGAATGCTGGGCAGCCCCGCCGTATAGGTGATGACCACGTTGCCATAGCCACGGCGAAAGTCGAAACCGTGCAGCATCAGCATGGTGGGTGTGAAGTAATAGCCCGGCGTAATCACCGGATCGCCGACGGGGATCGGCAAATTGTCGATCATCACGCTGGCCACCGCCGTCGCCGGGGTATTGATGAAGGGCAGGCGACGGTTGTCGGTGCCGTTGCGGGTTTCGATATAACCCTGGCTGGTGAAGTCGCGGCAACACCAGCTGCTGATAAAGGCGCTGGCGGCCGTGATCAGCCAAGACAACAGGGCGTCGTCCTCGGTCTGGGTGGGGTCGGTCAAACCCAGCCAGGCTTTCACCTGGGCCAGGCTGGTCAGATCTCCGGCGGCCATGGCCTAATCCTCGCTCTGCTTGAGACTGGAAGTGGACTTGGGCTTCTCCAGCGGCTCGAAGCCGTGAGCCCGCAATTCCTCGGCCACCTGATTGGGAACGGAAAAAACGCCCTGGCGGTTGGGGCGATACTCCTTGCCGTCATGCACCACCGAGGTGGCCCCGGCGGCTGAAACAATCCTGGCCATCGCTCAGGTCTCCTCGATGAAAAAGGGCGGCTCCAAGAAGGAGCCGCCCTGTAAAGCCGGTAATTCGCTGCGGCAGGGCGTCAGACGGCCGCCGCAGGTGAATTACCCATTCGCAATGTTGGTGATCATGCCGAAAGCCGGCGGGAAGTAGTTCTGCAGCACGCCGTCGCAATAGACGCCGTACTCGTAGCGACGAGCCTTCACCGGCCACTCGATCTGGTAATAATCGCGGCGGCACTTCATCTGCAGCACGCTGGCCACGCCCGACAGCGGATAGGGCAAGGCCTCGGTGTCGAACATCAGCGTACCGGCGGGCAGGTTGGGATGGGGCAGGATGTCGATGGCTTTGGCGCCGTCCATGCTGAACTTGTTCAGATAGCTGGTCACCAGCTGTCCACCAATCAGGTTGCCCTGATCGGCATTGACGTTGAAGCGCATGGCGTTGTTGGCGCCGGCCTGCAGGATCTTATGGGTGATGTTGATCTGCTCCTGCGAGCTGACCCAGATGGCGGTCGGCGACAGGCGGTAGTTGTCCCAGAAAGACTTCAGGGCGGCGTCGATCTCGACAATGCCGCCAACGCCGTCGGCGGTCAGGGGCGTCCCCTGGCCGGCGGTGCCGGTGGGCATGGCATAGACATAACTGTTGCTGCCCGGCTTGGTGATCTGGGTCAGCAGGCCGTCGAAGACCAGGCCGTTGGTGGAATTGTCGTTGGCGCCCAAGCTGGCCGCCGTCTGGCTGCCGGTGGCGACGGCGGTGATAACCAGGCTGTTGATGGTGGTGATGGCGCCCAACACTTCCGAGCCGGCAGCGCCCCAGAACCAGGCATAGCCGACGGCACCATTCACCGGAGCCACGGTGGCGGTCAGCTTGTGGGCCGTGCTGCCATCGTTGGCGGTGGAGATGGCAACGGAAGCCGACAGCTTGGCCGTGCCGCCGCCATAGGTGTCCGAGGAGCCGTCGGCATTGCTGCGCGACACCTGACCACGGATGCCGCCCAGCACCGAAGAGCCGAGATAGCCGTCCAGGGTCAGAGCGGCAACCCGCACCGAGACCGCGGTATTGGCCGGCAGCGAGCCGCCGGTGGAAACATCGGCCAGGGACGGATTGGGGGTAGCGCCCAGCGGGCAGGAAGTATTCCCGCCCAGGATCACCTTTTCCTCGCCGATCATCAGAGCGCGCAGCAGGCCGTTGACCGCCAGGGCCTTGACGTCGTCGAAGCCCGCCGAGGCGTAATCGGCCTCGAAGGTCACATAATCTTCCAGACCCAGGCCACGGAAAGCGGCCATATAGTCCTGGGTCGAGGTGGCAATGACGCCGCCGCGGTTGCCTTCCGACACACCGACGCCCAGCGAGTTGATATTGATGCCGGTGACGGCCTTCCAGTTGGCCTGGACGCCGCGGCCGGTGCCGACGCGGGGAATGCGGTTGCGTAGCGGCGTGGTCACCGGATAGAGCGACAAAGCCCCCGGCTGCAGGTCGTAATAAGTCAGGCCGGTGGTAGCCGAGCTGCTCTGGGTATAGGCCTTGTTCAGAGTGTCCTGGGTCAGAGGACGACGCTGGGCCTTCTTCACGGCGGCCAGGCTGGCATTGGTGGGATTGGACATAAGCTGATGTCTCCTTGGGACCATAAAAAAACCCGCTCCGGCACGCGCCGGGCGGGGTTGGTGGTGGCCAGGATTTCTCCCGACCTTATAATTTTGCCCTCGCCGATATCGCTTCTTTCCAGAGCCCATTGAGGGCGAGGCCAAGGCGCGGAGGCGCGGACTTACGCCGCATTAGCGGCGGTATTAAAAACGCAGCACTTTGGGCTGCTGATGGGCCAGCTTGATCAGAGCCAGGCTGCGGGCATCCTTATCCTCGATGGACTTGGACAGACGTTCCTGCTCCGACAAAGCGAAGCCGACGTCCTCGCCCTTGGACACCGCCTTCAGCACCGGACCGCCGGGCTTGGGCTGGGATTCCAGAGCGGCCAGGCGAGCCTTCAGCTGATCGCGTTCGCCGGCCAAACGGCCCAGGCTCTTGCGCAAACCGTTCAGGTCGCGCTGCACCTTGCGCCAGCCACGGGGCTTGGCCGAGGCTTCCAGGTCATCGTCGCCCGAGGCGTCCTGATCGTCGTCGCTGACATAGGCGGCCAGAATGGCGGCACCATCTTCCAGCCAATTCAGGACATCGTCGGGGATCGGCTGGTCGCCCAGGGCCCATTCCTCTTCCCAGTCGCCCGACTGGTCCAGCCAGTCCAGCGAAGCCAGCAGCTCGGCCAGATGGTCGCGGCTATAGGTGACCGGCTGATCCGAGCCAGTGTCGGCGTCGTCATCGTCATCGTCATCGTCGTCATCGCTGGAACCATCGGCGCTGAAAGGCACCTCCACTTCGGCGCCATCGGCCTTGACCATGGTGAAACTGGCCGAGGGAATGCAGGGCAGATCGACGATGGAGATCTCCGAGGGCTCGGCGGTATAGCGGGTCAGATTGCCGTCGCGCCAGCGCTTGATATAGCGGCCACCCGGCGAAAAGCCGGTATAGACCCCCTGCTCGACCTTTTCCCACTCGCCGTCATCGATGATGCGGGCGGTCAGCTGGATGCTGCGGTTTTTATTGTCGAAGCTGATGCCCTCCAACTTGCCGGCGGCCACCGAGCCATGCATGGCCCGGACATTGCCGAAGCTTTTGCCGCCGGTCGCCTTCTGGATGGTCTTGGACCAGGCCACGAAATGTTTCTTCGAGGATTTATAGTCAAAGACCTCGCCGGCGCGGTCGGGCGTCTCGTCGATCTGGCCGTAGACCAGCCGCTGGGCCGCGTCCACTTTGCGCAAGGGAATGAACAAGCTCATGTATAGCTTCCTTCAGGTTGGACAATAAAAAAACCCTCCGGCCCGATGGGGCGGAGGGTTGAGGAAACGAGACGGTCCGAACCGCTCTCAAAGGCAACGGGACTTGTCCCATTCCGCCTGAAACTCTGTGATCTGAGTGCCGGGACGGCGCAGACGCAGCTCGGGCACAGCCCTAATGTCAAATTTTTCCGGAGCGTTGTCAAGAACAAAAAGTGAACAGTCTCGGCAAAAAAATACCCCGCCAGCGACAACGTCATACTTTCCATAGCGAACACCTTCGATGACAGGAGCAAAAATAGCACTAGCAACTTAGTCGCACGCATATCATTGCCACCACTTCTTTGAAAGTGCACCATCATCACCCCCACCTTCACTTGTCCATCGCCCATGATAATCCCTGGGCTAATCGTCGCTATACTTGCCGAAAGGGCGGCCGGCATTCACCGCACCTCCCTTTTGATCATTGCCCAGCCCCAGACTGGCCCGCACTTCCTGCGGCGTCAGCACACCGGCGGCCAGATAGACCTGGGCGATTTGGGCTTGGGTCAGGGCGTCAAGGTCGTTGCTTTCCTGCCAGACGAACTCCAGGTCGTGATAGCCGAAGCCATCGCCCAAGGCCCGATCCACCAATTCCTTAACCCAGCGCATCAGGGGTAGCAGACCCTCTTGCAGGGCCTGGTCGTGAGCAGTCTCCGCCGTGGCGCGGTTCATGGCTTTGACCAGGGCTTGCGGGCTGACCGAGAAGGCGAAACAGACGATGCGGGCCAGCCATTCGTCGTAATCGTCCTTCAGGCCGGCGTCCTTGGTCTGGACGAAGCTCTTGGAGATGGTGGCGGGGACAAAGCGGGCGTGTCGACGTTGGGCGGTGTCGCCCTCCAGCAGAGCATCCCAATAGGCCTGGAACTGGCCGATCTGGTCGGGGGTCCAGGTTTCCGGCACGCCGATCAGAGCTTCGGGGACATTGCCCTCGGTGTAGTACTGCAGCTGATGCAGCTGGCGGCGCAGAGCAATGTTGACCGTCATGACGACCTGCTCGACCGGGCTATAGCCATAAACCCGGTGGGAGCGGACGTTGCGCGGCAGATAGAACAGCTCGTCAGCCTTGTAATCCACCGCCGGCAGGCCCTTCAGGATCTGCTGATAGGCGGGATAAGGCGGCTCGGGCGTGCGGCCCCGATCATCCAGCACCCGCTTGATGGTGGCGCCATCGATGGGCTCCAGGGCCAGCAGGCGGCCGGCGTAGTCGCGACGGGGATAAAGGGTGGCGGCGTCGATGACCAGCATGTCCTCGACCACCATGCGCAGCCAGGAATCCCAGCCATGCTCGCGGTCGGGGCGGGCGAAGAAGTCGCTGACCTGGGCAATGCGCGGATCGTCGTGGGCGGCACGGGGAACGCCGTTCAGTCCGACACGGGGGCGAATGATCCAGGACATTTTGGCGATCTGATCCTTGCGGGTTTCGATGGCCAGACGCATCAGGTCGTAGGCGTCGGCCAGACCGCGCAGTTGCTCGAAGCTGATGGGCTCGGCCTGACGGGGTTGAGTGACCAGATTATAGCCGGAAGGATAGTCGAACTGCCGGCCAATGACCTGCTGCGCCGAGGGCGGCAGGGGGTCCATGGGACCGAACCAATCTTCGGGGGCTTCGGCTCCCACCACCCAGCGCAGCCCTTGGGCCACGCGGGTCAGAAGCCCGGGTTCAATGTCGATGCCGCCGTCGCGTGCCATGTGGGGGTCTCCTTTAAGTCTGGGATAGAGCGCGGCTGTAGAAGTCGATCAAGCCGCCGCCGTCTTGTTGAAACAGGTTGAACGCCCCGCTTGCCGCGTCGGCGTCGTCGTCGTGGGAGGCTTCGGGGAAGCCCTCCAGGGAGGTCAGAAAGTCCTCGGCCCAAGGGGCGCGCAGAATGCTGACGTTGCCCGCCCGCGCCTGGGCCGAGAAGGGGCCGAAGCGGGTGACCTTGTCGCCGCTTTCTGGGCTGGCCGTGACCGAATAACCAGCCAATTGCCGCACCAGATAGGCGGCCTGAGCCTTGCCCGCCTGACCGGGATCCTGAGGCAAGCCGATGCGCACGCCCTTGCCGTCGGCAGTGGCGGTGGCGAGCAGCAATTGCTCCACCTCGCCGGGATTGCCGCGAAAGCGTTGGACGTCGGCGATCCAATAGCAGCCGCGATCATCGCGGCCCATCTTCACCCCCACCGTCCAATCGGGATCATTGCCGGCCGTCTTGGGCGTCGCCGCCAAGTCCCAATAGCGCACCAGCTTCAGCCCAGCGGGCAGAGCCTCGACCAGAGGGCACCAGGCGCGGTGGAAATAGAGCCCCGCAGCCGGCCTGATCTTCCAGTTGCCGGCCAGCAGCCTTTCCCGCTCGACCGTCGGCAAGGCCATCAGGTTGGCGCGGTAGCCGGGATCGGCGGACAGCAGGGCCGGATTATCCTCCAGCCGGGCCGGAACAAAGGTCAGGGACTTGGGCGGCAGGCCGGGATGACGCGCCGCCAGGTCGTCCTCGTCATCGCCCCATTCCAGGCGGTCACCGACCCGGACGAACCATCGTAAAACTCCAGCCCGCTCGGGGATCGGCAGGCCGCTGGCGGCATCGATCCACCAAGAGATGAATTCGGCCACCCAGCTGTCGGCATCAGGATTGGTGGTGGCCCGCACATAGGGGCGCACACCGCTCAAGGACCGATTGCGCGACAGCATGTAAAAGAACTGCGTCCTGCTGAAATGGGTCAACTCGTCGAAACAGAGCAGCGGAATTTGCGCGCCCTGCCAATCGAACACCGTGCGGTCATGCTCCAGATGGCCGAAGCGAACCCGCGAGCCCGAGGGGAACAGCCACTCCAGCCCCTGGGTCTTAGCCTTTCCCCCTAAGGGCGCATAAAGCTTGGCGCTTTCATCCCACAGCCCGCCCGGGTTCTTCACCTGGGTCAGGGTGCGGCGAAAGATCACCGTGGTGAAATCTCCTTTCCCTGAGTGCCGCAAGGGCTCCAGCAGCAAGGCCCAGCTTTTGCCGCCGCCGGCGCCGCCGCCATAGATAGCGATGTCCGCCGGGCTTTTGAGAAACATCTCCTGCGGCCCGGCTTGAGGTTCGAGGATCGGCATGACCAGAATCCTCCCTTAGCGCCCGTTATCGGGCAGCTTGTAAACCACCAGTTCGGCCAGGGGCGAGGTCTCCTCGGCTCCCTGCGCCTTAGGCTCGTCGCCGGCTTTGACCAGAGCCATGCGCAGGCGGGCGATCGTCGCCGCCAGCCGGGCGTTGCGGCCGAAGGCGGCATCTTTTTTCTCCTCGGACAGGCCGTCCTCTTCGGCAAGGTGGACCGCCAGCGCGCGCCGCAGGGCGGCATCCTGAAGCAGCTGGAGATGCTCCAAGGGGTCATCCGCAAGAAGGCCGGCGGGGGTGGGCACCGCCTCCTTGGGAAGCGCCGAAGCCGAGATCGCGCCGCTGGCGGTCCGCCTTGTTGAAGAAGCTTGGTGAAGCCGGCAAAAACCGCCGCCGGCAGGGGAAGGATTACGGCAGGCGTGTCCGCGCCGCGTCGCCGCTCCACAGAGGGCTTTGTGCTGCTGGGTTGTCATCGTCTGTCCGGGATGTGAGGGGCTCAAAAAGAAAGCGCCCCGAAGGTTTCCCTCGGGGCGCTCGTTTGGCTCATGTGCAGTGTCAAATTTTTTCAGAGCGGAGTCAATCAAAAAAGTTCTTCTTTCGTTCTTTTTTTAATCACCCCCGGTCAGCGGCTTCGTTCAGGCCGTCGCGCAGGGACAAAAGCTGGCTTTTCAGGGCCACCAGATCCTCCAGCGGACGGCCGCAGGCCGAAAAGACCGAAGCCGGAATCGACTTGGCCTTATCGCGCAAGGCCCGGCCCTGATCAGTCAGGCCGATGCGCACCTGGCGCTCGTCGACAGCGGAGCGGCGGCGGGTGATCAGCCCGGCGGCCTCCAAACGCTTCAGCAACGGCGTCAGAGTGCCGGAGTCCAGATGCAGCAAAACGCCGATCTCCTTAACCGCCAGATCATCCTTTTCCCACAGCACCATCATCGCCAGATATTGCGGATAGGTCAGTCCGATCGCATCCAGAAACGGTTTATAGAGGCGGGTGAAGGCATGGGCGGTGGAATAGACGGCGAAGCAAAGCTGGTTCCCCAGCAGCAGGCCCTTTTGCTCATCGACGACGGTCATCGGCTCTCTCCGTTTTTTCATTGCACACAAGATAATCGCACCTCATTCGCTTGTGCGCCAAAAAATATATTGCACACAATTTAATTTGGCACTATTGATAATGCCAGAGCGAACGGCAACTCCCCCTCTGCCGTCAAACCGAAAGGAAGTCATCATGTCCGTCAATGTCCTCTACACCACCAGCGCCACAGCTTACGGCGGCCGCGATGGCCGCGCCGTCATCGAGGACGGCAGCCTGGAAATCACTCTTTCGACCCCGAAGGAACTGGGCGGCGCCGGTGGCGAAGGCAACAACCCCGAGCAGCTGTTCGCCGCCGGCTATTCCGCCTGCTTCATCGGGGCCATGAAGTTCGTCGCCTCGCAAGGCGGGCCGAAGGTGCCGCAGGATACCCGCGTCACGGCCATCATCGGCATCGGCCCCCGCTCGGAAGGCGGCTTCGGCATTGATGCGGAACTGGAAGTCTCCCTGCCCGGCCTGGACCGTGCCGCCGCTGAGGAATTGGTGGCCAAGGCCCACCAGATTTGCCCCTACTCCAACGCCACCCGCAACAATGTGCCGGTTCGGCTGAAGGTTCTGTAAGGGAAGCGCCGCGGGAGGGCCTTCGAGACGGCCTTCCCGCCCCACCCGAAGCAGGCGCTCGTTTGGCTCATGTGCAGTGTCAAATTTTTCCAGAGCGGAGTCAATCAAAAAAGTTCTTGTTTTGTTCTTTTTATTTCGCCGCCCAAGGCTCCGCCTCGGCCCCCAGCCCGTCAAGACGCCAACGTGTCATGGGCAAGCCCTGTAACCGCGCCTGCAACCGCCCCAGGGCAGCGAACCATTGGCGGTATTCGCCCCGGCTCATATCCATCCAATCGTCCGAGGGATAGGCCTCGACCGGGCAATAGCGCAGGGGCACCAGGAGCTGGCGACCGATGGCGTCCACCACCTCGACCGTCTCGTCGTAACGATCCTGGATGATCTTGTCGCGGGAATCGAAGACCGGCCCCAACTCCTGCTCGCCATCGCCCCAATCGGGAGCGGAACCATCCGCGCTGTAGCGGCGCAGCAGCAAAGCCCCGATCCAATCGTCCTTGCTCATGGCCACCATTTGATCGTGCACGGTCTCGGCGTCGGGATGCAGCACCGGGCGCTGTTGCCAGCCGGTGGCGTCGATACGGCTGCCCAGGATGCCGATGGCCTCGATCTGAGCACAGCCGCAGCCGGACCAGCGGCGCACCACCAAGGCGTTGGGCGGAGCATCGGCCTCGGCCTCGGGAGCCCAGAGGCCGCGGCCGGACATGACATCGGCTTTCTGATCGCGATAGACCCAGACCAGAAGCTGGGCCAGACCGGTGGGTACCAACTGAGGCCGGGACCGGGACGGTGAAACAGGACTGCGCAGATGAGACATGAGGGCCTCCGCTCTCTCCAGGGGGTTGCGGCTTTGGTTTCTACGTTTTTCGCAATTGCGCGTCAACGCAAATTTTGTCATTCTTGCGAAATCGACGGAGCGATTGAATTGGGAACAACCATGTCGAACGAATGGATCAGCGCCCGGCTGAAAAGCCTGCGCATCACCAAAGGCAGCCTGGCCAAGTCGCTGGGCATCGACCCAGCCCGTGTCTCCGAGATCGTCGCCGGACGGCGCAACGTCCAGGTCTCGGAACTGCCGGTGATGGCCGATATCCTGCAGATGAGCACCGAGGATCTGGTGGCCCGGCTGACACCGCGCAAAGTCGCCCTGATCCAAGAAGCCCAGCGGGCCGCAGCGATCAATCCGCCGCCCTTGCCACCGCCCCTGCAGCCCTCAGCCGCCGTCGCCGACCTGCCGCCCGGAGGGCTTATGCCAAGGAATCTGCCGGTTTACGGCTGTGCCCGAGGTGGCATCGACGGTTCCTTCGAGATGAACGGCCAGGGCATGGATTACGTGGAGCGCCCGCCGTCTCTGGCCGGGGCTCGCAACGCCTATGCGGTCTATGTCCAGGGCGATTCCATGTCGCCCCGCTTCGAGGCCGGCTGGCTGCTGCATGTCAATCCCAACCGCCCGGTTCGCCGGGGCGATAATGTGGTGGTGCAGATCAAGCCCGCCGACGAACATGCCCCGCCCCTGGCCTATATCAAGCTGTTCGAAGCCACCACTCCGACCAAGCTGATCGCCACCCAATTCAACCCGCAAAAGGAGCTGGAATGGCCGTTGGAGGAGGTTGTCTCGGTCCATCGGGTGGTGGGCATCGCCGAGATGTAGCGTCATAAATTGCGATTAATGTAAAAATTAACCTTGACTCTTCGCCCGCTCCAGGCGTAAGTCAAAAAAAGGAGCAAAATACGAACGGAGTGTAGGCGATGGCCTTCGACCTGGAGCATTGGTCCGCCCTTGAGCGACGCTACGACGGCCCCATCCCCCTGGACCATCTCAGCGAGGCCGCCTTTTCGCTACGCCATGGCGACCGCCTGGAGCGGGCCAAGGGCCTGCGGCTGATGTGGAGCAGCGCCGTACGCCGCCAGATCCGCCGCATCCGCAAGGCCCGCCAGATCGCCGGAGCCGCCGGCCATTTGCTGGCCCTGGAGCGTGAATTAGAGGCCTTGCGGCTTTATGTGCGCGGAGCCAACCGGGAATGCTGGCGGCTCATCCGAGAGATGCAGCCATGACCGCAACCCAGCTTCAGCGCCAGACCGAAGCCATGTGGCGGGAAGATGTTCGCAAGAAGCCGCAGCGTCAGCGGATCCGATAGGCCGCCACATCCATTTCCAACCCCTCGTCCCCCGACAATTCCCCCAGGGGAGCCAGCGGCCAAACCCAACTGGCGAGCGGCGGCGGCAGATCGAAGCCGGCCAAAACCTCGTCCCGCTCGGTCTCTTGGCCCTTGGCGTCAAGTGAGCGATGACGGAACTCGCTGATCAGGCAGGCATGACCCGGCCCGGCCTTCAGGTCGGCCAGATGGGCCGTCATAACCTGTGTCATCCAGGCCTCGCCCAGGGCTTCGCCCCAACGCGCCAGGGGACGCAAGGGCAGTTGGGTCAGCAGATTCAGCGACACCACGAAGTCGGCCTCGGGCACACATCCGCGCCAGGAGCGCAACCGGTCCGGGGCGGCTTTGGGATCATTGTCAATCTCGATGCCCAACAGGTCGCAATCGACCAGATGTACGTTTTGCATGGCAAAAGTCTTCAAGCGGGCCGACCAGGGATGGAAGATATCCACCAGATAGACCGCCATGAACAGGTCCGACAGAACATCGACCGGCACATCCAGAAGTGCGCCCGAGCCCAAAACCACCGCCACCCCACGCCGCTTGCAAAGCTCGGCCTGGGCGGTGATGGCGGCGCGACTGGCCTCCAGATGAGGTTTCCACTTCGAGCGCCAGCGGCGATGTCGGGCCTCGATGGCCACGCCCTCGGTCACATAGCCCAAGCGACGGGCATGATCGCCCGCCGGGGTGAACCAGGAAGCCAGCAGTTCACGCAGCACCCTGGTCCTCCTTCAGGTCAATCCGATAGAGCGTGAGCGGGTTGCAGCCGAGTCTTCAGGACGCGGCGGATGATCTTCCCGCTGGGAGTGCGAGGCATATCGGCCTCGAAGATCAGCTCCTGCGGCGACAGGCTGTCCCCCAGATGCTCGTGAGCATAGGCCGACAGCTCGTCCCTCAGGGCCTCGCCGGCTTCGAAACCAGGATTGAGGGCGATGAAAGCCACCAGATGTTCATGGGCCCGCCAGTCTGGAGCACCCACCACCCCCACCTCGGCCACCGCCGGGTGGGACATCAGCACGGCTTCGACCTCAAAGGGACCGATCATGCGGCCCGAGGCCAAAATCACTTCGTCCTCGCGGCCCAGGAACCAGTAATAGCCCTCGGCGTCGCGGCGAACCATATCGCCCGACAGATGCCAGCCTTCCAACTCTTCCGGCAATGCCCCGCCTTCGCCGCCCAGGCTGCGCCAGGGAGCCAGGCCGTCGCAACGCAAAGCCAGCTCGCCGCTGCCCTCACCCTCGGGCAAAATCTCCAGACCGTCCTCACGGCGATGGATCAGGGCCAGTTGCAGACCGGGCAGAGCCTTGCCCATGCTGCCGGGGATCGGCAGATGTGCCGGGTCATGGGCCAGGACGATGGCGCCGGTTTCAGTCTGCCACCAGGTATCGCGGAAGGGTGCGCCCAACACCTTGCGGCCCCATTCGACCGCATCGGCCGACAAAGGCTCGCCGACGCTGGCGGCCAGACGCAGGGCCTTGGGCTTGGAGAAGCGGGCAGGAGCGGCGCCGCCGCCGATCAGGCCACGGATCACCGTCGGCGTGGTGTACCAGACGGCCACCGGCTCGTCCTCCAGCACCGACAGGCAACGGGCAGGAGCCGAAGGCACTTCGTCCAGCAGGATGGTCGCCCCTAAAGACAGCGGCGCCACCAGCCCATAGGCCGTGTGGGTCACCCAGCCGGGATCGCCGGTGCACCAAATCATCTCGCCGGGTTCCAAGGCAAAGGCGGCCTGGGCGCTCTTGGTCATGGCCGCCAGCACGGACTTGTCGTGCAGCACCGCCTTGGGCGGAGCGCCGCCGCTGGCCACCGGGGCCGTGGTGCCGCTGGTGAAATGCATCACCACCGCTTGACCGGCGGGAACCTCCACCGCCTGGGCCAGAGGGGTAGCAGCCTGACATTCGCCGAGGAAATCGCCGCAACCGTCGGGAATGGCCTCGCCCACCAGCAACACCCGGCTAAGGTCGGGCAGCAGCGGCAGCAAGGGAGCGATCAACTCGTTGTACAAAGAGGCATCGACCACCAGCATCCGCACGGTACCCAGCTCCAGGCGGATCAGCAATGGATCGGGGCCCAGATCGGCATAGAGCGGGCAATAGACGCCGCCGGCTTTCCAGACACCCAGGGCCGAAGTGACGGTTTCGACCCGCCGGCCCAGCATGACGCCGACCGTATCGCCGGGCTTCAGGCCCGAGGCCAGCAGCACCGAGGCGACCCGGCTGGCGGCTTCGGCCATCTGACCATAGGTCATGTCCTCTCGCTCGCCATTCCAGCCCAACCATCGCAGGGCCAAAGAATCGGCGCGGCCCAAGGCGCATTGAGTGTCGGCAAGGGTCGGGGAAACGGCCACGGGCGCTCCTCTTAATTGGATCGGGATTCCGGTAATTGTGAACCGATATTGATCTGGATCACCCCCGTCTGGCAAGCCATCCGCTTGGGTAAAACAAGCAAAGCTCCTATGCGTTCGATTTGCTGCGCTGCAAGGTAGCAAGCCAGATTCCAGCGAAGATCAGAAGCATACCGGCGCCATGGAACCAACGGAAGCTTTCGCCCAACAACGGAATCGCCAGCAGGGCGGTGAAAACCGGGATGAGGTTGATATAGACTCCCGCCGTACCGGCTCCAAGCCGGGCCACCCCAAAATTCCACAAGCCATAGGCCACCAAGGACGGGAACACCGCCAGATAGGAAATCAGCCCCACGGCCTTCCACGACAGATCGAAGCCGCCATAAATGAGCAACTCGCCCAGATAAATCGGCAGCACAAACAGGGCGCCAATCCCCACTTGCACGGTCAGGAAGGCGAGGGAATCCAGGCCGGTGGGATAACGCCGCAGCACTACCGAGAACACCGACCAGCTGGCCACCGCCGCCAGCGCCCAAAGGTCGCCGGCATGCAGGGACAGGGACAGCAAGGTCTGCAGCTCACCCCGGGCGATAACCATCAGGACTCCGGCCAGGGACAAGACAATGCCGGCGGCCTGTCGCGGCCCCACCCCTTCGCGGAACCACAGCCAGGACAAGGATACGATGGCCACCGGGATGGTGGTGCTGACCAGGGTGGCGTTGACCGCCGTAGTGGTCAGCAGGGCAACATAGAGCAAACTGCTATAGGCGGTGACGCTGGTGGCGGACAGCAGGCACAGCAACTTCCAGTGACGCAACAGCTTGTGCTTCTGCTCCAGCACCCGAGGCAGACCGAAGGGCAGCAGGATCAGGAAAGCGAACAGCCAGCGCCAGAAGGCCAGACTGAAGGGCGGCACCAACCCGGCGGCCATGCGCCCGGCCACGGCATTGCCGCCCCAGAACAGCGGCGGCAGCAGCATCAGCAGATAGGGCGACTTCAGGGAACGAAAGACGGACAAGAGGGCACCGGGAGCCGTTGAGAGGACGGCAGGGTAGACTCCCTATGGGATCAGAGCAAGATTGCCTTGACCTCATATCTCAGGCGGCTACCCTGCCCAAATCATGATCGTTCAGCCTTCCTCCATCCTTGTTTACGTCGGCCTCGACCTTGTTGGCGACGGCGTGATGAAGCTTCCCTTCGTCCGCGCCCTGCGCGCCGCCTACCCGCAAGCCCGCATCACCTGGCTGGCCGGCAAGGGCAAGACCGTCTATGCCGGAGTCCTGGCCCCCCTGGTAGACGGCCTCATCGACGAGGTGATCCAGGAAGCCGACATCGGCAGCCGCTGGTGGGAACTGCTGCGAAGGCCCTTAGGCCAGCGCAAGTTCGACCTGATCATCGACACCCAGCGCCGGGTTCTGACCACTCTGATCTTGAAACGCATCCGCCATGACGTCTTCGTCTCCTCGTCGGGGGACTGGCATCTGTCCGACCTCAGGCCCGGCCCCGGCTGGAGCAAGCCGCCGGCCATGATCCGCCAGATGCTGGAGATGCTGGAGCTGATCAGCCAAAAGCCCGCCGATTGTTCCCTGCCCCTAAAGCTCGACCCGATCCTAGAGGCCGAAGCCGAACGCCGCCTGCCCGCCGGCCTGACCTATGTGGGCATCGCCCCCGGCGCCGGCGGCAAGCATAAATGCTGGCCCCTGGACAATTACATCGCCCTGGCCCTGCGTCTGGCCAAATCGGGCCGGGTGCCCGTCGTCCTGCTGGGCCCCGCCGAGCAGCAATGGGAAGCCGAGTTCCGCGACGCCGTGCCGGGTGCCCTGCTGCCACTCGACGCCCGCTCCACGCCGCCCCTGACCATCGCCCTGGCCCGGCGCATGGCCGTCGCCGTCGCCAACGACAGCGGCACCGGCCATATGCTGGCGGCCTCGGGCGTGCCGCTGATCTCGCTGTTCGGCCCCACCACGCCCGATAAATTCGCCCCCGCCACCGCCAATCTGACCATCATCAAGGCCCAGGACTTCGCCCAGAGCGAGGCCATGCAGAACATTTCCCTGTCCTCGGTCGCCTCGGCCATCGAGGCCATCATCGGGCCGCCAACCCATTGAGCATTCCGCCCGTCATCGTCTGGTTCCGCCGCGATCTGCGGCTGGCCGACAATCCGGCCCTGCATGAAGCCGCCCGCTCCGGCGCGCCCATCCTGCCCGTCTATATCCTTGAAGACGACCTGCCCCGCCCAATGGGTGCCGCCAGCCGCTGGTGGCTGCATCATTCCCTGGCCGCCCTGTCCCGAAGCCTGGAAGCCAAGGGCGCCAAGCTGCTGCTGCTGAAAGGCTCCGCCGCCCGCCTGCTGCCGCAACTGGCCGCCCGCATCGGGGCCGAGCGCGTCCTGGCCAACCGCCGCAATGACCCCAAAGACGCCACCCTCGACGCCCGCATCACCGAGGCCCTGGAGGGACGGCTGGAGATCAAAGCCGACGGCCTGCTGTTCGAACCCGGCTCGGTCCGCACCCAGGCCGGTGGGCCGGTGCAGATTTTCACTCCCTTCTGGCGCAATGCCCTGAAGCTGCCCGAACCGGCCAAGCCCCTGCCCGCCCCCGACAACATCGCCGAATATCCCAACCTGGCCGGCGAGCGGCTGGAAGATTGGCCCCTGCTGCCCAGCAAGCCCGACTGGTCCACCGGCATGCGCGATGCCTGGACACCGGGAGAAGAAGCCGCCCGCCAGCGTCTGGCCGACTTCCTCGACGACGACATCGAGGCCTACAGCCGCCTGCGCGACGTTCCCAGCCGCCCCGGCACCTCGCGTCTGTCGCCCTATCTGGCCTTCGGGGAAATCAGCCCGCGCCAGATCTGGCACGCCGCCCAAGCCCATGGAGCCCACCCCAGCGAAGCCTACCTGCGCGAGCTGGGCTGGCGGGAATTCTGCCAGCATATGCTGATCCGCCATCCCGACATGGCCACCCAACCCCAACGCCCAGAATTCTCACGCTTCCCCTGGAGCGGCACCATCGCCCAATGGAAGGTCTTCACCAAGGCAGCCACCGGCTATCCCATCGTCGACGCCGGCCTGCGAGAACTCTGGACCACCGGCTGGATGCACAACCGGGTGCGCATGATCGTCGCCTCCTTCCTGGTCAAGGACCTCCTGATCCCCTGGCAGAAAGGCGAGGCCTGGTTCTGGGACACCCTGGTCGACGCCGACCCCGCCAGCAACCCCGGCGGCTGGCAATGGGTCGCCGGCTGCGGCATGGACGCCGCCCCCTATTTCCGCATCTTCAATCCGGTGTTGCAGGGAACAAAGTTCGACCCCACCGGAGCCTACATCCGACGCTGGTGCCCGGAGTTATCGAAACTGCCGGATCGTTCCATCCATGCCCCCTGGACCGCCTCGCCGCTGGAACTGGCGGCGGCGGGAGTCCGGCTGGGGGTAAGCTACCCGCAGCCGGTCGTCGATCACGATGTAGCCAGGAAAAAGGCGCTGGCGGCGTTGGAGCGGGTGCGGGGGTAGGGTCTCGGGGTAAAGAGGAAAAAGGCGGACGATCAGTCCGCCGCCACCCGCGTCCGAAACCGGTACGAGTGCGCCGGGTAGACGCCCAAAATCCGCACCTCGCGGGAGAAGAATTCCAGTTCTTCCAGGGCGTGGCGCAGGCCGATGTCGTCGGGGTGGCCTTCGACGTCGGCATAGAACTGGGTGGCGGCGAAGGTGCCGCCGACCTGGTAGCTTTCCAGCTTGGTCATATTGACGCCGTTGGTGGCGAAGCCGCCCATGGCTTTATAGAGGGCGGCGGGGACGTTGCGCACCCGGAAGATGAAGGTGGTGACGCAAGGCACCGACTTGGGCGGCGGCGGGGCGGCGGCGCGGGACATCACCAGGAAGCGGGTGGTGTTATGCTCGGCGTCCTCGATATTGGCGGCCAGGGATTGCAGGCCGTAGATGTCTCCGGCCAGTTCCGAGGCGATGGCGGCCAGGGACTTGTCGCCCTTGGCGGCGACTTCGGCGGCCGAGCCTGCGGTATCGGCGGCGATGACCGGCTTCAGGCCGTGCTGGCCCAGGAAGATGCGGCACTGGCCCAGGGCATGGACGTGGCTTTTGACGATCTTGATGTCGTCCAGGGTGGCGCCCGGCAGGGCCAGCAGGTGATGGTTCACCGGCTGGAAATGCTCGCCGATGATATGCAGCTTCGAACCCGGCATCAGGTGATGGATGTCGGCGACGCGCCCGGCGATGGAGTTTTCGATGGGGATCAGGGCCAGACGGGCCAGACCGTCATTGACGGCGGCGAAGGCGTCTTCGAAGGCGGCGCAGGGTAGCGGCGTCATCTCGGGGAAGGCGGCCTTGCAGGCCAGATGGCCGTAGGCTCCGGGTTCGCCCTGAAAGGCGACGGTGGTGGCGGGATCGGACATTGTTTCGCTCAATGCAGACGGCTAAGGATTTGGCGGGCCTTTTCCAGGTCGGCCAGGGTATCGACGCCCAGGGGCACGGTCTCGACCAGGGCGGCGTCGATGCGCATGCCGTTTTCCAGGGCGCGCAGTTGCTCCAGCTTTTCGCGCAGCTCCAGCACCCCGGGCTTCAGGGCGACGAAGCGGTCCAAGGACTCGCGGCGATAGCCGTAAAGGCCGATGTGATGATAAAGCGGGCCGTCGCCGGTGGGCACGGCGGCGCGGCTGAAATAGAGGGCGCGACCGATGCGCTGGCCCTCGGCCAGACTGACCACGGCCTTGACCACATTGGGATTATGCCGCTCGGCCTCGTCGGTGATTTCCACCACCAGGGTCGAGATATCGACGTCGGGGTTTTCCAGGGGCGCGAAGACATTGCGGATGACGGCGGGCTCGATGGCCGGCAGATCGCCTTGGACGTTGATCACCGCGTTGTAATCGCCATCGGGATCGAACTGACGCAGGGCCTCATGCACCCGGTCCGAGCCGGACGGCAGATCGGGGGAGGTCAGGACGGCGTTGCCGCCGGCCCGAATCACCGCATCGGCGATGATCTGTTCCCCACAGGCCACGACCACCGGGCCGATGGCGGCGGCGACGGCGCGGCGCCAGACATGGACGATCATCGGTTCGCCATGAATGTCGGCCATAGGCTTATTGGGCAGACGGGTGGCGGCCAGACGGGCGGGGATGACGATGATGGGATTGAGCGGTGCGGACATAACGGCTAATCGGCCAAAAAGTTGAGGCGCGCCCACCATATAACGGTAAGGCTTTGGTTGAAACCCCGAAGGGGATGGAAAAATCCTTCGGCAGCCCTGCAATAAATCGCCGCCGCCTTACGTCTATGGGGACAGAACGCGAATTTTCCAAGGACAAGGACCCGATCATGCGTCTGTTCAATCATTGCAAAGACGACAACTGCCACCCCAAGACCCGTTGCGGTAAAATTCTCCACTGCGGCGCTCATGCGGTGCTGGCCGTGGTGGTGGTCGCCGCCGTCGCCGTGATCTTCGGCTGGGTGGTGATGACCGCCTGGAACGCCGTCATTCCCGCCGTCTTCAATCTGCCGCAGCTGGCCTTTTGGCAAGCGGTGGGCTTGCTGGTGCTGGGCCGGGTGCTGGTAGGACGCTTCCATCATGGCCATGGCGGCTGCCGCAGTCACCGATTTGGCCGCCACTTCCGCCGGCCCGAGGCTGATGCTCCCCCCGAAGGCGGCGCCTTTGCTCAATGGTGGTGGGAAGAAGGCGAAACCGCCTTCCGCTCCTTCCAGGCTCGCAAGGCTTCCGAGAGCAAATGAGCGACGTTAAGGCCAGTCAGCGTTTGACCGAGGCCCTGGCCAATGATCAGGGGCGGTTGGTGGGCTTTGCCCGCCGCCGCCTTCCTGACTCCTCGGGCCAAGAGGCCGAAGACGTCCTGGCCGACGTGGTGCTGCGCCTGCTGGAGCGGGCCGATATTCTGGCCGAGGTGGAGAACATCACCGCCTATCTCTTCACCGCCATGGCCAACCGCATCGCCGATCTGTTCCGCAAGAAGCGCGAGGAGCCCCTGACCTTATCGACGCCCGAGCCTTTGGCCTTGGACGACGCCGAGGAACAGTTGGGGATGGTGCAAGCCCTGTCCTTGCTCTCCACCGCCGAGCGGGCCGTCTGGCTGGCGGTGGAGATGGAGGGCTTCAGCTTCCGCGAACTGGCCGAGATGTGGAATGAGCCCATCGGCACCCTTTTGTCCCGCAAAAGCCGGGCGACAAAAAACCTGCAAAGGATCCTGGCCGAGGGCTAACCTCCTATCCCCTCTGGAATTCCTCTGGCAGGCGGTGCAAACTCGGCGCGGATCAACGAGATGGCGGTGCCGCGACCATGACTTCCGTGCCTCAGAGCTATATCACCCTGGCCCACGAGCTGGCGGATGCCGCCGGAGAGATCATCCGCGGCTATTACCGCACCCCCGTCGCCATCGTGGATAAGTCCGATGAAAGCCCGGTCACCGTGGCGGATCGGGACTCCGAAGCCGCCATGCGCAAAATCATCAATGCCAAGGCTCCCAGCCATGGCATCTATGGCGAGGAATGGGGCATCGAGAACCCGGACGCCGAATGGGTCTGGGTGCTGGACCCGGTGGATGGCACCAAGGCCTTCATCTCCGGCGTTCCCACCTTCGGCACTCTGATCGCTCTGTTGCACAACGGCGTGCCGGTGCTGGGCGTCATCAACCAATGCATTTCCCATGAGCGCTGGCTGGGCGTCGCCGGCCAGCCGACGACCCTGAACGGCAAGGAAATCAAGGTCCGCGCCTGCCCCGAGCTGAAGCTGGCCTCGCTGTTCGCCACCGCGCCCGAGATGTTCAAAGGCGCCGATCTGACCGCCTGGGAGACTTTGCGGGCCCAGGTCAAGCTGCCGCGCTACGGCGCCGATTGCTATGCCTATGGCCTGCTGGCCTGCGGCTTTGTCGATCTGGTGGCGGAGGCCTCGTTGCAGCCTTACGACTATTGCTCTTTGGTGCCCATCGTCGAAGGGGCGGGCGGCATCATGACCGACTGGCAGGGTAATCGCCTGGGCCTGAAATCCGATGGCCGCGTCGTCGCCGCTGGTGATCGCACCCTGCATGCCGCCGCCCTGAAGGTGCTGGCATGAAGGGGTTTCTCACCGGCCTGTTGCTCAGCCTTGCCGTCACTTCCGCCGTCGCCGCCCAGCCCGAGGGCGGCATCGCCATGCACGGCGAGCCGAAATACAAAGCTGGCTTCGACCATTTCGACTATGTAAACCCCAACGCCCCCAAGGGCGGCGAGGTGCATCTGGCGGCCATGGGCAGCTTTGACAATTTCAACCCCTTCATCGTCAAGGGTCAGGCCGCCGACATCGGCCAGCTGTTCGAGACCCTGATGGCATCCTCGGCCGACGAGCCCTTCAGCGAATACGGCCTGATCGCCGAAAGCATCGAAACCCCGCCGGAACGCAATTGGGTGGTCTTCAACCTGCGCCCCCAGGCCCGCTTCCATGACGGCAGCCCGATCACCGCCGACGATGTGCTGTTCTCGTTCGAAACCTTACGCACCAAGGGCACGCCCAATTATCGGGCCTATTACCAGAACGTGGTGAAGGCCGAAAAGCTGTCCGACCGCAAGGTCCGCTTCAGCTTCGCCCCCGGCGACAACCGCGAGCTGCCGCTGATTCTGGGCCAGCTTCCGGTGCTGTCGAAGAAATACTGGCAGGGCCGCAAGTTCGAGGAAACCACCCTGGAGCCGCCGCTGGGCAGCGGCCCCTATAAGATCGAAAGCTTCGACGCCGGCAAGCGCCTGACCCTGGTCCGGGTGAAGGACTATTGGGGCAAGGATCTGCCGGTCAACAAGGGCCTTTATAACTTCGACAAGATCCGCGTCGATTATTACCGGGATTCCACCGTGGCGCTGGAGGCCTTCAAGGCTGGGGAATACGACTTCCGCCCGGAAAACGAATCGAAGAAATGGGCCACTTCCTACAGCTTCCCCGCCGTGGCCTCGGGTACGGTGAAGGTCAAGACCTTCGAGAACCAGCGCCCCACCGGCATGCAGGGCTTCGTCTATAACCTGCGCCGCCCGCTGTTCCAGGACGACAAGGTCCGCCAGGCCCTGGCCTATGCCTTCGATTTCGAATGGAGCAACAAGAACCTGTTCTATGGTCAGTATGAACGGACCGACAGCTTCTTCTCCAACTCGGACCTCGCCTCGTCGGATCTGCCTTCCACCGAGGAATTGAAGATTCTCAATCCCCTGAAGGGCAAGATTCCCGACGCGGTCTTTACCGACGACTATAAGCCGCCGACCACCGACGGCTCCGAGACCGGCATCCGCCAGAACCTGCGCATCGCCGCCGGCCTGCTGAAGGAGGCGGGATGGGAGGTCAAGGACGGCAAGCTGACCAAGAACGGCCAGCCCTTCACCTTTGAAATCCTCATCGACGAGCCGGTGTGGGAGCGGGTCGCCCTGCCCTTCGTGCAGAACCTGCAGCGCCTGGGCATCACCGCTTCGGTGCGCACCGTCGATTCGTCGCAATATTTCAACCGTATCTCCAACTTCGACTACGACATGATCGTCCATGTCTGGGGAGAATCGGAATCACCCGGCAACGAACAGCGGGAATTCTGGGGCTCCGTCGCCGCCGACCAACCGGGCAGCGCCAATGCTTCCGGAATCAAGTCCGAGGCTATCGACAGCCTGATCGAGACCCTGGTGGCCGCCCCTGACCGCGAATCCCTGGTGACCCGCACCCATGCCCTGGACCGGGTGCTGCTGCAAAGCCACATCGTCATCCCCCATTGGCATATCGGTTATGACCGCGTCGCCTATTGGGACAAATTCGCCATGCCCACGGTCATTCCCCGCCGGGGCATGGTCTTCGACGCCTGGTGGATCGACCCGGCCAAGGCTGCGGCTTTGGCTAAAGGGAAATAACCGGCGATGCTGGCCTATGTCTGCCGCCGTCTGGCCTTGATCCCCATCACCATGCTGGGGATCATGCTCATCAACTTCGCCATCGCCCAAATGGCGCCGGGCGGGCCGGTGGAGCAATTGCTGGCCAAGGTTCAGCATGAAAGCATCTCGGCCACCGCCCGCATGTCGGGCCAGGGCGGAGCCGAGACCGCATCATCCCAGGCGGGCAGCGCCGGTGGTTCCTATCGCGGCGCCCGAGGCCTGGACCCCGCCTTCATCGCCGAGATTCAAAAGCAATTCGGCTTCGACAAACCGCCCCATGAACGCTTCTTGAAGATGGTGAAAGACTACCTGCGCTTCGACTTCGGCAAGAGCTTCTTTCGCGACGCCAGCGTGGTCGATCTGGTGATGGAAAAGATGTCGGTCTCCATCTCGCTGGGCCTGTGGAGCACCCTGATCATCTATATGGTCTCGATCCCGCTGGGCATCACCAAGGCGGTGCGCGACGGTTCCCGCTTCGACATTGCCACCAGCTGGATGATCATCATCGGCAACGCCGTCCCCAGCTTCCTGTTTGCCATTCTGCTGGTGGTGCTGTTCTGCGGCGGCAGCTACTGGTCGGTCTTTCCCTTACGCGGGCTGGTCAGTCCGGAATGGCACAGCTTTTCCTGGCCGCACCGCATCGCCGATTACTTCTGGCATCTGGCCCTGCCCCTGACCGCCGTGGTCATCGGCGGTTTCGCCAGCCTGACCATGCTGACCAAGAACTGCTTCCTGGATGAAATCCACAAGCAATACGTGGTGACGGCGCGGGCCAAGGGTTTGAGCGAAGGCCGGGTGCTCTATGGCCATATCTTCCGCAACGCCATGCTGCTGGTCATCGCCGGCTTCCCCGCCGTGTTGGTCAGCATTCTGTTCACCGGCCAGATGCTGATCGAGATCATTTTCTCGCTGGACGGCCTGGGGCAATTGGGCTTCGAGGCGGTGGTCAGCCGCGATTATCCGGTGATGTTCGGCACCCTTTATGTCTTCAGCCTTTTGGGGCTGGTGCTCAATCTGATCAGCGATCTGACCTATCATCTGGTGGACCCGCGCATCGATTTCGAGGCCCGGGGATGACGCCCCTGACGCGCCGCCGCCTCGACGCCTTCAAGGCCAACCGCCGGGGCTTCTGGTCCCTGTGGATCTTCCTGTCCATCTTCGCCGTCAGCCTGTTCGCCGAATTCCTGGCCAACGACCAACCCTTGCTGGTGGTCTATGACGGCAAGGCGCATTTCCCGGTCTTCTTCGATTACGCGGAAACCGAGTTCGGCGGCGACTTCGTCACCAATGCCGACTACCGCGACCCTTATCTGGCGCAAAAGATCGCCGAGCACGGCTGGTCCATCTGGCCGCCGATCCGCTACAGCTATCAGACCATCAACTTCCAGACGCCGGTCCCCGCCCCATCGCCGCCGACCCGGGACAATATCCTGGGCACCGACGACCAGGGCCGCGACGTGGCGGCAAGATTGATCTATGGCCTGCGCCTGTCGATTCTGTTCGGCCTGATCCTGACCATCATCAGCTCCGCCGTCGGCGTCGCCGCCGGAGCGGTGCAGGGCTATTTCGGCGGCAAGGTCGATCTGATCTTCCAGCGTTTCCTGGAAATCTGGGGCGGCCTGCCCGAACTGTTCATCCTGATCATCGTCGCCGGCATCATCGCCCCCAGCTTCTGGACGCTGTTGGGCATTTTGCTGCTGTTCTCCTGGACCGGGCTGGTGGGCGTGGTCCGCGCCGAGTTCCTGCGGGCGCGCAACTTCGACTATGTCCGCGCGGCCAGGGCGCTTGGCATGTCCGACAGCCGCATCATGTGGCGGCATATGCTGCCCAACGCCATGATCGCCACCATGACCTTCATGCCCTTCATCGCCAGTGGGGCCATGGTGTCCCTGACCTCGCTGGATTATCTGGGGCTTGGCCTGCCGCCGGGCTCGGCTTCGCTGGGCGACCTGCTGCGCCAGGGCAAAGAGAACCTTCAGGCTCCCTGGCTGGGCATCACCGGCTTTCTGGTGCTGTCGCTGTCGCTGATCCTGCTGGTGTTCATCGGCGAGGCGGTGCGTGACGCCTTCGATCCTAGGAAAACCAACCAATGACCGCCCTGCTTTCCGTCCAAGACCTAAAGGTCACCTTCGGCCAAGGCCTCCAGGCGGTGGAGGCGGTTAAGGGCGTCTCGTTCCAGCTGGGGCGCGGCCAGACCCTGGCCCTGGTGGGGGAATCCGGCTCGGGCAAGTCGGTGACGGCTCTGTCGATCCTGCAGCTTCTGCCCTATCCCCGCGCCCACCACCCTTCGGGCAGCATCAAACTGGACGGCCTGGAACTGGTGAATGCGCCGGAACGCACCCTTCGCCAGATCCGCGGCAACCGCATCGCCATGGTGTTCCAAGAACCTATGACCAGCCTCAACCCCCTGCATTCCATCGGCAAGCAGGTTGGCGAGGTGCTGGAGATTCATCGCGGCATGACCGGAGCCGAGGCCCGAGCCCGCGTTCTGGAACTGCTGAAACTGGTGGGCCTGCCGGAAGCCGAGAAACGCGTCAACGCCCTGCCCCACGAACTGTCGGGCGGCCAGCGCCAAAGGGTGATGATCGCCATGGCCCTGGCCAACGAGCCGGACATCCTGATCGCCGACGAACCCACAACCGCCCTCGACGTCACCATCCAGGCGCAAATCCTGGTGCTGCTGAAAGACCTTCAGGCCCGCTTCGGCATGGCCCTGCTGCTGATCACCCACGACTTAGGCATCGTGCGCAAGATGGCCGACCGGGTCTGCGTCATGCAGGGCGGCCTGATCGTCGAGGAAAACGCGGTCGAGGAGCTGTTCACCGCGCCCCAGCATCCCTACACCCAGCGCCTGCTGGCCGCCGAGCCCAAGGGATCGCCCAACATCCCCGCCGCCGATGCCCCCGAGGTGATGTCCTGCCAGGAGCTGAAGGTCTGGTTCCCCATCCGCAAGGGGGTCTTCAACCGGGTCTCCGATTACATCAAGGCCGTGGACGGCGTCAGCGTCTCCGTGCATCGAGGCCAGACCGTCGGCGTGGTCGGGGAATCCGGATCGGGCAAAACCACCTTAGGCCTGGCACTGTTGCGACTCAATCAATCCAAAGGCCCGGTGGTCTTCATGGGCAAGCCCATCGACGGCCTGTCGGCCAAATCCTTGCGGCCCTTGCGCCGCGAGATGCAGATGGTCTTCCAAGACCCCTATGGCTCGCTGTCGCCGCGCCTGTCGGTGGGGCAGATCGTCGGAGAAGGCTTGGAAGTCCACGGCCTGGGCGGCAGCAAGGCCGAGCGCCGCGAACTGATCGCCCAGGTGCTGGAGGAGGTGGGCCTCGACCCCGCCACCCAGGACCGCTATCCCCATGAATTCTCGGGCGGCCAGCGCCAACGCATCTCCATCGCCCGCGCCCTGGTCTTAAAGCCCAAGTTCATCGTGCTGGACGAGCCGACCTCGGCCCTGGACGTCTCGGTCCAAGCCCAGATCGTCGATCTGCTGCGCGACCTGCAAACCCGCCATGATCTGGCCTATCTGTTCATCAGCCACGACCTTCGCGTGGTCAAGGCCCTGGCCGACCATCTGGTGGTGATGAAGGATGGCAAAGTCGTGGAAAGCGGCCCCGCCGCCGCCATCTTCAAAGCCCCCCAAACCGCCTACACCAAGGCCCTGATGGCCGCCGCCTTCGACATAAAGGTGGCCGAGGCATGACCGGTTTTCCCCCCGACCAGATCGAACAGATCAAGGCTCTGATCACCCAGGCCCAGCGCCATCATCGGGCCGGCGCCTTGGTGGATGCCCGCAAGCTCTATGAGATGCTGGCCAACCTTTTGCCCAGCGCCTATGAAATCCATAACGAGCTGGGCCGGGTGCTGCTGGAAATGCCCCTGCCGGTCGAGGCTGCGGTGGCTTTCCGCCGCGCTTCGGAGCTTCAGCCCGCCGACCCCATCTCGGCCTTCAACCTGGGCAACGCCCTCGTCAATGCGCGGCGCTTCGACGAGGCGTTTTCCGCCTATCGCCGGGCCATCACCATCAAACCCGACTTCGTCCAGGCCTACAACAATCTGGGCAACGCCCTGATGCTGCCCTTCCACTTCGAGGAAGCGGAACAGATGCTGCGCCGGGCCATCGCCTTGCAGCCCGGCCATGCCCTGGCCCATGTCAATCTGGGCGACGCCCTGTGGGCCCAAGGGCGGCGGGACGAGGCCATGGCGGCCTATGATCGCGCCGCCGAACTGGCCCCCAATTTGCCCGAGGCCCATCTGCATCGCGGCATCTGCCTGCTGCTGCAAGGCCGCCTGAAGGAAGGCTTCGCCGAGCATGAATGGCGCTGGAAGGCCAACAGCCATCTGCCCATGCAGCGCATCCATCTGCGCCGCTGGGCCGGCGAGCCCCTGGCGGGAAAAACCATCCTGCTGCACGGCGAGCAGGGCTTCGGCGACGATCTGCAGTTCATCCGCTTCCTGCCCCAGGTGGCGGCCATGGGGGCCAAGATCATCCTGCGGGTCGAGCCTTCGCTGGTGCGGCTGATCTCGACCATCAAGGGCTTAGGCGAAGTCATCGACAGCAAGGCCCCGGTGCCCGAAGCCGATTACTCCCTGTCGCTTCTCAGTCTGCCCCATCTGCTGGGCGTCGAGATCGACAGCATTCCGGCGGATGTGCCCTATCTGCATCCCGATCCGGCGGATGTCGCCGCCTGGGCCAAGAAGCTTGAGGAATGCCCCGGCCTGAAGGTCGGCATCACCTGGGCCGGAGCGCCGCGCCCCGGCGCCTCCGAGGCCATGCTGCTGGACAGCCGCCGTAGTTTCGATCTCGAAACATTCGCGCCCCTGATGGGCATTCCCGGCATTTCCCTGATCAGCCTGCAACTGGGTCCGCGCGCCGCCCAAGCCCTGGTGCCGCCCAAGGGCATGACCCTGTTCGACATGACCGGCGACATCAAGGATTTCGCCGACACCGCTGCTTTGATTGCCAATTTGGATCTGGTGATTTCCGTCGACACCTCGGTGGTGCATGTGGCTGGAGCCATCGGCGCCCCAGTCTGGATGCTGTCCCGCCACGACGGTTGCTGGCGCTGGTTCCTGGATCGGGAGGACAGCCCCTGGTATCCCCAGGCGCGGATTTTCCGCCAAACCAAGCGCGGCGACTGGTCCGAGACCGTCGCCCAGGTCGCCGAGCAACTGCGCCTGTGGGCCGCCGAACGCCGCTAACTACATCCGCGCTTTATTCGTTTCGGAAATAGACCAAGTTCGGCCAGACGATGTCCGGCAAGACCATCAAGGCCGCCGGCCCCAGATAGAGCCGGCTATCCTGCACCGACAGCGGCAGATGCACTTCCGCCTTGCCGTCAGCCCCCGGCTTCGCCAGCAGTTGCAGGGCGATGCGGGCATTGGCGGCATCTTTCGCCTTCACCGCCCCGGCCTGCTCCAGCTTTTGCACCGCTTCGAACAAGCCGCCGATGGTGGCGGTGCCGGCGAACAAAGGCTGCAGGCGTTTGTCCACGGCCAGGGTTCCCTCGCCGCTCAGGCGCAAAGGCTGCCAGTCCAGGGAAACATCGGACAGCTGCATCACGCCGCTGCCGTCGCGCCAAGCCGCCAGGGTGGGAGCCAGCGAGCCCTGGGTCAGAACGGTGAAGCGCAGACGATCAATCTTGGGCCCCAGCACCAGCCGGGAGTCCTCGGGCAGAGTCAGGCCGGACAAATCGGCCTCCAGCCTCTGGCCTTGCAGGACCAACCGGCCAGAGATCAGCCGAAAGCCCAGGGCCTCGACCCCGCGCAAGGAGACCTCGGCGTGATCCGCCTCGATCTGAGCCAGAACTTCACCGGCGAAGCTTTCCTGGGGCGGCTGCCCCGGTGGGATCAGCACATGCTTGCCACGGGTGACAATGGTCAGCCGCTGGGGCGACAGAGGCGACAAGGACAGCACGACTTCCGGCCCGCGCCAGCCGCTGCCGTCCGCCGCCAGCAAGGACGGCGCCGGCAGAGTGATCCGCACCGCCCAGGGAAAGCCGCTTAAGGCCGGACTGCCGGTGGTGACGACCCAGCCCGCGGCCCGACGTTCGGCCAGCCAGTCGGCCAGAGAGTGGCGCAGCTCATGGGCCAGAAAACCCCACCACAGACCCCAAGCCAGCATCAAAGCGGCGAGCAGTCCCAGCAAGGGTCTTGTTTTAACGGCCAAGGGGGAAGATATCTTCATCAACTCATCTTATAGAACCGTTGAAGATAAAAATGGACGGGAATTTCTGGGT
>Ga0302157_10001421_pt1 | contig 29342 bp, 29 predicted proteins | sample I_Bog_N3_3_FD_193502 | JGI IMG/M metagenome (GOLD analysis project Ga0302157, IMG submission 193502) | Peat permafrost microbial communities from Stordalen Mire near Abisko, Sweden - I_Bog_N3_3 | ecosystem: Environmental > Terrestrial > Soil > Wetlands > Peat | place: Sweden: Abisko, Stordalen...
TCGAACACGATGGCGGGCGCCTCGACCTTGCGGTGCTCGGACTTGACCGCCGAGGTCTTGATGATGGCGCGGCCGAGATTGCCAGTGAGCAGGCGCAATCCGCCCTCGCTGTCGAACGGCTCGGAAGCGGGGCGGACCATGGCGGCGTCCAAACTTTGCGTGGGGCCTTCCTTCCAAGTCAGGACGCCATCCTGCAGAAACGGCTCGGTGGTATAGCGATCCAGGCCCCCTCCCGCGACGGTGAGCACATCGGCGTGCAGCAGGCCTGCCGCGAGCAGTTCACGCGTGACCAGGGCCAGCCCCCCTGCCGCCTGGAACTGATTCACATCGCCCGGCCCATTGGGATAGACCCGCGCCAAGAGCGGAGTGACCGATGAGAGGTCGTCGAAATCGGTCCAGTCGATCAGCACCCCCGCCGCCCGCGCCATGACCACCAGGTGCAGGGCGTGATTGGTCGAGCCGCCCGTGGCCATCAGGCCGACCAGGCCGTTGACCACCGCCTTCTCATCGATCACCCGGCCGAGGGGGGTATAGTCATTGGCCGAGGCGCGCATCTGCACCACGCGCTGGGCCGCCGCCCGCGTCAGGGCCTGGCGCAGGGGCGTGCCCGGATTGACGAAGGCGGCGCCGGGAAGATGCACGCCCATCAGCTCCATGAGCATCTGGTTGGAGTTGGCGGTGCCGTAGAAGGTGCAGGTACCCGGCCCGTGATACGCGCCCATCTCGGCCTTGAGCAGTTCCGCGCGCGTGGCTTTGCCCTCGGCGTACAGGCCGCGCACCCGCGCCTTCTCTGCGTTGGAAATTCCGGAGGGCATGGGTCCCGCGGGAGCGAATACGATCGGCAGGTGGCCGAAGGACAGGGCGCCAATCATCAGTCCGGGGACGATCTTGTCGCACACCCCCAGGCACAGGGCGCCGTCGAAGGCGTCGTGACTGAGCGCCACCGCCGCGGCCATGGCGATGACGTCTCGGCTGAACAGCGACAGCTCCATGCCCGGCCGCCCCTGGGTGACGCCGTCGCACATGGCCGGAACCCCGCCCGCCACCTGGGCCGTGGCGCCCACCGCGCGCGCCGCTTCGCGGATCAGCTCGGGATAGATCTCGAACGGTTGGTGAGCCGAGAGCATGTCGTTATAGGCGGTGACAATGCCGATATTGGGAGCGTCCGGGCTCATGACCCGCAGTTTGTCTTCCGCCGGCGAGGCGGCGAAGGCATGGGCCCAGTTGGCGCAGGACAGCTTGGCCCGGCCGGGCCCGGACCGCGCCGCCGCCTCGATCCGCTCCAAATAGGCCCCGCGCTGGTCACGGCTGCGCTGCACGATCCGCTCGGTGACAGCGGCGAGTTTGGCGTTCAGCGGCTTGGACATGGACGCGTTCCTTATGCCGCCCACAATATACGAACGTGCGGCGCTCGCTGCAGTATGGCCCGCACCGGAAAATCGTAGGCGTCCGATCCGCCCAGCGCCTGCTCGATGACCTTGAGCTTTTCCGCGCCGGTGATCAGCAGGATGACGCATCGCGCCGTCGCCAGCCACGCCGCGCTCAGGCTGAGCCTGGCCTGGGGCGGCGGGCCGCGCTCGCCCCTCGGCGCGGCGATGCACGGCGGCGCAAGGGGCGCCAATCCCTCGGCCAGCGCCGGGCTTTGGGGAAACAGCGAAGCGACGTGGCCGTCTTCGCCCATGCCCAGGAGGACCGCGTCGGGGGCGCCCAGTTCGGCCAGCCTGGCCGAAGCCTCCCGCGCCGCGGCCTCCGGCGTGGATGCGTCGCCCTTCAGCGAAACGAAACGCGCGCGGGCCGCCGGGCCCTGCAGCAAGCGGTCGCGGATCAGGCCCTCGTTGCTCTCCGGATCGCCCGAACCCACCCAGCGTTCGTCAGTCAGGGTCACCACGACCTTGCTCCAATCCAAGAGCGCACAAGCGAGTCGGTCGTAAACCGGTCTGGAGGTATATCCGCCCGTGGCGACGAATAGGGCTCGGCCGCGCGTGGCGGACGCCTGGCTCAGGGCGTCGGCGATCGCCAACGATGCGGCGTCCGCAAGCACACCCTGATCGGGGTATCGCTCAATCGTCATGCCATGTCCGTCCGGAGCGTTCGATGAGGGCGAAGGCGCCGGCGGGCCCCCAGGATCCGGCTGGATAGGGCTTGGGCGACTGTCCCGAGCGGCGCCAGGCGTCGTTGACCCCGTCCACCCAGTCCCAAGCCTCCTCGATTTCGTCGCGGCGCACGAACAGGGTGGAATTGCCGTTCAGGGCGTCCAGCAAAAGGCGCTCATAGGCGATGCGCCGGCGGGCGCTGTGCACCTTCTTCAGGCTGAGGCTGAGAGGCAGGCTTTCCAGCCGCATCCCCTCAAGGCTCAGGCCCGGCGCCTGGTTCATCAGACTAAGGACGATATCTTCCTCTGGCTGCAGGCGGATCAGCAGCTGATTGGGCACGAGGTCCTGGCGGCTCTCGCCCGAGAAAATGGAATGGGGCACCGGCTTGAATTGGATGAAGATTTCCGTGTCCCGGTCAGGCAGCCGCTTGCCCGTGCGCAGGAAGAACGGCACGCCGGCCCAGCGCCAGTTGTCGATATGCGCCTGGATGGCGACGAAAGTCTCCGTCTCGCTGGGCAAGCCCTTCTCTTCGGCGTAGCCCGCCACAGGCAGGCCGGCCGCCATGCCCGGCCCATATTGTCCGCGCACGACGAACTGCTGCACGTCCGCCCGGGTGATGGGCCGCAGGGAGCGCAGCACCTTGACCTTCTCGTTGCGTACCGAGTCCGGCTGCAGGTCCGATGGCGGCTCCATCGCCACCAGACACAGCAACTGCATCATGTGGTTCTGCACCATGTCGCCCATGGCGCCATACTCGTCGTAATAGGGCCAGCGGTCGCCGACCCCTTGGGTCTCGGCGATGGTGATCTGCACGTGGTCGATGGTCAGGTTGTTCCAAAGCGGCTCGAACAGGGTGTTGGCGAAGCGCAAGGCGATCAGGTTCTGCACCGTCTCCTTGCCCAGGTAGTGATCGATGCGGAACACCCGATCCTCGGAAAAAGCCGCCGCCACCGTCTCATTGATCGCCCGCGAGGACGCCAGATCCTTGCCGATGGGCTTCTCCATGACCACCCGCGCCGGAGTCCCGGTGAGGCCCGACGCCCTAAGGCCATCGCAGATCCCGCTGTAGAGGCTGGGCGAAACGGCCAGGTAATATACCGGCCGGCGTATGCCGAGCTCGGCCATGCGCCCGCCCAGCGCCTTCAGGTCTGCCTGACGCGTGGCGTCGGCGGCGCAGTAATAGACTCGCTTGAGCAGACGGTCGGCGGCGCCATTGGCCACGGTCTCGGGCGCGCGGCGCTGTAGATCCTCGCGCAAGCGGGCGCGAAAGGCCTCGTCGCTCATCGGCGAACGTCCCGTCGCCAGCACCGGAAGGCCGCCCGGGAGCAGGTTTTCACATTCGAGGAAGGCGAGGGCCGGAAACAGCATACGCAGGGACAAGTCCCCGCCTCCGCCGAACAGGACAAATCCGTCGCCCAGACCCTCAGCCATGGTTTCCTTTCCTCGGCCGCCGCATTCAGGAGCCGACATCAACGCACGCGCGGGCTTGTCGCGGCAAGCCTAAGCCGGAGCCTCGCCCGGTCTATCCACATCGATCAGAACGCCGTCGCTGTCGGTTTCGACCAACGCCAGGCGCTCGCCAAGCCCGTCTAACAGGCCGCGCGCGCCCGTGTCGCCCTTAAGAACCGCCAGATCGGCGAACAGGACGCGCGACAAGGCCACCGGATTGCCCCTTTGCCCCTTGTGAATCGGCGCGGCGGCCGGAGCGCCAACCGCCAGCGCTCGCGCCAACTGATCTGGTATTTCCGGCGGGACCACCGGCATGTCGCCGAGGAAGACCAAGACGCCCGAGGCGTCCGCGGGAAGAGCGGTCAGGCCCGCGCGCAGGGACTCGGCCATGCCGAGCGCATAATCACGCGCGGTCACGATCCTGAGCCGCCCGCCCTGCCCAAGCCGCGCGGCGAAATCGCGTCCGGCGGCCGCCACCTCCGCGGCGTCCGCGCCGGTCACCAGCAGGACCGCCTCCACCGGCGCGGCCAGCGCCGCCGCCAAGGCGCCGTCCAGCAGAACTCCGCCGCGCCAGGGAGACAGCAGTTTCCGCCCGCCGAATCGCGCGCCCTGCCCGGCGGCCAGCACCAGGGCGTAGGGGCGGCTCAAACCTGTTCGAGGGTGGCGGGCCAGACGCGCTGGGCGTCCTGGGCCTGCAGGGTCTGGATCGCTTCGGCCACCACCGATACGGCGATATGCCAGGGCGCGCGCGCGCCGATGTTCAGTCCAATGGGCGCCTTGAGGCGGGCGACCGCCGCCTCGCTCAGCCCTTCGGCCTGAAGCCGGGCCAGGCGTTCGGGCAAACGCCGGCGGCTGCCCAATGCGCCCACATATCCGGCGGTCGAAGACAAGGCCTGCGCCAGGGCGTCGTGGTCGATCTCGATATCGTGCGTGGCGACGGCCACCGCCGTCCAGGGATCGAGCCCCAACTCAGCGAAGGCCTGCGCCGCCTCGCCTCTGAAATAGCGCACGCCAGGCAGGGGCGGCGGCTCGGCCGGGCCCTTGGGCCGCACCAGCGCCGTGTCGAACCCGGCGTCGCTCGCCAGGCGCGCTATGGCCAAGGAGATCGGATCGCCGCCCACCACCACGAGCCGATGGGCCGGAACATAGCGGCGATAGACCCCTTCGCCAGCACCGCCAGCGGGCGTCGCGCATTCGCGCGCACGAGCCAGGGCGGGGCGCAGGCCGGGCGGCGCGATATCCCCGCCCTCGCCTTCCGCCAGACAGACGCGCCGCGCGCCATCGCTCAGCCAAAGCGCCATTTTGCGCGACCGGCTGAGCGCCAGGAGGCGCGCGGCGGCCGGATCGCTCGGGCCGATCACCTCCAACATCAGTTCGATGCGCGAACCGCACAGAAGCCGAATGTCGGGTGGGCCGCCCCGGCCATAGATCAGGCGTCGGGGCGCGCCGTCACCGAGCGCCGCCTGGGCGTGCAGGGCCACATCGCCTTCCACGCAGCCGCCGGACAGGAAGCCCGCCGCCGCGCCCTGGTCGAACAGCATTTGTGCGCCCTCGCCCAGCGGCGCGGCGCCCTCCACGGCATATAGACTCGCCAGTACGCAGGGACGCCCCGCGGCCATGGCGCGCGCCAGCGCGGGGCGCACGTCGGCGGTCAGGCCGAACTGGGGCCACGCGGGAACTGTCCAGGATGAAGGCGATGGATCGGGCATGGCGTCATTGTCCCGGACGGGGGTTGGGCGTCAATGGCGCCCGATGCGAAAGCCGCGTCCGGCGCACCGCTCGTATCGGGCCGACTTCCTCGCTATATTGCCTCTGATGAGCCCGTTCGACATCCTCGCGTCCGCTCCCAGTATCGCTGCCGCCTCGGCGGTGGGGCCCTTGGTCGACCCGTTCGGCCGGAGCATCGATTACCTGCGCGTATCGGTGACCGACCGGTGCGATCTGCGCTGCGTCTATTGCATGTCGGAGCGACAGACATTCCTGCCGAAGGCGCAGGTGCTCAGCCTGGAAGAGCTTGACCGCCTATGCACGGCCTTCATCGGCCTGGGAACGCGCAAGCTGCGCCTGACCGGGGGCGAACCCCTGGTGCGCAAGGGCTTCATGGACCTGGTCGAAAGCCTGTCTCGTCATCTGAAGAGCGGCGCCCTGGACGACCTGACCCTGACCACCAACGGCACCCATCTGGCCGAGCACGCCCAGGCCCTGGCCAAGGCGGGCGTGCGGCGGGTCAACGTTTCGCTCGACAGCCTGGACCCGGCCGCCTTCCGCCGGATCGCGCGCGGCGGCGATTTGAGCGCCGTGCTGGAAGGCATCCAAACCGCTCAGGCCGCCGGCCTGAAGGTCAAGATCAACACCGTGGCGCTCAGGCGCGACAACGCCTCAGACCTGCCCGCCATGATCGACTGGGCCCATGGGCGCGGGCTGGACATCACCCTGATCGAGACCATGCCGATGGGCGAGGTTGAGGAAGACCGGACCGACCAGTACCTGCCCCTGTCGCAGGTGCGCGCCGATCTGGAGTCCTTCTGGACCCTGGAGCCCCTGGCCGACCGGACCTCGGGCCCCGCGCGCTATGTGTGGGTGAAGGAAACCGCCGGAAGGCTGGGATTCATCACCCCCCTCAGCCACAATTTCTGCGAATCCTGTAACCGCGTGCGCGTGACGTGCACCGGAACCCTATTCATGTGCCTGGGCCAGGACGACCGAGCGGATTTGCGCGCGCCGCTGCGCGAAAATCTTGCCGACGATGGCCCGCTCATCGCGGCGATCCGCGAGGCCATGGGCCGCAAGCCCAAGGGCCATGACTTCAAGATCGAGCGACGCGGCGAGGCGCCGGCGGTAAGCCGACCCATGTCCATGACCGGCGGCTGACATGGCGCTCAAGGTCCTGCTCATGGGACGCCTGCGCGATGTGGCCGGATGGCGCGAGCGCGATCTTGAGCCAATTCCGGCTAGGCTGTCGGCCCTGCGCGATCTGCTCTCGCGCGAGGACGAGGCGCTCGGCGAGGCCCTTCACGGCCAAGGCGTCCAGGCGGCGGTGAACCGGGCCCTGACTCGCGAGGACCCGATCCTGGCGTCCGGTGACGAGGTCGCCTTCATGCCGCCCATGAGCGGGGGCTGAGGTGATCCGCATTCAGACCGAAACGTTCGATCCGGCCATTCTGCTCGGCCAGTTCAGCGAGGGCCGCACGGATTGCGGCGCCGTGGTCAGCTTCACCGGCCTGGCCCGCGCGGCCACCAACGGCGAGCCGGTGAGCAACCTGGAGCTTGACGCCTATCCCGGCTTCACTGAGGCGGCGATCGAGGCGATGGCGGCCGAGGCGCGCGAGCGCTTTGCCGTGAAGGACCTGATAATCGTGCACCGCTACGGGCCGATTGCACCCGGCGACGCCATTGTATTCGTGGCCGCTGCCGCCGAGCATCGCCGGGCCGCTTTTCAGGCTGCCGACTTCCTGATGGACAAGCTGAAAACGCAGGCGCCCTTCTGGAAAAAGGAGACCGGTCCAAAGGGTGCGCGATGGATCGAACCGCGCGCGCCGGATTATGAAGACGCCGCACGCTGGAGTCCCAACCCATGAACGCTATTCTCCCCGCCCCTGGCGGCAAGCTGGACGAAAGCCTGCCGTTGATCCCCGTCCGCGTGGCCGTCCTGACTATCTCCGACACGCGCGATGAGGAAAGCGACACCTCCGGCGAGACCCTCGCCGCCCGGGTCAAGGACTGCGGCCACCACCTCGCCGCCCGGGCTATCGTGCGCGACGACGTCTCCGCGATCCGGACACAGATCAACGACTGGGTCGCCTCGGGCGAGATCGACGCCATCGTGACCACCGGCGGCACGGGCCTGACCGGGCGCGATGTGACTCCCGAGGCGGTTGGGCCCCTGTTCGACAAGACGATCGACGGCTTTTCAGTGATCTTCCATCTGGTCAGCTACCAGAGCGTGGGTCTGTCGACCCTGCAGTCGCGCGCCCTGGCCGGGATCATCAAGGGCGTGTTCGTGTTCTGCCTGCCTGGCTCGGGCGGCGCCGTGCGCGACGGTTGGGACAAGGTCATCCGCTGGCAGCTCGATAGCCGGCACAAGCCCTGCAACATGGTCGAACTGATGCCGCGTTTGTTGGAGGCATAAGGATGCGATCGGCCAGTCAGAGCCCCCTTCCCCCTCGATGGGGGAAGGGCAGGGGATGGGGGTGTTCGCACCGCGCCTTCACTTTGGGCGCTAGCGGCGCGCCGCCTCATGTGTATGGCCGACAACGTCCTGCACTCACCCCCATCCCTGCCCTTCCCCCCTCGAAGGGGAAGGATGCGTGCTCATGCTGCCGGCCATGACCAAGCTTTCCCACCTCGACGACTCCGGCCGGGCGCGGATGGTGGATGTGTCGGACAAGGACTCAACCGCGCGCGAGGCCACGGCCAAGGGCCTGATCCGCATGGCGCCGCGGACCCTGGCGCTGGCCGTCTCGGGCCAAGGCAAAAAGGGCGAGGTTATCGCCACTGCCGAGATAGCAGGGGTGATGGCGGCAAAACGAACGTCCGATCTGATCCCAATGTGCCACCCCCTGAATCTTTCCTCGGTCAGGGTGCAGATCGATCCGATGTTGGATGGTTTGGGCCTCGAGGTCACGGCCCGAGTCAAAACGGTCGGCCCCACTGGGGTGGAGATGGAGGCGCTGACGGCTGTCTCGGTCGCCCTGCTGACCCTCTACGACATGCTCAAGGCCGCCGATAAGGCCATGACCATCGAGGCGGTGCGCTTGGTGGAAAAGACCGGCGGTGCTTCCGGCGATTTCCGGCGTCAGGGCGAATGAAGCTCCTGCCGGTCGATGAGGCGCGCGCGCGCATGCTTGAGGGTGTGGCGGTCCCGCCCGCCGAGATCGCGCGGCTCGAACAATGCGCCGGGCGCGCGCTGGCGCGGGCGGTCATCGCCTCGCGCGACCAGCCGCCGTTCGCCTCCTCGGCGATGGACGGCTGGGCCGTGCGCCGCGCCGACGCCCAGAACGCCGCCGCCGCGCTGGAGATCATCGGCGAAAGCGCCGCCGGACGCGGGTTCGAGGGCGCCGTGGGGCCCGGTCAGGCCGTGCGCATCTTCACTGGCGCGGCTCTTCCCACCGGCGCGGATGCGGTGGTGATCCAGGAGAACGCTGAACGGGTCGGCGAGCGCGTACGCCTGGGTCCCCTGGCGGAAAAGGCGGATCACATCCGCGCGCGCGGCGGGGACTTTCATTCCGGCGATAGGCTTATTGAACCCGGACAAAGACTGGACGCCTGGCGTCTTTCCTTGGCCGCGGCGGCGGGCTTCGACGCCCTAACCGTCGCGCGCCGTCCAGGCGTGGCGGTGCTGTGCACCGGCGAGGAGCTGGTGCGCGCGCCAACGGTCCCCGGCCCGTTCCAGATCTACGAATCCGGCAGCGCGCCCCTTTGCGCCCTGATCGATGCGTGGGGCGGCGTCGCCCAGCGGCTGGAACCCGCGCGCGACGACGAGGCGTCGGTCATCGCGGCGCTGTCGCAGATCGAAGCCGATCTGATCGTCACCGTGGGCGGCGCATCGGTGGGCGACTACGACATCGTCAAGCCCGCCCTCACCCGTCTGGGCCTGGCGCTGAAGGTCGCGTCGGTCAACGTCCGTCCGGGCAAGCCGACCTGGTTCGGGGTCCTGGGCGACGGGCGGAAGGTGCTAGGCCTGCCCGGCAATCCGTCCTCGGCCCTGGTCTGCGCTGAGTTGTTCCTGCGGCCCCTGGTGCTCGCACTGCAAGGCGCAAACCCGATCCCCGCGCCCCTCTACGCCCGCCTCGCGCAGACCCTGCCGGCCAACGGCCCGCGCGAACACCTGATGCGGGCGAGCCTGCGATCCTCCGCCGACGGAAGTTTAATCGTGCGCCCGTTCGACGACCAGGATTCAGGCCTGGTCGGCGTCTTCGCCCGAGCCGACGCGTTGCTCCGCCGACCGTCGAACGCGGCGGCGGCGGCGGCGGGGGATGCGGTCGAGGTGCTGAAGCTGGACCGACTCTAGCTCCACGATCCACTTTTCGTCGAACTGTGATAAATTATGTCCATGATTAACCTGTCCAAGGAAGCCGAAGCGCTCGCGGTAAGGCTGGCCGCCGCGCAGCACCTATCGGTAGAGGCCGCCATTCAGCGCGCCCTCGAAGAGCAGGCGCGGGCTGCGGGAATTGAGCCCGCTTCCACGCCGCGGCGTCGCATGACCGTCACGCAGATGCTGGCATTCGGCTCTGAAATCGCCGCGATGCCGGTTATCGATCCACGCGCCGCGCATGAGATCACGGACGATCTCAACGCCCTATGATCGTCGTCGACAGCTCCGCCCTGGTCGCGATTTTGGAGCATGAGGCTGACGCCGCGATCTATGCGAGCGCCATTGTCAACGCCGACCAATTGATCATATCGGCGGTGAACGTCCATGAAACCGGCATGGTGATCCGCGCCCGGCGCGGCGCGGCCGCTGAACGGCGCATGTGGCGGTTCCTTCGCGAAGACAACGATTTCGAGATCGCGCCCTTTGACGAGAGGCAGGCGCGCGAGGCGCTATCTGCTTTTGCTCGCTACCGGAAAGGCCTTCACCCAAAGGCCCGGCTCAATCTCGCCGATTGCGCGGCCTACGCGCTCGCCAAGACCATGAACGTCCCGTTGCTCTTCAAAGGCGTCGACTTCACAGCCACCGACATAACCGCCGTCGTTTGATCGCTGGAGTCCCAAGGCCGGTCCTGCCGAGCGTTACGCCACATTGCTCGGCTCGCGCGCCTAACCCCGTCCCGCCGGCCGTCGCACGCGCAGCGGCGCATGGGCCATCCTCAGCAGGTTTGCAGCCCCCCTCGTCCCGAACGGAGTGCCGCCGACGATCAGGATGCGGCCGCCGGGCGCGGCCAGGCCCAGGCGCACGGCGGTGTCGACCGCCTCCTTGGTCACCCCTTCCAGGCTGTTGGGCTCAATGGCCACGCGCGCCTCAAGGCCCCAGGTCAAGGTCAGGCGGTGGGCCACCGCCGGATCGGGCGTGAGCGCCAGAACTGGCTGCAACGGCCGCTCGCGCGCCATGCGGTTGGCTGTGCCGCCCGTGGTGGTGAAGGCCACCAGGCAGCTGACCGTCTTGGTGTCGGCCGCCCGGCGCGCCGCGGCCACCAGGATGTCGGCGTCGATGTCCTCCAAGGCGCCGTGATCGGCCTGGATCAGTTCCGGCCAATAGGGGTCGCGCTCCACCCGCTCGATGATCCGGTTCATCATGGTGACGGTTTCCAGCGGATAGTCCCCCGAGGCGGATTCCGCCGACAGCATCAAGGCGTCGGCCCCCTCATAGACGGCGTTGGCCACGTCGCTGGCTTCCGCCCGGGTGGGCGTGGGCGAGCCAGTCATGGATTCCAGCATCTGGGTGGCGACGATCACCGGGGCGCCGCGCCGGCGGGCCGCGCGCAGGATGATCTTCTGGGCCACGGGCACGTCCTCGGGCTCCATCTCCACGCCCAGGTCGCCACGCGCCACCATCAGCCCGTCGCAGAGGTCCAGGATCGGTTCGAGCTGCTCCAGAGCCGAGCGCTTCTCGATCTTGGCCATGATCGCGGCGCGGCCCTCCACCAGGCGGCGCAGCTCGGCGACGTCCTCGGGCCGCTGCACGAAGGACAGTGCCACCCAGTCCACCCCCAGACGCAGGGCGAAGGCCAGGTCCTTGCGGTCCTTATCGGTCATCGCCGGCATGGCCAGGACCGCGCCCTTCAGGGTCACACCCTTGCGGTCCGAAAGGCGCGTGCCCGACAGGACCAAGGCGTCGCAACGATCGTCCTCGCAGGTCAGAATCTTGAGGCGCACCTTGCCATCGTCGATCAGCAGGTCCGCGCCAGGCGTCATGGCGGCGAAGATTTCGGGATGCGGCATGCTGACCCGCGTCGCGTCGCCGGGCGTCGGGTCCATGTCGAGGCGGAAGGGCTGGCCCGGCTCGACGCTGACCGCGCCCTCGGCGAAGGCGCCCAGCCGCAGCTTGGGGCCCTGCAGGTCGGCCAGAATGCCCAGCGGTCGATCGACGACCGCCTCGGCCGCTCGCACATGGGCGAATACCTGCGCGTGGGCGTCGTGCGTGCCATGGCTGAAGTTCAGGCGAAAAACGTCCACGCCGGCGCGCGCCAAGGACTGGATCATCTCGGGCGTGGAACTGGCCGGGCCCAGGGTGGCGACAATTCGTGTTCGCCGATTGCGGATCATGCCAACTCCCTTCCGCCTGTCCTCGCCAGACCTAGCGCCTCAGTGGGCGGCCATGATGACAAGGCGGCGACATTCCATCCACTGACGCGCATTTCTCTTAAGTGATTCCGTTAAGATTGTGCGATCCAGCCTCTGCGTCGACCAAGAGCGCAGGTGGCTATTCCGCCAGCGCCGGCTCGGCTTCGCCCTCGTGGCTCGGGGTCAACAGCTTGGCGCCGTGGGGTTTGAGCCACTGTTCGATATCGTCGATCACCTCATAGACCACCGGCACAAGCACCAGGGACAGGATGGTGGAGCTGATCAGGCCGCCGATCACGCCAATGGCCATGGGCTGGCGCCATTCCGAGCCCACGCCTAGGCCAAGGGCCGTGGGAAGCATGCCCATGGTCATGGCCACGGTGGTCATGACGATCGGCCGAGCGCGTTCGCGGCAGGCGGTGTGCAAGGCCTCTAGCCTGGTTTTTCCCTCGCGCTGCGCCTCGATGGCGAACTCCACAAGCAGGATGGAGTTCTTGGCCGCCAAGCCCAGCAGCATGAGCATGCCGATCATCGACGGCAGGTCGAGCGCCTTGCCCGTGACCAGCAAGGCCATGAAGCATCCGCCCAGCGACAGCGGCAACGCCGACAGGATAGTCAGCGGCTTAAAGAAGCTGCGGAACAGCAGGACCATCACCCCATAGATCAAGGCCACGCCAGCCAACATGGCCAGGATGATGCCGCTGAACAGATCGATCATGTTCTCCACGTCACCCGCCGTGGCTTCGCGCACCCCGGGCGGCAGATGCTTCATGATCGGCAACTGGTGCACCTTGGCGAGGGCTTGGCCGATGGTCGCGCCGCCCACCAAGTCGGCCTGAACAGACGCGCGCCGTTCGCGGTCATAGCGGACGATCCGGCCCGGTCCCGCCTCGAAGGCGATGTCGGCCACCGAACGCAGGTCGGTGGTTTTGCCGCTGATGGTGGGGACCTGCATTCGGCCGATGGCGGTCAGGTCGCTACGCGCGTTTTCCGGCAGCTTGACCCGGATGGGAATGCGACGCTCGCCATCGGGGAACTTGGGCACATTGGCGTCGATGTCGCCGATCGTGGCCACCCGGGCGATCTGGGCCAGGGCGTCCGCTGTCACGCCCAGCCGCGCGGCTTCGGCCGGCTTGGGGCGGATGATCAGTTCGGCGGAGGCCGGCGGCGGCGCGGGACGTGGCTCGGAAATCAGATTGATGGTGCGCATCTGCCGCAACAGCGTCTGCTGGGCCTGAGCCAGGGCGTCGCCATCCTGGCTGGCGAGGATGACCTCAACGTCAGCGGCCGCGCCCTGATTCAGATAGGTGATGCGGGCGTCGGGCACCTGCAGCAGCCGGTCGCGCAGGATCTGCTTGACCTGTTCTGTGCTGTGCGCGCGCTTATCCTTGAGCAGGGCGATCAGCTTGCCGTTGGTCAAGTCGCCGCTGGCGTCCACCGTGCCGATTTGCGCGAACACGTCCGCGACATCCGGCTGGGCCCTGATCAGGCGCGTGGCGTCCAGCACGGCCTGCTGCATGTCCTGCCGGGTGGCGCCGGGCGCTCCGTCCACGGACATGTAAATGTAGCCGGGGTCGCCGATAGGCTGGAATCCCGTGGGGAGGAAGGCGGCGAGGACGAAGGACAGGATGAGGAATCCGCCGCCCAGGGCGCAGGCGCGCCAGCGGTGGTTCAGCGCCCAGTCCAGGCTCCTGCTATAGAACCGCGGCAGTTCCGGCGCTGGCGTGGGGTGGCGGGCGGGCACGAGGAAATAAGCCGCCATCAAGGGCGTGAGCAGGCGCGCCACGGCCAGGGAGAACAGCACGGCCACCGCCACGGTGACGCCGAACTCGCGGAAGAACTGTCCGACCTCGCTGTTCAAGGCCGAGACGGGCAGAAACACCACCACGATGGTCAAGGTGGTGGCCGCCACGGCCAGGCCGATGGCCGCAGCACCCTGGATGGCCGCGAAATAGGGCCGCGCCCCGCGTTCGATCCGCTTCTGGATGTTCTCGATCTCGACGATGGCGTCATCCACCAGAATGCCCACCACCAGGGTCAGGGCTAGCAGGGTCACCACGTTGAGGCTGAAGTTGAACAGCGCCATCATGGCGAAGGTCGGGATCAGCGACAGGGGCATGGCGATGGCCGAGATCATCGTCGCGCGCCATTCGCGCAGGAACAGCAGCACCACCAGCGCCGCCAGGGCCATCCCTTCCAGCAGGACGTGGACCGTCGATTCATAGCTCAGCCGCGTCTGGGTCACGGTGGAGAGGATTTCCTTGAAGGTCACCTCCGGGTGCTCGGCCTTGAGCTTGGCGATGGCCTTGAGCACCGCGGCCTCCACGGCCACGTCGCTGAACCCCTTGGTCTTGGACACCTGGAAGGACGCCACGGGTTGGCCGTTCAGCATGGAAAAGCCGCGCTGCTCGGCCGAGCCGTCGCCGACATTGGCCACGTCGCTCAGCCGGACATAGCGCCCGCCCGGCAACGGAATAGGCAGATCGCGCAGGGCGTCGATGCTGCGCGGCGCACCCAGCACCCGGATGGTCAGCTCCCGGTCGCCCACCACCGCGCGTCCGCCGCCGGTGTCGTCCGTGAACTGGGTTAGGGCCTGGTTGATCTGGGGGGCGGTGACGCCGAGAGCCGCCATGCGGTCCGGATCGATGACGACGTTGATCTCGCGCGTCAGCCCGCCGTTGCGGGTGACCTGACCCACGCCCTTCACCCCCTGCACCGCGCGCGCCACCGTGTTGTCGATGAACCAGGACAGATCGGTGGAAGACAGCGTCGGCGAGGACACCGCGTAGAACATGATCGGCTGATCATCGATGTCGAAGCGGGTGACATTGGGCGGATCGATGCCATTCGGCAGGATCACGCGGATGCGGTCTATGGCCGAACGCACCTCGTCCAGGGCCCGCTGAGGGTCCGTGCCGATCTCAAACTGCACCGTGGTGACCGAGGCGCCCAGGGTCACGGTCGATGAGATGTGCTTGACGCCGGATACGCCCACGGCGGCGTCCTCCACCGGCCGGGTGATCTGTGTCTCCATTTCGGAAGGCGCGGCGCCGCTCTGAGTGACACTGACCGTGACCACCGGAAAGGACACCTCCGGGAACTGCTTGATCGGCATGATCATATAGCCGGCGATCCCGGCCACGGTCAGGGCCAGGAACAGCAGCACCACCGGCACCGGATTCTTGATGCCCCAGGTGGAGACCTGGAAGGTCATTGGCCCGCTCCGGCCGCGCCGGAATCCTCGACGGGCGCCACCTTGTCGCCGTCCAGCACGAAGCTGGACCCAGTCACCAGAACGCGCGCGCCGGCGGCGGGGCCCTCGATCAGCTGCACCATGCCCTTGGCCCGCGCGCCGGTCCTGACCGTGACGCGCCGGACATGATCGCCGGAGTCCACCACCATGACGGAAGCGCCGTCCGCTCCGTAGATCACCGCCCGGTCGGGGACGACCAGACTGGAGGCGGTAAGGTCGGGCAGCAGAGCGCGGGCATAGCCTCCGGGGCGCAGGTCCTCGCGCACGGGCAGGGCGATGCGGATATGGCCGAGCTTGGTCTGCTGATCCACCTCGGGCTCGACCAGCCGCACCTTTCCATCCACCCGCGAGCCGTCCGGCAGGGCCACATGGGCGGCCTGGCCGGGATGAATGCGGCCAAGATCGGCCTCGGGCGTATCGGCCTCCAGCTCGATCAGGCCGTCGCGGGCGATGCGGAACAGGGGCTGACCGGCGCTTGATCCGGCCGCCAGGTCGCCCGGCCGCACGGTGCGCGCCAGAACCCGACCGGACACCGGGGCCCGAATGGTCATGCGGTCGTCGCGGGTTTGAAGGTCGGCGAGTTGAGCGGCCGCGGCGGCGGCGGCGGCCTGGGCGGTCTTGGCCCCGAAGCGTCGGGTGTCGATGTCCTCCTGCGACAGCACCCCTTTGTTGTCGAGCCCCTCCACGTTCTTGGCCTGACTCTCGGCCCGTTCGGCGGCAAGCTGCTGCTCAACGAGCACGGCCTTGAGCTGGTCGATCTGTGCACGGAGCAAGGTATCGTCCAGCACCGCCACGGGCTGGCCGGCCTTGACCCAGTCGTCCTGGTCCACCAGCACCTTGGCCACACGATAGCCGCTCAGCTCCGACGTCACGGCCGCCTCCTCGCGCGAGGTCAGGACGCCCGAGACATCCAGGGCGCTCGCCAGCGGCTGCATCGCCACGCGCGCCACACGCACTGCCCGCGGCGGCGGCTCGGCCGGCGCTTGGGCCCGGTGACAGGCGCCCAGCGTCACGGCGGACAGGGCCAGGACGGTCAAAGTCGCTCGCAGGGTCATGGTCTCTCTTTGCAAGGTCATCCAGCCGCTCCGCCAGAATGGGCCAGGGTTTGTCCAGGCGCGGGCCAGCCGCCGCCGAGCGCCTTGAACACCTGCACCGAGCGCTGCATCAAGGTAGTCTCGGCCGAGGCGCGGGCGATGCGCGCCTCGCGCCAGGACGCCTCGGCGGTCAGGGTCGACTGCAGGTCATTCAGCCCACGCCGATAGCCTGTCAGCTTGGCCTGATAGGCTTGGTCGGCGTCCTGCTCGGCGGCCTTGAGCAGATCCAAGCGTCGGCTGTCGGAGGCGAAATAGACGAAGGCGTTCTCGGCGTCGCCGTAGGCCGTCTGCACGGCCTTCTCGTAGGCGATCACCGCCTGTTCGCCCACGGCGCTCTGCGCGCGCATTTGGGCCAGAAGGCGCGGCATGTCGAGCACGGGCTGGGTGGCGTTCAAGCCAATTGACCAGAAGCTGAGGCGACTGGCGGACGAGGCGGTTTCCTGCAGCAGGCCCACGCCCGGCTGAATCCCGAAGGTGGGCAGAAAGGCTTTCTGATCCAGGCTGAGTTTGCCCGATGCCGACAGCACCCGTTCATGCGCCTCCAGCACGTCGGGTCGGCGCGCCAGAAGTTCACCGGGGACGGCGGCGGGAATCGGCGGCGGAGAGCCGACCTTGGCCGGAACGGGCAGGGACGCCAGTGGATCAACCCCACGCCCCACCAGGAGCAGCAGGGACCGACGCGCGGCCGTGAGCTGGGCGGTCAGATCTTGGGCCTGGGCTTGGGCGGTAAAGACGTTGGACTCGGTTTGGGCTTCGTCGCTGGCGGGGGACAGGCCGTGCTCGACCTTGGCCTTGGCGATGTCCAGCAACTGTTGTTCGTCACGCAGGGTGTCCTCGGCCTCGACCAGTTGCAGGGCCAGTCCCCGCGCCTGGAACAGGGAATCGGCCACGTCGGCGGTCAGGCTCCAGCGGGTCGCCGCCGCGGTGAACAGGGCGGTGCGCAGGTCGGCGTTGGCGGATTTGCGGGCCGAGTCGCGCCGGCCGAACAGGTCAAGCTCCCAGCTCACGCTGAAGGCTCCCTGGGCGGTTTGGCTGGCGCCCAGGGTGCTGATCCCGCCCGCGCCGCCGCCGGCGCCGGTCGATCCAAGGCCCCCTCCGATTATCTCCGTACCGCCGAGGGCCTGACCGAAGGCCGAAGGCGATTCCAGCAGGCCCAACTGCTCACGCGTGGTCGAAGCCGACAGGGCGCCTTGCGGATCGTAGGACGACAGGGCACCCGCGCGGACCGCCCGCGCCTGTCGCAGCTTTGAGGCGGCGTCCCTGGCGTCGGGGCTGTGAGCAAGGGCCTGCTCCACCAGTTCGGTCAGTTGCGGATCATCATACAGACGCCACCACTGGTCCAGATCAATGTCTGCAGTCTTCGCTGGGACCGGAGCCTCGAACGCCATCGGCAGGCGCGTGTCGGCAGGACGCAGGCGGCCGGTCGCGCAGCCGGCCAGCGCCAAGACCGCGGCAAGAGCCAGAAATGGGCGAATTGAACTCGCCGAAGGGGCCATGGATAAAGCCGATGCTCGCTCTGGAAAATCAGTCCGTCCAAGCCGCTGCTTGCCAAGACCGCACGGTCGTGCAGAATATGAGCAATTACTCACATTTCCACTCGCATTTACCCGCCGTGCCGCTGCCGTCCTCACAAGTTGCTGTGACGCAAAGGAAAAGACCGGTTCAGAGCCGGTCTCGCGCCACCGTGGAAGCGGTGCTGGCGGCGGCGGCTCGCATTCTCGAGGACCAGGGCCTTTCGGGCTTCAACACCAACGCCATAGCTGAGCGCGCGGGCGTGAGCGTTGGCTCGCTCTATCAGTACTTCCCCAGCAAGGACGCCATATTGGTGGCGCTGATGGAGCAAAGCCTCACCCTGTTTTACGAGGACCTATCGGCGGCCATCGATCGGGCGCGGGGCCCTGGCCTCGCCGACGATCTGAAGTTCATGCTGAAGGCGGGCCTGATGAGCCATTTGCGGCGGCCCAATCTGATGAGGCTGCTGGAAGGCGAATTTCAGCGACTGGAGGCCCACGTGGACAAAGGCTCTACCCACGTGGCCGTGGGGCAGGCCACCATCCGCCTGCTTGAACGTTACCAGGACCGTATCCGAGCCGGCGATCTGACCGTCATGGCCGCGGACGTGGGGGCGATCGCCAGGGTCTTGATGCGTGCGGCGGGAGAGCGAATGGAGGCGGACTGGGAGGCGGTGATCGACCGCACGGCGCGGGCCATGGTGGGCTATCTCGGCGCGGAATGGGACGGAGCGGCGGCATGAGCGGGCAAATCCACATCGGCGTGGGGGGCTGGACTTTCGAGCCGTGGCGCGGCGTCTTTTATCCGCCGGGCCTGGCCCAGGCCAACGAGCTGGATTACGCCAGCCGGCGCCTGACCTCCATCGAGATCAACGGCACCTACTACGGCAGCCAATCGCCCGAGACCTTCCGCAAGTGGCGGCAGGCCACACCCGAGGGCTTTGTTTTCTCGGTCAAAGGCTCGCGCTTCGTCACCAACCGCAAGGTGCTGGCCGAGGCCGGGGAATCCATCCAGCGCTTCGTCGATCAAGGCATTCTGGAGCTGGAAGACAGGCTTGGTCCTCTGCTCTGGCAATTGGCGCCCACGAAAAAGTTCGACCGTGACGACACGGCCGCCTTTCTCGACCTTCTGCCGGCCAAGGCCGGCGGCCGGACGTTGCGCCACGCGGTGGAGGCGCGCCACGACAGTTTCTGCACGCCCCTGTTCACCGATCTTCTGCGCGAACGCGGTATCGCCGTTGTCTTCGCGGAGCATGCGACCTATCCGCAAATCGGCGACGTGACCTCTGATTTCGTGTACGCCCGCCTGCAGAAGGGCTCGGACGATATCGAGACCGCTTATCCTGCCCCTGAGCTCGAGGCCTGGGCGGCCCGGTTCGCGAGCTGGGCCAGCGGCGGTCAGCCGGACGATCTGCCCCGGGTGGACAAGGCGCACGTTCTCGCCCAGACGCCGCGCGACGTGTTCGCCTACGTCATTCACGAGGGAAAGGTCCGCGCGCCGGCCGCCGCGATGGCCCTGATCGACCGGGTGCGCGAAGCAGCCTAGGCTTGCCGCCATGCGTGGCGTGTGGAAAGTCCTGACGGTGATCGGCGCGGTCAGCCTGCTGCTGACCGGCAGCACACGAGCTCAGACTCCCGCGGCGCCCATAAAAGCCGGGCCGCCGCAAACGCCCGCGCCCGTGGCCCTGCCGCCGCGCACGCCCGATCCGGAACTGGACCTGCCTGACACGGACACCGCCAAACGCATTGGCGGCTACGCCGACCAGGAGGCCACGGGCGGAGCGGACTGCCGCACCAGCTGCGACAAGAGCTATTATCTGTGCCTGGCGAACGACGACAGCGGCCAATGCCCGGCGTCTTGGACCCAATGCCTGACAGCCTGCCCGGCCAATTCCAGCAATTTCTAGAACACCGATCGGCCCCGTTTCGGTTGACACGCACGCGCCCTTCCCTTATCCACCCGCGCTCACCGTCGTCCGCGCCTTGTGGATGTGCGGGTCTTGTCGTTCGCCCATTCGCGGAGCCTTTTTGTGAAGCGCACCTATCAGCCGAGCCGCCTCGTGCGTAAGCGCCGCCACGGATTCCGCCTGCGCATGGCCACCAAGAACGGCCGCAAGATCCTGGCCCGGCGCCGCGCCCAGGGCCGCAAGCACCTGTCCGCCTAGGCCCACTTAATCGAAAGGTCCGGCCCTGACGGACCTCCCGCCCGCCTCTCATCCGATCATCGAACGCCTGACGCGTCGCCCGGAGTTTCTCGCCGCCGCGCGCGGAAACGCCTGTGCGCGCGGGGCGGTGCTGGTGCAGGCTCTGCCGCGGCCCGAGCGCGCCGCGACCGCCAAGCCCAGCATGGGCGTTGGATTCACCGCCAGCCGCAAGGTCGGCGGCGCCGTGGAGCGCAACCGGGCCAAACGGCGGCTGCGCGAGGCCGCGCGTCTGCTTTTGCCCGTGCACGGGCGGACGGGTTTCGACTATGTGTTCATCGCCCGCGGCGGCGCGCCCTCGCGTCCCTGGCCCCGTTTGCTTGACGATATGAAAAGCGCGCTGATAAGGCTCGCCTCCGAAACCGGCCCCGCCCACAAGACCACCGCCGGAGCCGGCGCCCCGCACACCGCTTCCGACTAGATTCCAACCCTTTCGCCCGTCCGTTCCCAAGAGCGCCCATGCCGCCGCCCCCCGAGTCAAACCGCAACTCGACCATCTTCATGATCTGCGCGGTCGCGCTTGTGTTCGCCTATGAGTTCTTCGTCCTGGAGCCGGCGCAAAAACGCAAGGAAGCCACCGCTCAGGCCGCCGCCGCTCAGATGGCGGCGGAACATCCGGGCCTTGGGCCCAATGGTCAGCCCGCGCCGGTGTTCCTGCCCCGCGCCGCCGCCGAGGCCGGCTCGCCGCGAATTCGGATCGACACCCCGTCCCTCACCGGCTCGGTGGCGCTGAAGGGCGCGCAGATCGACGACCTTTACCTGAAGACCTACCACGTCACCGTCGATCCCCACTCGCCCCTGGTGGAGCTGTTCCGCCCGCAGGGCGCCCAAGGCGCCTATTTCGCCACCACGGGCTGGACCGGCGCCAACACGACCGGCCTGCCGGGCCCCGACACCGTGTGGAGCGCGCCGGCCGGCGCGGTGCTCAGCCCGGGCCATCCGGTGGCGCTGACCTATGACAACGGCCAGGGCCTGACCTTCACCCGCACCTTGTCGGTGGACGCCGACTATATGTTCACCCTGGACGATCAGGTCGCCAACCACGGCGCGGGCGCCGCGGCCCTGGCGCCCTACGGCTCGGTCCAGCGCCAGTGCATTTCCGACGCCCAGCACAAGGACCCGTGCCTAGCCGACGGCGCCCTGCGCAGCGGGGTGGTGCATGAAGGCTATATCGGCTGGCTGGGCGATCAGCTGCGCTTGAAGAAATACCGCGACTGGATCAAGGCCGACGCGACGACCATTCCCTCCACAGGCGGCTGGCTCGGCGTCACCGACAAATACTGGATGGCGTCGCTGATCCCGGATCAGCATCAGACCATCCAGGGGACCTTCCGCGTCACGCCCAACGCCGCGGCCAATGTGTTCGAGGCCGACTTCGTGGGCCCTGTGCAGGTGGTCCAGCCCGGCGGGACGATCTCGGAAAGCACGCACCTTTACGCCGGGGCCAAGACCGTGCCCCTGCTGAAGGCCTATCAGAAGGCGCTGGGCGTTCCGCAACTGGACCAGGCGGTGGACTGGGGCATGTTCTGGTTCCTGACCCGCCCGCTCTTCACCGTGGTGGAGTTCTTCTACCAGCACGTGGGCAACTTCGGCCTGGCGATCCTGCTGCTGACGGTCACCGTGCGGGTGGTGTTCTTCCCACTGGCCAACAAGTCCTACGAATCCATGTCCAAGATGAAGAAGATTCAGCCTCAGCTGAACGCCATCAAGGAACGGAACGCCAAGGATCCCGCCAAGCAGCAGCAGGAGATGATGGCGCTGTACCAGAAGGAGAAGATCAATCCCTTCCTGGGCTGCGTGCCGATGCTGCTGCAGATTCCGGTGTTCTATTCGCTGTACAAGGTGCTGTCGGTCACCATCGAGATGCGCCATGCGCCTTTCATCGGCTGGGTGCATGACCTGTCCGCGCGCGACCCGACCACCATCGTCAACCTGTTCGGCGCCCTGCCTTACAATCCCGCCACGGTGATGGTCGTCGGCGGATTGCTGGACAGCACGCTGCATATCGGCGTGTGGCCGCTGATCTATGTGGTGACCATGTCGCTGAGCATGGCCATGGCGCCGCAAACCGGTATCGATCCGACCCAGCAGATGATCATGAAGTTCATGCCGCTGCTGTTCATGTTCACCATCTCGCAGGTGGCCGTGGGCCTTGTGATCTACTGGTCGTGGTCAAACGTCCTGACCATCGGACAGCAGTATGTGATCATGCGCCGGTTCAAGGTGGACAATCCCATCGACGAGATCATCGCACGCTTCACGCGCAAGGCGCCGGCGGGATGAGTTCGCCCGGGGCGTCCGAGCCTGGGGCGGTGTTCGACGAAGAGGCCGTCGAAGCCGCACGGGTGCTGTTCGCCCATCCGGTCTCGTTCATGATGGGCTGCGCCGCCATCGAGCAGCTGCCGCCGCCCAACCTGCCCGAGATCGCCTTCGCCGGGCGCTCCAACGTGGGCAAATCCTCGCTGATCAACGCCCTGGTGGGCCGCCACGGTCTGGCGCGCGCATCCAACGAGCCGGGCCGCACGCGCGAGGTCAATTTCTTCGTGCTGGACGACAAGGTGCGTCTGGTGGACCTGCCGGGCTACGGCTTCGCCCGGGCGTCCAAGAAGACGGTCGACAAGTTCCAGAACCTGGGCCGGGCCTATCTGCGCGGGCGGCCGAACCTGAAGCGGGTCTATCTGCTGATCGACGCGCGCCACGGCCTGAAGGGGCCGGACGCCGAGGCGCTCGACGCCCTGGATTTGGCGGCGGTGTCCTATCAGCTGGTCCTGACCAAGGCCGACAAGATCAAGCCGGCCGAGCTTGAAAAGACCGCCGCGGCGACGCTCAAGGCCATCTCTCGCCGCCCGGCCGCCTTCCCACGCGTAGCCGCCACCTCGGCGGAAAAGGGGGCGGGATTGCCTGAACTGCGCGCCGAAATCGTCCAGGCGGCGTTCCAGTAGATCAGACGTTGCTGATCAACATGTTCTTCCGCGCCTTTTCAGCGCTGGAAAACCCCGAAAGCCCTGGAGGGCTTTCGGCCGGGTCAAGGACGGGCCTTTTAGGCCCGCCGCCGCGCGGCCGCGAACGCGGTCCTTGAGCCGGTCGAAATCCGGAGCAACGCGGGCCGCCAAGATATTCAGGACTCAGCCTGCTTGGGACAACCGGTCCAGAGCTCCCACCTAACCTCGTCGCACCAACCGCAGGATCAGCAGCAGGATCGACGCGCCGACCGCCGCCGTGATGATGGTGGAAATCCAGCCGCCGCCCACGTGAATATGCAGCACGCCGGCGAGCCAGCCGCCGATGAAGGCGCCGATGATGCCGACCACGATGTCGCCGAGCAGGCCGAAGCCGCCGCCCTTGACCAGGACCCGGCCAGCCAGCCGGCCACGGCCCCGATCACGATCCAAGCAATGATGCTGTGGGAGTCCATTATTTCCACCCTGAGGTTGCTGTTCGCCTATTTTCGCGGGCGACGACCGATCCGTCGCTGCGGGGTTAAGCTTGACGCGGCCCATTTCGTTCCGTGAAGGCGATCACGACCGCTCGGGCTGGAGGACAGATAAGGGCGCGCGAGGGTGACAAATCGCCCGCGTCCGGCTAATGCCAGCGCGCAAACGCGCGGCCAGCCATGGACCAGCCCCAATGACCGATAACGCCAACGAGGGCGGATGGGCGACGGCCAAGACCTTGGCCGAGGCCCTGCCCTTCATTCAGTTGTACGACCGCGAGACCGTGGTCATCAAATACGGCGGCCACGCCATGGGCGAGGACGATGTGGCGCGCCAGTTCGCCGCCGACGCCGTGCTGCTCAAACTGCTCGGCCTGCATCCCGTGATCGTGCATGGCGGCGGACCTCAGATCAGCCGCATGCTCAAGAAGGCCGGTGTGGAGTCGACCTTCATCGACGGCCTGCGCGTGACCGACGCCCCGACCATGGAAGTGGCCGAGATGGTGCTGTCCGGCGCCATCAACAAGGAAATCGTCAACTTCATCAACCAGGCGGGCGCGGAGGCCGACGTGCGCGGCGTGGGCCTGTCGGGCAAGGATGCGCGGCTGATCACCGTGGACAAGGCCACCAAGGTCAAGACCGATCCGGACACCGGCCTGGAGGAAATCATCGACCTGGGCTTCGTGGGCGAGCCGCGCCACATCGACCCGCAGATCATCAACGCCCTGATCGAGGCCCGCGAAGACTATGTGCCGGTCATCGCGCCCATCGGCGTGTCCGCCGAGGGCGAGACCTACAACATCAACGCAGACACCGTGGCCGGCGCCCTGGCCGGCGCCCTGAACGCCAAGCGCATGCTGCTGCTGACCGAGGTGCGCGGGGTTCTGGACAGGAACGGCGAGCTGATCCGCAGCATGAGCGTGGCTCAGGCGATCGAGGCGATCGCTTCCGGCGTCGCCACCGGCGGCATGATTCCCAAATTGGAGACCGCCATCGCCGCGGTGCAGGCCGGGGTCGAGGCCGTGGTCATCCTCGATGGCCGCCAGCCCCACGCCATGCTGGCCGAACTGTTCAGCGAGAGCGGCTCAGGCACCTTGATCTGCGCATGAAACCGACCTCACGCTTTCCGCCCCCTTCCCCCTCGAGGGGGGAAGGGCTGGGGATGGGGGTGCTCGCGCGAACCTCACCGGCCGCGCACAGGGGGCGCACCGCCTCCCGCGCACACCAATCAAGGTCGCGGGCCACTCCCTCTCCCCTTCCCCTCTCCCCTCGAGGGGGAGGGAGGTGAACAATTCCGCCGACCTCACCCACATCGACACCTGGCTGTTCGACCTGGACAATACGCTCTATCCGCCCGAGGCGGAGCTGATGGGCCTGATCGCCGAGCGGATGACGCGCTTCGTGGCGCGCGAGACCGGACTGCCGCGCGACGAAGCCTTCGCCCTGCAGAAGAAGTACTTGCATGAGCACGGCACTACCCTTGCCGGGCTGATGGCGCACCACGGCGTCAATCCCGAGGCGTTTCTGGGCGAGGTCCATGACGTATCGATGGCCGGCCTGACCGCCGATCCCGAGCTGCGCGCCGCCATCGCCGTCCTGCCCGGCCGACGCCTGGTGTTCACCAACGGCGACAAGGCCCACGCCGACCGTGTGCTGGCCGCCCTGAAGCTGGACGACCTGTTCGAGGCCATCTTCCACATCGCCCTGGCCGACTATATCCCCAAGCCCCATCCGCAGACCTTCGCGCGGATGATCCAGGCCCACGATGTGGACCCGGCCCGCTCGGCTTTCTTCGAAGACAGCGCGCGCAATCTGAAGCCGGCCTTCGATCTGGGCATGACCACCGTGCTCGTGGGCCCGGACGCCTTGCAGTCCGCCGATGCCTTCGTGCATCACCGCACCGACAATCTCGCCGCCTTCCTCAAGGCCGCCCGCACCCAGGAGACCCGCCCATGAGCGATCTTCAATCCACTATCGAAGCCGCCTGGGACGCCCGCGACGGCGTCAGCGCCGCAACGCAAGGCGCCGTGCGCGAGGCGGTGGACGCCGCTCTTGGACTGCTGGACTCAGGCAAGGCGCGCGTGGCCGAGAAGGTCGGCAATGACTGGTCCGTCAATCAGTGGCTCAAGAAAGCGGTGCTGCTGTCCTTCCGCCTCAATCCCAACAGCGTCATGGGCGCCGATGCGGGCGGAACGGGACCCTGGTTCGACAAGGTCGCCACCAAGTTCACCGGCTGGGGCCAAGCCGAGTTCGAAGCGGCCGGCTTTCGCGCCGTGCCGGGCGCCCTGGTGCGAAAGGGCGCCTTCGTGGCGCGCAACGCGGTGCTGATGCCCTCCTTCGTCAACATCGGCGCCTATGTGGATGAAGGGACCATGGTGGATGGCTGGTCCACCGTCGGCTCCTGCGCCCAGATCGGCAAGAACGTGCACCTGTCCGGCGGCGTGGGCATCGGTGGGGTGCTCGAGCCCCTGCAGGCGAACCCCACCATCATCGAGGACGACTGCTTCGTCGGCGCCCGTTCCGAAGTGGCCGAAGGCGTGATCGTGCGCCAGGGGGCGGTTCTATCCATGGGCGTCTACCTCGGCGCCTCCACCAAGATTATCGACCGCGCCACCGGCGAGGTGTTCCGCGGCGAGGTTCCGCCGTATGCCGTGGTCGTGCCGGGAACCTTGCCGAGCGCGAACGGCGGGCCGGGGCTGTATTGCGCCGTGATCGTCAAACGCGTGGATGCGCAGACGCGGGCCAAGACGTCGACGAATGAATTGTTGAGAGATTAGGGGTGGCAGTCCCGACGTGTCGCTAGCCGCAGCAATCCCCAGCGTCGGGCATTTCGGCAGTCGCATCTCGTGCTAGCGTTACGTGTCTGGGCGGCGACGTCCGAAATGCGCCTTCTCCATTGTCGACAGACTTCTCGTTTAGAACTGTCCAATCAAGGCTTTGCCCATGGACTCGCACGAGGGCTGTGCCAGCCGTGCCCTGGACGTGAAAATGGACGCGGTACTCTCCCCGCGTTCGACCTCTGGACACGGTCCAGCCGACAAGATTTCCCTCGTCCACGTGGTTGGTAAAATCGGTGGTCAGCCCGTAAGCGCCACAGAGGCGATGCCCGGAGCTGAAGATCGACAGTGTGAAATAGTCAGCGCCGTGGGCCCTGCAGAATTCGGCGGATTCAGGCCCAAGGCTCGAGCAGGCCACTTGCCACTTCCACACTCCGTCAATCGCGTGGGGCGGCGAGGCCAGCAAGTGTGAGCCGGCGACAGCGGCTGCAAACCCAAGAAAACCGTACAAACTGACCCTCCTCCTACTTGATCATCGATGCCCAGTGTTTCGGCAGGCCAGCGCTCACGCCCCGCCATCGTTCGTATGATGGAATGATTTTTCGAAGGTCTGGTCCAGTCAAGCATCGCCGAAGGCGACCGCTGCGCGGCGAGGCAAAGCCTCGTGCTTGACAGGGCCAGGCCCTTCGAAAGCAGACTCGCCATGCGATCGACGGAGCGGTGTCGGCGGGAATCGGGGAAAGGGAGCTTCTTTTTCAACCGTCACCCTAGGGCTTGTCCCTAGGGGCCAGCCGTCCGCTTGCAATGCAGGAGCTCATGTTCGCGCGGACCTGTCGGCGCCAACGCACTCGAACCCTGGATCCTAGGGACAAGCCCTAGGATGACGGCGGAAAGATTGGAGGGCCTGCGCCCTACAGCTTCAACTTCAGCATCTTCGGGTCGCCTTCGAATGCGATCAGCTTCCACGCCCCATCCTCCTTGCGAAAGACCAGCACGCACGCCCCGCCCGCCTTCTCTGAAACGCAGGCGCGGTCGGCGTCGATGGGTTTGATCAATGGCGCCAGGAAGGCCGCGCTGGGCACCGGTTGGTCGGGCGAATAGCCCTCGGCCTCGGCCACCGCCAGGAACACCTGGGGCCGGGCCAGATGGTCGACGGCGTAGTCGGCGATCGGGCCGGCGAGAGCCGCGCCGAACACGGCCAAACCGCCCGTGTCCTGGCGCTGCATGATGTAGGCGATCAGGCGCGCGCGGACCTGTTCCTTCAGGGCCGGGCGGTCGATGTGGGCGTCGAAGGCGGTCTGATCCGTGTCGCGGATCGCCAGAAGGAAGGCGCGGATGTCGTTCGCCGCGTCGTACTGCTCAAGCGTGGCGCAGGCGCTCAGCATGAGGACCGTGACGAGGGCGAGGAGGGTAAGGGGGCGCGTCATGCCTGCCCAACGTCCGCCGGCTAGGCCGCGTTGCGCATCACCTGACGCTCGATCCACTCGTAGGTCTTCTCCAACCCTTTCACGAGCGGCTGCGACGGCGCCCAACCCAGCTTTTCCCGGATCAGGCGGTTGTCGGAATTGCGGCCGCGCACGCCGGTGGGACCGGGGATGTGATTGATGTGGATGGTCTTGCCGGCGATGTCGGCCACCATGTTCAACAGGCCGTCGATGGTGACCATTTCCTCAGAGCCGATGTTGAACGGCCCTTCGCAGTCCGAGCGCAGGAGCCGGGTCACCCCGTCCAGGCATTCGTCGACATAGAGGAACGAGCGGGTCTGCAGACCATCGCCCCACATGTCGATGGACTCGCCTGAACGGGCCATGGCCACCTTGCGGCACATGGCCGCCGGCGCCTTCTCCTTGCCGCCGGTCCAGGTGCCCTCGGGGCCGAAGATGTTGTGGAAGCGGGCGATGCGGTTTTGCATGCCGTGATTGCGGTTGTAGGCGAGGAACAGGCGCTCAGAGAACAGTTTCTCCCAGCCGTATTCGCTGTCGGGCGCCGCCGGATAGGCCGAATCCTCGGCGCAGTTGGGGTTGTCCGGGTCTTCCTGGTTATAGGCCGGGTACATGCAGGCCGATGAAGAATAGAAAAGCCGCTTGATGTTCCGCTTATGCGCCGCGTCCGCCACGTTGAGATTGATGATGGCGGAGTTGTGCATGATGTCGGCGTCGTGCTCGCCGGTGAAGATATAGCCGGCGCCGCCCATGTCGGCGGCCAGCTGGTAGATCTCGTCGAACCGGCGATCGATCACGGCGCGCACATTGGCCTGGTCGCGCAGGTCGGCGATGATGAAGTCGTCCGCCTCGGTCTCGGCGTATTCATTGAACTTCAGGTCCACGCCGCGCACCCAGAAGCCCTCGCGCTTGAGCCGCTTGACCAGGTGACCGCCGATAAATCCGCCGGCGCCCAACACCAATGCCGTCTTCATGACAAACCCCGCGACGGAAATTCGCATCGGAGCGAAATTGCTCCGCATGCTTTTCGGCTAATTGACCTAATAGATGCAACAAGCCTGTTGTGATTTGACTTTGCCTGCATGGCCTTTGCTCGGCTAGTGGGCGCCACGACTTCTGATTGAACGTTCCAAAACGGCCTCGAATTGATCGGTCAGGCGCCGAATATCGAAGTGATCAACAGCATATCGGCGTCCCCGCTTGGCCATGTCGTCGCCAATCTCCGGCTGATCATACAATTTTTGTGCCGCGCTCACGAAGGCCTGCGAGGAAGCGCTGGGCGTGACGACGCCCGCTCCCGCCTCGCCGATGACCCGGGACGCCAGATTGGACAGCGGCGCCGAGAGCAGGATCGGCCGGGCCGCGCACAGGTAGGACAGTATCTTGGACGGAACCGAGAAATCGCCGGCATCGTTTTCCAGGAGCGCCAGCAACACATCGCTCGATCCGAGCAGATCGGAGAAGCGGTCGAAGGGCTGCAGCGGAAAGGTCCGCAGGTTGCGCCGAGGGTTCGTTCTTAGATCCGCCAGCAGGCGATCCATCCCCAAGCCCGCGGCCGCCACGGCGATCACCACATCGTCACGATCGGCGAAGGCGTCGGCCAGGCGGAGCAGGTGGTCGGGGTTGTGCTTGAGCCCGAGGGTGCCCGAATAGAGAAACACGAACTTGTCGGCCAGGCCATATTGCGCCGACCACGGATTCTGCTTGGGCCGGACCTCGATTTCGTCCAGGGCGCCCCAGTTGGGAATGACCGCGATATCGTCCCCTCGCGACGCCAGACTCGGGGCGAAGGACTTGAAGTCATCGCTGATCAGCACGACCCCATCGCTTCGCGCCAGGATCGCCCGCTCCTTGGCGCCATAGTAG
>Ga0302157_10001422_pt1 | contig 29332 bp, 27 predicted proteins | sample I_Bog_N3_3_FD_193502 | JGI IMG/M metagenome (GOLD analysis project Ga0302157, IMG submission 193502) | Peat permafrost microbial communities from Stordalen Mire near Abisko, Sweden - I_Bog_N3_3 | ecosystem: Environmental > Terrestrial > Soil > Wetlands > Peat | place: Sweden: Abisko, Stordalen...
CGAGCCGGGATCATGCGACGACGAGATTTTTTGACAACGGCCGGTGGGATCGCGGCGGTCTCTCCGTTCCGCAGCTTCGCTCAGCAGGCGCCGAAGTTGCCCATGATCGGCTTTATGGCGCATTGCCTCACCCAGAATGTTACTGGACAACTTCTCGCCGATGACTGGGACGGCGCCACCGAATCGGTTCGGTGGCCTCTATGGCGGTAAAAATCAGCATGGGCGCGCGGCGTGAGGTGGTCTCGGCGGTGATGGAGCGTTACCGGTCGGCCAAACGGGCGGAGAAGGGGCGCATCCTAGACGCGCTGTGCGCGACGACGGGCTGGCATCGCAAGCATGCGGTGCGCGTACACCGGCGACGCGCGACGGTTGTGCCGGGCGAGGTCGAGGCACCGCAAGAGCGCAAGCGTAGATATGGTGCGACGATCAAGGACGCGATGACGGCGCTGTGGGAGGCGTCGGATCGGGTGTGCGGCAACGGCTCAAGGTGATGATCCCGACTTTGCTGCCGGCCCTCGAGCAACATGGCCGATTGCAACTTGGCCAGGCGGACCGTGATCGTGTTCTGGCCATCAGCGCCGCTACCATCGACCGCCTGCTCGTCGATGTGAAGATCGCGGCGAGCGGCGGGAGGCGGCGCCGTGCTGGTTTCTATTCGGCAATCCGGCGCGAGGTCCCGATCCGCACGTTCAATGACTGGAACAGCCCGCCGCCCGGCTTCTGCGAGGTCGACATGGTAGCCCATGGCGGCACCTCAGTGGCTGGCTCGTTCATCCAGACCCTGACGATGGTCGATGTCGCCACCGGCCGGACGGAGTGCCTGCCGTTGCTGACGCGGGAAGGTTCGCTGGTCGTCGAGGCGATCAACCTCGCACAGGGTCTGTTCCCCTGGATCTTGCGCGGCGTGGACTTCGACAACGACAGCGCCTTCATGAACGATGTCGTCGTGCCATGGTGTCGTGAACGGAAGCTCGAAGTCACACGCTCGCGCGCATACAAGAAGAACGATCAAGCGTTTGTCGAGCAGAAGAATAGTGCCGTCGTCCGCCGCCTCATGGGCTATGGCCGCTTCGATGGCGTCGAGACGGCGCGCGTGATGGGCCGCCTCTATGCTGCGGCACGGCTTTACGTCAACTTCTTCCAGCCGTCGTTCAAACTGAAGGAGAAGCGCCGCGAAGGGGCTAAAGTGATCAAGCGCTATCACCCTCCGTCGACACCCTATGAGCGTGCATTGGCGCATCCCAAGGTGACTGCGGCCGTGAAGAAACGGTTGCGCGATCAGTATCGTTCGCTGGATCCGGTCGGGCTCTTGGCCGAGATCCGCGCAACCCAGGAGGAACTCGGCAATCGCGTCGATCGTCGTGCCGGACAGGCACGCGGCCTGCAACCCGCTTGCACGAGCGCTGTGCCGGCGACCACAGCGACGTTCGCGAAGACGCTCGGCAAGCCGGTGACGGCCGGCGAGCCGCGTGCCACGCACCGACGCCGCCGTCGGCCCTATAAGACCAGGGTTCGCATGCCGTCCAAGCTCGACCCACATATTGCTCTGATCGAGGGCTGGCTCGCAGCGCAGCCGCAGCTGACGGCACTCGCCATCGTCGGCCGGCTGAGCGAGAAATACCCCGACGAGTTCGGGACGAGGCAGCATACGATCGTGCAGCGTCTGCTGAGGGCGCATAGACGGAAAGCTGCCGAACAGCTGGTCGCTCAGGAGCCGCTCGGCGTCGCCACGACCGCTGCCCTATTGCCCGGGGTTGTGGACGGCTCGGGCGATGTAGGGCCCGAGCCGTCCACAGCCCCTCCCGCCGAGCAAGCTTGGAAAGCTACCTGGCGCGATCGATCAGTCGACATCGGATCGACTGCTGCACTGGCGCCATCAGGGTAACATCTGCAGATGCGGCAATACGGGGGGCAAAATTGCACGCCGAAACACATACTGAACAGGTAGATCCCGCTTACCGGATGCCGCTTCGGAGTGCCGAGCGCCGTGACCATCTGTGTACCGATCTTGTGTACCGACGGTGGTGCGGAAAACCCTTTGATTTCAAAAGGTTCGCTGTTTTACTGCTGTTTTTCGAGGGGGTGGCGGAGAGGGAGGGATTCGAACCCCCGATAGGCTTGCACCTATGCCGCATTTCGAGTGCGGTGCATTCGACCACTCTGCCACCTCTCCGGGTGCCACGCCGGATCGTGATCCGCCGTTCGGTCGGGGCGAGTTCTAGGCGAGGATGGCGGGCCAGACAAGGCGCGGGCGGGGAGATTTCCGCCGGCGCATGCCGCCCATCCGGAGGATTCGGGGCAAGGGAGCAATCGGATGCAGGCGCCAGCACGGAGATCGATGGGGATTGGCCGGCGCCGACCGCGGCTGTGCCGAAGAAAGGGTGGGACCGCCAGACGCGATAAAAACCGGCGGCCCCGTGTCGCGTCATTGAAATGTTGGCCGGGAAGTGCGGCTTCGCGGGCCAGCCTGAGCGACGCTTCGACGGTAGCGATCGGCCGGAAATCGGCAACGCGTTCCTGCCCTTAACCTAACTGATCAAGGTTACCCGCCAGGCCCGCCTCAATCCTTGCTCTTCTTTTCCTTCTTGTCCTTGTTGCCCTTGTCGTCCTTGTTTCGGGTGTCGTCGCCGGCCTTGTCCCTGGCCTTGCCACGGTTGGTGAAGCGCGCATTGCCAAGCCCGGTCCCGATCGTCAGCACGCCCCAGCGCGTGACGTCCTGCATGAACGGCACTTCGGAAAGCCCCTGCGCCACGCCGTCATTGTGCATCAGCACCGCGGTATCGTGATCGCCGATCATGGGAATGGCCTCGACCAGGCTCCCCGGCAGGTTGAACTTGCTGCTCTCCCAATTGCCCGGCAGGTTCTGCGCGCCCTTTTCGATCGAGCCGTCGTCATTGATCACGCCCGGACAGGCGATGCCGATGAACGGGGCGAGCTTCAGTCCTTCGGCATCGGCCTCGGCGATCAGGTCCTTCAGCATCTTCGCCAGCCGCTTCACCGCGCCCTCGCGGGTCGGCTCGTCGTCGGCATGGCGCCACAGATCGAACTTCCAGACCGCCGCCTTAGACAGATCGGGCGCCTTTTTCCAGCGGCTCTCGACCACGCCGCAGCGGATATTGGTGCCGCCGATATCGACCGCGAGGATGCTGTCATGGCCTTCGAATATCCAGGACGGCGCCAGATGCAGGCAGCCGATCAGGCCGGCCTCGTCGGGATGAAAGCGGATCGGCACCAGGTCGACCTTGAAGCCTTCGGCCTTGAGCAGGATGTCGGTGCGCGCGATGGCGAGTTCGCCGACCCGGCTCTGCCGGAACCCGCCGCCGACCACGATCCTCTCGGTATCGGCCCAGGCCTTGGTCTTGAGAAACCGCTGGGTGACATAGGCCAGTTCCTGGGCGAATTCCTCGATCGCGCCGTGCACCAGCGCCGAGGCGTTGATGTCGTCGCCGAGCAGCGCCTGGTCGAGCGCATTCTTGCCGATGGCTTCGGTGGATTTGTTGCCCAGGGGATCGTCGCCGTTCTTCTTCAGCGGCTTGCGCAGGGTATCGAGGATCTTGCGGAACGCGCCCTTGCTGGCGCGGTCGCCGAGAAAGCCTTCGTCGTCCTTCAGCTCGATATTGAAGCTGTCCACGTCCACCGACGGCAGCCGGGAAACGCCGTGCCTGCCGATACCGGAGGTCGTCAAGAGGTCTTCAGCCATTTTTTGCCTTGCCCATGCCAGATGCGGTAACAACGGCCGGGGAACCCATTTGTTTCACCGCCGAGGAGGCGTCGGGACGGCCTCCGGACGAGAGGCTAAACGCGGCGAAATCCGGGGTTTCTGGCCTGTTTACGGGCCGGTTTAACTTGACTCGCGGCGGCCAGCGGCTATAAGTCCGGCCACCCGGCGCGGGATTTTCTCGCGCCGCTTGTTTTTGTGCGGCCCAAGGGATCATTTCCCGATCGCGCGAAAGCGACTGAATCCATAACGACTGAAGAAAAAGCCGGCCCGGACCTGTCCGAGGCCGGGATCGAACACGAAGGAATTAAACGATGTTCGCAGTCATCAAAACCGGCGGCCGGCAGTACCGCGTCGTTCCGGATGATGTGCTCGAGATAGGCAAGATCGCCGGCGATGTCGGGACGATCGTGCAGCTTGGCGAAGTGTTGCTGGTCGGCGGCGACTCCCCGGTGCTGGGTGCACCGACGGTGGCGGGCGCCTCTGTTGCGGCCGAAGTGCTGCAGCACAAGCGCGGCCCCAAGGTCATTTCGTTCAAGAAGCGCCGCCGCAAGAATTCACGCCGCAAGCGCGGCTATCGCGACGAGATCACGGTGCTTCGTATCACCGAGATCCTGACCAACGACAACAAGCCGAGCGTCGGCCCGCGTCCGAAGCGCGAGAAGCCGGTTCCGGCCGCGCCGGTCGATGGCGACGACGAGGCACCGCAGGCGGTAAAGAAAAAGGCCCCGGCGAAAAAGCCGGCCAAGGCAGTGGCCAGGCCGCGCGCCAAGCCCGATGCCAAGAAGCCCGCGGCCCGCGCCAAGAGCGATAAAAAATAAAGCGTGACAAAAAGTGAGATGATTCCGTCAAGGAATTGATCTAGAGACAGAATAGAAGTTGGAGACGGGCCATGGCTCACAAAAAAGCAGGCGGTTCATCGCGTAACGGTCGTGATTCGGCCGGCAAGCGGCTCGGCATCAAGACCTATGGCGGCGAGCACGTGATTCCCGGCAACATCATTGCGCGCCAGCGCGGCACCACGTGGCACCCCGGCCTTAATGTCGGCATGGGCACTGACCATACTCTGTTCGCCAAGATCGAAGGCCATGTCGTGTTTCGCGCGAAAGCCAACGGCCGCACCTTCATATCGGTGGTTCCGATGACTGAAGCCGCGGCCGAGTAACGGTGGACACCATAAGTCCGCCGGGTCCTGTTGAACCGGCGGAGCTCCTGAGGGCTCTAAGGGGGAGGCGGGAAACCGGCCTCCCTTTTCGATTCGGTGCGTCGTTCAAGTCGACACGCACACAGGAGCCCGACATGCTGCAGGACATTCCGCCCCCTACGCTGCGCCCGTCCAGTAGTTGCGTCCTCGAGACCGAACGGCTGATGCTGCGCAGGCCGACGCTCGTGGACGTAAAAGCGATCTCGCGTCTCGCCAATGACCGCCGTATTGCCGAAAATACCCGCCGCCTGCCGCATCCCTATCTGCAGGACCACGCCGTGGAGTTCGTCCGCGCGATGGCCGGCCAATATCGCGAAACCGTATTCCTGATCGAAGCCAATCACGCTCCGATCGGCATGGCCGGTGTCGACTGGCGCGTCGCGGAAGCGCCGGAACTCGGCTATTGGCTCGGCGTCGAGCATTGGGGCCAGGGTTTCGGCACCGAGGCCGCGCGCGCCGTGATCGACTTCACCTTCGAGGAATTCGCGGCCGAGCAGCTGGTTTCCGGCGCCCGGGTGACCAATCCGGCATCGCGCAACATTCTGGAGAAATGCGGCTTCCAGTGGAGCGGCGTCGAACTTCATCGCTTCGAGGCGCTGGGATCCTCCACCCCGGTCGATTGCTTCAGGCTGTCGCGCAGCGTCTGGTCGTCGCTGAAGAACTGGAACAGTTCGACGCGGCACGCGCGGTGAGGGCTCGAGAAGAACCGGTGTCGTCCCGGGTCGGGCATGAGCCGGGCCGGGACGACGACGATATTTTGCCATTTGCTGCGCATCCTACGCCGGCGGACCGACCACCGTCTCCCGGCCTCCGAGATCGCGCTCGCGCAGGAAGATGTAGAGCCCGGCGCCGATGATCACCGCCGCGCCCGCGATGGTCGCCGGCGACGGCACGTCGCCAAACACGGCGTAGCCGAACATCACGGCCCAGACGATCATCGAATATTGATACGGCACCACGACGCTGGCCGGGGCGAGCTTCAGCGAGCGATTGACGCACAGCAGCGCACTCACCGAAATACAGCCCGCCACGGCGAACAGAGCCAGGCTGCCGAGATCGGGCGTGACCCAGCCGACCGGCGACAACAGCGCGCCCAGCAGAAAGGTCCCGACGAATTGCGACGATGCCAATACGATGTCCGGCGTCGCGCGCAACGAGCGGGTGATCAGCATCAACACCGCAAACGACAGGCTGCCGCCGAGCGCGATCATCGCCGGCCAGCTCACGGTTTGCGAGGACGGCCGCAGCGCGATCAACACGCCACAGAAACCGATCAGGACCGCACTCCAGCGCCGCCAGCCGACGCGCTCGCGCAGCACGATCGCCGACAGCGCGGTGACGAAGATCGGACAGGCCAGATAATAGGTGATGACGTCGGCCAGCGGCAAATAGACGGTGGCGAGAAAGAAGGCCGCGACCTCGAGCGTCGAGAGCGTCACCCGAAGCAGCTGCAGCCACGGGCGTTCCAGGCGCATGAACTCCGCGCGATGCCGCCAAACCATCGGCGACAGCACGATCAGCGCTGCACAGCCACGCAACCACAGCAATTGTCCGACCGAATAGGTCGTGACCATGAACTTTCCGAGTGCGTCGCCAAACGAAAACATGAACACCGCGAGCAGCATCAATCCCACGCCGGCGAGGCGCGCGGAGCGTTCGTCCAAGCCGGTCGAGATTTTCGAGAGCAGGTTCATGAGCTCCTGCGGGTAGCGCCTCCGCATCCACTTATCAAGTTGCCGAAACGCCCTTCACCGCCATCCCGGGGCACGCGAAGCGTGAACCCGGAAGGACGGGATCTCACGGCAATTGCTGCGGCAATGCATCTGCGATACGGCTGTGTCCGCTCGCAATCTCTCGCAGGATATCTGACATGACCGAGTTCGATCCCGCGCTGCACCGCATGGTGCCGCAGCAACGCTGGTTCGAGGATTTCGCGCTCGGCGAGCGCTTCGTGATACCGAGCCGCACCATGACCAGCGCGGTATTCGCGGCGTTCCAGACCGCCAGCGGTGACAGCCATCCGGTGCATTACGACGTCGAATATTGCCGCGCCCGCGGCATGCCGGACCTGCTGGCGCACGGTTTCCAGACCCTGATCCACACCGCGCCGGGAAGCGGGCTGTTTCCCTATCTGGTCGAGCAATCGCTGGTCGGTTTTCTCGAACAGTCGAGCCGGTTCCTCAAACCGGTTTTTGCCGGCGACACGATCTATCCGGCGCTCGAGGTCACGGAACTCACGCCCGGCCGCAGCACCGGCGCGGTGACCCTGCGCAGCACCGTGTTCAACCAGCGCCGCGAGCTGGTGCTGGAAGGCCTGCAGAAATTCCTGATCCGCCGCCGCGCCGCGCAGCCCTGACACCGTTCACTTGACCATGTCGTCGACGGCGCCGAACAGCGCCGGCGAAACCTCGGTGCCCCGCGCTCCGGCGGGGCCTGCGGCCGATCGCCGAAAAGCTCCCGCCGCCTCACCGATGCCCCTCTTCCCGCGAGGCTTTTTGGCAGCTGCGAACCGTCTCATACCGGCACGAGCTAAATATCGTCCAAAGCGCCAAAAAGCCCGAAAATTAAGGCTTTTTGCCAACATTCCGCTGGTAAAAAGGTTGCCGCATCCGGCCACCTGCACTACCTATACGCCATGAAATTTCTGGACGAGGCAAAAGTCTTTATCCGCTCCGGCGACGGCGGCAACGGCTGCGTGGCGTTCCGCCGCGAGAAGTATATCGAGTTCGGCGGACCGAGCGGCGGCAATGGCGGCCGCGGCGGCGATGTCGTGATCGAGGTGGTCGACGGCTTGAACACGCTGATCGACTACCGCTACCAGCAGCATTTCAAGGCGCAGAAGGGCACCAACGGCATGGGCAAGGACCGCCATGGCGCCAACGGCAAGCCGGTCACGCTCAAGGTGCCGGTCGGCACCCAGATCTTCGACGAGGATCGCGAAACCCTGATCCACGACCTCACCACGCTCGGCGAGAAATTCGTGCTGGCGGAGGGCGGCAATGGCGGCTTCGGCAACGCGCATTTCAAATCCTCCACCAACCGCGCGCCGCGCAATGCCAATCCGGGCCAGGAAGGCGAGGAGCGCTGGATCTGGCTGCGGCTGAAATTGATCGCGGATGCCGGCCTGGTCGGCCTGCCCAACGCCGGCAAGTCGACCTTCCTCTCGGTCGTCAGCGCCGCGAAACCGAAGATCGCCGATTATCCCTTCACCACGCTGCATCCGCAGCTCGGCGTGGTCGATATCGACGGACGCGAATTCGTGCTGGCCGATATCCCGGGCTTGATCGAAGGCGCCCATGAAGGCGCCGGGCTCGGGGACCGCTTTCTCGGCCATGTCGAGCGCTGCCGCGTGCTGCTGCATCTGGTCGATGCGACCTGCGAACATGCCGGCAAGGCCTACAAGACGGTGCGGACCGAACTCGATGCCTATGAGGGACATCTCGCCGACAAGATCGAGATCGTGGCGCTGAACAAGATCGACGCGGTGACGCCGGAACAGTTGAAGACGCAGAAGGACCGCCTGAAGCGTGCCGCCAAAAAGACGCCGCTGCTGATCTCGGGCGTGTCGGGCGCGGGCGTCAAGGACGCGCTGCGGGCGCTGGTCGCGGTGATCGGCGAAGCCCCGGTATCGACCAAGGCCAAGGGTGCGGCGAAGGCGGAGCCGTGGGCGCCGACCACGCCGCAGGGCTGACTGACAGGCCCGACTTGCGCTCATCTCATCCGGCTGCAAAACTCCTGTTGTCTTCCCGCCAATTGCGCATCATTCGACGGCATCCATGGCTCGCCCGCAGCTCAACAATTTCCGCCGCATCGTCGTCAAGGTCGGCTCGTCGCTGCTGATCGACAGCGATGCCGGCGAAGTCCGTGCGACCTGGCTCGCAGCGCTCGCCGCCGACCTCGCCAGGCTGCACGGCGAGGGCCGCGAACTGCTGATCGTGTCGTCCGGCTCGATCGCGCTGGGGCGCAGCCGCCTCAAGCTGCCGCGCGGCCCCCTGAAGCTCGAGGAGAGCCAGGGCGCGGCGGCGGTCGGACAGATCGCGCTGGCGCGGATCTGGTCGGAGGTGCTGGGGCATCACGGCATCGGCGCCGGGCAGATTCTGGTGACCCTGCAGGACACCGAGGAACGCCGCCGCTATCTCAACGCCCGCTCGACCATCGCCAAGCTGCTGGAGTGGCGCGCGGTGCCGGTGATCAACGAAAACGACACCGTCGCCACCAACGAGATTCGCTACGGCGACAATGACCGCCTCGCCGCCCGGGTCGCCACCATGGCCAGCGCCGACCTCTTGATCCTGCTGTCGGACATCGACGGCCTCTACGATGCGCCGCCGGGCAGCCATCCCGACGCCAGGCTGATTCCCATCGTGGAATCCGTGACCTCCGAAATCGAGGCCATGGCCGGGGCGGCCGAATCCGAATTGTCGCGGGGCGGCATGCGCACCAAGATCGAGGCGGCCAAGATCGCCACCACCGCCGGCACCCATATGCTGATTGCCTCCGGCAAGATCGAGCACCCGCTGCAGGCGATTGCCGATGGCGGGCGCTGCACCTGGTTTCTCACCCCGGCCAATCCGGTGACCGCGCGCAAGCGGTGGATCGCCGGCTCGCTGGAGCCCAAGGGCACCCTGACCATCGATGCCGGCGCGGTCAGTGCCTTGCGCGCCGGCAAGAGCCTGTTGCCGGCCGGCGTGATCCGGATCGACGGGCAATTCGCCCGCGGCGACGCCGTGGTGGTGCGCGGTCCCGATACCCATGAGATCGGCCGCGGCCTGGTCGCCTACGACGCCGAGGACGCCGACAAGATCAAGGGCCGCTCGTCGCCGGACGTGATGGTCATCCTGGGCGTCAGCGGCCGGGCGGAAATGATCCACCGCGACGATCTCGTGGTCGGCCCGCACGGCGCATTTTCCGCCGGCTAGGCCAATGGCCGATCTGCAGGCCGCCGAAGCCTTCAGCGCACGCCAGCGATCTCGACCGGCACCTCGCAAAACCTGGATTTCCGTGCTAGGACATGACCTTAACCGAGGCTGAAACCGCCATGACCGCATCGCTGAAGGCCGTCGACGGCAGCGCCGATCTGCCGACCCTGATGACCGGCCTTGCCGTGTGCGCGCGCGCGGCCGCGCGGGCGCTGGCGCTGGCCCCGCCGGAACAGAAGAATCTCGCGCTCGATGCGATGGCGCGCGCCATTCGCGCCGATGCTCCAGCCATTCTCGCGGCCAACGCCGAGGACGTCGCCGAAGCCCGCGCCGGCGGCGAAACGGCCGCCTTCATCGATCGCCTGACGCTGACGCCCGCGCGCATCACCGCGATGGCCGACGGCATCGCGATCGTGCGCGATATCGCCGATCCGATCGGGGTGGTGACCGAGCGCTGGCAGCGGCCCAACGGCATGACCATCGAGCGTGTGCGCGTGCCGCTCGGCGTCATCGCCGTGATTTTCGAAAGCCGCCCCAACGTCGCAGCCGATGCCGGCGCGCTGTGCCTGAAATCCGGAAACGCCGTGATCCTGCGCGGCGGCTCGGACAGCTTCAGGTCCTGCCGCGCGATCCACGACTGCCTGGTGCAGGGGTTGCGCGAAGCCGGTCTGCCGGAGGCTTCGATCACGCTGGTGCCGACCCGTGACCGATCCGCCGTCGGCCTGCTGCTCGGCGGATTGAACGGCGGCGTCGATGTCATCGTGCCGCGCGGCGGCAAGAGCCTGGTGGCCCGTGTCGAGGCGGAAGCCCGGGTGCCGGTGTTCGCGCACCTGGAGGGGGTCAACCACGTCTATGTGGATCGTGCGGCCAATCTCGAAATGGCCAAGTCGATCGTGCTGAACGCCAAGATGCGGCGTCCCGGCGTCTGCGGCGCTGCCGAGACCCTGCTGGTGGATCGCGCCGGCGCATCGACCAAGCTCGAGCCCCTGGTCGAGATGCTGATCGACGCCGGCTGTGAGGTGCGCGGCGATCCCGTCGTGCAAGGCGTCGATCCCAGGGTGAAGCCGGCTTCCGACGAGGACTGGGATACCGAGTACGAGGACGCCATCATCACCGCCAAGGTCGTCGATGGCATCGATGAAGCCATCGCGCATATTCACGACCACGGTTCACAGCATACCGACGCGATCGTGACCGAAGACCCAGCCGCCGCGGCCAGGTTTCTCAACGAGGTCGATTCCGCGATCGTGCTGCACAACGCCTCGACCCAGTTCGCCGACGGCGGCGAATTCGGTTTTGGCGCGGAAATCGGCATCGCCACCGGCAAGTTCCACGCCCGCGGCCCGGTCGGCGCCGAGCAGCTGACCAGTTTCAAATACCGCGTTCATGGCACCGGGCAGACCCGGCCGTGAACACAAGCCTTGCGCCTGGCGTGGCCCAGTGCCGCCCGTTTGAGCTTCCAGGCCCGAATCGCGAACCTCACATCGAACCGCGGCGCTCCGCGACCGTGGCTGCCGGCACCCCCTTGTTTCCGAAGTCGGCGTCGGCAGGTGCCGGGATGAAACGCAAGGTCCAGAAACGGGGCATGCGTTGAAGCCAGCTTCCATCGCCTCCCCCGCTCAAGCGCTCCCGCTCTATACCAGCGGCATGCGGATCGGCCTGCTCGGCGGCTCGTTCAATCCGCCTCATGTCGCCCACCGCGCCATCAGCCTGTTCGCGATCAAGCGCCTGAAGCTCGACCGGGTGTGGTGGCTGGTGACCCCCGGCAATCCGCTCAAGGATGCCGGAGCACTGCGCGATCTCGATGCCCGCGTCGAAGCGGCGCGGCAAATGGCCAACGATCCGCGGATCGATGTGAGCTGTCTCGAAGCTGTCATTGGAACCAGATATACGTTTGACACGATTACATATCTGCGCCGCCGGGCCGCCGGCCTGCGCCTGGTCTGGATCATGGGCGCTGACAATCTCGCGCAATTTCATCGCTGGCAAAACTGGCGGCGCATCGCCTCCGAGGTGCCGATCGCGGTGATCGACCGTCCGCCGCAGAGCTTTCGCGCCATGGCCGCGCCCGCAGCCCAGGCGCTCGCCCGCTACCGCCTCCCGGAAAACCAGGCCGGCCGGCTGGCGGACCAGCGCCCGCCGGCCTGGGTCTTTCTCACCGGGATGAAGCTGAACCTGTCCTCGAGCGGCCTTCGGAACCTGGACGGCAGCTGGAAGGCAAAGAAGTAGCAGGCAGGTTCACTGGAATATTGAAACCGTTAACCCCACATGCATAGTATAGCGAGCGGCGCCCGGATTCGGTGTCGCGATACAGTGAAAGGAATGGTCCCTGGCCACATCTGTATTGTCCAAGTCTGTTTTACCGAAGTCTGCTTCAACCAGGACGCGTAAAACATCGACGCAAGCGGCGGCCTTGAAGGCGCAACCCGACGCCGACAAGACCCTGAATATGATCCTCTCCCGCCTCGACGATATGAAGGCGGAAGAAACGGTCACCATAGACCTTCGCGGCAAATCTGCATTCTCCGATTACATGATCGTCACCACGGGACGGGCCAACCGGCATGTCGGCGCGATCGCGGAGAATGTCGCCAAGGGCCTCAAGGAAAACGGAATCAAGAGCATCCACGTCGAGGGCTTGCCCAATTGCGACTGGGTGCTGATCGATTCCGGCGACGTGATCGTGCATGTATTCAGGCCCGAGGTGCGCGAATTCTACAATCTGGAAAGATTGTGGACGCAAAGTCCGACGCCGGCGAAGGTGATCTGAGCTGTCGGGTGTCGTGAAGCCTGGGTTCGGCGGCGCCGGCACCGGTTCGCTGGATGGCGTTCGGCGTGGTCCCGGACGCTCTCTTGAGGATCAGCCGCGCGGATGAAGCGAATATCAGAACCGCGCCCTTGGCAGGTCCTTTCGCTTCGGCATGATCTTCGCGGAGAGGCGAGATCCGCTTTTCCGGATCGTGCTGGAGCTGGCTGAGCGCATGCGTCTCCTCGTCATTGCCATCGGCCGGCTGAAGCAGGGTCCGGAGCGGGAGCTGGCCGAGCGCTATCGCGAGCGATTCGACGACATCGGCCGCAAACTCGGCTTTCGCGGCCTTGAGATCATTGAAATTCCCGAAAGCCGCGCCCGCGACCCCGCGACCCGGATCGGCGAGGAAGCTGCGGCGATTTCGGCTTCGATTCCAGACAAATCCGTCGTGGTGGCACTCGACGAGCACGGCGACAATCTCGACAGCGGCGCGTTCGCCCGGCAGCTTGGCCGCTGGCGCGATCAATCTGTCGCCAATACTATTTTCGCGATCGGCGGCGCGGACGGACTTTCGCCCGATTTGCGGCGCAAGGCAAAGCTCAGCCTGGCGTTCGGCTGCGCGACCTGGCCGCATCAAATCGTTCGCGTCATGCTTCTGGAACAGGTCTATCGGGCCGCGACCATTTTGGCCGGCCACCCTTATCACCGCGCGTAAGCCTTGGTCCGCGTAAAACAACGAAACCTCTGATTCGGACTAGATGCAGCCAGCTCGGGACACTCGATCGTACCCTGACACCGCCCGGCGCGGTCAGCTGGCTTGCCTGCGCCTGCCGCTGTCGATCGCCCTGTGGTCCGCCAGCCTTGCCGGCATGAGCCTTTCGCCGGCGGCGGCCCAGGTCCGGGCGCCAGAGATCGCGGCGTCGACGCCGCAGACGGCGGCGGCCCCGCCCGACGCCATCCAGCAGCGCGAACAGGAACTCGAGGCCGCCCGCGCCCAGCAGAAGAATGCCGCGGACCTGCAGGAAAAGCTCAAGGCCGATATCGCGGCGATCGGACAGGACCGCAGCAAGCTCAATCAGCAACTGATCGACATCGCCGCCCAGGTGCGCGGAGTCGAGACCCGGATCGGCGACGCCGAAGCGCGGCTGCGTCCGCTCGACGCCCGCGAGCAGCAGATTCGCGGCTCGCTTGATTCGCGCCGCTCCGAGATCGTCGAGGTTCTGGCAGCGCTGCAACGCGCCGGAAGGCGCACGCCGCCGGCCTTGCTGGTAAGGCCGGAGGACGCGCTGCAATCGCTTCGCACCGCCATGCTGCTCGGATCCGTGGTGCCCGAATTGCACGCGCGCGCGGAGAAACTGGCGGCCGACCTCGGCGAACTGGTCGCGCTGCGCAAGACCATCGCCACCGAGCGCGACCGGCTCGCGCTCGACCGCGACAAGCTCAACGACGACCAGACCCGGCTGGCCGCCCTTGTCGACGAGCGGCAGCGAAAGCAGAGTTCGATCGAGAAGGACATGGAGGCGGAAGGCGCGCGCGCCATCGCGCTGTCCCGGCAGGTGGACACGCTGCAGGGCCTGATCGCCAAAATGGAGCAGGAATCCAAGAGTGCCGCAAAAGCGGCCGCGACCGCCAGCCTGCAGGGCGCCCCGGCCAACCTTAACGGCAAACCGAATCTGGGCGCCCTCAAGGACCCGGCCCGGATGAGCCCCGCCATTGCTTTTGCCTCCGCCAAGGGACTATTCGCATTGCCGGTCAACGGCACCAAGATTCGTGAATTCGGCGGTTCCGACGGCTCGGGCGGGGTCGAAAAGGGCATTTCCCTGGCAACCCGGGCCGGAGCCCAGGTAACAACACCGTGTGATGGCTGGGTTGTTTACGCCGGGCCGTTCCGCAGCTACGGACAACTCTTGATCCTCAATGCCGGGGGCGGGTATCATGTCCTGATCGCCGGGATGGAGCGCATTTCGGTTAATATCGGCCAATTTGTACTTACGGGGGAGCCGGTCGCGACCATGGGGACGACATCCCGCGTCGCATCCATCCTCGCAGCCAACGCGAGTCAGCCCGTGCTCTATATCGAGTTCCGTAAGGACGGCACTCCAATCGATCCAGGTCCATGGTGGGCCGCAAATGAAGGCGAAAAGGTTCGCGGATGATGCGCAAGACTTCTGTAATTCTCCTTAGCGCCGCCTGCGGCGCGGCCCTGATGCTGTTCGTGACCCAGCCCCGCTCGGTGCTGATGGGATCGAGCGCGCGCGCCGCGACGTCGGACACCTATCGCCAGCTCAACCTGTTCGGCGATGTGTTCGAGCGGGTCCGCAGCGACTACGTCGAAAAGCCCGATGACAGCAAGCTGATCGAATCCGCCATCAGCGGCATGCTGTCCGGCCTCGACCCGCATTCGAGCTACATGGACGCCAAGAGCTTCCGCGACATGCAGGTGCAGACGCGCGGGGAATTCGGCGGCCTCGGCATCGAAGTCACGATGGAAGACGGCCTGATCAAGGTGGTCTCGCCGATCGACGATACGCCGGCGTCCAAGGCCGGCATCATGGCCAACGACATCATCACCAATCTCGACGACGAAGCCGTGCAGGGTCTCACCCTCAATCAGGCGGTCGAGAAGATGCGCGGCCCGGTCAATACCAAGATCAAGCTGAAGATCATTCGCAAGGGTCAGGACAACCCGATCGACGTCACGCTGGTGCGCGACAACATCCGGGTCCGCTCGGTGCGCGCCCATGTCGAAGGCGACGATATCGGCTACATCCGCATCACCACCTTCAACGAGCAGACCACCGAAGGCCTGAAACGGGAAATCGGCAATCTGCAGAACCAGATCGGTGACAAGCTGAAGGGCTTCATCATCGACCTGCGCAACAATCCCGGCGGCCTGCTGGAGGAAGCGGTGACGGTTTCCGACACCTTCCTCGAGCGCGGCGAGATCGTTTCGACCCGCGGCCGCAACGCCGAGGAAACCCAGCGCCGCACCGCCCATCCGGGCGACCTGACCAAGGGCAAGCCGCTGATCGTCCTGATCAATGGCGGCTCGGCATCGGCTTCCGAAATCGTCGCCGGCGCGCTGCAGGACCACAAGCGGGCCACCCTGGTGGGAACCCGCTCGTTCGGCAAGGGCTCGGTGCAGACCATCATTCCGCTCGGAAGCGGCAACGGCGCGCTGCGCCTCACCACGGCGCGCTACTTCACCCCGTCGGGCAAGTCGATCCAGGCCAAGGGCATCGTTCCCGATATCGAGGTTTTGCAGGACGTGCCGGAAGAGTTGAAGTCCCGCACCGACACCAAGGGCGAAGCCTCGCTACGCGGCCATCTGAAGAACGACGGCGACGAGAAGACCGGCTCGCAATCCTACGTTCCGCCGGACGCCAAGGACGACAAGGCCCTGAAGATGGCCGACGATCTGCTGCACGGCGTCAAGGTCAATGCCTCCGCGCCCGATACCGGCGACAAGGCGGCGATCGACAAGCCCGCCGACAAGGCCGCGATCGACAACAAGCCGGCCAACAAGGAAGCCAACTGATCCCGGTTCGACTGACCGGTTGTTGCGAAAAGGGCGGCCCCAGGGCCGCCCTTTTTGTCGACCTGACGACCGATGGCGGTGCGCCGGGGGCCTGCTTTTGCAATGCCGCCGCCCCGGATCTGCCGTCGGCTTGCCCCGCCGTGGTATCGTTGCCCCGGCTGATTCGGGGAGGTCCATGGCAGAGACGGCCGACGATCTGAGCGCTCCGCTCGGACAGAAGACGGTGCTCCGGAAGCGCCGATACCGGCTGCCGCTTACCGGATTCCAGGCGCTCGCCGTGCTGCTGGGCCTGTTTCTGGCTGGCTTCGCGGGCTTCGCCATCTTCAACGACAACCCGCTGGGCGGTGAGCCGATGGTCCGCATCGCCCTGCCGCAGCCGACGCCGGGCGAGAAGCCCGCCGCGGCCCCAGCCGCCAGCACCGGGCCGGCGGCGAAATCGGCGGCCAAAGAGGCCGCGCCGACCGGACAAAAGACCGTCACCATTATCGACGGCTCCAGCGGCGCGCACCATGACGTCACGATCTCCGGCGACGCCGCCGACCCGGCCGAAGCCGATGCGCCGCCCGCCATGGTGGCCGGGATCAACCCGCACCTTTTGGAGAAATCACGCTACGGCATGATCCCGGTGATCGCCGATGGACTGAAGCCGTTCACCGCCTATGCCGGCGAAGCCGACCGCGCCAAGGCTGCAAAAATGCCCGTGGTGGCCATCGTCGTCGGCGGGCTCGGCGTCGGAGCCGCCAAGACCGCCGACGCCATCATGAAATTGCCGGCCGCGGTGACCCTGGCGTTCACGCCCTACGGCTCGGATCCCGCCAGGCTGGCCGAACGCGCGCGGGCGCAGCATCATGAGATTCTGCTGCAGATTCCGATGGAGCCGTTCGATTATCCCGACAACGACCCCGGCCCGCAGACCCTGCTCACGACGCTTGGCCCCGAGCAGAATCTCGACCGGATGTACTGGCACCTCAGCCGTTTCCAGGGCTATGCCGGCATCGCCAATTTCATGGGCGCGCGCTTTGTGGTTTCCGATGCGGTGATGCAGCCCATCGTCAGCGAGGCCGCCAAGCGCGGGCTCGGCTATCTCGACGACGGATCCGCGCCGCGCAGCGTTGCCGCCTCCCTGGCGGCGGGTCAGGCGATGCCTTTTGCCAAGGCCGACCTCAGCATCGACGCCGTGCCTACCGCCCTGGAAATCGACCGCGCGCTCGGCAAGCTTGAAAATCTGGCGAAGGAGCGCGGCCTGGCCGTCGGCATCGCCTCGGCCTTGCCGATTTCGATCGAACGGATTGCCGTCTGGGCCAAGGCGCTGGAAAGCCATGGCATCCTGCTCGTGCCATTGACAACCGTCATGCTGAAATCAAAATCAGGCTGAAGACAGCCGGCTGGGCGCTGCTCCTGACCCATCCCGACCGCAAAGAGGTTTTGACGGAATGGCGCGCTATGATGACCTGCCCTATCGAACCAGCGTCGGCATGATGCTGATCAACCCCGCCGGGCTGGTCCTGGTCGGCCGCCGCGCCGGCGGCATCGAACATGTCGACGACACCCACGTCTGGCAGATGCCGCAAGGCGGCGTCGATCCCGGCGAGGACACCTGGGAGGCGGCGAAACGCGAACTCTACGAGGAAACCAGCGTCCGCTCGGTCGAAAAGCTCGGCGAGATCGCCGACTGGCTGATCTACGACATTCCACGCACCGTCGCCGGCCGCGCCTGGAAGGGCCGCTACCGCGGCCAGCGGCAGAAATGGTATGCGCTTCGATTTACCGGCCACGACACCGAGATCAATGTCGCCGAGCCCGGTGGCGGCCACAAGGCGGAGTTCGTCAGCTGGCGCTGGGAGCCGATGAAAAATCTTCCCGACCTGATCGTGCCGTTCAAGCGGCCGGTCTACGAGCGTGTGGTCAAGGAATTTTCCAGGCTCGCCGGCGGCTGATCCCGAGATGGCCGACGGCAAACCCTATCGCCCCAATGTCGGGGTCGCGCTGTTCAACGCTTCCGGTCGGGTGCTGATCGGACGGCGGTTCAGGGACGACGGACCGGAAATCATTCTGCCGGGTTTGGAGTGGCAGATGCCGCAAGGCGGCATCGACGGCGACGAGAACCCGCGCGATGCCGTGATGCGCGAACTCTGGGAAGAGACCGGCGCAGTAAGCGCCGATTACCTCGGCGAAACCGACTGGCTCAGCTACGACTTCCCGCCCCTCGCCGTTGCTTCGTCGCACCGGCTGGCCAAATTCCGCGGCCAGCGCCAGAAATGGTTCGCGCTGCGCTTCACCGGACACGACGATGAGATCGATCCGCTGACGCCGCGCAACGGCCAGCCGGCGGAGTTCGATCAATGGCGTTGGGAACGGCTGGATCGCGTCGCCGACCTGGTGGTGCCGTTCCGCCGCGAGGTGTATCGGACGGTGGCGCGCAGCTTCGTGAAATTCGCCGATGGCGAATAGCCAGCCGGGCAAGAGCGGCGAGCCGCTCGAACTACTCGCTTTTCGCTAATGCAGCGCGGTCGAATTGATCTGGTGCTGGATGCTCTTGTAATGATCGAGCCGCTCGAGGGCGCGGTCGAGTTCCGAGCCGTCTTTTTCGGTGAGCTTGGCTTCCATGCCGGAGATCTGGTCGGCGAACGCTTCCCGATCGAGCTCCTGAAGCGAGGTCGCGACGTCAGCCAGCACCGTCAGGCCCTTTTCGGAGACTTCAGCAAGACCGCCGAGCACGATGATCTTCTGCTGGGTGCCGCCGGTGGTCACCGTCAGGATGCCGGGCCGGATCGTGGCCACCACCGGCGCATGTCCGGCCAGCACGCCGAAATCGCCTTCGATGCCGGGAACGTCAACCTGATCGACTTCTCCGGAGAAGGCGAGCTTTTCCGGCGAGACGAGATCGAAGTGGAAAGTGGCCATGGGTGCGCCTGTCGATTTGGATCAGTGAGTTGCGAATAGCGAATGGCGAATAGCGAGTGGTGGAAGAACTCGACTTACCTGCCCTATTCGCTACTCCCTATTCGCTATTCGCCGGCTATTCGCCCTTAGGCTGCCTCGGCCGCGAGCTTCTTGCCCTTTTCGACCGCCTCTTCGATGGCGCCGACCATGTAGAAGGCGGCCTCCGGCAGATGGTCATACTTGCCTTCGCAGATGGCGCGGAAACCCTTGATGGTGTCGGCGAGATCGACGAACTTGCCGGGCGAGCCGGTGAAGATTTCGGCGACGTGGAACGGCTGCGACAGGAAGCGCTCGATCTTGCGGGCGCGGGCGACCGCGATCTTGTCCTCTTCGGACAATTCGTCCATGCCGAGAATGGCGATGATGTCCTGCAGCGACTTGTACCTCTGCAGCACCTGCTGAACCATCCGCGCGGTCTGGTAGTGATCCTCACCGACGATCAGCGGCGACAGCATGCGCGAGGTCGAGTCGAGCGGATCCACCGCGGGATAGATGCCCTTTTCCGAGATCGCGCGGTTCAGCACCGTGGTGGCGTCCAGATGCGCGAACGAGGTGGCCGGCGCCGGGTCGGTCAAGTCGTCGGCCGGCACGTAGATCGCCTGCACCGATGTGATCGAGCCCTTGTGCGTGGTGGTGATGCGCTCCTGCAGCGCGCCCATGTCGGTCGCGAGCGTCGGCTGATAACCCACGGCGCTCGGAATACGCCCGAGCAGCGCCGACACTTCGGAGCCGGCCTGCGTGAAGCGGAAGATGTTGTCGATGAAGAACAGCACGTCCTGGCCCTGATCGCGGAAATGCTCGGCGACGGTCAGACCGGACAGCGCCACGCGCATGCGGGCGCCGGGCGGCTCGTTCATCTGGCCGAACACCAGCGCGCATTTCGACTTGACGCTCGGATCGGGATTGTGCGGATCGGCATTGACCTTGGATTCGATGAACTCGTGATAAAGATCGTTGCCTTCGCGGGTACGCTCGCCGACGCCGGCGAACACCGAATTGCCGCCATGCGCCTTCGCCACGTTGTTGATCAGTTCCTGGATCAGCACGGTCTTGCCGACGCCGGCGCCGCCGAACAGGCCGATCTTGCCGCCCTTGGCGTAGGGCGCCAACAGGTCGACGACCTTGATCCCGGTGACCAGAATTTCCGCCTCGGTGGCCTGGTCGGTATAGGTCGGCGCTTCCTGATGGATCGCGCGCAAACCTTCGTTGACGATCGGGCCGCCTTCATCGATCGGCTCGCCGATCACGTTCATGATGCGGCCGAGCGTGCCGGCGCCGACCGGCACCTGGATCGGGCCGCCGGTATCGCTGACTTCGTGGCCGCGGACCAGGCCCTCGGTGGTATCCATCGCGATGGTGCGCACCGTGGATTCGCCGAGATGCTGGGCGACTTCGAGCACCAGACGGTTTTTGCCGTTCATGGTGGTGATGGCGTTCAGAATCGCAGGCAGGTGGCCTTCGAACTGCACGTCGACGACGGCACCGATGACTTGCGTGATGCGTCCGGTCTGGTTGGCGGGTGTAGCCATAAAACTCTCTCCTTGAAGTCCGAAAACGTGAACGGCCGTCCGTCGACGGCTAGAGCGCCTCGGCGCCGGAGATGATTTCAATCAGCTCCTTGGTGATCATCGCCTGGCGGGTTCGATTGTAGATCAGGGTCTGCTTGCGGATCATGTCGCCGGCGTTGCGGGTGGCGTTGTCCATGGCGCTCATCTGCGCGCCGTAGAACGAGGCATTGTTCTCCAGCAGCGCTCGGAAAATCTGCACCGCGAGATTGCGCGGCAGCAGTCCGGTCAGGATCTCGTCCTCTTCCGGCTCGTATTCGTAGGAAGTAGCCGGTCCGGCATTGGCTGGCGGCGTTTCCACCACCAGGGGAATGATCTGCTGCGCGGTCGGAATCTGGGAGATCACCGACTTGAAGCGCGAGTAGAACAGCGTGCAGACGTCGAACTCGCCGGCGGCAAAGCGCGCGATGATCTTCTTGGCGATGTCCTCGGCGTTGACGAATCCGAGCTGGCGAACCGAGCGCAGTTCGACGCTTTCGACGATCTGCTTCTCGAAATTGCGGCGCAGCTGTTCAAATCCCTTGCGTCCGACGCAGAAGAATTTGACCTCCTTGCCCTGGTTCATCAGCGCCAGGGCGCGCTCGCGGGCCAGCCGCACGATCGAGGAATTGAATGCGCCGGACAGTCCGCGCTCGCCGGTGCAGACCAGCAGCAGATGCACCCTGTCATTGCCGGTCCCGGCCAGCAGCGCCGGCGCGCCGGGCGAGCCCGCCGCCGCGGTCGCGATGTTGGAGATCACGGCGTCCATTTTTTCCGCGTAGGGCCGCGCCGCCTCGGCTGCGGTCTGGGCGCGGCGCAATTTGGACGCTGCCACCATCTGCATGGCCTTGGTGATCTTCTGCGTCGCCTTGGTGGAGGCGATGCGGACCCGCATGTCTTTGAGTGAAGCCATTCCAGTTTAACTCACAGCACCTCGGTTGCGACCCTCTCCCCCGCCCGCGGGGGAGAGTCGGAATGGGAAGCTAAAGCGCGTATCGGAACAGCCCCCACGGGACCGGCTTCGCCGGCCGACCTCCCCCGCGAGCGGGAGAGGTGAAAATCAAGCAAACGTCTTCAAGCAAACGTCTTGGCGTAACCCTCGACCACCGCCTTGAGCTTGGCGGCGGTATCGTCGCTGAGATCGCGGCTGTCGCGGATGGTATTGAGGATGTCGACGTTCTTGCCGCGCAGCAGCGACAGCAGGCCGTCCTCGAAGCTGCGCACCTTGGCTACCGGGAGCGCGTCGAGATAGCCGTTGACGCCGGCATAAATCACCACGACCTGCTCTTCCATCTTCAGCGGAGAGAATTGCGGCTGCTTCAGAAGTTCGGTCAGGCGCGAGCCGCGGTTGAGCAGGCGCTGGGTCGAAGCGTCGAGATCGGAACCGAACTGCGCGAACGCCGCCATTTCGCGGTACTGCGCCAGTTCGCCCTTGATCTTGCCGGCGACTTTTTTCATCGCCTTGGTCTGCGCCGAGGATCCGACCCGCGACACCGACAGGCCGACGTTCACCGCGGGGCGGATGCCCTGGAAGAACAGGTCGGTCTCCAGGAAGATCTGGCCGTCGGTAATCGAGATCACGTTGGTCGGAATATAGGCGGAGACGTCGTTGGCCTGGGTTTCGATGATCGGCAACGCCGTCAGCGAGCCCGAACCATGTTCGTCGTTGAGCTTGGCGGCGCGCTCGAGCAGGCGCGAATGCAGATAGAACACGTCGCCGGGATAGGCTTCGCGGCCCGGCGGGCGGCGCAGCAGCAGCGACATCTGGCGATAGGCCACCGCCTGTTTCGACAGATCGTCATAGATGATGACCGCGTGCATGCCGTTGTCGCGGAAATATTCGCCCATGGTGCAACCGGTGAACGGCGCGATGTACTGCATCGGCGCAGGATCGGAGGCGGTGGCCGCGACGATGATGGAATATTCCAGCGCGCCCTGCTCTTCGAGCACCTTGACGAACTGGGCAACCGTCGAGCGCTTCTGTCCGATCGCGACATAGACGCAATACAGCTTGATTTTCTCGTCGGTCTGCGCGTTGAGCGGCTTCTGGTTCAGGATGGTATCGAGCGCGATCGCGGTCTTGCCGGTCTGGCGATCGCCGATGATCAGTTCGCGCTGGCCGCGGCCGACCGGGATCAGCGCATCGATGGCCTTGAGGCCGGTCGCCATCGGCTCGTTGACCGATTTGCGCGGGATGATGCCGGGCGCCTTGACGTCCACGCGCTTGCGCTCGGACGACTGGATCGGACCCTTGCCGTCGATCGGATTGCCGAGCGCATCGACCACGCGGCCGAGCAGGCCCTTGCCGACCGGGGTATCGACGATGGCGCGGGTGCGCTTGACGGTCTGGCCTTCCTTGATCTCGCGGTCGGCGCCGAAGATCACGATGCCGACGTTGTCGGTTTCGAGGTTGAGCGCCATGCCGCGCGTGCCGTTCTCGAACTCGACCATCTCGCCGGCCTGGACATTGTCGAGGCCGTAGACGCGGGCAATGCCGTCGCCGACGGACAACACCTGTCCGACTTCGGAAACTTCAGCCTCCTGGCCGAAATTCTTGATCTGGTCCTTGAGGATCGCGGAAATTTCCGCGGCGCGGATGTCCATCAGCCTGCCTCTTTCATCGCGTGCTTGATCGAATTGAGTTTGGTGCGAAGCGAACTATCCACCATGCGGCTGCCGAGCTTGACCACGAGGCCGCCGATGATCGAAGGATCGATATTGACGTTGAGCGCGACCTCCTTGCCGGTCACCGATTTCAGGGCGGCCTTCAGGGTGTCGAGATTCTTGTCACTGAGCTGTTCGGCCACGGTGACATCGGCCGTCGCCTCGCCCTTGAATTTGGCGACCAGGGCGCGGAAGGCGCGAATCACGTCGCCGACCGCGAACAGCCGGCGGTTGGCGGTGAGAACCTTGAGGAATTTGGCGGAAATGCCGGCGATGCCGGCCTGATCGAGCACCGCCGCCAGCGCCTTGGCCTGCGAATCCGCCGAAAACACCGGGCTGCGTACCAGGCGCTTCAGATCGGCGCTGTCCGCCAGCATGGCGGCGAACCTGTCGAGGTCGGCCTTGACCGCGTCGATGGATTTTTCATCGCGCGCCAATTCGAACAAGGCCGTAGCATAACGGCCGGACACTCCCGAAACGGACGGATCTTCAGCAGCCACAAGCACGCTCTTTTTGCTGTCAAACTCGCAAGGGAAAAACCGTCGCCACGATGCGGCGCCTAGCGATCCAAGCCCTTGGAATTCAAGCGGGACTTCGATTTACGACCGGTACGGAATGTATCGGCAACGTTAAAATCGCGGCTTTGCTAACATAGCAAGCGCGCAGGTGCAACATGACCGCAGCGACTGGCGATGCCTTGTCGCAGGTCTTCCCGCGCGTGGATTTCCGCGCGGCTTCGATGGATCCGCGACCACGCGCCAGCGCCGGGCGCCGACGGCCGGAGTGCTGTCGGTCAGGCACAAGGAAAATCGTTCCACCCGCAACCGGCCTGAGGCTGCGCGGCAACGGCTCGGCCGCGCGAGCCATTCATCATGCCCATTACTTGCTCAAAGCTCGCCATCGCCGGCGACAACTTCGCTTTTCTGTATTCCTAAGTAATAATTTGGTTAATCAATTGTTAACGTACAATAAAGTTAACCTGATGGCGATTACCTGTATTCGGTCACAAGATGTTTCAGCGGGAGACAAAACGATCTACTGCCTATTTTACGCCTTATTAGCCGACCAAACGGCAGCCACTCAAAACGGGACGGGGGTTCCACTTGCCATATATATGGCAATACTATCTTGAGGGACTAATATATGCTGACATCCAAAAATCCAGCACTGGGGAATGGAACCCAGTCACGTACGGCGCTGGCTTTCTTCGCCGCAACTCTGCTGATCGGCGGCAGTGCCACCGAAGCCTCGGCCAAGTCCCATCGACATCACTACGGCCATCGCCATTTCCATCACGCCAGCAATCGTTCCAACGGCTCCTGGCAGGACGCCAATGCCGCGATCGGCCCCTCGTCCGGTTCGGGACGCAGCTTCTCGGGGATGGCTTCCTATTACGGCAACGAATCCGGCAGCAAGACCGCCTCGGGCCAGCGTTTCAACCAGAACGCCCTGACCTGTGCCCACCGCTCGCTGCCCTTCGGCACCAAGCTGCGGGTGACCCATGGCGGCCGCAGCGTGGTGGTCACCGTCAACGACCGCGGTCCGTTCGTCCGCGGCCGGGTTCTCGACCTTTCGACCGCCGCGGCACGCGCCGTCGGTCTGACCGGCGCTGGCGTCGGCCGGGTCGTCGCCGAGGTCATCTGACCTCCTTGCGGCATTGAACGCCGCTTCCATCCATCAAGCCCGCTGAAGGCGCTGTATATTCGATCCCGGCTGCAGCCGCTGCTGCGCGCCGAAACCAGGCCTGCCGTTGTCTATGACGGCAGGCCTGTTCGATTCGGCGATGCCGGACCTACAGGAAGCTTTGCGGATCGACGTCGACCTCGAGCTTGAGATTGCCTTTGGTCTTGGGGCCCGCCGCCAGCCATTGACGCAAATATTCCGAAAGGTCGACCGACCGCAGCGATTTTACCAATAGCCGGAAGCGATAGCGGCCCTTGATCACCGCCAGCGGGGCTTCGGCGGGTCCCAGCACCTGAATCCGCTCGTCGATCGGCGCGACCGCCGCCAGCCTTCGCGCAAAACTCTCCGCGCTGGGGCGGTCGCCCGCCGAAATGATCAGGCTCGCCAAGCGGCCGAAGGGCGGATAGCCGGTGCGCTCGCGTGCCTCGATCTCGCTGGCGTAGAACGCCTCGCGGTCGCACGCCACCAGCGCCTTCATCACCGGGTGCTCCGGCTGGTGGGTCTGCAGATAGCCGACGCCGCGGCCCTGATCGCGCCCGGCGCGGCCGATCACCTGATTGAGCAGTTGGAACGTGCGCTCGGCGGCGCGCGGATCGCCATTGCCGAGGCCGAGATCGGCGTCAATGACGCCGACCAGATTGAGCCGCGGAAAATGATGGCCCTTCGCCACCAGCTGGGTGCCGATGATGATATCGACGCGGCCTTCGGCGATCTCGTTCAATTCGCTGCGCATGGTTTCGATCGAGGTGATCAGGTCGCTCGACAGCACCATGGTGCGCGCGTCCGGAAACAGCGCGGCGGCTTCCTCCTGCAGGCGTTCGACCCCGGGGCCGACGGCCACCAGCGAATCCTCGGTGGCGCAATGCGGACAGACCTGCGGCCGCGGCATCGAGAAACCGCAGTGATGGCAGACCAGGCGCTGGCGAAAGCGGTGATCGACCAGCCAGGCATCGCAGATCGTGCAGCCGAAGCGATGCCCGCAGGCCCGGCACAGGGTCAGCGGCGCGTAGCCGCGGCGGTTGAGGAAAAACAGCGCCTGCTCGCGCCGCTCCAGCGCGATCCGGACATGCTCGGCGAGCCGTGGCGAGATGAAGCGGCCGCGCGCCGGCGCTTCGCGCCGCAGGTCGATCGCCTCGATATGCGGCATGTGCTGGCCGCCGAACCGCGACGGCAGCACCACGCGCTGATAACGGCCCTTGCGCGCATTGACTTCGGTCTCGACCGAGGGCGTCGCCGAGGCCAGCACGATCGGAATCCTGGCGATGTGCGCGCGCACCACCGCCATGTCGCGGGCGTGGTAATGTGCGCCTTCGTCCTGCTTATAGGCCTGGTCGTGCTCCTCATCGACCACGATCAGCCCGAGATTGGCGTAGGGCAGAAACAGCGCCGAGCGCGCCCCCACCACGACAGAGGCCTCGCCGGCGGCGATCGCCGCCCAGTTGCGCGCCCGGCTGCGCGGACTGAGTTCGGAATGCCATTCCAGCGGCCGCACCCCGAAACGCAACGCGAAGCGGTCGAGGAACTGCCCGGTCAGCGCGATCTCCGGCATCAGGATCAGCGACTGCCTGCCGCGGCGGACGATCTCGGCGATGGCCTCGAAATACACTTCGGTCTTGCCCGAACCGGTGACGCCGTCGAGCAGCGCGACATGAAAGCTGCCGTTCGCCGCCAGCGCCCGCATCGCGTCCACCGCGGTGCGCTGCTGCCGGGAAAAATCAGGCTCGGCGAACAGCGGGTCGGGCGCGGGAGGCGGCGGCGGCCGCGGCATCGGTTCAGGACGAAGCGTGCCCTCATCGACCAGGCCATCGATCACGCCGGTGCCGACGCCGGCTTCCCTGGCGGCGTCGGATTTGCCGTGCAGCAGGCCATCGGACAGAAGTCCGATCAGCCGCTGCCGCGCCGGGGTCATGCGCCGCGGCGCTTCGCCGACCAGGCGCACCCCCATCCGGATCCGCTCCGGGCCGAGATGCTCCCCCATCCGCAAGGTCATCCGCAGCACCATGCCGCGCGCCGACAGCGTGTAGTTGGCGACCCAGTCGACCAGGCTGCGCAGTTCCTGCTTCAAGGGCGGAACGTCGAGCTTTTCGCCGACCTCCTTGAGGCGGTTATGCAGGCGCGGATCGGGATTGGCGTTGTCGGCCCACACCACGGCGACCACCTCGCGCGGCCCCAGCGGCACGCACACCACGTCGCCGGGCTTCAAATCCATGCCGCGCGGCACGCGGTAGGAATAGGTCTGATTGAGCGCTACCGGCACCAGCACATCGACCACCCCTGTCGACGATGCAGAAGAGCTGTTGGCGCGGGTCGCGTGGTCCATGGCGGAATCAGACTCAAAGCGAGGAAGAGACGAGATCGAACTCAATTTACGGCCAGCCGCGGTCAGGAGCCAGCAGCACGGTACCGCCGCGGACCAATATCCAGGCCGAGGCCTCGCGGTTCACCAACGGTAAACGACCGCGGTGTGATAGTATTGGTCATTCGCGCCCCCGAAGAGCCCATGGCCAAGCCAGCAGCCTCCGATCAACCCATCGAGCTCGCCTGCGCCGCCGACGACGTCGTGCTGCAGATGACGCGCTGGCTGGCGCATCTGCGCAGCGAACGGCGGCTGTCGCCGAAGACGTCGGAGGCCTATGCCCGCGACCTGCGCCAATGTCTGGTGTTTCTCGGCGAGCACTGGGGCACGCGGGTGACGCTTGCCCGTTTTGCCGCCCTCGAGGCCAGCGATATCAGGGCCTTCATGGCGATGCGCCGTGCCGGCGATATCGGTGGCCGTTCGCTGATGCGGGCGCTGGCGGGATTACGCTCGTTCGGCCGCTTCCTCGAACGGGAGGGCAATGGCAAGGTCGGCGCCCTGTCGGCGATCCGCGCGCCCAAGGTCGGCAAGAGCCTGCCGAAACCCGTTCCGGTGGCGGCGGCCAGGCGTTTGACCGATGCCGGCGAGCGCGCCGGAGAGGCCCGCGATCCCTGGATCTGGGCGCGCGACGCCGCCGTGATGGCGCTGCTGTATGGCTCCGGCCTGCGCATCTCCGAGGCGCTCGGGCTGAAGCGCCGCGACGTGCCGCTGCCGGGCGCAGGCGACGTATTGGTCGTGACCGGCAAGGGCAACAAGACCCGGATGGTGCCGGTGCTGCGGAACGTGCTGGCGCTGGTCCAGGATTATGTGGCGATGTGCCCGCATCCGCTGCCGGCGGACGGGCCGATTTTTGTCGGCGCCCGCGGCGGCCCGCTGAAGGCCCGAATCATCCAGCTCACCATGGAGCGGCTGCGCGGTGCGCTGGGCTTGCCCGACAGCGCCACGCCGCATGCGCTGCGGCACTCCTTTGCGACCCATCTGCTGACCCGCGGCGGCGACCTGCGCGCGATCCAGGAACTGCTCGGCCACGCCTCGCTCTCGACCACGCAGATCTATACCGGGATCGACAGCGAGCGGCTGTTCGAAGTCTACCGCACCGCGCATCCGCGCGCCTGAAGATCACCCGACCTGGGGCCTGACGGGGCGGCTGCGCGAGGGCTTGCCTCTTGCGCTGGCGGCGCGGTTCGGTCAATCGTGCGCCTGGCGATGGCGGGAGCAAATCATGAGCGCGCAAGAAAGCATGGAGCAGGCGGAGAACGCCAAGGAAGCCGCCGGCGAGGACAAGAAGATCGCGCTGCTGATTGCCGTGATCGCGCTGTTTCTGGCGCTGTCGGAAACCCTGGGCAAGGGGGCGCAGACCGAATCCATCAGCAAGAACGTCGAAAGTTCGAACCTGTGGGCGTTCTTTCAGGCCAAGAGCATCCGCCGCACGGTGGTGCAGACGGCGTCGGATGAGGCCAGGCTGAGCCTCGGCACCATCGGCGACGAAGCCGCCAAGGCGGCGCTGCAAAAGCAGATCGACGAATGGCAGAAGACCGCAGCGCGCTATCGCTCCGAGCCGGAAACCGGCGAGGGTCAGGATCAATTGTCCGAGCGCGCCAAGCATGCCGAGGAAGAGCGCGACCTGGCGGAGGCCAAATATCATCACTTTGAGCTCGCCTCGGCCGCCTTCCAGATCGGCATCGTGCTGGCATCGGCGACCATCATCACTGGCATTGTTGCACTTTCCTGGATCTCGGGACTGCTGGCGCTGGCCGGTATCGCGTTTACCGCGCTCGGCATCTTCGTGCCGCATCTGCTGCATCTGCCGTAGACGGCTGGCCGCCGGAAGTGGGCCCGGCGCGGCGCGGCGGAATCGGGGCCGGCCGCAAGGTTGGCAATGTCCGACTAAAGCATGATGGGATTAAGTTCGATAGCCTGAATTTTTGAGGTAGTTTGCGCACTCCTCTGGGCTGAAGGCATCGAGTGCGTGGCCGATTGCGGCGCATACGGCGTCGACAGTTCGCGCGGAAGC
>Ga0302157_10001427_pt1 | contig 29271 bp, 25 predicted proteins | sample I_Bog_N3_3_FD_193502 | JGI IMG/M metagenome (GOLD analysis project Ga0302157, IMG submission 193502) | Peat permafrost microbial communities from Stordalen Mire near Abisko, Sweden - I_Bog_N3_3 | ecosystem: Environmental > Terrestrial > Soil > Wetlands > Peat | place: Sweden: Abisko, Stordalen...
TCGGCAGCTACCTGCGCTGGTTCCATCTCACCGAACTTGGCAGCGTCCCGACACCTCGGGATTGCCTCAACGCAGCCATCGGACCGCAACTCAGGATGAATGTGCAAAGCTAATGCGAATTGAGCCTTCGTGTTGCTATCGTCGGTCGTCATCCTGCGTCCCCCGGCGCTTGTGAGCGACGTGGGTCGAAGGCGGGAGGATAGCATGAATTTGGTTCTTCAGAAAGAAATTGCTACGAAATCTTCTCTTCTGCACACGCGGATCGTCATTGCGAGGAGCAACGTGACGAAGCAACCCAAGGGCCGCGCGACGTCAACCCCCTGGTTTGCTTCGGCTCCGCCTCGCAATGACGGACCCGGGAATCGCGCGCGGCTTCTCGCCCTCGCAGCCGCCGCCCTTTTCGCCGCCTCGGCGGCCGCCGCCGCCTCCCCGCCCGACATCCAGTTCACCACCCTTTTCGTCCAGCCCCTCATCTCGCCGACGCCCGTCGCGGGGGCGGATGGGTGGACGCATCTGGCTTATGAGCTCAACCTCGTCAACGAGACCCGCCTCATCACGCGGCTCGACGCGATCGAAACGCTCGACGCGGACAGCGGCGCGGTGTTGGCGCGATGGCCGGGTGACGCGCTCGCCGCGTTGCTTCGGCTCAATTCCGGCGACAGCGGCGCGACGCTGGCGGCCGCGCATTCCGGTTGGGCGTTTCTCGAAGTCGCGTTGCCGCCCGGCGCCGCCATACCCAAGACGCTGCGGCATCGCATCACGACGACGCGGTTTCAGCCCGCGCCGGGCGGCGACGCGCACAAGAGCGAGCCGCTCGATCCGAAATATGGCCTGCCCGCCACGATCACTTTCGAGGGCGTCGACACGGCGGTGGACTCTCGCGCGGCGGTGCTGATCGATCCGCCGTTGCGCGGGCCCGGCTGGGTCGCGTTCAATGGTTGCTGCGATACGCTGACCTCGCATCGCGGGGCGGTGATGGCGTTCAACGGCCGTTCCTTGATCGCCGAGCGCTTCGCGATCGATTTCGTCCAGCTCGACGCCGAGGGGCGCGACTTCGTGGGTCCGGCCGACAACGTGGAAAGCTACGTCGGCTTCGACGCGCCGGTTTACGCCGTCGCCGACGGGACGGTGGCCGAGGCGACCGACGGCGCCCCCGAGGCGATTCCCGGCGCGCCGCGCACGACGACCATCGAATCGGCGGCGGGCAATCATGTCGTGCTCGACCTCGGCGAGGGGCGCTTCGCGCTGTTCGCGCATCTGAAGCCGGGCGGCGTCGCGGTGAAGGCCGGCGACAGGGTCAAGCGCGGCGATGTGATCGGCCATCTCGGCAGCACCGGCAATTCGGACGGCCCGCATCTGCATTTTCACGTGATGGACGGCCCGTCGCCGCTCGCGGCGAGCGGCTTGCCCTATGCGTTCACGAGCTTTATTGGCGCCGGGCGGTTCGACGGCGATGATTCGGCGGTGGTCGACGGCAAGCCGTTGAAGATCGACGCCGGGTGGTTTCCCGGGCCGCATGTGGGGCAGTTGCCGTTGAACAACGAGGTGGTGGATTTTCCGGAGAAGTGAGGCCGGGGTTTCCGTCATCGCGAGCGACAGCGACGCGATCCAGACTTAAGCCCCCGGGCGCAATCCGTCCCCCGCTTCCCGCGGCCCTAGTCTGGATCGCTTCGCGTGGCTCGCGATGAGATGGCGCTCACCCGCTCCAGCCCCCATCGATCACATGCGCCTGTCCCGTCGTATAGGTCGCGCCGGCGAGATAGACGACGAGGTCGGCGATTTCCTCTGGGTCGCCGATGCGGCCCATCGGCTGGCGCGCGACGAAGGTGGCGCGGGCGGCGTCGAAGTCTCCCGTCGCGCGCAGGCGATCCTGTAGCGACGGGCTCTCCACCGTGCCGGGGCAGATGGCGTTGCAGCGCACGCCTTGCGTGACGAAATCCATCGCGACCGACTTGGTCAACCCGACCACCGCCGCCTTCGAGGCCTGATAGGCGAAGCGGTTGGCGACGCCCTTCACGCTGGAGGCGACCGACGACATGTTGATGATCGATCCGCCGCCGCGCGCGATCATACCCGGCAGGAACGCGCGGATCATGCGGAACATCGCGGTGACGTTGAGATCGAGCGCGAACGCCCACTCGGCCTCGGTGCATTCGAGGATCGTGCCGGCGTGCACCACGCCCGCGCAGTTGAAGAGAATGTCGAAGCTTTCGGGAAAGCCGGCGGCGAAGTCGCGGATGGCTTCGGGCGACAACACGTCGAGCCGCGCCGTCGTAATGCCGGGTGTTCCCGCGAGCGAGGCGAGTTTGTCGGTCGCGATGTCGGTGGCGGTCACGATGGCGCCGGCGCGCGCCAGCGCCAGCGCGGAGGCGCGGCCGATGCCCTGGGCGGCGGCGGTGACGAGGGCGGTCTTGCCGGCGAGCGATGCTGTCATGGCTTGTTCCTTACGCGATTTGCGCGGCGCCGTCGCGGCGGTCGACGAGCAGGATGTGATCGGCGGCGAGCACGACTTCGTCCTTCTGGTTGATCACCTCGCAACGCTCGATCACGCGCCCCTGGGTGGGGCGGCGCGGATCGGCTTCGCGCGCGGCGATGGTCACGCGGGTGTGGATGGTGTCGCCGATGAACACGGGACGAATGAAGCGCAGCTTGTCGTAGCCATAGGAGAACGCGACCGGGTTGATGAGGGTCGCCGTCAGCCCGACGCCGATCGCGAACACCATCGTGCCATGCGCGATGCGCTGGCCGAAAGCGGAGCGCTTCATGAATTCGGCGTCCATGTGATGCGGGAAGAAGTCGCCGGTGTGGCCGGCGTGGACGACAAAATCGGTCTCGGTGATGGTGCGGCCGTTGGTCACGCGGACGTGGTTCAGTTGGTAGTCTTCGAAATAGAGGGTCTGTTCGGTCATGCGGCGGTACTTTCTTCTCCCCTCCCCGTCCTTACGGGGAGGGGCCGGGGGCGGGGTGGTTGGTTGATGTTGGCGCCGCCCCACCCGTTACCCCTCCCCGTAAGGACGGGGAGGGGAGATGGGCGAGAGGGCGGTTATGGGCGCCTCGTTAGAGGCGTGGCGGGGCTGGCGCTGGAGCGGTAGGCGGCTTCGACCAGCGCCATGGTCGACCACGCGTCCTCGACGCCGGCGATCAGCACGGAATCCTCGCCGGAGGCGTAGCGTTGCAGATTGGCCATGCGGCCGATGAACGCGTCGGGGAACCAGGCGCCGCGCAGCGGAACGTCGACCCATTCCGTTTCGCCCTTCGGCCGGATCGACAGCGCGTCGGGCTCGCCGCGGGGATAGTCGAGCAACAGGCCCATCTTCGCATGCGCCGCGCCCTCGGTTCCATCGAAACGAAACTCCGCGATCTGATGCCGGCGGCCGAAGGCGTGATTGTGATTGACCGACAGCGTGCAGCGAACGCGCGGGCCGTAGTCGAGGATCGCGCTAGTGCGGGTCTGCGGCCGCGTCGAGTTGGGGTGGCCGATCGTCTTGGCGTGCACGCCGAGTGGGTCGCCGAGAAAGCCGCGCATCAAGTCGAGATAGTGGATGGAATGCACCGCGATTTCGACGCGCGAAAGGCCATTCAGGAACGCGAACATGTCCCACGGCGTGTCGATCGACAGATGCGCCTCGACGTCGACGAGTTCGCCGATGAGGCCTTTGGTGATCGCGTCGCGCACCGCCAGCATCATCGGCGCGAAGCGCAGTTGAAAGTTGACGGCGGCGACGAGGCGCTTGGCGCGGCAGACGGCGAGGATTTCGCTCGCCTCGCCCTCGTCGCGCCCCAGCGGCTTCTGGATCAACACCGTCGCGCCGTCGGGCAACGCCCGCAACACCTCGGCGTGCGCGTCGGGCGGCGTCGCGACATCGAACACGACGTTCTCCCGGGCCGCGGCCTCTTCGAGCGAGGCAAAGACGGTGTCGACGCCGAAGCGGGAGGCGACCTCGGCCGCGCGTTGTTTGTTGGAATCGAAGACGCCCGCGATCGGAAACCCCGCCTTGCGATAGGCGGGGAAATGCGCGTCGGCGACGATCGAGCCGGCGCCGATGGTCACGATGGGGCGCGGCGCGCGGGGCATGTCCCAGGCTTGCCGAAGACTGGTTGGATCGAAGCTCATCGCGCGCCTCTCAGGGATGGAAGAACACTTCCTCGGTCGAGGCCCACCATTCGCCCTCCGCGGCGGTGTCGAGCCGGCGCTGGCACGGCATCGCGATCTCCCACCACGCCTGCGTCGTCGGGTCGGCGGCCATCCTGGCGTTGTCGGCGGCGAGGTCCGTCCCGTGATATTCGAAGAAGCCGAACAGCAGGTTCTCGGGCTCGCGCAGGAAGATCGAGAAATTGCACATGTTGCAATCCGTGATCTTCGCCAGCACGCCCGGCCAGACGGCGGCGTGCATGCGCTTGTATTCCTCGATTTTCTCCGGCCGAATGCCGATCACGATGCCGACGCGTTGCATGAAGCCCTCCTTCAGTTGGCGATATCGAGCGTGAATTCGCCGACGCTGCGTTGCTGGACGGCGTCCCAGTCCCAGGCGACGCCAATACCCGGTTCATTCGGCGCGAGGGCCATTCCGTCCTCGACGCGCATGCCTGTCGTCGTGAGATCGTCGAGCTGCGGGATGTATTCGACATAGCGGCCGTTCGGTACGGCGCAGGCGAGGCTGACGTGCAGCTCCATCAGGAAGTGCGGACACATCGGCATGTCGAACGCCTCCGCCGCATGCGCGACCTTCAACCACGGCGTGATCCCGCCGATGCGTGCGACGTCGGTCTGCACGATCGAGCAAGCGCCCTTGGCCATATATTCGCGGAAATGCCGGATCGAATACAAGGACTCGCCGACCGCGATCGGCGTGGAGGTCGACTTCGAGAGGCGGATATGCCCGTCGAGGTCGTCGGCCGGCAGCGGCTCCTCGATCCAGGCGAGATCGAGATCAGCGAAGCGACCGGCGCGGCGGATCGCCTCGTCGAGCGTAAAACCCTGGTTGGCGTCAGTCATGATCTCGAAGCCGTCGCCGAGCGCCTTGCGCACCGCCGCGAGCCGCTCGCGATCCTCCGACACATGCGGGCGGCCGATCTTGATCTTGGAGCCGCGAAAGCCGCGTTCCTTCGCCGCCAGCGCGTCCTCGACCAGCGCCTCGGCCGGCAGATGCAACCAACCGCCCTCGGTGGTGTAGAGCGGCCGCCGATCGCTGGCGCCGCCAGCTACGATCCAGAGCGGGAGTTGCCGCTTCTTGCAACGCAAGTCCCACAACGCAATGTCGATCGCGGCGAGCGCGAGCGACGAAATGGCGCCGATGGTGGTCGCGTGCGTGGCGAATTCCAGGTCGCGCCAGATCGCTTCGATGCGCTCGGCGTCCTTGCCGATGAGGAGCGGCGCCAGATGGTCGGCGAGCAAGCGCATCACCGACGAGCCGCCGGTGCCGATCGTGTAGGAATAGCCGATTCCAACCGCGCCGTCGGAATCAGTGATGGAGACGATCGGCGTCTCCTGCGAGACGAAGCTCTGGATCGCGTCGGTGCGTTTCACCTTCGGCGGCAGGTCGACCATGCGCAGTTCGACGCGTCGGATTTTCGCCATCTCAAGCCTCCTCGCGAGCGAGCGCGGCGCCGGTCGCGTTGTCGAAGAGGTGCGCATGGCTCAGATCGAACGTCATCGGTATCGACGCGCCGATCGCGAGCGGCCGCGGCGAGAGCATGCGCGACACCCAATCCCGCCCGGCGAAGTCGAGGAAGACCAGCGTTTCGTTGCCGAGCGGCTCGGTCAGATTCACTTTCAACGAACGCTCATGCACGTTGTCGGCGTGGCCCGTGTTGAGGCCGTGGCCGCTGGGGTAGAGGTCGTCGGGGCGCAGGCCGAACACGATCCTTTGCCCTGCCTTGACCGACTTGCCATAGGGCGCGGGGATCGGCAGACGGTCGCCACTGTCGAAGACGATTTCGCCGTCGGCGATGCTTGCCTCGACGAGGTTCATCGGCGGCGAGCCGATGAAGCCGGCGACGAAGCGGGTGGCGGGGCGGCGAAAGGCATCGTCAGGCGTGCCGACCTGCTCGATATGGCCGTCGCGCATGATGACGATGCGATCGGCGAGCGTCATCGCCTCGATCTGGTCGTGGGTGACGTAGATGACGGTGGCTTGCACCTTGGCGTGAAGCTTCTTGATCTCGGTGCGCATCTCGTTGCGCAGTTTGGCGTCGAGATTGGAGAGCGGTTCGTCGAACAGGAAGACCTCGGGTTGACGCACGATCGCGCGGCCCATCGCGACGCGCTGACGCTGGCCGCCGGAGAGCTGCGAGGGTCGCCGGTCGAGAAGCGGCTCGAGATGCAGGATCGCGGCGGCCTCGGCGACGCGGCGCGCGATCTCCTCCTTCGGGCGTTTGGCGATGGTGAGCGAGAATCCCATGTTCTCGCGCACGCTCATGTGCGGATAGAGCGCGTAGGATTGGAACACCATCGAGATGTTGCGCGCGCGCGGCGGCAGATCGTTGACGACCTCGCCGCCGATCAGCACCTCGCCGTCCGATATGTCCTCGAGCCCCGCGATCATGCGCAGCGTGGTCGATTTGCCGCAGCCCGACGGCCCGACCAGCGCGATGAATTCGCGGTCGGCGATGTCGAGATCGATACCGCGCACGACGTCGATCGGGCCGTATCGTTTCGTCAGTTTTCGCAGCGCCACGGTCGCCAAAAGCTTATCCTTTCACGGCGCCGGAGGTCAGGCCGGAGACGAGATGTTTCTGGATGATGAAGGTCAGCGTCAGCGCCGGCGCGATCATGATCACCGCGAGCGCGCACATGCCGCGCCAGTCGATGGTGAATTCCGAGGTGTAGTCGAGCAGGCCGACCGGCAGGGTCTTCGAGGCGACCGAGCGCGTGATCTGCGAGGCGAGCGCGAATTCGTTCCAGGAGGTCAGAAACGCGAAGATGCCCGAAGACGCGATCCCCGGGCCGGCGAGTGGGAACTCGACGCGCCAGAACGCCTGCCACCGCGTGCAACCGTCGATCTGCGCGGCCTCGGCGAGGTCCTTCGGCACTTGCCGGAAGAAGCCGTCGATCAACCAGATCGTGAACGGCACGTTGAGCGCGACATAGGTCAGGATCAGCGCGAAATGCGTATCGAGTATGCCGAGCCGCGCATAGATGATGAAGAGCGGCAGCGACAGCGCGATGCCCGGCACGGTGCGCGTCAGCATTAGTCCGAGAAACATCGCCGATTTGCCGCGAAAGCGGAAGCGCGCGAAGGCGTAGCCGCCGGACATGCCGATGCCGATGGCGATCACGGTCGACGTCACCGAGATGATCAGCGAGTTGCGGAAGTAGGCGAACACGGGCACGCCGCCCTGTCCGATGACGCCGAACATCGAGATGAAGGCCTGGAACGACAGCTCATGCGGGATCCAGACCGGCGGCTTGGCCATGATCTCGACGGTCGGGCGCATCGCGCTGATGACGATCCAGGCGCCGGGCAGGCAGATGAACGCCATCGCCAGCGTGAGCGCGACGAAGCGGCCGAGATGCGCGAGGGACTTCCAGCGGCGCGAGGCGCGGTTCTTGTCCATCTCACCACTCCGCCGCGATCTGCGTGCGCGCGGCCGCGAGCTTGCGGTAGAAATAGACGGTGAAGACGATCGACAGCACGATCGAGATATAGGCCATGGCGTTAGCGAGGCCCATCTTGGAATCGCCATAGGCGGTTCGCCCGATCAGCGTCCACAGCAGTTCCGTGCGCCGCGCGGGGCCGCCGTCGGTCATGATCTTGACGATGTCATAGGCGCGCGCGACGTCGAGCGAGCGGATCGTCATCGCGATATAGGCGAACGGCATCACGAACGGCCAAGTGACATAGCGAAACGACTGCCACGGCGTGCAACCATCGACCTTCGCCGCCTCCAGCGGTTCGCGCGGCATCGAGAGGAGGCCGGCGAGAATCAGGATCGCGAACACCGAGGTCGAGGACCAGATCTCGGCGACGAGAATCGCAAAGAACGCGAGGCCGCCGTCGATCAACCACGGGATCGGCGTTTGTGTGATCCCCAACGATTGCAACGCGTTGTTGATCAGTCCGACATTGTCGTTGAACATGAACTTGAACTGGAAGCCGACCAGGATCGGCGAAAACATCATCGGAAACATTAACAGCGTGCGCAACACGCGTTGCCCTCGCGAGGCTTTCTCGATCAACAACGCGAGGCCGAGGCCGAACAGCATTTCGAGATTGAGCGCGAGCGTCAGCAGCAGCACGGTGCGGCCGAAGGCGACCCAGAACACGTAGTCAGTCAGCGTGTTCTCGTAGTTGCGGAAACTGATCCAGATCCAGATGGATTCGGGCCGCGTCAACCGAAACGCGGTGAAGCTGGAGTAGAGCGACAGCAGCAGCGGCAGCACCACCACCGCGCAAAGCACGAGGACAGCGGGCATGAGCAGAAGCAAGGGCGTCGAGATACGCGGCCCTTTCATCGACACTCGCCCAATCTGATACCCTCATGCATGGTTATCGCGGCGGCCCCTCATCCATGCGTGGGTGAGGGGCCGCGCGTCGATCAGAGCTTGCCTGCGTCCTGCAGCACCTTGGTCGCCTTGTCGACGGCCGTGTCCAGCGCCTGTTTCGATGTCTTGTCGCCGAGGATGGCGGCTTGCAATTCGGGATAGACGACGTTGGAGATTTCGATCCACTCGGCGAGCGGCGGCACGGGGAACGCGTACTTGCCTGCTTCCTGGAACGTCGTCAGCACTTCCTTCTTGTAGGGATCGCTCGCGGCTTGCTGGATGTCCCAATCCCACACCGCGATGCGGGTCGGCAATGAGCCGTTGGCCGCCTCGATCTTCTGGCTGTCGTCGTTGGTCAGCCACCAGACCAGCGAGGCCGCCGCGTCCTTGTGCGCGCAGGCCTGCGTCACCGAGAAGCCGTGGCTGCCCGACCAGCCCGCATGTTTGCCGGCGGTTCCCATCGGTTGAACGACGACGCCGACATTGCCGGAGACCTTCGACGACTTCGGGTCGTTGAAGAACGTCGCCCAGCCAGGCCAATCCAAATTGAGCGCGATGGTGCCGGAGGCGAAGCCCTGGCCGAGATCGTCCCAGAGATAGTTGGTCGTGCCGGCGGGCACGGCCTTCGCCTTGTAGAGATTGACGAACCAGTCGAGCGCCGCGACACCCGCGTCGGAATTGAACGCCGGCTTGCCTTTAGCGTCGATGAATTCGCCGCCGTTGGCTCTGAGGATTTCGTAGAAGCGGCCGGTGATGCCCTCTTCCTTGCCGACGAATTGCGTGCCGTAGAAGTTGGGCGGATTGGCGAAGAAGATCGCCTGATCGCCGAATTCCTTGAAGGTCTTCGGCGGCGCGAGGTCATAGCCGTATTTGGCCTTGAACGCGGTCTTTTTCGCGTCGTCGGTGTAGTTGCTCTTCTGATAATAGAGCGCCGAGACGTCGAACTGCGAGCGCGGCAGCATCGTGAGTTGGCCGCCGACGGTCGAGGCCTTGATGTTGGCGGGGACGAATTTGGTGATCTCGTCGGCGGGAATGAGCGGTGTCAGATCGGTGTAGAGGCTGGTGTATTGCGGCGCGAACGAGGTGTGGTTCCAGCCGACGCACCAGGAGATCGCGCCCGCGGCGATGTCGGATTTGAGCTCCTTGTCGAGATCGAAGCCGTTCTTCTTCGACACGATATTGACCTTGGCCCCGGTGAGCTTCTCCCATTCGGCGATGCGCGCGTAGAGCGGTTCGTATTGCTGGCCGCCGATCAGCTTGGCGTCGATCGTCACGCCGGGGAATGATCCCGGCAAATCCGCCGCTCCCGCGCTCCCGATCCCGGCGGTCAACGCCGCGGCGGAGGCGAACATCATCAGACGTTTCATGTTGTCTCTCCCTTGTCGCGACGCCTCTCTGCGGAGCCTCGTCGGGCCGCTCTACGTAAGGATGGGGCTTTACAACATCCAGATGCGCATGCGACGTTCATATACAAATCATAGGCAATTCAGACTGTCAACGCGCCCGACGCGCGAAATACGGACAAAGCCGATTCCGCTGGCCGAAAGCTCGGTCAGATCATAAGGCAGCGCAGGAGAGCTGAGCTGGTATTCGCCCATGAATGAAATCGCCGACGCCGATCGCTATCGCGCCCCCGCCCTGGACAAGGGGCTGGATATTCTCGAACTGCTCGCTTCTGTCGATGGAGGGCTGACGCAGGTGGAGATCGCCAAGGCGCTCGGCCGCAGCCCCAACGAAAATTACCGCATGTTGGATCGACTTGTGCGCCGCGGCTATGTCGCGCGCAACGAGGCGGAGCGGTTCGAACTGACACTCAAGCTGTTCGGCCTCGCGCATCTGCACCGACCCATTCGCCGTCTCGTCGCCCAGGCGACGCCGCTGATGCGCGAACTCGCGGCGAAGATCCAGCAATCCAATCATCTCGCGGTTTACGACCGGGCTGGCGTGACCGTGATCGCGCAGATCGACGCGCCGGGCTACTGGGGCATGGCGATCCGCGTGGGCGCGAAAGTCGGCCTGTTCAACACCGGCTCGGGCCATGTCCTGCTGGCGTTCCGCACCGCCGAGGAGCGCGCGTTGATGATCGCCGAGCACGAGAATCCCGGCGACGACGTCGATATGCCCGACGATCTCGAGGACCGTCTCGCGCAGATCCGCCAGCGCGGTTATGAAGTAGCGCCGAGCCGGCAGACGGCGGGCGTCTACAATCTCTCGGCGCCCATCCTGGGGTCCGACGGCCATGCGTTGGCGTCGCTGACCTGCCCCTACATCACCCCGCTGGGACGCCCGAAGGCGCCCGACATCGCCGAGGCGATCGTCCGCATCGTCGAGACGGCGGCGACGCTGTCGCGAACGATCGGCGGCGTCACGACGCCCGACACGGAGTCCGCATAACTTTCTATTTGAATGATAAATTCATTTGTGATTATCTTGGCTTCGACCGCGCGGACAACGCGCGGCGCCGAATTTCGAGGGGGGAACTCCGATGAGGATGATCGACACCCATCTGCACACCATCGATTTGTCCCGATTGGCCTATCCTTGGCTGGAGACGTTCGAACCGCTTCGACGCGATTACTCCGCCGAAACCTATGAGCGCGAGGCGCGGCGCTGCGGGATCACCGACGCGTTGCACATGGAAGTCGATGTCCGCGACGACATGATCGAGGCGGAAACCGCCTACGTCGCCGATCTCGTCGCGCGGCCGGGTTCACTGGTGCGCGGCGCGATCAGCGCTTGTCGACCCGAATCGGACGACTTTCCGGTTTTCCTCGAGCGCGCGCGATCCTCCAACGTCGTTCGCGGGTTTCGCCGCGTGTTGCACACCCAGTCCGACGATCTCAGCGAGAGCGCGACCTTTCGCGCCAACGTCAACCGACTCGCCGACACGAAAATCCCCTTCGACATCTGCATGGCCGCGCATCAGTTGAAGACAACGATCGCGCTGGTCGACGCCTGTCCGCGCGTCACCTTCGTGCTCGACCATTGCGGCGTGCCCGCGATCAAGGACCGCGCCGAACATCCCTGGCGCGAGGATATCGCGGCGCTGGCGCAACGGCCGAATCTCAACGTCAAGATTTCCGGCGTCATCGCCTACGCCAGCGAGAGTTGGGAACTCGACGACCTGCGCCCCTATGTCGAGCCCTGCCTCGAAAGCTTCGGCTGGCATCGCGTGGTCTGGGGCAGCGATTGGCCCGTCTGCACGCTCAACGACTCACTCTCGACCTGGGTCGCCGCGACACACGCGCTGCTCGCGGGTTGCAGCGTCGAGGAGAGAGAAAAGCTGCTCAACCGTAACGCGCGCCGCATCTGGAGTCTCGCATGAGCGACAACGCCCTTCTCGACGGCGTGCTGGTGCTGGATATCAGCCAGTTCCTGTCCGGTCCGTTCGCCGCGCTGCGGCTCGCGGATCTCGGCGCGCGCGTCATCAAGATCGAGCGTCCCGACGGCGGCGATCTCGGGCGCCGGCTCTATCTCTCCGACACGGAGCTCGGCGGCGATTCCACTTTGTTTCATGCGATCAATCGCGGCAAGGAGAGCTTCGCCGCCGACTTCAAAAACCCTGCCGACCGGGAGGCCATCACCAAGCTGATCGCCCGCGCCGATGTCGTGATCCAGAACTTCCGCCCCGGCGTGATCGAGCGGCTCGGCTTCGACTATGAGAAGGCGCGTGAGATCAATCCCCGCATCGTCTACGCCTCGATCTCCGGCTATGGCGAGGAAGGGCCGTGGCGCGGGCGACCGGGGCAGGATCTGCTCGCGCAGGCGCGCTCCGGCGTGATGTGGCTGAACGGCGACGCGGATCAAGGCCCCGTGCCGTTCGGCCTCGCCATCGCCGATTTGCTGGCGGGAAACGCGGTCACGCAGGGCGTGCTCGCGGGGCTGGTGCGCGCGGGGCGGACGGGCGTCGGCGCGCATATCCAGACCAGCCTGCTGGAGGCGCTGATCGACTTCCAGTTCGAGGTGCTGGCGACGCATCTCAACGACGGCGGCCGCATTCCGACGCGCTCGTCGTTCCGCAACGCGCACGCGTATCTCTCCGCGCCCTATGGCGTCTACCGCACCGCCGACGGTTGGCTCGCGCTGGCGATGACGCCGCTCGACGGACTGGCGACGCTGCTCGGCGTGCCGGATCTCGTCGGCCTGCCGCCGGACGCGCCGTTTCGCGAACGCGATCGGATCAAGCGCCGGCTCGCGGAGCGGCTGGCGACGCAAAGCTCCGCGGCTTGGCTCGCGATCCTGGAGCCGCATGACATCTGGTGCTCGGAAGTGCTGAATTGGACGGAGCTGTTCGACAGCGAGAACTTCAAGCTGCTCGACATGGTGCAGACCCTGCGCAAGGAAGACGGCTTCACGCTGCGCACCCTGCGCTCGCCGATCCGCGTCAACGGCGAGCGCGGCCGATCCGAGCGTCCGGCGCCGCGCGTCGGCGAGCACACGGAGGCCTTGCGCGCGGAGTTCGGGCTGACGTGAGCAAGATTCTGCGAGGCATGACCTGGAGCCATCCGCGCGGCTACGATCCGCTCGTCGCCTGCGCGAAAATCTGGCGCGAGCGGACCGGCGTCGAGGTCATCTGGGACAAGCGATCCTTGCAGGACTTCGAATCCTATCCCGTCGAGGAGCTCGCCGCGCGTTACGATCTCATCGTCATCGATCATCCGCATGTCGGCCAGATCACGGACGAAGGCTGTCTCGTCGCGCTCGACCGGGCGAGGCAGGCGGCCGATCTCGCCAAGGCGAGCGTCGGGGCCTCCTATCCCAGCTATCGCTGGCGCGGGCGGCAGTGGGCGCTGCCGATCGACGCGGCGACGCAGGTTCAAGCCTGGCGTCCCGACCTCATCGAGGCGCCGTTCGCGCGTTGGGAGGACATGCTCGTTTTGGCGCGACAGGGGCGCGTGCAATGCCCGCTGCGTCCTCCCCATTCGCTGATGGCTTTCTACACGCTGGCCGCCAACATCGGCCATGCCTGCGACGTCGATGGCCCCGGCCTGATCGACGCGGCCGCCGGGCTCGAAGTTTACGAGCGGCTGCGCGAGCTCGCGGCGCATGTCGCGCCCGCGTGCTTCGAAATGGACCCGATCGCGATGTTCGAGGCGATGGCGGCGCCCGATTCCGACATCGCCTGCGCGCCGCTGATCTACGGCTATGTCAGCTATGCCCTGGAGGGCTTTAGGCCGCATCACATCGACTTCGCCGACATGCCGGCGCTGGGAAATCAAGGTCCGGTGGGATCGGCGCTGGGCGGCACGGGAATAGCCGTCTCCGCGCGAAGCCGATACCCAGAGGACGCCATGGATTTCGCCTATTGGGTGGCGGGCGCCGACGCGCAGAGCGGCCCCTACGCCGAAGCCGGCGGTCAGCCCGGCCACGCGGCGGCCTGGGATTCGCCCAGCGTCAACCGGCGGGTCGCGAACTTTTATGCGGCGACGCGCGCGACCCTGGAGGGCGCCTGGGTGCGGCCCCGGCACAGCGGCTACATGCCGTTCCAGCACGCGGCGGCTGAAGCATTGAACGCCGCGCTGCGAGGCGGCGAGGACGGGCGGCGTTTCGTCGGCGAACTCAACGCCATGTTCGCGGCGAGCTTCTGAGTCGGGCGCGTGTTGACTTTCGCGGCGCATGAAATGACAACCTCACGCGCAAGCGAGGCCATCGAAGCGTCTCTCACCCGACGGAGGAAGCCTCATGACGCTCTCTTACATGCCGGGCTTCGGCAATGATTTCGAGACCGAGGCGACGCCCGGCGCGCTGCCGCAGGGCCAGAATTCGCCGCAACGCTGCGCCCTGGGGCTCTACGCCGAGCAGCTTTCCGGCTCGCCGTTCACCGCGCCGCGTGGCGCCAACGAGCGCTCCTGGCTCTACCGCCGCCGCCCGTCGGTCAGCCATGTCCGCCGCTTCAAGCGGACAGACTTTCCGTTCTGGAAAACGGCGCCGCACATTGTCGAGCACGGATTGCCGCTGGGTCCGCTGCGCTGGGACCCGATTCCGATGCCGGACGAAGCTCTGACGTTCCTGAGCGGCCTACGCACCATTACGACAGCGGGGGACGTGCACACGCAAGTCGGCATGGCGAGCCATATCTATTTCGTCAACACGGCGATGATCGACGACTACATGTTCAACGCCGATGGCGAATTACTGATCCTGCCGCAACAAGGGCGCTTGTCGATCTTCACGGAGCTCGGCAAGATCGAGGTCGGCTCCGGCGACGCGGCCGTGGTCCCGCGCGGCATGAAGTTCAAGGTCGCGCCCGTCGGCGGTCCCTCGCGCGGTTATGTCTGCGAGAACTACGGCGCCAAATTCACGCTGCCCGAGCGCGGCCCGATCGGCGCCAATTGCCTCGCCAATCCGCGCGACTTCAAGACCCCGGTCGCCGCCTTCGAGGACAAGGAGACGCCCTGCCGCGTCTTCGTGAAATGGTGCGGGCAGTTCCATGTCACCGGGATCGACCATTCGCCGCTCGACGTCGTCGCCTGGCACGGCAATTACGCGCCTTACAAATACGATCTGCGCACGTTCTCGCCCGTGGGAGCGCTGCTGTTCGATCATCCCGATCCGTCGATCTTCACGGTGCTGACGGCGCCGTCGGGCGAGGCGGGCACGGCGAACATCGACTTCGTCATCTTCCCCGAGCGCTGGCTGGTCGCGGAGCACTCGTTCCGTCCGCCGTGGTATCACATGAACATCATGAGCGAGTTCATGGGCCTGCTGTTCGGCCAGTACGACGCGAAGGAACGAGGCTTCACGCCTGGCGGCTTTTCCCTGCACAACATGATGCTGCCGCACGGACCCGACAAGACGGCGTTCGACAAGGCGAGCGCGGCCGAACTGAAGCCGGTGAAATTGACCAACACCATGGCGTTCATGTTCGAGACGCGCTTTCCTCAACAGTTGACGCAATATGCGGCGGGTCTCGCTGGCCTGCAGGACGACTATGCCGATTGCTGGACGGGCCTCGACAGGATTTTTTCGGAGTGAAACGCCCATGACGACCAAAGCCTTCGCCTCGCAGGGCGACATGACCGAAAAAAACATCTCCTTCACCGAGGTCGGCGCGGGCCTCTGGGCCTTCACCGCGGAGGGCGATCCGAACACCGGCGTCATCATCGGCGACGACAGCGTGATGATCGTCGACGCGCAGGCGACGCCGCGGCTCGCCGCCAAGGTGATCGAGAAGATTCGCGCCGTCACCGACAAGCCGATCAAATATGTCGTCCTCACCCATTATCACGCGGTGCGCGTGCTCGGCGCCTCGGCCTATGGCGCGTCCGAAATCATCATGTCGGATAAGGCGCGCGCGATGGTGGTCGAGCGGGGGCAGGAGGATTGGGACAGCGAGTTCCAGCGCTTTCCCCGGTTGTTTCAGGGCCACGAGAGCATTCCCGGCCTCACGTGGCCGACGCTGACGTTCGGAACGCGCGCGACGCTTTATCTCGGCAAGCGCCGGGTCGACCTCATGCATCTCGGTCGCGCGCACACGGCGGGCGACATCGTCGCTTTCGTTCCGGATCAGAACGTGATGTTCACCGGCGACATCATCGAATACCACTCGGCCTGCTATTGCGGCGACGGCCATTTCGCCGATTGGCGCGGCACCATCGAATCGATCCGCCGCTACGACGTCGACGCGATCGCGCCCGGCCGCGGCGACGCGCTCGTCGGCAAGGCGTTGGTCAAACAGGCGCTCGACAACACCATCGACTTCGTCGCCTCGACCTACCGGCCGATCGCGCGCATCGCGCAAGGCGGCGGAACGTTGAAGCAGGCGTGGGACGCCTGCCGCGAGGCGTGCGATCCGAAGTTCAAGTCCTACGCCATCTACGAGCATTGCCTGCCGTTCAACGTCGCGCGCGCCTATGACGAGGCTTTGGGTATCGACACGCCGCGCATTTGGACGGCGGAGCGAGACCTCGCGATGTGGGCGGCGTTGCAGGGCTAGGCGGCGGGACGCGGCGTCGCGTAGATCGCCGTCGCGCGGGCGATGGGTTCGCCCGCCGTGGAGAGGATCGCCTGCGTGAACAGAAAGCGGCGCGTCGCGCGCACCAAAGTCACGTCGCTCTCGACCCAATCGCCGAGCCGCGCGGGGCCGAGATAGTCGATCGACAGGCTGATCGTCTTGCAATGGCCGGGCGGCACGACGCTCAGCAGGCGAAGCGCCGCGATCTGCGAATCCGCGAAGGTCGCCGTCGCGCCGCCGTGGCAGGCGCCGAAGATGTTGATGTGCTTCTCGGCGACGCGAAAGCCCAGCGTCCTTACGCCCGTCGTCTCGGGCCGCGCGAACACCGGCCCGAAATTCGCGCCGAAGCCGGGACCGACGCCGATGGGTTCGAATCCTTCGGGCGGGTTGGGCTCGTCGGCGGCCGCGGAGATCGGCGGCGGCCCCGAGCCGGCGGCGGGGGAGCCCGACGGCGCCGAATACAGCGCGTTCGAGCGCGCGATGGGACCAGCCTCCGTGCGCAGCACCGCTTGCGTGAACACGAGGCGGCGCGTGCGCTTGAGCAGCGTGACGTCATATTCGACCCAGTCGTGCAGCGCGGCGGCCGCCAGAAAATCGACGGAGAGGCTGATCGTCGGATAATGCCCCATCTCGACGGCGCCGGTGCGTTGCATCGCCGCCAGTTGCAGATCCGCGAAGGTCGCGAGCGCGCCGCCATGGCAAACGCGGCCGATATTGACGTGGCGTTCGTCGACGCGAAAGCCGAGCGACACCCGATCGCCCTCGCGCCGCGCCAAGATCGGCCCGAACGCCAGGGCGAAGCCGTTCTGAATCTTGAGCGGCTCGAACCCATCCGGGGGTGGCGTCATGAGGTGGGCTCCGTGGTGTCTCGGCGTCTCCCTAGACCACAATGGGCCGACACGGAATGGCCGTTCGCTTGCGGAGCATTACCAACCTTTCATGTTCGGGCCATCCCCGCGTTAGGCGGGCTCCGTCATAAGACGGATCACGCACCCGCGTCCCGCCTTTCCATGGAGCCCTTCATGTCCTTGATTCTCTTCCCCTCGCTCGGCAAACGGACCTTGCGGCAGGCGCTGCTCGGCGCGGCGGCCGTCGCGGCGATAGGAGGAGTGGCGCTCGACAACGGCGCGTTCACGCCGTCCGCCGCCATCGCGGCTTCGACGCAGACCTCGGCCGGCCCGGCCTCGTTCGCCGATATCGTCGACCGCGTGAAAACCTCGGTGGTCTCGGTCAAGGTCAAGCTCGCCGACGGCGGCGACGCGGAAAGCGAGTCCGACGCGCCCCCGATGCCGCATTTCGCCCCCGGCAGCCCGTTCGACAAGTTCTTCAAGCAATTCGGCATGCCCAACGAGGACGACGGCGAAGGCCCGGCGCCTCATCATCCGCACGGGACGTCGATGGCGCAGGGCTCGGGCTTCTTCATTTCAGCGGACGGCTACATCGTCACCAACAACCACGTCGTCGACCACGCCACCGAGGTCAAGATCACGACCTCCGAGGGCAAGACGCTCGACGCCAAGGTGATCGGCGTCGACCCGAAGACCGATCTCGCCTTGCTCAAGGTGAAGGACGAGGGGACCTACCCCTTCGTCGGCTTCGCCGCGCAGGCCCCGAGGGTCGGCGATTGGGTGATCGCGGTCGGCAATCCCTTCGGCCTCGGCGGCACGGTCACGGCGGGCATCGTCTCGGCCCGGGGCCGCGACATCGGCTCGGGTCCGTATGACGATTTCCTGCAGATAGACGCGCCGGTCAATCACGGCAACTCGGGCGGCCCGACCTTCAACACCGACGGCGAAGTGGTAGGCGTCAACACCGCGATCTTCTCGCCTTCGGGCGGCAGCGTCGGCATCGGCTTCGCCATCGCGAGCGACGTCGTCAAATCCGTCGTGCAGCAACTCAAGGACAACGGCGCGGTCGCGCGCGGTTGGCTCGGCGTCGAAATCCAGCCGGTGACGCCCGATCTCGCCGACAGCCTCGGCGTGAAGCCGGATTCCGGCGCGCTCGTCGCCAAGGAGAACGCCAGTTCGCCGGCGGCGATGGCGGGCGTGAAGGTCGGCGACGTCATTCAGTCGGTCAACGGCGACAAGGTCGCCGACCCCAAGGAACTCGCGCGCCGCATCGCCGCGCTGGGACCGAAGAAGGTCGCCGAACTGGCGATTTGGCGCAACGGCGCGCAGCAGACGATCGACGTCACGCTTGGCGCCATGCCGGTCGACCAAAAGCAGGTGGCCAGCCTCGAAGCCCCCGTGGTTCCCGAGGGCTCGGCCCAGCTCGCCAAGCTCGGTCTCAAGCTGAGCCGCGCCAAGGATGGTGAGGAAGGCGTCAAGGTCACCGCCGTCGATCCCGACAGCGCGGCCGCCGAACGCGGCATTCAGGCGGGCGACGTCATTCTCGACGCCGCCGGCAAGACGGTGACTCAGCCCGAGCAGATCGTCGCGGCCTTCGCGGCGGCCAAGGCGGACGGCCGCAAGGCGGTGCTTCTGCGCGTCAAGTCGGAACAATCGGTGCGCTTCGTCGCTTTACCTATCAAGGCCGCCTCCTAAATCCGAGTTTGGCTCCGAACGCCCCTTCGGAGCCAATCCAGGCCGGTCGACTCGCGCCATGTCCCCGCTCGGCGCGAGCCCCGGCCCACGGGCGGCAAGCCACCCCCCTGGCTTGCCGCCCTAAGCTTTTTTAAAGGCCGGACGCTTGGGACTGACGAGGCGGGCCTTATATAGGATTCCCATGCGCATTCTCATCATCGAAGACGATCGCGACGCGGCGGCCTATCTCGTGAAGGCGTTCCGCGAAGCCGGCCACATCATCGACCACGCGGCCGACGGGCTGACCGGCTATGACCTCGCGCACGAGGGCGGTTACGACGTCGCGATCGTCGACCGCATGTTGCCGAAAATGGATGGCCTGTCGTTGATCGGCGCGCTGCGCGCGCAGAAGAACGAGACGCCCGTCCTGATCCTTTCCGCGCTCGGTCAGGTCGATGACCGCGTCAAGGGCCTGCGCGCCGGCGGCGACGATTATCTCGCCAAGCCTTACGCCTTTTCCGAACTGCTCGCGCGCGTCGAGGCGCTTGCGCGCCGCCGCCCCAAGGGCGCGCCGGAAGAGACTGTGTATCGCCTCGGCGATCTCATGCTCGACCGTTTGTCGCACAAGGTCACGCGGGCGGGCGAGGAGATCGTCTTGCAGCCGCGCGAGTTCCGCCTGCTCGAATATCTCATGCAAAACGCGGGCAAGGTCGTCACCCGCACCATGCTGCTGGAACACGTCTGGGACTATCATTTCGATCCGCAGACCAATGTCATCGACGTCCATGTTTCCAGACTTCGCGCCAAGATCGATCGCGATTTCGACGCGCCCATGCTGCAAACCGTTCGCGGGTCCGGATATATGATCCGTGACGTCGCTCGCTAAGCTGTTTCGCGCCACCGCGTTTCGACTGACGCTCGCGATTCTCGGCCTCAGCGCCGTCGGCGCGGGACTCGTGCTCGGCATCGTCGCCTGGCAAGTCGTCAAGCTCGTCGATGAGGAGACCTCGCAGACCATCGAGGCGGAGGCCAACGGCCTCGCCGAGCAGTATGAGCAGGGCGGCATTCGCAAACTCGGCTTGGTGATCGAGGCTCGCTCGCGCGAGCCCGGCGCAACGCTTTATCTGCTGACCAATGCCGCCGGCGAACCGCTCGCCGGCAACATCGGGCAGTTGCCGGCCGGCGCGCTCGACAAGGTCGGTTTCATCGACACGCCCTATCAGGCGCTCGACGGTACGACGCATGACCGCAGGGCGCTCGCGCGCATCTTCGCCTTGCCGAGCGGTTTCCATCTGCTCGTCGGCCATGATCTCGGCGACCGAGCGCGGATCGGCGCGGTGATGGTGAAGGCGATGGCCGTCTCGCTGATCTTCTTCGCGGGCCTCGCGGCGTTGGGCGCGCTGTTCGTCGCGCGCCGCGTGCTCAGCCGCATCGACGCGATGAACAGTTCCGCGCATGCGATCATGGCCGGCGATCTCGCCCAACGCCTGCCGGTGTCCGGCTCCGGCGACGAACTGGACCGTCTCGCGCTCGGGCTCAATCAAATGCTGGCGCGCATCGGCGATCTCATGGCGGGCCTGCGCGAGGTGTCCGACAATATCGCGCACGATTTGCGCACGCCGCTGACGCGGTTGCGCAACCACGCCGAGGAGGCGCTGCGCGCCGACCGCGAGAAGCCCGAATATAAAATCGCGCTGGAGCGCACAATCGAGGAATCCGACGGCTTGATCCGCATCTTCGACGCGCTGCTGATGATCGCGCGCGCCGAAGCCGGCGCCGACCGCGCGGGGATGAGCGAAATCGACGTCGGCGCCGTCGTCTCCGGCGTCGCCGAACTCTACGAGCCCGTCGTCGAGGAGAAAGGCTTCCATCTGACCATCGACGCCGCGCCCGGTCTGAAGCTGATCGGCAATCGCGAGTTGATCGGGCAGGCCATCGCCAATCTCATCGACAACGCGCTAAAATACGGCGCCGCCGGCGTGGGCTCGAACAACGAGGTCATCGTCGCCGCGCGGCGGGAGGGCGCGGACGTCATGATCGAAGTCGCCGACCACGGCCCGGGCGTCGCGGACGCCGATCGGGCGCGCGTGTTCGACCGTTTCGTCCGCTTGGAAAGCGCGCGCTCGCGACCGGGTTCTGGTCTCGGCCTCTCGCTCGCCGCCGCGGTCGCGCGGATGCACGGCGGGACGGTGCGGCTGGAAGACAACGCGCCGGGCCTGCGGGTTCTGGTCGCGCTGCCGGCGCCGAAAGCGAACGCGTGAGCGGCTCGCTCGCGCAGCGCCTCGTCGCCGCGCCGCGATGCGCTTCGTTGGCGGCGGCGCGGCGTCTTTTCAAGGCCCTGCTCGATGAGCCGTCGTTCGCGTCCGCGCGCGATCTCGCCGGTCTCGCGCCGGTCCGCGACCTGTTGCTCGGCCTAGCCGACCATTCCCCCTATCTCTGGGCGCTCATTGGCGAAGATTCCGCGCGCGCCGCTCGCTTGCTGTCAGCGCCGCCTGAGGCCTCGCTCGACGCGCTGATTGAATCCATCGACGCGGCGACCTTTGAGGACGAGGCGGAGGCGATGCGCGCGCTGCGCCGCGCCAAGCACGAGGCCGCGCTGCTGATCGCGCTCGCCGATATCGGCGGCCTCTGGGATGTGGTCGCGACAACGGAGGCGCTGACCCGCTTCGCCGATTCCGCCGTCTCGGCCGCGCTGCGCTTCCTGTTGCGCCGCGCGGCGTCGGAGGGACGACTGAAGCTCGATGGACAAGCGCGCGACATCGAGGCGGATTGCGGCTTGTTCGTGCTAGCGCTCGGCAAGCACGGCGCGCGCGAGCTCAACTATTCCAGCGACGTCGACCTCATCGTCTTCTACGATTCGGAAAGCGCGGCGATTCCCGACGGCGTCGAGCCAGGCCCGCTGTTCGTGCGCATCGCCAAGGCGCTCGCGCGGCTGCTGCAGGAGCGCACGCCCGACGGCTATGTCGTGCGCGTCGATCTGCGCTTGCGCCCCGATCCCGGCGCGACGCCGGTGGCGATGTCGATCGCCAGCGCCGCCTCCTATTACGAATCCCTCGGCCAGAACTGGGAGCGCGCCGCGATGATCAAGGCGCGCCCGATCGCGGGCGACCTTGCCCTCGGCCGCGCGTTCTTGAGCGAGCTCGCGCCCTTCATCTGGCGCAAATATTTCGACTACGCCGCGATCGCCGACGTCCACGCGATGAAGCGGCAGATTCACGCCGTGCGCGGCCACGAGCGCGTCACCGTGCCCGGCCATGACGTCAAGCTCGGGCGCGGCGGCATTCGCGAGATCGAGTTTTTCGTGCAGACGCAGCAGCTCATTTTCGGCGGCCGTCGTCCCAACCTGCGCGGCGCCCGCACGCTCGACATGTTGCGCGAATTGGCGAACGAAGGGTGGGTCGGCGCCGACGCGGTCGATGAATTGTCCGAGGCCTACGCGTTCCTGCGCACCATCGAGCATCGCCTGCAAATGATCGGCGACGAGCAGACGCAGCGCCTGCCCTTCGAGGCCGAGCCGCTCGCGTGCTTCGCCAAGTTTTGCGGCTATTCCCGCGTTCAAAAATTCGCGGACGAACTCACGCGCCAGTTGCGCGCCGTCGAGAAGCATTACGCGAGGCTGTTCGAGGACGCGCCGACGCTCGGCGCCGATGCGGGCAGCCTCGTTTTCACCGGCGTCGTCGACGATCCCGACACCTTGGCGACGTTGCGCGGCCTCGGCTTTCATAAGCCGGAGGAGGCCACCGAGACTATCCGCGGCTGGCACTTCGGCCGCCGCGCCGCGGTCCAGAGCGCGCGCGCCCGCGAGGTGCTGACGGAGCTGACGCCGGGTCTGTTGCAGGCGTTTTCCGGTTCCGGCGATCCCGACGCCGCGCTCGCCGCCTTCGACGCCGCGCTCGCGCGCATGCCGGCGGCGGTGGAGCTGTTGTCGATCCTGCGCTCCAACGCCCCGGTGCGTGAACTGTTTGGTGATCTCCTCGGCGGCGCGCCGCGCCTCGCGCAAGTCGTGGTCTCGCGGCCGCATGTGCTCGACGCCGCGATCGATCCGGGCCGCGCCAGCGCGATCACCGAGAGCCTCGATGAGCACAAGCAGGCGGCGCGGGTCGACGCTTTCCTGAACGCCGTCGACGGCTTCGAGGACATGCTCGACCGCGCGCGCGACTTCGCCGCCGAGGAGATGTTCCTCATCGGCGTGCGGCTGCTGTCGGGCGCGCTCGATCCCGATATGGCGGGGCGCGCCTATAGCGCGCTCGCGCAAGGTCTCGTGTCGGCCTTGCTGGCGCGCGTCGGCGCTTCCTTCGCTGTCGAGCAAGGCCGCGTCGCGGGCGGCCGGGTCGCGGTGCTGGCGATGGGCAAGCTCGGCTCGCGCGAGATGACGGCGGCCTCCGATCTCGACCTCATCGTCATTTATGATTTTCCCGCCGAAGCGAGCGAATCCGACGGTCGACGACCGCTCGGCGCCGCACTGTATTACGCGCGCCTGACGCAGCGCCTCGTCGCCGCGCTGACGGCGCCGACCAAGGCGGGCAAGCTCTACGACGTCGATCTGAGGCTGCGCCCCTCCGGCCAGAAGGGCCCGCTGGCGACGCGACTGTCGGCCTTCGCGCTGTATCAGCGCGAGGAGGCCGAGACCTGGGAGCATATGGCGCTGACGCGCGCGCGGGTGCTCGCGGGCGACGCCAGTCTGGCGCGCGACATCGCCGATGTGGTCGGCCAGACGATCCGGGTCGCCCGCGACGCCAAGAAGCTCGCGCGCGAGGTCGGCGACATGCGCGCCCTGATCGCCAAGGAAAAGGGCGACGCCGACCCCTGGGATCTGAAGCTCGTGAGTGGCGGCCTGATGGACATCGAATTCATCGCCCAGTTCCTGACACTCGCCCACGCCCATGCGCGCCCTGAACTCATCGACGTCTCCACCCGCGCGGTGATCGCCAAGGCGGGCGAACTCGGGTTTCTGAGCGCGGAGGACGGCGCCACGCTCGCCGACGCGCATCGGCTCTATACCGACGCGACGCAGATCATGCGGCTGACATTGTCGGGCGCCTTCGTGCCGCACGAGGCCGCCAGCGGCGTCAAACGCCGCATCGCAGGAGCTGCGGCGCTGCCAAATTTCGATATGCTGGCGGCGGCGGTCAAGGACGCGCGCGAGGCGACGCGGGCGGTGTACGCACGGGTGTTGGGGGCGCCGTCATCGCGAGGAGCGAAGCGACGAAGCGATCCAGCGGCCGCGCCTCCCGGCGCCTGGATTGCTTCGCCTTCGGCTCGCAATGATGGAGACCCCGCCGCATGAACGAACACCCCTCCCTCTCCCGCCGCCACCTCCTCTCGCTGATCGGCGCCGCGGCGGGCGGGTCGGCGATGTATCAGGCGATGACGAGCCTCGGGCTCGCGGCGGAATCGACCTACATGGGACCGATCCGGCTCGACGGCGACCCCAGGGGCGCCTCGGTCGTCATTCTAGGGGCGGGCCTCGCGGGCATGACGGCGGCGATCGAACTCGGCCGCGCTGGCTATAAGGTCCAGATCCTCGAATACAACACGCGGCCCGGCGGACGGAACTGGTCGATCCGCGGCGGCGATGTCTGCACCGAACTCGGCGGCGCGACGCAAACTTGCGTGTTCGACGAGGGGCTCTATCTCAACCCAGGCCCGTGGCGAATCCCCTACCACCACCACGCGATTCTCGACTATTGCCGCCGTTTCGGCGTGGCGCTGGAGCCATTCATCCAGCTCAATCACAACGCGTGGCTGCACTCGACGCACGCCTTCGACGGCAAGCCGCAACGGATTCGCGAGATCAAGGCCGACTTCGAGGGCGCCGTCGCGGAGCTGCTCGCCAAGGCGACCCGCAAGGGCGCGCTCGACGAGGCGGTTTCGAAGGAGGATCAGGAAATACTGATCGCGGCGTTGCGCGAGCATGGCGGCCTCGACGGCGATCTGCGCTACCGCATGAGCGACGAGTCCGCCGAATATCGCGGCTACGCCAAGGACGCCGGCGGCGGGTTGAACGCCAAGCCTGTGAACAGCGAGCCGATCGGGCTGCACGATCTGTTGACCTCGCGGTTATGGCGGAGCCTCGCCAATTTCTCGCTCTATGATTTCCAGACCACCATGTTTCAGCCGGTCGGCGGTATGGGGCGGATCGGCGAGGCCTTCGCGCGCCAGCTTCCGGGCGTCATCCGATATGGCGCCAAGGTAACCGCGATCTGGCAGGACGGGCGCGGCGTCACTGTCGCCTATCAGGATATCGCCAGCGGCGCGCCGCGAGAGGTTCAGGCCGATTGGTGCGTCTGCGCGCTGCCGCTCTCGATTCTGAGCCAGATCCCGCTGCAGGTCTCGGCGCCGATGAAGTCGGCCATCGACGCGGTGCCCTACGCCTCCGTGGTCAAGACCGGGCTGCAATTCAAACGGCGCTTCTGGGAGGAGGACGAGCATATCTTCGGCGGCATCTCCTACACCAATCTGCCGATACGCCAGATCTCCTATCCGAGCACGGGCTACAATTCGGGCGGCAAGGGCGTGCTGCTCGGCGGCTACACCTGGGACGGGCCGAACGCCTACGAACTCACCGCGATGTCGCCGGCCGAACGCATTCAGGTCTCGCTCGACTGTGGAGCCCAGATTCATCCGCAATACAAGGCCGACTTCGAGACCGGCGTCTCGGTCGCGTGGCATCGCGTTCCGTTCACGCTGGGGTGCGCGGGCGAATGGAGCGACGCGGCGCGGCGCGATCACTATGATAATCTCTGCCAGATCGACGGGCGTATCGTGCTCGCGGGCGAGCACGCGTCCTATATTCCCGCCTGGCAGGAGGGCGCGATACTGTCCGCGCTCGACGCCATCACGCGACTTCACGCACGCGTTCTCGCGAACTGAGGGAGGATCGACATGCGCGCGCTTGCCTTTGCCGTCATCGCGCTCATGCACGCGAGCGCCGCCTGGGGGCAGGGGCTTGCCTCGATGAGCGAGGGATGGGTGTTTCAGGAACAAGGCGGCGAGGCGCTTTACGCTCACGTCTGCGCGGCCTGCCACCAGCCGGACGGCCGAGGCGCCGTCGGCGCGGGCGCTTACCCCGCGCTGGTCGACGACAAGAACGTCGCCTCGGCGACCTACGTGATGAACCTGCTGCTCAATGGGCAGCGCGCGATGCCCGCCGTCGGCCAGATGATGAGCGATGCGCAGACGGCGGACGTGATCAATTATGTCCGCGCTCGCTTCGGCGATGTCTCGGGCGACGAGGTATCGGCGGCGGATGTGAAGGCGGCGCGGCCCGCGGCGCCCTGACTTGGCCTTCGTTGTGCATGAGCTGAAAAACGGGAGACGCCCTCATGATCATCGCTTTCGCTCGCACGCTGTTCCTCTGGCTGCTCCTCGCGTCCGGCGCCCAAGCGGATTTGCTGGCGCTGCCCGACAAGCTCGTCGATCTGCGCTCGCCCCAGGGCGAGGCCTATCTGCTCGAAACGCACGCGCTCGAAGCCTATTTCCCGATCAGCGTCACCTTCGAGACTCAGCGGACGCAGGCTTATTGCGGCGTCGCCAGCATGGTGATGACGCTGAACGCGATCCACGCGCCCGCCCCGACCAGTCCGGAATATCAGCCCTACAGTTTCTTCACGCAGGACAACGTGCTGGACGAAAACTCGGACAAGATCCTGCCGCGCGAGGTGCTGGCGCGGCAGGGCATGACTCTCGACCAACTCGGCCAGATACTCGCCTTGCACCCCGTCGATGTCGAGGTGCGCCACGCGGCGCCGGGCGGGCTCGACGATTTCCGCAAGTCGGCCGCCGAATATCTCGCGACCAAGGGCCATTTCGTGCTCGTCAATTATCTGCGCAAGGCCATCGGGCAAGAGCGCGGCGGGCATATCTCGCCGCTCGGCGCCTATGACGAAAAAGCCGATCGCTTCCTCATTCTGGATGTCGCCCGCTACAAATATCCCCCCGTCTGGGTGACGACTGCGGATCTGTTCGACGCGATGAACACGCCGGACGCGGTCAGTGAGAACCAGACTCGCGGATATGTGCTGGTTTCCAGCAAGACGCCTTGACGGCGATCGGGCGCGTGGTTCATTCGCGCCCAAATCGTCCGACAAGGAGCGCTAAACATGGACTTCGCCCTGAACGACGAGCAGCGAATGCTCGTCGCCACTATCCGTTCCTTCATCGAGAAGGAACTGGCGCCGCTCGAGGACGACATCGAGGCGACGGGCGTGTTGAAGCCCGAAATCGCGCGCGCGGTCCACGCCAAGGCCAAGGCGCTCGGCCTCTACGCCATGAACATCCCCGTCGAGTTCGGTGGCGGCGGGCTGTCGGCGGTCGACCATATGCTCGCGGAGGAGCAGTTCGGCCGCACCACGGATATCCTGATTCGCCGCGCCTTCGGCAATGTCTACGAGATGCTACTGGAATGCCGCGGCGCGCAAGTCGAGCGTTGGTTGAAACCGACGGTGACGGGCGAGCGTGTCTGCTCGATCGCGATCACCGAGCCCGGAGCGGGTTCGGACGCGGCCGGAATCAAGACGCGCGCCGTGCGGGACGGCGCGGGCTGGCGCATCACCGGGAACAAGCATTTCATCAGCGACGGCGCGGTGTCGGATTTCTTTCTGGTGACGGCGGTCACCGACCAAAAAGCGGGCGCCAGGGGCATTTCGATGTTCCTGGTCGACAAGGGGCTCGCGGGTTTTTCCATCGGCCGCGACCAGCCGATGATGGGCGTGCGCGGCACCAGCCATGTCGAGCTGTTCTTCGACGAGACTCCGGTGGAGGAGATCGCGCTGCTCGGCCGCGAGGGCGAGGGCCTCAAGCTCGCGCTGTCGACTTTGGGGCGGGTGCGCCTCGCGCAGGTTGGCGCGCGCGCGGTCGGCAAGGCGACGATGGTGCTCGACAAGACCATCGCCCATGCCCGCGAGCGCAAGCAGTTCGGTCAGGCGCTCGGCGATTTCCAGATGGTTCAGCAGATGATCGCCGATTCCGTCATGGAGGTGAATTGCGCGCGGTTGCTGCTGCTCAAGGCGGCGTTCGAACTGGACCGGGGTAACGACGCGCGCGACCTCATCGCGATGGTGAAGGTCAACGCCTCCGAGACGCTGGGGCGCGTCGTCGATCGCGCGGTGCAGATCTTCGGCGGCATGGGATATTGCAAGGATCTCGCGATCGAGCGCTATTACCGCGACGCGCGCATCTATCGCATTTTCGACGGCGCCTCCGAGGTGCATCGCATGAACATCGCGCGGGCGGCGCTGAAGCGGGGGTCTTCGATGTTCGATATTGGCGCCTAAAGGTCTTTCGCCGCGCCGGCGGACGTGCCACATCCCCCCGACATGCCGACGCCCTCTGAAAATCCGCTCCCGCGTCGCCGGCCTCTGGTCCGGCGGATCATGCTGCGTGATTTCCGCTCCTACCACACGCTGGATCTGAGGTTGGAGGGGCCGCTGATCGCGTTCCGCGGCGAGAACGGCGCCGGCAAGACCAATCTGCTGGAGGCTTTGTCGCTGTTCTCGCCGGGACGCGGCCTGCGGCGCGCCGAATTCGCCGACTGCGCGCGAATCGGCGGAGCCGGCGGCTTCGCGGTCTCGATCGAGGTCGAGGAGGACGGCGAGACGCGCCCTCTCGGAGTCGGGCTCGATGTCGCCGCCGACGGCTCGGCCGAACGCCTCAATCGCGTCGATCGCGCTGCCGTGGGCTCCGCGCGCGCGTTCGCCGACCATATCCGGCTGGTCTGGCTGACGCCGGCGATGGACGGGCTGCTGATGGGGCCGGCGAGCGAGCGGCGGCGCTTTCTCGATCGGCTCGTGCTCGCGATCGATCCGCAGCACGGGGCGCGGGTCAATCAGTTCGAGCGCGCGCTACGCGGCCGCAATCGCTTGCTGGAGGAGGGTGCGCGCAACGTCACCTGGCTCGACGCGCTGGAGCGCGAGGCCGCCGAGCTCGGCGTCGCCATCGCGGCGGCGCGCGTCGAATGCGTCACAAGGCTGCGCGCGACGATCGCGGCCGGGCGCGACGACGAATCGCCGTTTCCCTGGGCCGACATCTCGCTCCAGGGCGAAGTCGAAACGCTCGCGAGCGAAAACCCGGCGCTTCGGGCCGAGGACCTCTATCGCGCGCGGCTTCGCGACAATCGCGGCCGCGACGGCGCGGCGGGGCGCGCGCTGATCGGGCCGCATGTCGCCGATCTGCTGGCGTTTCACGGGCCGAAGGGCGCGCCGGCCGCGCAATCCTCGACCGGCGAACAGAAGGCGCTGCTGGTCGGCCTCGTGCTCGCGCACGCGCGGCTCGTCGCCGACATGTCGGGCATCGCGCCGCTGGCTTTGCTC
>Ga0302157_10001428_pt1 | contig 29265 bp, 23 predicted proteins | sample I_Bog_N3_3_FD_193502 | JGI IMG/M metagenome (GOLD analysis project Ga0302157, IMG submission 193502) | Peat permafrost microbial communities from Stordalen Mire near Abisko, Sweden - I_Bog_N3_3 | ecosystem: Environmental > Terrestrial > Soil > Wetlands > Peat | place: Sweden: Abisko, Stordalen...
GGCCCGTTCCCGTAGGCCCGCGATCGACTTGCCTGCTGGCGCGTCCGATGCAAGCCCGTCGAGCGCTGGCCCCGGGCATCGCCTAGCCTTGACGAATGACGATGGCAAGCCGCGAGTAATGGTCACCGTGCAGCTGTTCGCGGCAGCGCGCGAGGCGGTCGGGGCATCGACCGTGTCGGTCGGTCCCGGGACCCTGGCCGAGATTGTGGCCGGGTTCGAATCGCCCGTCGTCGACAAGTGCTCGTTTCTCGTCAATGGCATCGCCGAGGAGGATCGCTCGCGACTGCTCGTGGATGGCGACACCCTCGACGTGCTGCCACCCTTCGCGGGAGGGTAGGTCAGCGTTCGGCGGATGGCGTTGGCGGCTGTGGTTCGGAGCTGTGGGTTCAGCGCGGTGGGTTCGGCGCGGCGTCGGCGGTGGGTTCGGCGCGGCGTCGGCGCGGCGTCAGCGCACTCTGATGCCGCCCCGCAGCGAGACGGCCTCGATACCGGCGGCTCGCAGCGCCTGCGCCGCGCGGTTGGATCGCACACCGCTCGCGCAGTACAGCGCGACCGGGCCCTCGATGGCGCCGGGTGCTGACAGCACCTGGCCAAGGGGAACCAGCTCGTCACCATCCAGGTGACGCAGCTCATGCTCGTAAGGCTCCCGCACATCGATGAGTCGCCAGCCGCGCGGGGCATCCTCGACTTCGAGGCTGGCATCGAACTGCGGCACCCCACAGAATTCCTCATAGTCGACGAGGCCCCCCACCGGGATGCGGGTCGGGGACCGTCTCAAACCGAACTCGCGCCAGGTGGCGGCTAGGGCATCCAGGTTCTGGACCCGGCCGAGAAGCGGTTCGCCGATGCCCGTGATCAGTTTGAGCGCCTCGGTCGCCATCATCGACCCGATCGTTCCGCAGACGCTGCCGAGTACCCCGGCCTCGGCGCAGGAGAGCACCCCGGAGGGGTCCGGCGGTGTGGGATGCAGGTCGCGGTAGTCGACGGAACGGCCATCCGGTGCGCCCTCCCAGAACACGGTGACCTGCCCGTCGTACCTCAGCACGGAGCCCCAGATGTATGGCTTGTGCAGGATCGCGGCGGCGTCGTTGGCGAGATACCGGGTGGCGAAGTTGTCGCTGCCGTCGACGATGAGGTCGTATGCCGAGAAGATCTCGACCGCGTTGTCGGCCGTCAGCCTGGTGTCGTGGGTGACCGTGCGGATGGTCGAGTCGAGCGCCGCGATGGCTCTGGCGGCGCTGTTGGTTTTCGCCTCGCCGATGTGGGCGCCGGCATGGATGACCTGCCGTTGCAGATTCGACAGGTCGACCACATCGAAGTCGACGACCCCGATGGTGCCGACCCCTGCCGCGGCGAGGTACTGCAGCGCGGGCGAGCCCAGTCCTCCCGCGCCGAGCACCAGAACTTTGGCGGCGCGAAGGCGGCGCTGGCCGTTGATCCCGATCCCCGGAAGCGCAATGTTGCGGGCTCCGCGCTCGAGTTGCTCGAGGGTGAGCTCCACCGGCGATGGCTGCTTGAGCGCGGGCGGCACCGGCGATGGCTGCTCGTCTGCGGCTGGGACCAGGCTCATGCCCTCATTCTCGTCCATCGAATGTGCTCCAGTTGTGGGTGCGCGCGACGAATCACCCGCAACTGGAGCACATTCGATGGGGGGGGTGGGAGGGGAGGCTAGGGCAGGAGGGGGAGGGATGCGCGCTCACGCAACTGCCGCCTGACGCGATCGATGAGCCAGCCCGGACGCTCGAACACGTGACCCTTGATGACCCGGATGACGTACCAGCCCGCTTCCTGCATTCGCTCGCGCCGCTCGATGTCATCGGCGAAGACCGCAGGGTCCGTGCGATGTCCGTCGCCCTCATATTCCAGGGCGATGCGCTCGCTCACATATGCGAGATCGGGTGCGCCGACGTATCCGCCGGTCCAGTCGAAGATCGGGTGGTGGATGACCGGCTCGGGTAGCCCCGCACGCACCAGTAACAGCCGAAGCCGAGTCTCCATCGGCGAGTCCGTGCCCGCGCGCACGAGTCCGAGGGCAACGCGGAGTGAGCGAACACCTCGCACTCCCACTGCCGCATCGACGGCCTGGGCCAGGTCGGTGAGGGATGCGAGGGGCTGCTTTCGCTGCACCAGGTAGTCCCCTGCCGCGACGAGGGAGGTCTGACCGAGCAGCGGCCCCAGTTGAATCCAGACTCGCGCCGGCGCTACCACGGGTAGCCCGTTGACGATGAAGCTCGGAACGGGCGCAGACCGGTGGCCGATCACGCCTGCGCCGCGCGGCTGGATTTCGGGCGCCCACACATCGATCGCTTCTCTCGACTCAAGCCTCCAGGGGAGCGGCACCCCCAGGAGTCGAGCAGCCGTGACGTGAGAAAAGAGCTGCTCGGGAGCCAGGTTCACGGCGTAAGCGGAGCAGACCGCGCTGATGTCGCTCCAGTCGAGGACGTGCGTGCGCACCGACCGGAAGGGAGCCAGGAGGTCGCGCGCCCTCAGGCGTCCCGGCGGCACCCCGAGTTCGCGGGCATCCGGAACTCCGAATGGGGCTGTGCTCAGCGCTGGTGGCAAGGGTGCACGGGCCGTCACACGCTAATCGTTCACTCGCAGGTTTGTGAGCGTCTCAAAGTTTCCACATACGGTTTCAAACCCCATCGAATGTGCTCGCGATGCGGGTGTGCGAGACGGATGACCCACACCTGGAGCACACTCGATGGGGCGGGCGGATGGGGGGGTGGTAGCGAGCGCTACTGGTTGACGAGGCGGGCGCCGTGCACGGGGCCCGTCACCCGCACGACGTTGAGCCGGGCAGCGCTCAGGGCGATCTGCAGCTCGAGGGCGTTGTCGAGATCCGCCGTGAGGAACGCGATCGTGGGACCGGACCCCGAGATGATGCCGGCGAGGGCGCCATTCTGCTCGCCGAGTTCGAGAACGGAGGCGAGTGAGGGCTCGAGGTGAAGCGCCGGCGCCTGCAGGTCGTTGTAGAGGGTCTCTGCGAGCTGGTGCGGGTCACCCGCGCGCAGGGCCTGCAGCACGTTGGTGTCGACGAAGGGCTGGGCCTGGGCGGGGAAGATGTCTTGTGAGTGGCGGTCCCTGTGGCGGTCCAGCTCGCTGTAGACGGCCGGGGTCGAGAGGCCGAAGTCGGCCACGACGAGCACCCACTGGAACTGGCCCTGCGCGAGCGCCGGGCTCAGCTGGTCGCCACGACCGGTGCCGATCGCGGTGCCGCCGGTGAATGCGAAGGGCACATCGCTGCCCAGCTCCGAGGCGAGCGAGAGCATCTCTTCGCGCGGGAGCTCGGTGCCCCACAGCGCATCGCACGCGAGCAGGGTGGCCGCGGCATCCGCAGACCCGCCGCCCATGCCACCGGTGACCGGCACGTGCTTGCCGATCTCGATGTGGGCTCCGCCGCGGTAACCGGTGCGAGCCGCGAGCAGACGCGCGGCGCGGATAGCAATATTGGAGCCGTCGACGGGGACGCGAGAGAGCTCGACCGTGCCGGAAACCACCACCGAGAAGTCGTCCGCGGGATAGACGCGAACCTCCTCATAAAGCGAGACAGCCTGGTATGCGATGGCCACATCGTGGTAGCCATCGCCCAGCAGGGCGCCGACCTTGAGGAAGACGTTGATCTTCCCGGGCGCCTTCGCGTGCACCATTCCTGGGGCCGCCACGGAGGTCATAGAACCAACCTAGTCGAGGCGTTCTCTCGTGTCAGACCGCCCTACAATATGCGTCCGGCCGAACCTCAGGGCACCAGCAGGATCTTGCCAAGATGCTCGGAGGATTCCATGTGGCGGTGGGCATCCGCGACCCGCTCGAACGGGTACCTGCTGTCGATGATCGGCCTGGCGGCGCCGCTCGCGAAGAGTGGCATCACCGTGCGCTCGACCTCGGCGACGATTGCCGTGCGCTCGGTAAGCGGTCGCGCCCGCAGCGTCGTCGCCCAGATGCGACCGCGTTTGCGCATGAGTGCGTTGATGTCGAAGGTTCCCGCTTCGCGGCTCTGGTTCGAGATGATCATGAGCGTTCCCTCGAGAGCGAGCGAGGCGATGTTGCGAGGCAGGTACTCGCCCCCAACGAGGTCAAGGATGACGTTCACTCCCCCGTCAGTCTCTGCGGCCACGATCTCGGCGAAGTCCGCGCTGCGGTAGTTGATGCCGCGCGCACCGAGGGCTTCGCAGAAGGCGACCTTGGCCGGTGAACCCGCCGTCGCGAAGACCCGGCTTCCGAGTGCGACGGCGAGCTGGATGGCCATCGACCCGACCCCGCTGGACCCGCCGTGGACCAGCAGCGACTGGCCGGGCTGAAGTCCGGCGGCCATGAAGACGTTCGCCCAGACGGTGCAGGCCGCCTCGGGGATGCCCGCCGCGTCGGGCAGGTCGACGTTGTCGGGAACCGCGAGCAGGAGCCCCTGGTCGACCACGGCTCGTTCGGCGTAGCCACCACCCGGTACGAGGGCGCAGACCCGGTCGCCGGATTTCCAGCGGTTCACGGCGGCACCCGTGTCGAGCACCACACCGGACAGCTCCATTCCGGGCCATTCCGGGGAACCGAGCGGAGGCGGATAGTGTCCCTCCCGCTGCGAAAGGTCGGCACGGTTCACTCCGGCAGCCGCGACGTCGATGAGCACGTCGTTCGGGCCGAGTGGCGGCTCCGGGATGTCGGCAAGGGTCAGGACGTCTGGGCCGCCGAAGGTCGGCAGGGTTATCGCTCGCACCAGGTCAACGCTACGCCGACCGGGCGGCCGAGCGTGCGACCTGCAGAAAGTCGAGCACGGTGAGTTGCTCCCCCCGCAGGGTCGGTGCGATCCCCGCGGTTTCGAGAACGGCGGATGCCTGGCCCGCGTCCCCGAGCGCGACAGCCAGGGCCTGTCTCAGCATCTTTCGCCTCTGCTGGAATGCAGCGTCAATGAGAGCGAAGGTGGCGACCCGCTCCGCCTCTGTGCCCGGCTGTTTGTGGCGCTCGAACGCGACGAGGATCGAGTCGACGTTGGGGACCGGCCAGAACACTTGCCGTGACACGCTGCCCGCGAGCCGAAAGTCGCCGTACCAGGCCGCCTTGGCGCTGGGGCTGCCGTAGATTTTCGAGCCGGGCGACGCCGCGAGGCGCTGGCCAACCTCGGCCTGCACCATGACGAGCCCGGACCGAAGGGACGGGAAGTGTTCGAGAAAGTGGAGCAGTACAGGCACCGACACGTTGTACGGCAGGTTGGCGACCAGCACGGACGGTTCGGGGTCGAGGGTGGTGACGGTCATCGCATCCGCCGTGACGACGGTGAGTTGCGGCGACCCCGCGGAGGGTGCGGCCTCCCCGCCCGTGGCAGCGAGCGGGGCTGACGACGGGTCTGCTCCCATCGCCGCATCCACCGTGTGCTGCAGTTGCCCCGCCAGTCGCGCGTCGATCTCGACCGCCACGACGGAGGCACCCGTCTCGAGGAGCCCGAGCGTCAGTGAGCCCAGCCCCGGACCGATCTCGACCGCCGTCATCCCCGCGGAGACTCCGGCGATGCGAACGATTCGCCGAACCGTGTTGGCGTCGATGACAAAGTTCTGGCCTAGCTTTTTGGTGGGCTGGATGCCGAGCAGTTCCGCGAGGTCGCGGACTTCGGCGGGCCCCAGCAGGCGCACGCCCGCCACTACTCGCCGAACGGGTTCGGCGGTTCGGCGACCGGTTCCGAGTTCCAGAGGCCGTAGACCTCTTCGGTGTTGGATGAAATGAGCGCCGCCAGCACCGGAACGTCGGTGCCGAGGTGCGCGGCCATCGCCCGCAGTGTGTGCGGGATGAGGTAGGAGGCGTTCGGCCGCCCGCGGAACGGAACCGGGGTCAGGAACGGTGCATCGGTCTCGATGAGCACGAGGCGACGAGGCAAGGCCTCGAGGGCATCGCGCAGGGCGGGGGCGTTCTTGAAGGTGACGGTGCCGGCGAAGGATGCGTACCATCCGTTCTCGGCCAGGATGCTCGCCAGCTCCGTGTCCCCGCTGAAGCAGTGGAACACTGTTCGCTCGGGTGCGCCGACCCGCTGCAGGGTTGCGATGACGTCGCGATGGGCATCCCTGTCGTGGATCTGCAGGGCCAGTCCGCGCTCCTTCGCGATTTCGATGTGCGCTTCGAACGAACGCAGCTGCGCCGCACGACCGTCTTCGCCGGTGCGGAAGAAGTCGAGGCCGGTCTCGCCGATCGCGCGCACCCTGGGCCGACCGGCCAGCTCGGAGATGGAGACGAGTGCGTCATCGAGGGTTCCTGCGGCGTCGAGCCGCGGCGCCTCGTTCGGGTGCAGCGCCACCGCGGCGAGAACGCGCGGCTCGATGGCTGCGATCTCGGCCGACCAGATGGAGCTGGCGACGTCGGTGCCGACCTGCACGACGCCGCGCACACCGACGCTGGATGCCCGGTCAAGCGCATCCTTGTAGTCGAGCAGGCTCTGCCAGTGGGACCCGGCGTCGGCCTCACGGTCGCCGTCACCGTCGGGCTCGTCGTCGGGCGGCGGCTCGAGGTGGGTGTGGTTGTCGTAGACGGGAACCGTCAGTGCTTCGGGCAGCGGTGGGTAGTCGTCAAGGGATCTGGCGAGATCGTCGGTCATGAGCTGCCCTCCAGTCGCGGTACCTCACCCACGTTACGCGACAGGCGCCGGCGTCTCGATACGGGGAAAGAGACCTTCGAGCGGAGCAACCGTCGATCCGACGGGCAGTTGGCCCCACCGGCCGGCATCGCGGATCGGCTGGGCATCCACCGCTCCCAGGCCGTCGAGGCCGAGGGATGTCCACAGCTTCGCGGTAGCGACGGGCAGCACGGGCGCCAGCAGTACGGCCAGGGCGCGCAGGCCCTCCGCTGCGGTGTACAGCACTGTTCCGAGGCGAGCTCGCGTGGCAGGGTCTTTCGCGAGCACCCACGGCTCCTGGATGGTGATGTAGCCGTTCAGTTCCTCGACGATGGTCCAGATCGCTGACAGGGCATCGTGGATCGCGAAACGTTCGATGGCCGTATCGGCGGCGGCGGCGGCCTGTTCAACCGTGTTCTGGATGGCCAGGTCTGCCTCGGAATATCCCGCAGGCCCGGCGTCGGCGGGTGCAGGAACGACGCCGTCGTAGTACCGCTCCACCATGGCAACGACGCGGGAGGCAAGGTTGCCGAAACCGTTCGCCAGCTCGGCCTGGTAGCGAGCGCTGAGGTCTTCCCAGCTGAACGAGCCGTCCTGGCCGAAGCTGATCGCGCGCATGAAGTAGTAGCGGAACGCGTCTGAGCCGAACGTGTCGGTGATCTCATTCGGGGCGATACCGGTGAGCTTAGATTTGCTCATCTTTTCGCCGCCGACGAGCAGCCAGCCGTGGCCGAAGACATGCTTCGGCACAGCGACACCCGCAGCCATGAGCATGGCGGGCCAGATCACGGCATGGAACCGGGCGATGTCTTTGCCGACGATGTGGGTTCCCGGCCAGCGACGAGCGAAGTTCGCCTCATCCGTTCCGTACCCGACCGCGGTGATGTAGTTCAGCAACGCATCGAACCAGACGTAGAGCACGTGCGAGGTGTCCCACGGAATCTGGATGCCCCAGTCGAAGCTCGATCGCGAGATCGAGAGGTCGTTCAGGCCCTGCTTCACGAACGAGATGATTTCGTTGCGCACACTCGCCGGCTGGATGAAGTCGGGCTGGGATTCGTAGAGGTCGAGCAGGGGCTGCTCAAACTGGCTCATCCGGAAGAAGTAGTTGGTCTCTTTGAGCACCTCGACCGGGCGCCCATGGATCTTGCACACCAGCTGGCCCGCGTAGTCGCCCTCCGGCGTCTCGAGCAGGTCGTCGAGCTGCTTGTACTCCTCACAGCCGACGCAGTAGTAACCCTCGTACTCGCCGTTGTAGATGAAGCCGTCGTCGTAGAGCTTCTGCAGGAAGATCAGCACGGCCTTCTCGTGCCGTTCATCGGTGGTGCGGATGAAGTCGTCGTTCGCGATGTCGATGGTCTTGAGCAACGGCAGCCACGCATCCTTCACGAGCTTGTCGGCCCACGCCTTCGGCGTCGTGTCGTTTGCGACGGCCGTGCGAAGAATCTTCTGGCCGTGCTCGTCGGTGCCCGTCAGTAGCCAGGTGTCGTCACCCGCCTGCCGGTGCCAGCGAGCCAGGATGTCGGACGCCACCTCGGTGTAGGCGTGCCCGATGTGTGGCACATCATTCACATAGAAGATGGGCGTCGTGAGGTAGAAGGACTCGCCGGGCATCCGGCAATTCTACCGGGCCGCGCCCCGTGTTACGCGGCTGCTGCGGGTGCTGCAGCCGGGCCAGGTGCTTCGGCTACGCGAGCTGCTGCAGTTGCGCCGGGGTGAGGGTGAGCGCGAACGACTCGATGAGCGATTCGAGCTGGCCGGTGGTGCGGGCGCTCGCGATGGGGGCACCAATGCCGGCCTGCTGGCGCAGCCACGCGAGGGCGACTGCGCTCACGCTCACACCGTGTGCGGTGGCGATGACATCGAGTGTGCCCAGCAGGGTGACATTTTTCGGGTCGTCCAGATACTTGGATGCTCCGCCCGCGCGCGCCGACTGGACCTCAATGCCGGTGCGGTACTTTCCGGTGAGGAATCCGCTGGCCAGCGCCGAGTATGGCAGCTCGGTCACGCCGATGGCGGCCAGCTGCGGCAGCACCTCGTCGAGCGCCCGGTCCGCCAGGTTGTATTTGTCCTGTGCGACGGTGAACGTCGTCTGACCGGCATCTCTGGCGATGGTGTTCGCACTGGCCAGTCGCTCGTAACGGAAATTGGATGCGCCGATCTCGCGCACCTTGCCGGCCTTCACGAGCTCATCGAATGCGCCGAGGTAGTCGGCCTGCGGCACCGTCTCGTCGTCGCGGTGCGCGTAATAGAGGTCAAGGTAGTCGGTTTGCAGCCGCCGGAGTGAATCGTCGATGGCCGCATGGATGTTGGCGGGAGAAAGCCCGGCACGGGTCGACAGTGAGTACACCTTGGTCGCGATGACCACGTCATCCCGGTGACCGCGGCTCGCCAACCACTCGCCGATGATGGTCTCCGATTCGCCGCCCACGTGGCCAGGGACCCACGCGCTGTAGCTGTCTGCGGTGTCGATGGAGCGGCCGCCCGCGGCAACGAACCGGTCGAGTACGGCGAAACTCTCATCCTTGTCCGACGTCCACCCGAAGGTGTTGCCGCCGAGAACGAGTGGGCCGAAGTCGAGGTTGGTCATGCGTGATTCCTATTCGTCGTGGTCGTGGTCGTTGGCGCCAACGCGAGGGTAACCACGAACATTCCGAGCACGGGAGATTGTGAACGCGAGCTACGGGTGGACGCGAGCGAGTTGGGTACGCGAGCTACGGCGCGGGGGTCACCTCGAGCACGATCTTGCCCAGGCCGTGGCGCTTCGCCAGGCGTTCGTAGGCGGCGCGCACCTGGTCGAGCGGAAAGCGCGCCTCAATCGGCACCACAAGTTCGCCGGCCGCGATCAGGCGAGCGAGTTCGATCATGGCCTCACGCGGTGCGACCGTCGCCATGCCATCGGCCTTGACCCCGTATTTCTTTCGCGCCGTGAAATCGGCGATGGTGTTGATGCGGTCGCGGTCGACTCCCAGCGCGATCGCAACCTCGACGTTGCCGTCGCCGTGGGTGTCGATGAACGCGTCAACGCCGTCCGGCACAATTTTTCGGATGCGGTCGGCCAGCCCTTTGCCGTATTCGACGGGGATGGCGCCGATGCTGGTGAGATACGCGTGGTTCTCCTTGCTCGCCGTGGCCACGACGGCAGCCCCCGCGATCACGGCGAGCTGGGTGGCGAGCACACCCACGCCTCCCGCGCCACCGGCAACCACGACAGTATCGCCGCGGCGCACGCGGACGGCGTCCAGGCAGGCGCGCGCGGTGGTTCCGGCGACGTACAGGGCCCCCGCCGCGTCCCACGGCACCGCGTGCGGCTTCGGGATGACGCGCTCCGCGGCGATAGTGACGGACTCCGCATGCGCACTGCGCTCATCCGAAAAGCCGATGACAGGGTCACCCGGGTGGATTCCGTCGACCCGCTCGCCGACTTCGACGATGACACCGGCGAAGTCGCTGCCCTCACCCGAGGGGAAGGTGGCCGGGAAGCGATCATGCATTGCGCCCTCGCGGATTCCTATCTCGCCAGGATTGATGCCCGCCGTCACCACCCGCACGCGTACCTCACCGGTTCCTGGTGTGCGGTCTTCGACTTCGACGACTTTCAGGACATCGGCCGCGCCGTACTGATCGAACCGAACTGCTTTGGACACCAGAACCTCCGTTGGTCTGCCTCTAGTGTCTCTCAAAACGTGTGGGTTCACGATTGAGTTCGCTGGCGCCGCGGACCTGTGGGGGTTGGCTCGCGCGGCAGAAAGTTACCCGCAGACTGGCCCTGCACGCCTGCGAGCTGGCATTGGCTACACCTGTCGTGCGGCGAGCGCTCCCTCGTAGAGGTCGCGACGACCGAGCCCGGTCGACTCGGCGACCTCCGCGGAAGCCTCCTTGAGCCGCACCCCCTGGGCAACAAGCGCGAGTACCTGTGCGATGCCATCGGGAAGGTTTGCCGTTGCCGGCGCAGCGCCGGCAACCACGAGACAGATCTCACCCCGAGTCCCTGCCGCGAAATACTCGGCCAGCTCGGCGGCCGTCCCGCGCTTGATCTCCTCGTGCAGCTTGGTGAGTTCGCGACACACGACCACCCGACGATCCTCACCCAGTGCCGTCACGAGATCGGCGAGCGCGGCGGCCAGCCGGTTCGGCGACTCGAAAAAAACCATGGTCCGGGGCTCGCGAGCCAGGGCCTCGAAATAGGAGACACGGCCCTTGCGGGGAAGAAAGCCCTCAAAAGTGAACCGATCCGTGGGGAGCCCGCTCACCGCGAGCGCCGCCAGCACGGCACTCGGCCCGGGAAGCACCGTGACCGTGACGCCCGCGGCCGCGGCGGCCGCGACGAGCGGGAAACCGGGGTCGCTGATGGCAGGCATCCCGGCATCCGAAAGCACGAGCACATCCCTGTCGCGCGCCAGTTCGACGATCTCGCTCGCCCGCGCATCCTCGTTGTGCTCGTGCAGGGGGATGAGACGCGGCCGATTACCGATACCGAGAGCGCTGAGCAGGTGAATGGTGGTTCTCGTGTCCTCCGCCGCGATGATCTCGACCGTGCTGAGGGCCTCGACGAGACGACGGGACACATCCCCGAGGTTGCCGATCGGCGTCGCAGCAAGGATGATCACGGCCCATTGTCCCATTGGGCGCGGGAACGCGAACCACCACGAACTGGGCCGGGTTGCGGGCGCCAATCGTTAGCATTGCGGAATGAATGTGCCCGGCGACTCCGACTTCGAGGGCCTGCTGACCGCCCCTGGGCGAAGCGAGGCGACGACCCACGAGCTTCACACCCTCGAGCGGCGCACCGCGACTGACCGGCTGTGGGATGCCCTCGCGACTACGCCGATCCGCGAGCGAGTTGTGCGCGCGATCGGGCCGGTCGCGGTTGTGCTGCTCGCTGCGGGGACACGCCTGTGGAATCTCGGCAGCCCGCACGCTCTCGTTTTCGACGAGACCTTCTACGTCAAGGACGCCTACACTCTCTCGAAGCTCGGCTACGAGGGAAGTTGGCCGGCAAACCCCGACCCGGGCTTCGCCGCGGGCAACGTCAACACCTACAACTCGGCCGCGTCCTTCGTCGTGCACCCGCCGCTCGGTAAATGGATCATCGCCCTCGGGGAGGAGTGGCTGGGCATCACCAACCCGGTCAGCTGGCGAATCATGACGGCAATCGCCGGCATCCTCGCCGTCGTGTTGCTCATGCTGATCGCCAAATACCTGTTCAAATCCACGCTGGTCGCGACCATCGCCGGTTTCCTCATGGCCATCGACGGCAACGCCATTGTGATGAGCCGGGTCGGCCTGCTCGACAACTTCGTCATGTTCTTCGCGCTTCTCGGGTTCGGCGCGGTGCTGCTCGACCGCCAATGGAGCGCGACCCGGCTTTCGCTGTGGATCGAGCGGAAAAATCGAACAGGCCAATCCAGCGATTGGGGTCCCGCGCTGTGGTGGCGCCCATGGCTGATACTCGCCGGACTGGCATTCGGCCTGGATGCGGCCGTGAAATGGAACGGCATCTACTTTCTGGCCGGGCTGGCGCTGTACACCGTCGCCGTCGACGTGTTCGCGAGGCGTGATGCCGGCATCTCCTTCTGGGTGAGCGGAACGCTGCTCAAGCAGGCTCCGACGACCTTCCTGCTTATGATCCCCATCGCAATCGCTGGCTACCTCTCGACCTGGACCGGATGGTTCGTCACGAAGGGCGGCTACGACCGCACCTACGCCGACCAGCCCGGCAACGCCTGGACCGGACCACTGGCCTGGGTGCCGCACGTCTGGCAGAGCTTCTACCAATTCGAATACCAGGTCTACCAATACAACATCAATGAGCATTCGCCGCATCCGTATGCCGCCAATCCGCTCACCTGGCTGCTCATGATCCGCCCGACGAGTATGTATTTCACGAGCGCGAACTTCGGACAGCACGGGTGCACCGCCAGCTTCTGCGGGTCATCCATCACCGGTATCGCGAATCCGCTCATCTGGTACGCCGGCGTCGCCGCGGCCGTCTACCTGACCTATCGGCTCATCCGGTACCGCGAATGGCGGGTCGGCCTGATCCTCGCGGGCCTCGGCGCCGGATACCTGCCCTGGCTGCTCTACACGAACCGCACCGTGTTCCAGTTCTACACAATCGCCTTCGAGCCCTACCTGCTGCTCGCCATCGCGTTCGTCGTGTCTCAACTCATCGGGGTGCGGGGGCAGCGAGAAGACCGGCGAGCCGTCGGAATGCGATGGATCGCCGTCTTCCTGGTCGCCGCCGTCGCAATCAGTATCTTCTTCTGGCCGCTGTGGACAGGCCAGCAGATCGACTTCAAGGTCATGCAGCTGCACTACTGGATCCCCAGCTGGGAGTGACCAGCGCCAGGGCCAACTGTTCATCACCCACTGCCGGCGCAACGGATTGTTCGCCGTAACGCACTGTTACAGTCCGCAATCCGGGTGTGTCGCGCTCGGGTAGCGTAATCGCATGGCAGATCGCGAATACGGGTTTCGGACCAGGGCAATCCATGCGGGGAATATCCCCGACCAGGTGACGGGCGCCCGCGCGCTGCCGATCTACCAGACCAGCGCCTTCGTCTTCGACGACACCGCGGATGCCGCAGCCCGGTTCGCGCTGCAGAAGTACGGCAACATCTATTCGCGGCTGGCTAACCCGACAGTGGCCGCATTCGAGGAGCGGGTTGCGAGCCTCGAGGGCGGCATCGGGGCCGTCGCAACGGCCAGTGGATTGAGCGCGCAGTTCGTCACGTTCGCCTCGCTTGCGGGCACCGGCGACCACATCGTCGCCTCCGCAAACCTTTACGGCGGCTCGATCACCCAGCTGGATGTCACGCTGCGACGCTTCGGGGTCGAGACGACCTTCGTGCACAGCTCCGACCCGGCCGACTATGCGGCAGCCATCACCGACAAGACGAAGCTGGTCTTCGCGGAGACGATCGCTAACCCGTCCGGCGAAATCGCCGACATCGAGGGCCTGGCCGAGGTCGCGCACGCGCAGCACCTTCCGCTCATCATCGACTCGACGATTGCGACCCCATACCTCAACCGACCGCTCGAGTGGGGGGCCGACGTGGTCATCCATTCGGCAACCAAATTCCTCGGCGGGCACGGCACCACCCTCGGCGGAGTTGTGGTCGAGGGCGGCCGGTTCCATTGGGCCAACGAGCATTTCCCCAAGTTCGACGAACCCACCCCCACCTATGGCGGCCTCAACTGGCACGGCATCTTCGGCGAATACGCCTTCCTGACCAGGCTGCGCGCGGAGCAGCTGCGGGACATCGGCCCGACCCTTGCACCTCACTCCGCCTGGCTCCTCGCGCAGGGCGTCGAGACCCTGCCGTTTCGCATCCAGGCGCACGTCGACAACGCGCGAATCGTCGCCGAATGGCTTGCCGCAGACCCGCGGATCGAATTCGTCAACTGGGCGGGCCTGGCGTCGCATCCGCACCACGAACGAGCAAACAAGTACCTGCCCAAAGGTCCCGGTTCGGTGTTCTCGTTCGGCGTTCGGGCGACCGCAACCCAGAGCGCGCGCGAAATCGGCCAGAAGTTCATCGAGTCCGTTGACCTCGCCAGCCACCTCGCCAATATCGGCGACGCGAAGACGCTAGTCATTCATCCGGCGTCCACGACCCACGCGCAGCTGACCGAGCAGCAGCTGGCTGACGCCGGTGTACTTCCGGGCCTCGTGCGACTCAGCGTTGGAATAGAAGACCCCGAAGACATTGTTTATGACCTGGACCAGGCATTGTCCGCGGCGTTGAAGGAGAACTGATGAGTGCAGCATCCACGCTCGAGGCGCAGGAGACGGTTTCGCTCGCAAACGGGCTCACCTGTGAGGTGCCCGCCGATTCACCGCTCGGCAAACTGCTGAAGTCGCAGCGCACCTGGGTCGGCCCCAACGCCAAGGAACGCCTGAAGATCCTTCGGGCCGCGAAGTCGATCGCGATCGTCGGTGCCTCGCCGAACGCGGCGCGCGCAAGCTACTTCGTCGGCACCTACCTGCTGCAATCCAGCAACTACCGGGTGTACTTCGTGAACCCAATGGCCGACGAGATTCTCGGTCACAAGGCCTACCCTGACCTGGCTTCGCTGCCGGAGGTGCCCGACATCGTCGATGTATTCCGCAAGGGCAGCGACATCCCCGGCGTGATCGACGAGGTCGTTGCCGTCGGTGCGAAGACAATTTGGGTGCAGCTGGGCATCTGGAACCAGGATGCGGCCATCTATGGCGAGAGCAAGGGTCTCACAGTGGTCATGGACCGCTGCATCAAGATCGAGCACGCCCGCTTCAACGGAGGGCTTCACCTCCTGGGCTTCGACACGGGCCAGATCACCAGCCGCAAGACCATTCGCTAGCCCCGCGGTCGGTCGCTGCGGCGGCGAGTGGATGCGCAGGGCGGCGTGATCCTGCATTACGCAGAATTTCTGCGGTTCATGCGATTGAAACATCCGGCTCGTACCCTTGGCGCATGACTGGTCCCGCCCTTCCCTCACCCGTCGTCTCCACCCAGTGGCTCGCCGACTACCTCGGCAGTGACGACCTGGTCGTGCTCGACGCGACCGTGCTGCCGTTCGCCTCACCGGCGGGAAAGCCCGGGCTGCTCAGCGGACACGAGCAATACCTGGTCAGCGGGCACATCCCGACAGCGGGGTTTGCCGACCTGATCGAGGAGTTCTCCGACACCGAGGCGCGCGTGCCGTTCACCCACCAGACTGCCGAAGCATTCGCCTCGGCGGTCGGCGCACTGGGGATCGACAACGACACCACGGTCGTGGTGTACGACTCGGCAATCGGTCAGTGGGCCGCACGGCTCTGGTGGCTCTTCCGCACGTTCGGCTACGACCGGGTTGCCGTGCTCGACGGCGGCTACAAGAAGTGGACCCAGGAGGCCCGCGACACCGAGGTCGGCTTCGCCGAGGTCACCCCGCGAACCTTTGTGGCCGCCGAGCGTCCGGAATTGTGGGCCACCAAAGCGGATGTCGAAGACGTGCTGGCCGGCAAGACCTCGGCAGCCCTGGTGTGCGCGGTTCCGCCTAAGGAGTTCAGCGGCGAGGAAGGCTCGAGGACTCGCCGCGGCCACATCCCCGGCAGTTCGAGCACCCCGGCCGGAGCTCTCGTGGACCGCGACGCCAACACGCTTCGACCGGAACCCGAGTTGCGCACGGCGTTCGGGCCCGCCTTCGACCAGGAACGGATCATCACCTACTGCGGGATGGGCATCGCCGCCTCCGCGGACGCACTCGCCCTCACCCTGTTGGGGCACCGCAACGTCGCGCTCTACGACGGTTCGCTGGCTGAGTGGGTGGCGGACCAGAGCGCCCCGGTGGCAGTCGGAGCCTGACGCTGGAGCGCGCTGCGCTTAGTGTGGATGGGTGGCCGAACCCGAAACCTCTGCACCCCGGTCATCGTCGCTCCCGGCACCCTCACGCCGGTCGTTCGTGCGCCGGTACGGACTGTATGCGGCCGTCGCCGTTCCGCCGATCGCGCTCGCGATCATCGGCACGACCCATCCCGAGCACCTGACGATGGCGTCAGCACTGTACTGGCGCAACCTGCACGTCATCACGCTGCCGATTTTTCCGCTGCTGGGCTTCGCGCCCTGGCTCATCGTGCGCTTCCGCCACTCCCTCGCGCTCAACTGGGTGGCGGGCATCCTGGGATTCGCCTTCGCCGTCTTCTACACCGGGCTCGATGTCCTGGCGGGAATCGGCGCGGGAGGACTCAAGGTGGACGGCATGGGAATGGCGACGACCACCGTGTTCGGACTCGGCGACGATCTCGGCCGAATCGGCGCCATCGCCCTCATCGCCGCAACCGTGCTGGCGGGGATCGTCGCCATCACGTTGGCCGGGGTATTCGCCATACCGGGGGCCGTGCTGGTGGTTGCGGGTGCGATCTGTCTGTGGCGAGACCACATCTTTTTCCCCATCGGCGTACTGGGACAGGTGCTTCTCGCCGTGGGATGGGTTGTGCTGATCGTGGCCCTGCGCCGGCGGGGGCGCACCGCGACCGCAGCGCAGTAGGAGTTCAGCGCTACAGCCGCTCAGCCCAGCAGCGCGGCCAGCTCCGACGCGGTCGTCACCGGCAACCGGCAGAGGAAGTTCTCACACAGGAAGGCGGCCGGCCTCCCGTCGAGCAGTCCGCGCCCCTCGAAAAGCTCGAAGCCGGCTTCGGCGAATTCCCGCGCCTGGCGCGGGCTCACCACGGCGACGAGGCCCCCGCGCCAACTCCGCGCCAGGGTACCCAGTTCATCGTCCGGGTCCTCGGTCACCACCACGAGCTGTCGGAGAGGCGCGGATGCCACGGACAGGGCGGCCAGGGCACCACCGAAGGAGATCGGACGCTCGAGAGCCAGTGACGCGAGTGGCGTGAGGGCCGCGACCGCAGCATCCCGAAACCTGCCCCCCGCTCCGAGGGAATCGAGCCCGAGGGCAACGTGGGAAATCGCGCTGATCCCGCTCGGGTACGCGCCCTCGCCCCAGTCATTCTCGAGGACGAGTCCCTGGGCAGCGAGCACCGGGTCCGCTCCCCCGGGCACAAGAAACGCGGGACTCGACTCGACCAGGGTGGCGGACACGAGTTCCCGCGCCAGCACCGCATACTCGGCCACTCCACGGGCAAGAGCCACCTGCAGCAGGCCCTCGGCGAGCATGCCGTAGTCTTCGAGCGTCGGGCGGGCATCCGACACCCGGTCCCCGATTCGCGCCCGCACCAGCCGGCCGGACTCGATGAATTCGGCGGCAACCAGACGCGCGCCGACCTCCGCCACTTCGACCCATTCGTCGTGGCCGAGCCGGCGCCCCGCCGAAGCCAGGGCTGCAATCGCGAGACCGTTCCAGCCGGTCAGCACCTTCTCGTCCAGGCCTGGCGGGGACTGGCGGCCCCGAGCCTCACGGTCGAGCAGGTAGTAGCCACCCTCGACCCGCACACCGTCGACCGTGCTCTCGCTGTCCTGCGCGGACGCGAAGCCACCGCCAGGAAGTCTCAGCACACCCAGCAGGAAGCCCGCGATCCCCTCGGCGACGGTCTCGCTGCCTGCACGCGCAGAGTCCGCCCGTGCGTAGCAGTCGAGCAGCAGGGCGTTGTCGTAGAGCATGCGCTCGTAGTGCGGGTCTCTCCAGTCGCGGCGAGTTGCATAGCGGAAGAAACCGCCCTCGACGCCATCGCGGAGCGGTGAGGCCGCCATCGCGTCGAGAGTGCGGCGGGCGAGGGAACCCGCAGCCTCGTCGCCCAGGTCTGCCCGGTCGAGCAGGAACGCGAGCACCGGGGCCACCGGGAATTTGGGTGCCGTGCCGAAACCGCCGAACTCGGCATCCTCGTACGCGACAAGCGACGCCACGACAGCCTCGAAGTCCGCCCCGGTGGGCAGCGAGCCACCCATCTCGACCTGCGAACCGGATGCTGCGGCCAGCGCAGCGGCAAGGCGACCGGCGGTGTCGAGTACGTTATCGCGCTGGTCGGCCCAGGCATCCGCCATGGCCTCGAGCACCTCGCGGAATGAGGGGAGCCCGTTCGATGGAACAGGAGGAAAATATGTCCCCGCGTAGAACGCGCGGCCCGTCGGGGTCGTGAACACGGTCAGCGGCCAGCCGAGCTGGTCGGTGAAAGCGCCGGCTGCGGCAAGGTAACTGGTGTCAACATCGGGGTACTCCTCCCGGTCGACCTTGATGCTCACGAAGTGCTCGTTCAGGTAGGCCGCCAGAACCGGATCGCTGAAACTCTCCCGCGCCATCACATGGCACCAGTGGCAGGTCGAATACCCGATCGAAATGAGCACGGGGACATCGCGGGCCGACGCCTCGGCGAATGCGGCCGAACCCCATTGCTGCCAGTCCACCGGGTTATCGGCGTGCGAACGAAGGTACGGACTCACAGCATCCGCCAGACGATTTGGCATAGCCTCAGACTATGTCGACGATGACAGTCACCTACGTGGGCGGCCCGACCGCCGTACTCGAATATGCCGGATTACGGATCGTACTCGACCCGACTTTCGATCCCCCGCAGACCTACGAGAGCGACGGCGAACCGCTTACCAAGACCGCAGGTCCGGCGCTCCCGCTCGACGGCCTCGGCCCGGTCGACCTGGTCCTGCTGTCCCATCACGAGCACGAGGACAACCTCGACACCTCCGGCCTTGCCCTGGTGAGAAGAACGCCGACGCTGAGCACCGCCAAAGCGGGCGTCGACCTCGGCAAACCCGTGATCGGCCTTGACTGCTGGGAGGAGCACCGCATCGGCGACGTGACCGTCACCGCGGCACCGGCGCTGCATGGGCCACCCGGAGCCGAACGACTCGTCGGGCCAGTGATCGGCTTTCTTCTCGAGGCCCCCGGGGAACCGACCGTCTACGTGAGCGGCGACAACGCGTCACTCGAACTGGTGCAGCAGATCGCCGATCGCTTCCGCTCCATCGATGTGGCGATCCTGTTTGCGGGCGCGGCGCGCGTTCCCTCCATCGACGCGGCGCTCACGCTCACCTCTGCGGATGCGGTCTCAGCCGCGCGCATCCTGGGTGCCCCGCAGGTGGTCGGGTTGCACACCGAGGACTGGGAGCACTTCAGCGAGTCGCGGGCACAGCTCGAGGAGGCGTTCGCCGGAACCGGCCTGCTGGTCGATACCCCGCGCGGAGAGCGGGTCGAGCTCGATACCTCGGGCGCCCACAGCCACCTGCTCGAGAGCCGGGACGCGTAGTGCTCCCGGGCACCTAATTCACGTCGGCGGGGTTGCCCCCGACGCGCCGGTTTTCGTCCAGTGCCGTCATCGCTGCGAACTCGTCGTGCGAGAGTTCGAAGTCGAAGACCTCGAAGTTCTCAGTCATGCGCTCGCGTGAACTGGACTTCGGGATCACGATGCGCCCGGCCTGGAGGTGCCAGCGAAGCACAACCTGCGCGGGAGACTTACCGTGTGCCGCGGCGAGCTGCTGCACCGTTGGCGTGCCGAACAGGTCGTATTTGCCCTGGCCGAGTGGCCCCCAGGCTTCGATCGCAATTCCGTGCCCCGCCGCATACGCGCTCAGCTCGCGCTGCTGGAAGATGGGATGCAGCTCCACCTGGTTGACCGCGGGCGGAATATTGGTCGCCTCGAGGAGAGTCTCGAGGTGCGGCACCAGGAAGTTGCTGACCCCGATGGCGTGGGCACTGTGCTCATCGTAGAAGCGCTCGAACTGGCGCCAGGTCTCGACGTAGCGATGATTGTTGGGCATCGGCCAGTGAATGAGATAGAGATCGACATAGTCGAGGCCGAGCTTGGTCAGGCTTGCATCGAAAGCGGCGACGACCTCCCCCGACTTGTGATCGTCGTTGGCCAGTTTCGTCGTGATGAACAGCTCGTCGCGCGGGATACCGGATGCGGCGATTGCGTCACCCACCTGTTGTTCGTTGTTGTATCCGGCCGCGGTGTCGATGTGGCGGTAGCCGACCTCCAGCGCAGCTTCCACGACCTGCTGCGCCTCCCCGGGATCGACCTTGAACACCCCGAACCCGAGTTGGGGAATGCTGGTGCCGGAATTGAGGTGGATGGCGGGAACTGTCATAGGTCTATTTTCCCATCCCGGTGGGGGCAGCGCGGCTACTGCGGCCACGGCCTGGCGGCCGCGTAGTCGCCCTCGAAGGTTCTGGTCGCCTGTGAGAGAATCGTCGGCGCCTGTGCCCGCGTGAGGATGATGCTCAGTTCACGGTTAAAGGCGAGGGAGGAATACGACGCATTCTGGGATCCGATCATGACGGATGCGTTGGCGGTGCCAGCATCCACCAGCACCAGCTTTTCGTGCATGTAGAGGCCGGTTGGCGTATCGGGCAGCACGTGCACGTGGCATCCGGCCGACGTGACCTGGCCGAACGCTTTCGACCATTCGGGGTCATCCATCATCACGACCTCGCAGGTTATTCCGCGCTCGGCGTCGCGGGCGAGCGCCCGGGAGATGTAGGGGTCGGAGAGTTCCTCGCTCGTGAACCGCACGCTGGCGGTCGCCGAGTCGATCTGGTTGATCATGGCCTGTTCGGCATCGGGCGACCAGACGAGGCCGGGCGCGCTCGTCTCATCGGTCGCCGGGTTGTCGCCGTTCCAGTCGCGATCAAAGGTGCTCTCGATCGCGGCAACGTGCACCGGGTAACTGTCGACGATCTCGGCGTCCCGGGTCCTCGCGTAATACTGCGGGGTGAGGTTGGCTGTGGAGATGTCAGACGTCGTGCCGTCAAAGGTCGTGGTCTTGATGTGGAAGATGGTCGAGCTCGCGGCGTAGCGAACCGGCACTCCGCTCGCCGCGAGGATGGACGATGCCGGCTGGTTCGCCGTTCGCACCTGGTAGGCAGAGTCAAGCAGAACCCGCACCGCGACCCCGCGCTGGTGTGCAGCGATGAGCGCCTGTTCCTCGCGCGGATCGTCGAGCTCATACATTTCCATGTCGATCGACTTATGAGCGGCGGCCGTCTGCGCGTAGAGACCGGAGAATCCCGCCCCGGGGTACTGCACGAGCTCGAACTCGGACGGCGAGCTCGGAGTCACGGTGCATCCCGTGAGCGCAATGACCGCAAGGCAGAGCGTTGCGGCGCCGGCGACCGCCCGGGCCAGTGTGCCAGTTCTGCTCATCCGTCGTCCTTCCAGTGCCACCGCCACGCCCCAGCTTGAACCGGCGGAGTGCCGTACGCAATCGCGTGTGGCCCGAGGTCGAGCGGCGGCCCTCTATCGCCCGCTGGGGAGGAGTGGCACAGCGGGTCATCCGATTCAGTATTGCCTCAGGGCACAGGCGACGAGGCCATCCAGGGCCCGGGCACCGAGACCATCCAGGGCCCCGGCGCCGAGGGCGCAATACGATAGAGGGCTCATGCCTGCCACCATCCCCACGATCACGTTCCCCCCGGAGCTGCCCGTCAGCCAGCGCCGTGAGGACATCGCCCGTGCCATCGCGGAGAACCAGGTCGTCATCGTCGCGGGCGCGACCGGTTCCGGCAAGACGACTCAGCTGCCGAAGATCTGCCTCGAACTGGGCCGCGAAAGCATCGGCCACACACAGCCACGACGAATCGCCGCGCGCACCATCGCGGAGAGGATCGCGGAGGAGCTCGGTACGGAACTCGGCGGCCTGGTCGGCTACCAGGTGCGATTCACTGACCGCGTCGGGGCCGACACGAAGATCAAGCTCATGACCGACGGCATCCTGCTGAACGAGATCCATCGCGACCGGCTGCTGCGCAAGTACGACACGATCATCCTCGATGAGGCCCACGAGCGCAGCCTCACCATCGACTTCCTGCTTGGGTACCTCAAGCAGCTGCTGCCGCAGCGACCAGACCTCAAGCTCATCATCACGAGCGCGACGATCGACCCGGAAAGTTTCTCCCGCCACTTCGGAGGCGCACCGATCATCGAGGTCAGCGGCCGCACCTACCCGGTGGAGATCCGCTACCGGCCCCTGGTCGGCGCGGAACCGGGCGAGGGTGACGACCCCGACGACGCACCCGGGAGCGGCGCCGGCAACGCGACCGCCGGTGGAAACGCAACAAGCGATCGCGACTATCTCGAGGGCATCAACGCCGCCCTCGACGAACTCGGCCGGGAGGCGCCCGGTGACGTGCTCGTCTTCCTCTCGGGCGAGTCCGAGATCCGGGATGCCGAGGATGCGATCCGGGGCCGGTCGCTGCCGAACACCGAGATCCTGCCGCTCTACGGACGACTGAGCTCCGCGGACCAGCACCGCGTATTCCAGCCGTCCGGTGCGGCGGGCATCCGTCGCCGGGTCATCCTGGCGACCAACGTCGCCGAGACCAGCCTCACGGTACCCGGCATCAAATACGTCATCGACGCCGGCACCGCGCGTATCAGCCGGTACTCCACGCGAGCAAAGATCCAGCGGCTGCCGATCGAGGCGATCAGCCAGGCCTCCGCCAACCAGCGATCCGGCCGCAGCGGCCGCACCAGCGACGGCATCGCCATTCGCCTCTATTCGGAGGAGGACTTCCTGCGGCGGCCGGAGTTCACCGAACCCGAGATCCTGCGCACCAACCTGGCCGCTGTCATCCTGCAGATGATCTCACTCGGTCTCGGGAACATCGAGAACTTCCCGTTCCTTCAGCCGCCCGACTCCCGCGGAATCAAGGACGGCCTCGACCTGCTCGCGGAACTCGGAGCGGTGGATGTTCGTCCCTCGCGCGAAGCGAAGGGCCCGACCATCACGGCCATCGGCAAACAGCTCGCCCGCCTTCCCGTCGACCCCCGGCTCGCACGCATGATCGTCGAATCGAAGAAGCACGGGGTAACCCGTGAGGTACTGGCGATCACGGCCGGGCTGACAATTCAGGACCCCCGCGAGCGCCCACTCGAGCGACGAGCCCACGCCGACCAATTGCACGCGCGATTCATCGATCCGACGAGCGACTTCCTCACCCTGCTTGGCCTGTGGAACTACCTCAAGGACAAGGAGAAGGAGCTCAGCGGCAACCAGTTCCGTCGGCTCTGCAAAGCCGAGCACCTGAATTTCCTGCGCATCCGCGAGTGGGCGGACCTGTACCGGCAACTGGCCCGCGCCGCGAAGGATGCGCACCTCAACGTGGGCGAGTCATCCACAAACCCGGACGGCATCCACAAGTCACTGCTCGCCGGCCTGCTGAGCCAGTTGGGCATCCGGGATCTTGCCAAGCGCGACTACCAGGGCGCCCGCCAGGTGCGGTTCGTGATCTTCCCCGGGTCGGCCCTGTTCAAGAAGCAGCCGGCCGCAATCATGAGTGCCGAACTGGTGGAGACCAGCCGGCTCTTCGCCCGGATGAACGCCGCGATCGACCCCGCCTGGGCCGAACCCATCGCCGGCGACCTGGTGAAACGCACCTATGGGGAGCCGCACTGGGAAAAGAAGCAGGGGTCGGCGGTCGCGGCCGAACGCGTCACCCTCTACGGGGTGCCGATCATTGTGAACCGCCGGGTGCAGTTCGCCCGCATCGATGCCGGCTGGGCCAGGGACATCTTCATCCGGTCCGCTCTCGTGGACGGCGAGTGGGAATCCCCGCCGCCGGGCGAGCTGTTCCAGTTCGACCGCGACAACAGGGCACTGCGGGCGGAGCTGGCGGGACTCGAGGAGCGCAGCCGGCGACGGGACATCCTGTACGACGATGAGGCGATCTTCGACTTCTACAACGCGCGCATCCCGGCCGACGTCGCAACGACCCGTACGTTCGAGACGTGGTGGAAGGCAGAGCGCAGGACCCACCCCGACCTGCTGACGATGACCCGCGAAACGCTCGCCGGCGAGACCGAGATCGACGAGGATGCCTTCCCCGCGGCCTGGCGCCAGGGAGACCAGACGCTGGCCCTGAGCTACCGGTTCGAGCCAGGGTCGGACGACGACGGGGTCACGGTAACCGTGCCGCTGGCCCTGCTGCCGGGGCTGTCCCCCGCCGGATTCGACTGGCTGGTTCCGGGGCTCCGCGAAGACCTCGTTACCGCACTGCTGAAGTCGCTGCCGAAGGCGATCCGACGCAACGTCGTACCCGCGGCCGACTGGGCGCGACGGCTCCTCGCCGAGCTGCCGGACCCCGCCACTCTCGCCGACGAGCTCGAAGCACCGGATGCGACGCCCCTGGCCGACTACCTCGCTGCGGCCATCCAGCGCCTGACCTACACCCCCGTCGACCCAGCCGACTTCGACACCGAACGGCTCCCACCCCACCTGCGGATGACGTTCTCCGTCGTGAACGAAAAGGGCACCGAGGTGGCGCGGTCGAAAGACCTGTCGAGCCTGCAGGAGAAACTCAAAACCCGAGGCCGGGAAGCGGTCGCCCGCGTCAGCGCCGCCACCCCGCACGCCATCGAACGACGCGGGATCACGACCTGGGATTTCGACGAACTGCCGAGGCACATCGAAATCCCGCAAGCCGGCACGGTCATCCGCGCCTACCCGGCGCTCGTTGACCACGGCGCTTCCGTCTCCATCGAACTCATGAGCACGGCGGAGGACCAGGCGCGGGCCACCCCCGGGGGCATTCGCCGACTGCTGCTGCTGGGCATCCCCTCGCCGCTGTCCTACGTTCGCGAACACCTCACCCAGGCCGAGAAGCTGCTGCTCGCGACGAGCCCCTACGAAAACGTGGGCGCACTGTTCGAAGACTGCACGGTCGCCTGCATCGACGCAGGCGTTCGCGCGCGACGACCCGACGGCATCCTGTGGACCCGCGCCGAGTTCGAGGCAACCCGGCTCGAGGTATCGGCAGGACTCGTCGAATCCCTGATCTCCACAGTGGCGACCGTGAGCTCGATCCTTGCCGGGGCACGCGATGCCGACCGTGCAATACGGGCAGCGACAAGCATGAGCATCATCGCCTCGCTCGCCGATGCCCGCGAACAACTGGCCGGCCTGGTGTTCCCAGGATTTATCTCGAGCACCGGCCTCACCCAGCTGCGGCACGTTCCCCGCTACCTTCGCGGCATCACCGTGCGCATCGAGAAACTGCCCATCGAGCTGGCCCGCGATCGTGCATGGCAGCTGCAGGTGCAGGATGCGACAGACCGCTACCAGGCCGCCGGTGGGCGGATTCCGCTCGCCTCCGGCACCCCCGAGAGGCTGGTTCGGGTGCGCTGGATGCTCGAGGAACTGCGGGTGAGCCTCTTCGCGCAATCGCTCGGCACGGCGGAAACCATCTCCGTCCAGCGCATAGCCAAGGCCCTTGCGTAGACTCGAGTCATGCCAACAGCAGTCATCGTCGACACTCTTCGCACACCCTCCGGCCGCGGAAAACCGGGCGGAGCACTCTCGGGCTTCCACCCGGTTGACCTCCTCGCCACCGTGCTCCGCGAGCTGGTGGCTCGCAACAACCTCGACCCCGCCCTCATCGACGACGTGATCGCCGGATGCCTCGCCCAGGTCGGCGAGCAGGCGGTCAACATCGGTCGCAATGCGGCCCTCGCCGCGGGCTTCCCGGTCACGGTACCTGGCACCACCATCGACCGGCAGTGCGGCTCAAGCCAGCAGGCGGCGACGTTCGCCGCGCAGGGCGTCATCGCAGGCAGCTACGACATCGTGATCGCGTGCGGCGTCGAGCAGATGAGCAAGTACCCGATCAACTACGCCACCCTCGGACAAGACCCCTGGGGCACACTGGTGCACGAGCGCTTCCCCGAAGGCCTCGTCGGGCAGGGTATTTCGGCCGAGCTCATCGCGGCGCGCTGGAACCTCTCGCGCGAAACACTGGACGAGTATTCGGCGCGCTCGCACCGCCTTGCCGCGGCATCCGATTTCTCTCGCGAAATCCTCCCCATCGGCGAATTCGCGTTCGACGAGACTGTTCGGCCATCCACCACGGTCGAGGGCCTCGGTGCCCTGAAGCCCGCGTTCTACGACGAAGAGCTGGGAAAGCGCTTCCCTGAAATCGACTGGCGCATCACCCCCGGCAACTCGTCCCCGCTGACGGATGGCGCATCCGCCGTCCTGATCATGAGCGAGAAGAAGGCAGCAGAGCTGGGCCTGACCCCCCGCGCCCGCTTCACCAACTTCGCCGTGGTCGGGTCAGATCCCATCGAAATGCTCACCGGCGTGATCCCGGCGACCCGTCGCATCCTCTCGCGGTCGGGCCTGAAAATCGACGACATCGACACCTTCGAAGTCAACGAAGCGTTCGCGCCCGTGGTGCTCGCCTGGCAGCACGACGTCGGCGCCGACCCCGAAAAAGTCAACCCGCGCGGTGGCGCAATCGCGCTCGGGCACGCACTCGGCTCGAGCGGAACCCGACTGCTCGGCACCATGGTGGGCACACTCGAGCAGACCGGCGGCCGCATCGGGCTGCAGGTCATGTGCGAGGGCGGCGGCATGTCGAACGCGACACTCATCGAGCGGATCTGACCCCACGTGGCCGGGCGCTCGCTCGTCACGCTGCTGTCCCAGGCCTTCGTGGCCTTCACGATCGAGGCCGACAACGAGTTCGAAGCGCGGATGCCGCACCGCACGGCCGCCGACCGCGGGGACACAACGAAGACCGGACCCTGGCTGGTCTCCCTCACGTTCTTTCAGAACTACCTGAGGCAACTGCCCGACGAGGGACTCACCACCCGGGCGCTTGCGCACGCCTCAGGCGACACCGCATCCTCGATGGCGAGCAGACTGCATGAACTGCGCCGCTGGGGTTACGTGCGCGTGCTCCCCGGCGAGGGCGGCTCGGTCGCACCTGGCGAGCGCATCGTCAGACTGACCCCGGCCGGCTCACTCGCGCGCGACACCTGGATGCCCATCGAGGCACGTGTCGAAGAACGCTGGCGGTCGCGCTTCGGTGTGGATGCGACCGACTCGCTCCGGCGCGGGATCGAGGCACTGCCGGTGCCTGCGGGCCTTCCGCTCGGCTACCCCATCCTGGCCTGGGATCGCGTCGCCGAACTCGGCCGGGCAGCGGCCACCGGGATACCGGGTCTCTCGACGCTGCTCGCTCGCGCCATTCTGTCGATCGCGATCGACTTCGATCGCGAAGCGCCGCTGTCGCTCGCCACAACCCTCGACCTTGCGCGAGTGCTCGACGGCACGGCTCCGGTTCGCGTGCCGGTTCGCGACCTTCCGCTGCGCACCGGCATCTCGAGGGAGGCAATTGCGATCGGGGTGGGCCGCCTCGTGCGCGGTGGGCTGGCCACCGAGGCGGGAGCACCGAAAGCCGTGAAACTCACGCCGCGCGGGAATAGTGCGGCACGCGCGGCCCTCGAGCGGCGAGCCGAAGTGGATGCCCGCTGGAGTGCATCCACCGGGCTCGCGGAGGTGCTCGATGCGATCATCGGCCCGAAACTGGCGGAAGGCCTCGAGCCGCCCGCCGACGGCTGGCGGGGGCGCCCGCCCTACCTCGCACAGACCAGGGCGACTCTCGCGGATCCTCGTGCGGCACTACCGCACTTCCCGATGGTGTCGCATCGCGGCGGCTACCCCGACGGCAGCTGACCCCGCGGCGACGCATCCCAACGCAGCTGACCAGTGGCGGGAGAAACTGCACTGCGGGCGGAGTTGTAACTCCCGCCGCCCCGCAGTAACTCCGCCCGCGGGGTGCAGTTTCTCCCGCCACCACCAGGGGAAAGGCAGATCAGTCGGCGACGACCGCGTAGGCCTCCCACATCGCGGCGTAGCGACCGCCACGCTCGAGCAGCTCCTCGTGGCTACCGATCTCGACCAGTGCCCCGCCATGCAACACGGCGATTCGGTCTGCGGTGCGCGCCGTCTGCAGCCGGTGCGCAATGACAAGGGTGGTGCGCCCGGAGGACACGCGCTGCAGCGCGGCAGCAACCCGGGCCTCTGTCACAAGGTCGAGGTTGGAGGTCGCCTCATCCAGCAACAGGATGGCCGGATTCACCAGCTCCGCCCGGGCAAGCGCCAGCAGCTGGCGGTGCCCTGCAGACAGGGAACGACCCCGCTCCGACAACTCGTGGAGGTAGCCGCCGTCAAGCTCCACCACGAACTCGTGCGCCCCGACAGCGCGGGCGGCCGCCTCGACCTCGGCGTCGCTGGCCTCGGGCCGGCCGTAGGCGATGTTGTCCCGAACCGTTCCAGTGAACAGGAACGCCTCCTGAGGCACGTAGCCGAGCTGGGTGCGGAAGCCCCGAAGGTCCAGGGTACGGATGTCGTGCCCGTCAACGGTCACGGCGCCTTCGTCGGCGTCGTAGAACCGTGCGACGAGCTTCATCACGGTCGACTTGCCCGCGCCGGTCTCGCCGACCAGCGCCACGGTCTCACCGGCGGCGATGTGCAGGTCGATGCCGCGCAGCGCCTCGGGGGGCTTCATGAACGCGGCGTCCGCGGTTTCGAGCAGGCGAACATCCGCCGGCCCCAGCCGCTTGCCGTGGGACACGGCCCGTGGTGCCACCGGGTAACTGAACCGCACGCCGGTCAGCGAGAGCTCGCCCGTGAGCCGGCCAGGGTCGACAGGATGCTCGGCCTCCGGCGTGAGGGTCTCCAACTCCATGAGGTCGGCGATGCGCGCCACAGACACCCGCGTCTGCTGCCAGGCGTCGAACACCTGCGACAGCTGCTGGATGGGCGAGAAGAACATGTCGATGTAGAGGATGAACGCGATCAGCGCACCGGCCGTCAGGTTTCCGTTCACGATGAGCAGAGCTCCGACGCCGAGCACGATGGCATCGGCGACACCGGACAGGAACTGTACGAACGGGAAGTACGTGGCGACCAGCCGTTGCGCGGCGACCCGGGAGTCGAGGTAGCTATCGCCCAGCCCGTGAAAGCGACGCTTTGTCAGCGTCTCGTGCACGAACGCCTGTGACTCGCGAACTCCCGAGAGGCTCTCCTGGAAGTCGGCGTTCACAATCGCGATGCGTTCGCGCGACAGGTCGTAGAGCACCTCGGCCTTGCGACGGAAGATCACGGTCGCGATCGCGAGCGGGATCACGACCGTCAGTGTGCAGAGGCCGAGCTGCAGGTTGACCAGCAGCAGCGCCGCGCCGACACCGACGAAGGTCACCATGGCGACGAGGGCCGACAGCAGGCCGGTCTCGATGAGCGACTCGAACTGGTCGACGTCGGTCGTCATCCTGGTCATGATCCGGCCGCCGAGCTCTCGCTCGTAGTAGTCGAGCGACAGCCGCTGCAGCTGGGCGAAGATGCGGATGCGCAGGCTCAGCATGACGCGCTGGGCCAGTCGCCCGGTCACGAACGACTCGGCCACCTCATCCACCAGGTCGGCGAGCGTAACGACCAGGAACAGGCCGGACGCCA
>Ga0302157_10001430_pt1 | contig 29230 bp, 23 predicted proteins | sample I_Bog_N3_3_FD_193502 | JGI IMG/M metagenome (GOLD analysis project Ga0302157, IMG submission 193502) | Peat permafrost microbial communities from Stordalen Mire near Abisko, Sweden - I_Bog_N3_3 | ecosystem: Environmental > Terrestrial > Soil > Wetlands > Peat | place: Sweden: Abisko, Stordalen...
TCGTCGAAGGTGTAATGCATCCAGCCGTGCCAGTCGGGCGATATCTTGGAGGCCTCCGCGTAGCCCTTGTAGATCACGTAGCGCCGCTTACGCTGGTCGTAGCTGCCCTTGTTGGTTCTGGCCTCGTAGTACCTGTTGCCGGACTCGTCCTCACCGACGAGCGTGCTGCTCTTGTTGATCGTGAGCCAGGCGCCGATGGTGACGCCGTTCCACCAGGTGAAAATCGCTTTCAACACTGCAATACCGCTTTCCAGCCAAGGGATTGGCCCGATCCGTATCCGGCCGGGCAGCGCTGCGACTATAGGGGCCGCTCCGGAGCGCGTCCAGCCGCGCTTTGTCTATCCACCGACGCCATCGGACGCAACATATTGTGGATATGATCAACTCAACCCCAACATCTATTTGAACTTGCCACGTCGCGCGCCTAGCCTGCCAGGAACGGGGCTGGCTTGCCCAGCGGGAGGCCGAACATGCGGTTTGAAAATGGCGACACCGGGCCGGGCGGACCGTTGGATCTCGACCTGAGGCTTATCGAACGACCAGACAGCGTGCAGGAAACCGTGGCTCCGCGCGATTGGCCTAGCGCTCGGGTGGAAGCGTGGCTGGATTGGTCCGAGACCCTTGCGCGCGACTTTCCCAAGATCGACCTGCCTGAAGCGCTCGATCCGGACGCGCCCTTCGATCCCCTGCTGGCGCAAGGTCCGGACCGTTACGCCCGGCGCAGCGCCGCCTGGGGTCTCAAACTCGGCCTGTTCGATAGCGCGGACGACGCCCTCGCCTTTCGTCAGGCTCTGTTCGCCAGCCTGTGCAGCGGCGATGCAGCGCCTGGCCTCTCTGCCCCATCGGGGATTCGTCCGAACTCTGTGAGCGGTCTGTCCGCGGAGCCCGGCGTCGTTCAGATGGGCGACTTCGAATTCGCGCCGGCGCTGGAACGTCACGTGGCGGCGCTGCGCTCCTGGCAGGCGGCGACGGCCGGCGCGCGGCGAGTGGGGGAAACGCTCGGCGGAGTAATGGCCGCCGTGCAACGCTGCGAAGGCGATGCCGCCGCCTGCGCCGATCCGCGGCGCAATCTGGCTTTAGGACGCGCCGCGCGCAGCGCGCGCGCGACGGGCGCGACCGATGAGATGATCCTGAACGCCATCGGCCTGGCCATGGCCGGTGAAACATGCTGGCCGGTTGAGCGGACGGACAGCGTCGCGCAAGCGCCGCTCGTGGTGAGCGCCGCGCGTGATCTGGTGGACAGCGCCTGCCCCGAAGCGATCCGCGCCGCCCTCGCCGCCTGGGAAGGCGCGCCCTTGGCTATTGCCTTCGACCTGCCCAACGCCGAGGCCCTGGCGCGCGCCAGGGCCGCGCCCCGGGCGGCCATCGACCTCGCGCGCCTGATGAACGAAGAGGGCGAGATCGACTTGGCCCAACTGGCCGCTGTCGCGCGACTCTGGACCGTGGCGCTGGAAATCGAGGCCTCCGCGGGATTTTGCGCCGATGTGGCCGACGCCGGGCTCAGGGCGGCGTTCCGGCCCCTCGGATTGACCCTAGCCGGTCTGGGCGATGTCCTGGCCGCGCGCGGACTGGCTTATGACAGCGACGTCGGACGCGCAGCGGCCCAGGACTTGTTCGCCGTCCTCGCCGGAGCTTCGCTCCTGGCGTCAGCCGAATTGGCCGCGAAAGTCGGGGCTTATCCCGAATTCGAAGCCGATCCGGCCGAAAAACTGGCCGCCCTCAAGGCCCAGGCCGGCCTGGCCAAGGACCCGCAAGCGCGCGCCCTGTTCGCCAAGGCGGTCAAAGCCGCGGGCCACTGTGGCTTGCGTCACGCCGAGACCGTCGCGCTGTACGCTGATCCTGAGCTGAGCCTGCGGCTGGGCGGCGAGCCGATCGGCCCGCAACCCTGGTCCGGACCGCTCATTCTGGCGGAACTTCAGGACGACCAGCTGGTCCCGCTGATGTCCGCGCCGGCCCTAGCGGGCCTGAAGCGGCTCGGCGCCGACATGCGGGCGGCCGAACGGGGACTTCTGGGCGAGGGCAGCCTGCGTGAGGCTCCCGGAATCGATCACAAGGCCTTGGAAGCGCGCGGATTCACCGAGCATGAGATCGGGTTGGCTGAGCAGGCGCTGCCTGTGCTGCGCGATCTGCGGGCGGCTTTCGCGCCCGCTATTATCGGCGCGGGCTTTGTCGGCGACGTGCTGGGCGCGTCTAGCGAGGCCCTGGCGGACCCCGCGTTGGACGTGCTGGCTCTGGCCGGCTTCGCGCCCGAGCAGATTGACCGGGCGCAGGCCTTTGCCTGCGGCGCGGGAAGCCTGACAGGCCTTGATATTCTCAGCCCCGAGCAAAAGGCCCCGTTCCTGTCCGCCGAGGAGGTAGGCGCACCCGCCTTGCTGGCCATGATCGCGGCGGTCGAGCCATTCAGCGGCGCGCCCAACCAGATCGGACTTCCGCTCGCATGGACCGACACCCCGTCCGACGCCGCGCGCCTGCAGGCCGCCGCGGCCCGTGCGGGGCTTAGGGCTGTTCGCCTAACCCGCGATCCGGCGCCGGGGGGAACGCTGCTGGATCTGCCCATGACCGAGGACTCGGCCCCGCGACGCGCCGCCCCCGCGCCGGTGGTCACCGAGCGGGTGGTCGAGAAATTAATCGAGCGGGACCGCACCCGGCGCAAACTGCCGGACCGGCGCAAGGGCTATATCCAGAAAGCCTCGGTGGGCGGCCACAAGGTCTATCTGCACACCGGCGAATACGACGACGGCGAGCTGGGCGAAATCTTCTTGGACATGCACAAGGAAGGCGCCGCCTTCCGCAGCCTGATGAACAATTTCGCCATCGCCATCTCCATCGGCCTGCAATACGGCGTGCCGCTCGACGAATTCGTCGACGCCTTCGTCTACACGCGCTTCGAACCGGCAGGACCGGTGACCGGCAACGACTCCATCCGCTCCGCCACCTCGATCCTCGACTATATTTTCCGCGAGCTGGGCGTGTCCTATCTGGACCGCCAGGATCTGGCCAACGCCGATCCGGGCGAGTTCAACGCCGACGGCCTGGGCCACGGAAAAGGCGCGCCGGATCTGAAGGACCCAGAGGCGGAGGACGAACTGCAGCCCGCCTCGCGTTTCATTTCCAAGGGTTTCGCGCGGGGCTCGGCGCCCGACAACCTGCTGTTCCTGCCCGTGGGCGGGCGTAAGGGCGCGGCCGGCAAGGTGGAGGAGGCGACGGCGGATGTTTGCCCAAGCTGCGGCGGTCTAACGATGACGCACAAGGGCCAAGGGCTGGTCTGCACCGCCTGCGGCGAGACCAAGGCGGGATCGGCTTAAAGCGTCCGCACCACCCTGAAACCGATGCCGTACGCCCGCCGGTCGATCACGCCGTTCTTGCTGCGGCGGGCCGAGCGCAGGCTGAGGGGGTCGTTGTTCCATGAGCCGGACCGCATGACCCGTCTGCCGCAATCGCCGCCCGGCATGGCCGAGCCGTCGTTGGGCGCTCCGGCGTAGCTGTCGTTCCAGCAATCGGCGACTACGCTCCAGACCTCGCCCGCCATGTCGTACAGCCCGAAGGGGTTGGGCTTGAACCGGCCGACCGGCGCGGTGAAGACATAGCCGTCGTGGCAGTTCGCCGCCTTCAGCTGGGTAAAGCGCGCCTGGGTGTCCAGGTCCGAGCCGTTGGCGTTGACGCACTGGGCGTCGGGGTCCGCGCCCCACCACCAAGGCGTCGTCGATCCGGCGCGCTCGGCGTATTCGTATTCGGCTTCCGTGGCCAGGCGATAGGCGTGGCCGGTCTTCTTGGACAGCCAGCCCAGATAGGCCTGAATTGTGTCCAGATTCATGCACACCACCGGATCGTCGATCGTCTGGCTATAGCTGGGATTTAGGAAACTGCGATCGGGATGGGGCTGGGCGCCGGGCTCGTTGGTGGTGCAACTGGATCCGGCGTCGTAATGGGTCTCGGCCACGAAGCGCCTGAATTCGGCGACGGTGACGTCGGTAACGCCCATGGCGAAGCTGTAGCCGATCCGCACACGGTGGCGCGGGCCCTCGTCGACGTCCCGGCCCGCTTCGCCATCGGGCGAGCCCATGGTGTATTCGCCGGCGGGGATCACCACCATTTTGGGATAGGCGGGTCCGTCCCATAGGGTCACGGGCGTGTCGGTGACGGACCAGATGTGGGTCGGGGCGTCCAGTGCCGCGTGGTCGGCATCCGGCCAGCTGGAGGCCGCGATGGCGAAGGCGGTCTTGGCCTTGATCTTGGCGATCTCGGCCGCCTCGTGGGGATGGTGGCGCTTGAAGGCGGCGAAGCGCGCCTGCCGCGCCTTCAGCCACGCGCTCATGTCATCGGCTTTGGCCGAGGCGGCGGTGATGCCTGAAAACGCCAACGCCGTGACGACGGCGATCCTGGCCCAGTGCGACCCCATGACGATCCTCCCGACACGTTTTTGGCTGCCGGCCCATTGTTAGGGACCGCCCCCCAAAACCCGCTCATCCGCGCGAAAGAGGGGATGAGCGGAGGGGAAGTATAGCTCAACCGCCCGATGTTCTAGAACGTCACGGCTGGGCGGACAACCGGGAGGGCGCCGGGGGCGGCCCTAGTTCAGCTTGTTGGGCAGTTGCGCTAGCGCCGCATCCACGAGGGGATCGGACTTGGCCTTCGCCAGGCGGGCGGACAGCACCGTTTCGGCCAGGTGCGCGGCCAGATCAGCGGCGGCGGCCTTCACATCGGCGGCGGCCTGAGCCTCCACCGTGGCGATCCGGCGTTCGGCCAGTTCGGCGCGGCGCTTGATCTGTTCATCCAGCTTGGCCTTCGCTTCCGCTTCCAGCCGCTTGGCTTCAGCGGCGGCGGCCGACAACATCTCGGCGGCGGCGGCTTCCGCTTGCGCGCGCTGGGCGGTGAGCGAGGCCAGCAAGGCCTGGGCTTCCTCGCGCAGACGCTTCGCCTCGTTCAGTTCCGCCTGGATGCGCGCGCCGTGGGCGTCCAGCGCCTTGGCGGCTACGCCGGGAACCTTGAGAAACACAAGGGCGCCGATCAAGACCAGTAGGGCTAGGGCGACCCAGAATTCCGCGTTCTGAATGATAACGTCCATCGCGCGGTCCTCAGGCCGACAGGGCGGCTTTGACTTCGCCGGCGTCGGCCGCCAGCCCGGTCAGTTTCTCGACTATGGCCTTGGCCGTGTCCGAGGCGATGCCCTGAACATGGGTCATGGCCTCATCGCGCGCGGCGGACACCTGGGCCTCGGCGGCGGCCAGCTTTTCATTGAGCTTGGCTTCCTCCTTGGCCTGGCGGGCTGACGCGGCGGTCTGAGCCTTGGCCTTGGCCTCCGCGGCCAGCCGCTGGGCTCGCGCCCGGCCCTCGGCGGTTTCGGCGGCGGCGGCGGCGGCCTGGGCCTCAGCCTCGTCCTTCAGGCGACGCGCCTCTGCGATATCGCCCGCGATCTGACCCTCGCGACTCTCAATGGTCCCGCCGACGCGAGGCACGAACACCTTGGCGAACAGCACGAACATCACGCCGAAGATGATCAGCATCCAGACCATCTGGCCTGGCCACCAGCTCAGATCGAATTGCGGCAAGCCGCCAGAGCCTTGCTCTGCGGCGGCGCCCGCAATGGTCGAAGGATCAGCCACGTGAGCGCTCTTAGACTTTCACGAACAGGATGATGAAGGCCATCACGAGGGCGAAGATGCCCATGGCTTCCGTCACGGCGAAGCCCAGGAACAGCATCGGGCGCTCGGCGGGCGCGGCCGAGGGATTGCGCATGGCGGCTTGCAGATAGTTGCCGAACAGGATGCCGAGGCCGGCGCCCGCGCCGATCAGGCCGGTCATGGCCAAGCCGGCGCCGATGTATTTGGCGGCTGTTACGTCCATTTGGATAGGTCCCTTTGGAAGTGGATCAGAGGTTGAGGGTGAACAGGATCAATGGCCGTGGTCGAGGTTCACGACGTCGTTAATGTAGGTGCAGGTCAGGGCCGCGAAGACGAAGGCCTGCAGGAAGGCCACGATGAACTCCAGCGCGTAGAGCGCGATGACCATGAAAAAGGACAGGGCCGACAGCCCGAAATAGGCGGGGCTCGCTAGCCCGCTGTGCAAAGCGAATGCGCCCAGGCCGACCACGAAGCTGGCGAACATGTACATCACCACGTGGCCGCCGATCATGTTTCCGAACAACCGCATGGACAGGGTCACGGGCCGCACCATGAAGGAGATGAACTCGATCAGGGCCAGCGGGATGGCCATGGCCACGCCCACGCCGGAGGGCACGAACAGCTTGAAGAAACCCAGGCCGTTACGCATGAAGCCGACGATCACCACCGTGATGAAGGTCACCAGGGCCAGGGTCACGGTGACGGAAAGCTGAGAGGTGACGGTGAAGCTGGTGGGCGCCAGGCCGACGATATTCATCACCGCGATCATGGCGAACAGGGTGAACACGAAGGGGAGGAACGGCTTGCCGCGGCCGTGCCCGATCATCGACCCGGTCAGGCCCTTGTCCACCAGATTATAGAGCGTTTCGGCAAGGGCTTGAGAGCGGCCCGGCACCAGATGTCCTCGCCCGGCCAAGATGAAGAACACGGTGATGATCGCCGCGGCGGTGAACATGAACACCACGCTGTTGGTGATCGACAGGTCCAGGGCGCCCAGGCCGGGGACATTGACCGGCGGCAGTTCCACGACCTTGCGGATTAGGAACTGCTCCATGGGCTGGATGGCGGCCATCGGTCGTGTCGTCCCCTACTCGTCTTCGTCATCGCCAGTCGCGGACGGCGCCGGCCCCGTGGGCGCGGCCGCCCTGTCGCTCATGCGGCTGGCGGCCCGCACCGTGCTAAAAATCGCGGCCCCTGTACCGATCAGCAGACCGCCGATCAGCCCGAGGGGGGCCGTATGCGCAAGCTGGTCGAAGAACCAGCCAAGGCCGAGCCCTCCGAGCACGCCGCCCAGCAACGTGCCGAGCAAGCGGTAGCCCTCACCGATCCCCGATTCGCCGTTGAGAGGCGAACCCGGACCACCGCGCTTGGCTTCGAAGGCGTTCAGCTTGTCGCCGAGGCGTTCGAGCGCCTTGTCGCGTGAGGTTTCCCGTTCCGTCATGAAGCCTGCGCCACCGCATGGCCCCACCGCGGCCCGGCAAGATCGCGGCGGAACCTACAGGCGTCGCCCCAGCGCGTCAAGTTTGCGCGAACAGCGATCATTTCATTGTTTTTATTGTGTAAAATACCGAGCGCCTAGCTGTCGAGAGGGCTCCATGAGCCCGAAGTGATGACCTTCGCCGCACGGTCGCCGCCGCTCCGGCCCGGCTTGCCCCCAGCGCCGCCGCCCTTGCGACCCGCGCCGTGGGCGTTTTGGCCCGGGCGCCCGTTGGACGGACCGTTCGCGCGACCGCCCGGTCGACGATTGCGGTTGGCCTGACGGCCTGCGCCCTCGCGGTTGGCCCGCGAATCGCCCGCCTCGCGGTCCCGTGATGCGTCGGCCGGAGCCAAGGCGTCCGCCACGGCCGTGGCCTGGGCCAGGGTTTTGTCGTTGCGGCGGTCGAAGGTCGGGATGGTCTGGCGCGTTGTGCGCTGGATGTCCTTCAGCAAGCTGCGCTCGTCGTCCGAACACAGGCTGATGGCCACGCCGGTCGCGCCGGCGCGGGCGGTGCGGCCGATGCGATGGACATAGGCCTCGGGCACGTTAGGCAGCTCGAAGTTGATCACATGGGTGACCCCGTCCACATCGATGCCGCGAGCGGCGATGTCGGTGGCGACCAGGGCGCGGCAGGCGCCGGCCTTGAACGCGGCCAGGGCCCGCTCGCGCTGGCCTTGGCTCTTGTCGCCGTGAATGGCCGCCGCGCCCACGCCGCAGGCTTCCAGGTAACGGGCGACCTTGTCGGCGCCGCGCTTGGTGCGGGTGAACACGATGACCTTGGACAGGGCGCGCTCGGCGAACAATTCGGCCAGCAGCGCACGCTTGCGCTGGGCCTCCACGAACAGCAGGCTCTGCTCGACCTTATCCACCGTCGTCGCCGTGGGCGTGACGGAGACCCGCGTGGGGTCCTTCAGCAGCTCGGAGGCCAGCTTGCCGATCTCGCCCGGCATGGTGGCCGAGAAGAACAGGTTCTGACGCTGCGCCGGCAATTTGGCGACGATCTTACGGATCGGCACGAGGAAGCCGAGGTCCAGCATCTGGTCGGCTTCGTCCAGCACGAAGATCTCGGTTTCGTGCAGCTGGCAAGTCTGCTGCTGCAGGTGGTCGATCAGGCGGCCGGGGGTGGCCACCAGCACGTCGATGCCGGCCTCCAGCGCCTTGATCTGGGCCCCGTACTTCACGCCGCCGAAGATCACCGCGACCTTCAGGCCGAGATGGCGGCCGTAACCGCGGAAGCTTTCGGCGATCTGGCTAGCCAGTTCGCGGGTGGGGCTGAGCACCAGCACCCGGCAGGTGCGGCGCGACGGCTTCTTGGGATTGGCCGCCAGGCGATGCAGGATCGGCAGCGCGAAGGCCGCGGTCTTGCCCGTGCCCGTCTGGGCGATGCCCAGCAGGTCCTTGCCCTGCATGACGGAAGGGATGGCCTGGGCCTGGATCGGGGTGGGCGTTTCATAGCCTTCGGCCGTGAGGGCGCGCAGCAGGGGGGCAGCCAGGCCGAGGTCGGTAAATTGGGTGGTCAAAACGAATCTTTCAGATAGGCGCATACACAGCGCCGATCACCTGATCGGGCCGCGTGCGCGGGGGGTTGGTCTAAGCGCCCCGCGTGAACCTGGGCGGCGTATGGAAGGAGATGTAGGCGCTCAACAGGCGGGACGCTTTTTGCATCCCTTCACGCGGCTGGAGCACCGATGGGCTGCAGATGAGCCGTTTGCGCTGGAAAGTCAAAGGATTTCGCCGGCGCACAATAGCGACACGCTAGAACCCGGCGCTTTCTGGCGGATCATCAGAACCTCAAAGCAAGGCTCGATCACCAAGAGTTGCAGCCCGTGCGAATGGATGGCGCCTTCCCGTTTGGCCCCGCGATTGGCCGCCACGCTTGCGGCGTCCGGCGTCGATGATGGCGAGATTGAGCCCAGTCACGCCCCAGCTTCGCCATCAATCTAGGGAATCTGGACTCGTTCGCCTTTTCGTCACGCGGCGAGCGCATCAAAACGAACCGCACAGGTTATGGGAAAACCCGCATGTCATTCTCCAGAAACAACTTGGTCGCCGCTGCTGCATGCACCGTAGCGCTAGGCTGCGCGGCAGGCGCTTTCGCCCAAGACCACTCCGCCCCCCCCGGCGCCCCTGGCGCGCACGCCTTCGCGGACCGTATGAAGGATCGGATTCGCCAGCATGAGGCCGAACGGGCCAAGGCGCTGCACGATGTGCTCAACATTCGCGCCGATCAGGAATCCGCCTTTCAGGCCTACACCGCCGCGCTGCATCCTGCTCACGACGGCGCAAAGGGGGCGCACGGTCCTCGCCAAGGCGCGCAAGGCGGTCCGGACGCTGCTCCGCCCGCCACCACGCCCGAACGGCTTGACCGTCTGGTCGCTCGCCTGCAGGAACGGCAGCAGCGCGTGGAAGCACGTGTGACGGCCATCAAGACCTTCTACGCCGTGCTCACGCCCGACCAGCGCCGCACCTTCGACACCCTGCCTCTGTTGCGTGGCGGCGACAGGCGCGGCCACGGCGGCGGCCCCAACAGCCACGACGGCTGGGGCCCGCGCGCCTAGCCGAACCGCATTAACGGCGCGACGCCGGGCCACTGATCCTTAAACGGCCCGGCGCCTACCCCGCCTTGCCCCACACCTGTTCCAGGCGCGCGTCGCGGCCACAGCCCAAGCGGTAGTACTCATAGTTCTCGTGATGGCGGACGGCGTAGTCGCGGTGATATTCCTCCGCTGGATAGAACGGGCCGAGGTCTAGAATCTGTTCCTTCATGGTCCCGGTCTTCAGATTGCGGGCGGCGACCGCGCGGGAACCCTCGGCGATCTTGCGCTGATCGGGGCCGTTGACGAACACGGCGGGCCGATAGGACGGGCCCCGATCGCAGAACTGGCCGCCATCGTCGGTGGGGTCCACCAGTTTCCAGTAGCGGGCCAGGAGCTGCTGATAGGACAGGCGCGAAGGATCAAAGGTGACCTTCACCGACTCGTAATGGCCGGTGGTCTCGGTGACCACGTCCTCGTAGTGAGGATTGACCAGATGGCCGCCCGTATAGCCCGATTGAACGGAGATCACGCCCGGGATAGCCTTCATGTCGCTTTCCATGCACCAGAAGCAGCCCCCGGCGAATACGGCCGTCTGGGGCTTCTCGGCCGAGGCCGCGCCCAGGCCGATCAAACCACTCACGGCGATGGCCAGGACGGCCAGGGCGGCGATCACGCGGGACTTCTGTTTCATGGACGGGGCCTCTAAACGCAGACGCAAAGGGGTAACTCAGCGCGAGCCGATCGTCATCCGCCGATGATGACTCGCTGCTTCCCATGCTATCGAGGGCCGACTGTTCCTCGCGGAGAGCCTAACATGAAGCCCTGGGCGATCGCGGCGTCCTTGCTGGCCTTGCTGACGACCTTCGGCGCGGCCCAGGCGCAGCCGGTGCGCGCCGAGCGCCTGCAGGCGGAACTGGCGCCCCGGAGCGCCGCCGCGCCGGGCGCGACGGTCTACATCGCCCTGCACCAGATCATCGACGCCGGCTGGCACACCTATTGGCGCAATCCCGGCGATTCCGGCCAGGCGACGACCATCACCTGGATCCTGCCCAAGGGCTGGAGCGCGGGCGACATCGTCTGGCCGCTGCCGCAGAAGCTGCCGACCGGACCTCTGATGGACTACGGTTACACCGGCTCGGTGTTCCTGCCGGTCCCGATCCAGGTTCCCAAAAGCGCCAGGGCCGGAACCACCGCGCATATCTCGGCCGAGGCCCATTTCCTGGTGTGCCAGGAGGTGTGCATTCCCGCCGACGCCAAGCTCGAGCTTGACCTGCCGATCTTGGCGGGAACGCCCGCACCCGACCCCAAGTTCGGGGCCGATGTGGCCGCCGCCCTGGCCGCCGCGCCCAAGGACGGGGGCCTGGCCGCCGTATTCGCGGCGAGCGCCGATGCGCTGAAGCTGGCGGTGACCGGCCCCGCCTTGCGCGGACAGCCGGTGAGCGACGCCTATTTCTTCCCCTACGATGGCTCGGTGATCGATCACGCAAAGCACCAAAACGCCGAGCGCGGACCTGACGGCCTGACCCTAACTCTGGCGCCGGGCCTGGCCTTCCAGCCGGGCGGCAAGCCCTTGCCGACCTTCAGCGGCGTGCTGGCGCTGGGCGGCAAGGGTTATGTCGTCAACGCCTCGCCCGGTCCCCTGCCCGCCGGTGCGTCGGGCCTGGGCAGCGGCGCGAGCGAAACGGCGCCCTCCGGCCAAGGCGCCGGCATGGGGCTGGTCACGGCCATCGTCTTCGCCTTCCTCGGCGGGCTGGTGCTCAATCTGATGCCCTGCGTGTTCCCGGTGCTGTCGATCAAGGCCGCGTCCCTCGCCTCGCATCGGGAAAAGCCCGGCGCGGCGCGGGCGCAGGGGCTGGTGTTCATGCTGGGCGTGGTCGTCAGCTTCCTAGTGCTGGCGGGCGCTCTGATCGCCGCCAAGGCGGCAGGCCAGGCCGTGGGCTGGGGCTTCCAGCTACAGTCGCCCGGCGTGGTCGCCGCCTTGGCGCTGGTGCTGTTCGCGGCCGGCCTGAACCTGTCGGGCGTGTTTGAACTGGGAACCTCGGCTCAGGGCGCGGGCGCGGGCCTTGCCGCCCGGCCCGACCTGTGGGGCGCCGCCTTCACCGGCGTGCTGGCCGTCGTCGTTGCCGCCCCTTGCACCGCGCCCTTCATGGCCGGCGCCATAGGCTGGGCCTTCACCCAGCCGCCGCTCGCCGCCCTGGCCGTGTTCGTGGGCCTGGGTCTGGGCCTGGCCGCGCCCTTCACCCTGTTCACCTTCATCCCCCCCCTGTTCCGCCTGATGCCCAAGCCTGGCCGCTGGATGGTCGTGCTGCGCAGCATTCTGGCCTTTCCCATGTACGGCTCGGCCGCCTGGCTGGCCTGGGTGTTCGCCCTGCAGGCCGGGGTCAACGCCGAAGCCCTCCTGCTGGCCGCCGCGGTGGCAGCCGCCTTCGGCGCCTGGGCCTGGGGCCTGTCGCAGTCCTCGCCCAAGCCGCTGACCGCGCGCCTGTGGGCCCTGCTGGGCGTGATCGCCGCCGTGCTGCTGGCGAGCATGGGCGCGGGGCAGGCCCAGCCGGTCGGCGCCGCCCCGAGCGCCAAATCGGCCCTGCCGACCGAACCGTGGTCGCAAGCTCGGGTCGACGACCTGCGCGCCCAGGGCAAGCCGGTGTTCGTCGATTTCACCGCCGCTTGGTGCATCACCTGCCAAGTCAATGAGCGCACGGCGCTGGCCAGCCACACGGTCGCCGACGCCTTCGCCAAGACCGGCGCGGTCTATCTGAAGGCCGACTGGACCAACCCCGATCCGGCCATCGCCAAGGCCCTGGCCGACCACGGCCGCTCAGGCGTGCCGCTCTATTTGGTCTATGGTCCGAGCGGGGAGCCGCGGGTCCTGCCGCAGATATTGACGGAGGGCGTGGTGGTGGATGCGCTGAACAAGGCCAAGGGCGGCGGCTGAAAAAGCCAACCCCGCCCTTCCCTCGCGCGCCGAAGCCGCCTAAAACCCTGGCTTCATGACAAACCAGGCTGTGGGCATTGACGACGTCCGTGCGCGGACCTACGCGTTCCCCGCGCCCCATTTCATCAGCATCAACGATATCAACCGGCCCCAGGCGCTGCGGCTGCTGGATCTGGCCGAGGGCTTCGTCGACCTGAACCGGAAGACGGCCAAGAAACACGACCTGCTCAAGGGCAGGACGATGATGAACCTGTTCTTCGAGAATTCCACCCGCACCCAGAGCTCCTTCGAGCTGGCCGGCAAGCGGCTGGGCGCGGACGTGGTCAATATGAGCGCGCGCCAGTCCTCCATGGCCAAGGGCGAGACCCTGATCGACACGGCCGTGACGCTGAACGCCATGCGGCCGGACCTGTTGGTCGTGCGCCACGCCTCCTCGGGCGCGGCTTCACTGCTGGCGCAGAAGGTTGGCTGCAGCGTGATCAACGCGGGCGACGGTCAGCACGAGCACCCGACCCAAGCCCTGCTGGACGCCCTGTCGATCCGTTACGCCTTCGGCAAGGTCGAGGGCCTGACGGTGGCCATCTGCGGGGACGTGATGCACAGCCGCGTGGCCCGCTCCAACGTGCTGCTGCTGACCATGCTGGGCGCCCAGGTGCGGCTGGTCGGCCCGCCGACCCTGATGCCCACCGGGGCGGACCGCTGGGGCGTGAGCGTGCATCACGACATGCGCAAGGGCATCGCCGGGGTCGACGTGGTGATGATGCTGCGCCTGCAGCTGGAGCGGATGCAGGGCGCGCTGGTGCCCTCCACCCGCGAATATTTCCGCTTCTTTGGCCTGGATCGCGAGAAGCTGGCTTCCGCGGCGCCGGGGGCCAAGGTGATGCATCCCGGCCCGATGAACCGCGGCGTGGAGATTGATTCCGACGTGGCTGACGATCCTTTGGTGAGCCTGATCCAGAACCAGGTGGAAATGGGGGTGGCCGTGCGCATGGCGCTGCTCGCCGCCCTGGCCGCGCGATTGGACGAGCGCTGATGGTCGCCACCCAAACCACGGCCTTCATCAACGCGCGCCTGGTTGAGCCGGAGAGCCGATACGACGGTCCCGGCGCCCTGGTGGTGCGCGAAGGCGTTATCGCCGACGTGGTCAAGCGGCCGGACTTCGGCAATCTGTCTGACCAGATCCGGGTGATCGATTGCAACGGCGCCATGTTGGCGCCTGGGCTGATCGACATTCGCGTGAAGACCGGCGAGCCCGGCGCCGAGACCAAGGAGACACTGAAATCAGCCTGCCGCGCGGCCGCGGCCGGAGGCGTCACCTCCATCGTCATCCAGCCGGACACCGATCCGGCCGCCGACGACCCGGCGACCATCGACTTCATCCTGCGCCGGGCGCGCGACATCGGCCTGGTGCACGTCTACGCCGCCGGCGCGGCCACCAAAGGGCTGGAGGGCCAGAGGATGGCCGAGATCGGCTTGATGCTGGAGGCCGGCGCCCAGTACATCACCGACGTGGATCGGCCGATCGTGGACTCCAAGGTCCTGCGCCGGGTGCTGTCCTACGCCAAGGGCTTCGGCGCCCTGGTCGCCCATCGGCCCGCCGACCCCTATCTGTCCGACGGCGCGGCGGCCACAGAGAGCGAGTTCGCCGCGCGCATGGGCCTGCCGTCCGCGCCGGTGGTGGCCGAACGCATCATGCTGGAGCGCGATCTCGCTCTGGCGGAAATCACCGGCGCGCGCCTGCTGGTGGATCAGATCACCTGCGCGGACGCCCTGGAGCGACTGGATCGGGCGCGCGCCAAAGGCCTCAATGTCGCGGCCACCGCCTCGATCAACCATCTCAGCTTCAACGAGCTGGACATCGGCGACTACCGCACCTTCTACAAACTGACCCCGCCGCTGCGCGCCGAATCTGACCGGCAGGCCCTGATCGACGCCCTTTCGGCCGGGCTGGTGGAGATCGTGGTCTCGGCCCATGCCCCGGCGCCGGCCGAAGACAAGCGCCTGCCGTTCGACGAGGCTACGCCTGGCGCGGTGGGGCTGGAGACCCTGCTGGCGGGCCTGCTCGCCCTGCACCATGAGGGCCGCGTGTCCCTGGTGGACCTGATCCGCGCCGCCACCTACGCCCCGGCCAATCTCCTGGGCCTGAAGGCTGGACGCCTGACCCCCGGCGCCCCGGCGGACCTGGTGCTGTGCGATGTGGATGCGCCCTATGTGCTGGACGCTGACAGCCTGCTCTCCAAATCCAAGAATTCGCCGTTCGACGGCCGGCGCATGCAGGGCCAAGTGCTGTTGACCATGGCGGGCGGGAAGGTCGTGCATCAAGCGCGGGATTAGGCCCCTTCCCTCGCCCGGCTCCTCGTGAGATGACACGACGAAGAGAACAAAACGGGGGCGGCCTTGACTACCATTCAGCCTTGGGCGTTCGCCGTGCTGATCCTCGGCGGCTACCTGATGGGCTCCATCCCCTTCGGCGTGATCGCCACGCGGCTGGGCGGGATGGGCGACATCCGACAGGTGGGTTCGGGCAATATCGGCGCGACCAATGTGCTGCGCACCGGGCGCAAGGATCTGGCCTTTATCACCCTCGTCGGCGATGGCGGCAAGGGCGCGGCGGCGGTGGGCCTGGCCTGGCTGGCATTTGGCCGCATGGCTCCAGCCACCGCGCCGATGGCCTGCGCCCTTGCCGGCGGCGCGGCGTTCATTGGCCACCTGTTCCCGATCTGGCTGGGCTTCAAGGGCGGCAAGGGCGTGGCGACCTTCCTGGGTGTGCTTCTGGCCGCCGCCTGGCCTGTGGGCTTGGCCGCCTGCGCCACCTGGCTGGTCATGGCGAGGCTGGGAAAGATCTCCTCCCTCGCCGCCCTAACCGCGGCGGCCCTCGCACCGGTCTACGCCGCCCTGCTGCACCGACCGGCGCCCACCGTGATCCTGGCGGCTGCGCTGGCGGTTCTGGTCTTCGTTCGCCATCATCAGAACATCCGCCGACTGCTTAACGGGACCGAACCCCGCATCGGCGCCAACAAGGCCAAGACCCCGTGATCGCGCTCACCGATCCGGAACGACGCGACTGGTTGAGGCTGGCGCGCGCCGAGACGGTTGGACCCGTGGCCTTCCGCTACCTGATCGAGGCCTATGGCGATGCCGCTCGCGCGATCGGCGCCCTGCCGCGACTGGCCGAGCGCGCCGGCCGCGCTGGCCCGCCGCGCGTGCCCAGCCCCGCCGAAGCCCAGCGCGAAATCGACGCGGGCCTGGCGCTCGGCGCCCGACTGCTATGCGCAGGCGAGGCGGCGTTTGCGCCCCAGCTCGCGGCTATCGATCCGCCGCCGCCGGTGATCTGGGCCCTGGGCGACGCGGGCCTGCTGCACGGCCGCTCAGTGGCGGTGGTGGGCGCGCGCATCGCCAGCGCGGCGGGCCAGCGCTTCGCCCGCACCCTCGCGCGCGACCTGGGCCAAGGCGGCTTTGTCGTGGTTTCGGGCCTAGCCCGCGGCATCGACGCATCGGCGCATGAGGGATCCATGGAGACCGGCACCGTGGCGGTGTTGGCGGGAGGCATCGACGATGTCTATCCGCCCGAGCACGGCGAACTGTACCGCCGCATCGCCAAGCAAGGCTGCGTGATTTCCGAAAGCCCCATCGGTCATCGCGCCCAGGCGCGCGACTTTCCCCGCCGGAATCGGCTGATCTCGGGCCTGTCGCTGGGCGTGGTGGTAGTGGAGGCGGAATTGCGCTCGGGCTCGCTCATCACCGCGCGCCTGGCCGCCGAGCAGGGCCGCGAAGTGTTCGCCGTGCCGGGTTCGCCGCTTGACGCCCGCGCCAAGGGAACCAACGACCTGATCCGTCAGGGCGCGGCCCTGTGCGAGGGCGCCGAGGACGTGCTGCGGGCGCTGGAAGGCGTTCGCGGGGTAAGCGAGCCGCCGGCGTCGGAATTTGATCCGCGTTGGGAAGAACCCGATGCAGCCCTGCTGACTCAGGTCGCCGCGCTGCTGTCGCCCACGCCGGTGTCCTGGGATGAACTGGCGCGCGCGGCAGGCGCGCCTGGGCCGCTGGTCAATGCCGCGCTGGTGGAGTTATCCTTGGCCGGCCGAGCCGAGCTCTTGCCGGGCGCGATGGCGGTGAGCGCCTGACGTGCGCCGGCACAGCCTGCGATTGAACGATTAGGAGGTTAATGCGTTTGGCAGATGGCGTGTTTCGTCAGAATTGATGCCGAAGCCTCGCCATTCGGACAGAAGCCATGACCGACAAGCTGAGGGAATGGGCCACGCATCTCAGGACCGTTTGGATGGAGGCGCTCTCCTCCCTTCGATCAGGGGTATTCGGAACATCCGAGTTGCGCCACGGGCGGCGCGTCGACACCACGATGGAGACCATTGTCCAACGAAAAAGGGATTTGGCTGATCTGAACATAGCTATCATGCGCCACGACGAGGAACTCATGAAATTGGGCAAGCCGGATGTTGATGATCATCTCCTGCACTGACGCTGGCGCTATTGAGCCCTCAGGGGGGCCCGCCTGATGTTCAGTCCGAATGACACGGGTCGATGGCCAGGTCCGCGCGTCTAAGCCGCCCAACCATTCTGATTGTCGAGAGCGAGGCCATTATCGGCCTTGAGCTCGCGCATTGGGTCGCGAAATTGGGCTCAGTGGCGCTTTTGGCGAGCGACGCCGAAGAGGCGGTCGCGATCTTGGATGCGAACCCGGACATCCAGCTGCTGATCACCGATATAAGAATGCGCGGTTCAATGGACGGCGTCCGTTTTGCTCACCACGTTCGAAGCCAGTGGCCGATGATCAAGATCGTCGTCATATCCGGATTCATCAACACTCCGCCGTCCGCTCTTCCGACGCGCAGCGTGTTCATCGCAAAGCCCTACAAACCGCAGGATGTGTGGGCGGCCCTGTCTCACCTAGCGCCGGGTCGCGGAACACGCCCGCCGACCGATCAGGCGTTCCTGCCTTTTTAGGGTTCGCTCGATACTCTGAAATTTCGAGCGGTTTGGGGCGCAACGCCGCCCAATTTCCCGATCCCGCCCTATCCGAACCGGCCCGTCACATAGTCCTGGGTTCGCTTGGCCCGAGGGTTGGTGAACAGCTGCTCGGTGGACGTGAACTCGATCAGGCGGCCAAGGTACATGAAGCCGGTGTAATCGCTGATGCGCGCCGCCTGGCCCAGGTTATGGGTCACGATGACAATGGTGTGGTCGGTTTTCAGCTCCAGCAGGGTCTCCTCCAGCTTGGCGGTGGAGATCGGGTCGAGGGCCGAGGCCGGTTCATCCAATAACAGGACTTCCGGACGCACGGCCACGCCGCGCGCCACGCATAGACGCTGTTGCTGGCCGCCGGACAGGCCCAGGCCCGAGGCGCTCAGCTTGTCCTTGACCTCGTCCCACAGGGCCGCCCGGCGCAGGGATTCCTCGACCCGGACGTCCATGTCCGCCTTGTTCAGCCGCTCATACAGACGCACGCCATAGGCCACGTTGTCGTAAATCGACATGGGGAAAGGCGTGGGCTTCTGGAAAACCATGCCGATGCGCGCGCGCAGGGCGGCCAAATCCTCATTGCCGGTCAGGATATTGCGTCCATCGAATAGGATCTCGCCTTCCGCCCGCTGGCCCGGATAAAGAGCGTAGATGCGGTTCAAGGTTCGCAGAAGAGTGGACTTCCCGCAGCCGGAGGGACCGATCAGGGCGGTCACCTGTTTCTCGGCGAACCCGGTGGTCACCCCGAACAGGGACTGGGTCTTGCCGTAGAAGAAGTTCAGCTTGCGGATGTCGATCTTGGCCGTGCCGGGCGGGATCTGCTCGACGAAAGACTCATAGGTCTCGGCTTGGGGCTGGGCGTTCATGAGCGTCTGGACTCTCTGGCGAGGGTTCGGGCGATGATATTGACGAAGAGCACGGCGAAGGCGATCAACGCCGCGCCGACCCAAGCCAAGCGCTGCCAATCATCATAGGCGCTCAGGGCGTAGTTGAAAATCACAGTGGGCAGGTTGGCCGTGGGCTTGGTCAGGTTCCAGCTGAAGAACTGGTTATTCAGGGCGGTGAACAACAGCGGCGCGGTCTCACCCGAGATGCGGGCGAAGGCCAGCAGGCCTCCGGTGAGTATGCCCGTGCTGGACGCCCGCCACAGGATGCGGCGGATGGTTGAGGCCAAAGGCGACCCCAAGGCCACGCCCGCTTCGCGCAGGGCCGATGGCTGCAAGTTCATCACGTCCTCGGTGGTGCGGGTCACCACCGGCACGGCCAGAAGCGCCAGGGCCACGGCGCCGGCGATGCCGGAGAAGCCGTGGAAGGGCGCCACCAGGATCGTGTAGACGAACAGACCGATCAGGATCGACGGCGCCGAGAGCAGCACGTCGTTGACGAAGCGAACGACCTTTCCATAGAGGCTCTGGCCCGCGTATTCCGCCAGCCAGGTGCCCGCCAGGACGCCGATGGTCAAGGCCATGACCATGGCCAGGGCGCACATCATGATCGAGCCCAGGATGGCGTTGCGCAGACCGCCGGGCGATCCCGGCGCCGGGGTGTCCATGGTGAAGATCTTGATGTCGATCCCGCCCAGGCCCTTGGTGATGAGCGACAGCAGGATCAGGGCCAGGAAGGTCAGGGCCACGGCGGCGCCGAGCCAGCAAAAGGCCACGAAGATGCTGTTTCCGATCTTGCGGCGGGCGATGATGAGTTGCGAGGCCATGATCACACCGTCTTTGCCGGGCCCAGCAGCGCCCGCGCGGCGGCGAGCACAGCGAAGGTGATGAGGAACAGGACCAGCCCGAGCGCGATCAGGGCCGAGGTGTGCATGGCTCCGGTCGCCTCGTTGAACTCGTTGGCGATGGTCGAGGCGATGGTCGAGCCACTGTCGAACAGGCTTTTGGGAAAATCATGCGAATTGCCGATGATGAATGTCACCGCCATGGTTTCGCCCAGCGCCCGCCCCAAGCCCAGCATGACCGCGCCGATGGCGCTGCGCCGGACATAGGGCAAGGACACCGACAGGATGACCTCCATGGTCGTGGCGCCCAGGCCGTAGGCGCTTTCGCGCACCGGCGGCGGAACGGTCATCAAAAGGTCGCGCAGCACCGCCGCGATGAACGGCAGGATCATGATGGCCAGAACCAGGGAGGCGGTGAGGATATTGGCCCCGTTGGGGACGCCGGCGATCAGGTTCGCCAGCAGCGATCCGGGCGGCGCGGCGAGCATCAGGGGCAGCTGGATATGCAGGGCGAACCAGGGCGCCAGCACGAACAGGCCCCACATGCCGTAGACGATGGAAGGAATGCCTGCCAGGAGCTCGACCGCGACGCCGATGGGCCGGCGTAGGACGGAGGGGCAAAACTCAACCAGGAACACAGCCACGCCGAAGGCCACAGGCAGGGCCATGGCCAGGGCCAGCACCGAGGTGACCAGGGTGCCCACGACGGGCCCTGCCGCGCCGAACACCTCGGTCACCGGGTTCCAGTCGCTGGTGACGAAGAAGCCAAGGCCGAACTTCTGGAAAGCCGGCCAGCCGCCGATCAGAAGCGAAACAATGACGCCGATGAGCGCGGCCAACAGAGTCGTGGCGCTGATGGCGCAGAGGGCCTCGAACACAGGGTCCAGGGCGCCGCCCCGGCGCTTTTCCTTTGACGTGGCGTGGATCGCTAAGGTCATGGGGCCTTCCGGCAGACTGAGCACTGGCAGCTATAGGGTGCAAGTGAGACAGTACAAAGACAAACGGGGAGCGCCAATGCACGCTCCCCGCCTGTTTGGGAAACGGCTTACTTGGAGACGTAGACGGACTTGCCGTCCGGGCCCTTGATCTGGTCGGCCCATTCCTTGCGCATCATGGTCTTGATGGCGGGGGGCAGGGTCACATAGTCGAGGGACGCGGCGGCGGCGTCGCCGTTCTTGTAATCCCAGTCGAAGAAGCTCAGCACGGCCTTGCCGTTGGCCGGGTTGGACTGAGTCTTGTAAACCAGGATGAAGGTGGCGCCGCTGATCGGCCAGGAGGTCGCGCCCGGCTGATCGATGAGCAGCAGATAGTTGCCCGGCGCCTTGGTCCAGTCGCCGTACGCGGCGGCCGCGGCGAAGGCGGCGGCGGTCGGGGCCACGAAGGCGCCGGCCTTGTTCTGCATCAGGGCGTAGGTCATGTGGTTCTGCTTGGCGTAGGCGTATTCCACATAGCCAATCGAGCCGATGGTCTGCTTGGTGAAGGCCGCGACGCCGTCGTTGCCCTTGCCGCCCAGGCCCGTAGGCCAATCCACGGAGTCGTTGGCGCCGACCTTGGTCGCCCATGCCGCGTTCTTGGCGGACAGATAGCTGGTGAAGATGAAGCTGGTGCCCGAGCCGTCCGCGCGGTGAACCACCGTGATCGGCAGGCCCGGCAGCTTAACGCCCGGGTTCAGGGCGGCGATCTTGGGATCATTCCACACCTTGATGGCGCCCAGATAGATGTCGCCCAACACCGCGCCCGTCAGCTTCACTTGGCCGGGATTGATCCCCGGCAAATTCATCACAGGCACCACCCCGCCGATGACGGTGGGAAACTGCATCAGGCCGGCGGCCTGCAGGTCTGCCGGCTTCAGCGGCTTGTCCGAAGCGCCGAAATCGACGGTCTTGGCTTCGATCTGCTTGATGCCGCCGCCCGATCCGATCGCCTGATAGTTCAGACCGATCCCGGTGGACGCCTTATAAAGTTCCGCCCACTTGGCGTAGACCGGCGCGGGAAAGGTCGCGCCCGCCCCGGAAATGTCGGCAGCCTGGGCCTGCGCGGCGAGCCCGAGGACGACAGTCGCCACGGCGGCGACGGCGATGGATTTGAACATGAGGACCTCCCAGCAGGCGACTCCTGTCGCCATCAGCAGGGCCTCCGATAGCCTCGTGCAATAACAGTTTCGTGACAACCTCGGGCCGTCCTCGTGAAGCTTCCGTTCGTCGGAGGGAACGGCCAATCACCGGGAGGCGTTGACATTGCCCCCGCCCCGCCCCCACTTTCCCCGCCTTCGCGGCCCGGCCGCGTTCCTCCCAGAGCGTCTCCATCTCCTTATGAACGTCGTCGTCGTCGAAAGCCCGGCCAAAGCCAAGACCATCAATAAGTACCTGGGCTCCGATTACACGGTGCTGGCGAGCTACGGACACGTGCGCGATCTGCCGTCCAAGGACGGTTCGGTCCTGCCCGACCAGGACTTCGCCATGATCTGGGATGTGGATCCCAAATCGGCCAAGCGGTTGAGCGATATCGCCGACGCTCTCAAGGGGGCCAAGACCCTGATCCTGGCCACCGACCCGGATCGCGAGGGCGAGGCCATCTCCTGGCACGTGCTGGAGGTGCTCAACCGCAAGAAGGCGGTGAAGGACGCCAAAGTCCAGCGGGTGGTGTTCAACGCCATCACCAAGTCGGCCGTGACCGAGGCGATGAAGCACCCGCGCGACATCGACATGGAACTGGTGGACGCCTATCTCGCCCGCCGCGCCCTGGATTATCTGGTGGGCTTCACCCTCTCGCCGGTCCTGTGGCGCAAGCTGCCGGGCTCGCGCTCAGCCGGCAGGGTGCAGTCGGTCGCGCTGCGCCTGGTGGTCCAGCGCGAGATCGAGATCGAGGCTTTCAAGAGCCAGGAATACTGGGGCGTGGAAGCCGACGTCTCGGCCGGCTCGGACCCGTTCATGGCTCGCCTGGTCAAGCATCAGGGCAAGCGCCTAGCCAAGTTCGACCTTAACAACGAGGCCCTGGCCCACGACGCCCTGGCGGCGGTGAAGGCCGGCCAATTCAAAATCAGCGCGGTCGAAAAGAAACCGGCCAAGCGATCCCCCGCCCCGCCGTTCACCACCTCGACCCTGCAGCAGGAAGCCTCGCGAAAGCTCGGCTTCTCCGCCCAGCGCACCATGCAGGCGGCCCAGAAGCTGTACGAGGGCGTGGATATCGGCGGCGAGACCGTCGGCCTGATCACCTATATGCGGACGGACGGCGTGCAGGTGGCCCAGGAGGCCATCGACGAAGCCCGCAAGGTCATCGCCGGCCGCTACGGCCCCACCTACGTCCCAGAGCAGCCGCGCTACTACAAGACCAAGGCCAAGAACGCCCAGGAGGCGCACGAAGCCATCCGCCCCACCAGCCTTTCGCGCAACCCCGGCTCCCTGCGTTTGGATGGCGACCTCGGCCGGCTGTACGAGCTGGTGTGGAAGCGGATGATCGCCAGCCAGATGGAGCAGGCGCGCATCGAGCGCACCGTGATCGACCTGGAGACCGACGACGGCCGCACGGGCCTTAGAGCCAACGGCCAGGTGATCCTGTTCGACGGCTATCTGGCCGCCTATGAGGAAGGGCGCGACGATCCGACGCCGGGCGCGGACGGCGAGGACGACACCGGCCGCCTGCCCCAGGTGACGCAGGGCGCCGCCGCAAAGGTGCTCTCAGCCAAGGCGGAGCAACATTTCACCGAACCGCCCCCGCGCTATTCCGAAGCCAGCCTGGTCAAGAAGCTGGAGGAGTTGGGCATCGGCCGGCCCTCGACCTATGCCTCGATCCTCACGGTTCTGCGCGACCGCGCCTACGTCCACATGGACAAGAACCGCTTCATCCCCGACGACAAGGGCCGCCTGGTCACCGCCTTTCTCGAACAGTTCTTCCGCCGCTATGTGGAGTACGACTTCACTGCGGCCTTGGAGGAGAAGCTCGACCTCGTCTCGGCCGGCGAGCTCGACTACAAGCAGCTGCTGCGGGACTTCTGGAAGGATTTCCACGCCGCCGTGGGCGAGGCGGGCGAACTGCGCACCAGCCAGGTGCTGGACGCCCTGAACGAGACCCTGGGGCCGGCGATCTTCCCGCAACGCGCCGACGGGACCGATCCGCGCGCCTGCCCCACCTGCGGCACGGGACGCCTGAGCTTGAAGACCAGCCGGTTCGGCGCCTTCATCGGCTGCTCCAACTATCCGGAATGTCGCTATACCCGCCCCATCGCGGCGCCCGACGGCGAGCAGGAAGGCGAGGCCGGCGGCGACCGCGAACTGGGGCTGGATCCCAAGAGCAGCGAGAAGGTCTGGCTCAAGGCCGGACGCTTTGGGCCCTATGTTCAACTCGGCGAAGGCGACAAACCTAGGCGTTCAAGCCTGCCCAAGGGCTGGACCCCGGCCAGCCTTGACCTGGACCAGGCCCTGCGCCTGCTATCCCTGCCGCGCGAGGTGGGCAAGGACCCCGAGGACGGCAAGCCGATCCTGGCGGGTCTGGGCCGCTACGGCCCCTATGTGCAGCACGACAAGACCTACGCCAGCCTAGGCTCCATCGAGGAGGCCTTCGAGGTCGGCCTGAACCGCGCCGTGACCCTGATCGCCGAAAAGAAAGCCGGCGGCCCGCGAGGAGCGCGCGGCGCCAACGCCCCCGCGCTGAAGGACCTGGGCGCCCACCCCGCCGACGGCCAACCCATCCGCATCCTGTCCGGCCGCTTCGGTCCCTACATCAAGCACGGCGACACCAACGCCAACGTTCCGCGCGGCATGGACCCGCAGGAGGTGACGCTGGAGGAAGCGGTCGCCCTGCTGGCCGAACGCGCGGCGAAAGGCGGCGGCGGAAAGGCGAAACGGCCTGCGCCCAAGGCGGCGGCGGAAAAACCCGCGGCCAAGAAGAAGCCCGCCACGAAGAAAAAAGCGCCGGCGAAAAAGGCCGCCGCGAAGACGTAGGCCGACGCGTCAATACGGCTCGGTCAAGCTAACGCCACAATAGGTCCTCAGACGGCTATCGTCGGGCTGAATCGCGCCCGGCGATCGTGCGGCTTCTCAATGCGCCCACGGCTTGACCAGACAACACCAGGCAAGGTGATGCGCGTTCGGGGATGTTTGAACATGAAGCGGGCATCCGAACGCGGGGGTTCCACCCGGCTGGCTGAGTTGGCGGGATCGATCGTCACGGTGCTGGCGGTCGGCGCGGCCAGTTCGGCCCTGGCCCAAACCGCCATCCAACAGTCGCCTAACCCCACGGCGACTCCGGCGCCCGCAAAACCCAAGCCCGCGCCCAAAAAGCCCGATCCGGACGATGAATTGGTTATCCGGGCCACCCGGTCCGCCTATCAGGCCCTGCCCGGCGCGGTGGTTGGCGACATCGAGCCGGAGCTCGAGCTCAGTCCAGCCGACGTGCAGTCATACGGCGTCTCCACCGTGACGGACTTGCTGGACGAACTGGCGCCGCAAACACGCAGTGACCGCGGCCGGGGTGGCGAGAGCCCCGTCATCCTGCTGAACGGTCGTCGCATTTCCGGCTTCAACGAGATCCGCGACATCCCGGTGGAGGCCATCCTGCGGGTGGACATTCTACCGGAGGAGGTGTCGCTCAAATACGGCTACACCGCCGATCAGCGCGTGGTGAACATCGTGCTTCGGCCGCGCTTTCGCGCCCTCACCGGCGAAGCAACCGGCGGGGGCGACACCGAGGGCGGACAGGAAAGCGGCCAGGCCGAAGCCGACCTGTTCCGCGTGCGCGGCGACAACCGGATGAATTTCGACCTGAAGTATCAAGGCAGCTCGGACCTGACTGATTCGGCGCGAGGCATTATCGAGCCTTCGCCCCCGGCCCCCTACGCCATAGGCGGCAATGTCGTCTCGGTCACGCCTGGCGCCCAGATCGATCCGGCCTTCAGCGCCCTGTTCGGAGCACCGGTGACCGTGGCCGGCGTGCCGACCGTCGCCAAGCTTCGCGCCCTGGCCCTGACGGACTTTCTCACGACGGCGGGAACGGCCAACACCACCAATGTCGGAGACGACCGCACGCTGTCGCCGGCGACGCAATCCATCTCCGCCAACGGCGTAGTGAGCCGCACGCTGCCGTTCGGCCTGTCCGGCACGCTCAACGCAACCTTCGGCGCGACTAGCAGCCAGTCCCTTCAAGGCCTGCCCACGCTGGGCCTTACGGTCCCGGCGGGCGATCCGTTCACGCCGTTCGGCTCCAATGTGCAAATCGATCGATACATCACCGCCTTCGGTCCGCTGAGGCAGAACGTGACCGGCTGGACCGCGCATCTCGGCGGGACGTTGAATAGGGACGTAGGCTCCTGGCGGCTGTCGCTGACCGGCGCCTACGACCATGCGGATTCCCTGACGGAGACCAGCGGCGGCGTAAACGCCGCGCCGCTTCAAGCCCTGCTGACGGGCTTGTCGCCAACATTCAACCCATTCGCGCCGCTCTCGGCGTCATTGTTGGTCCAATCGGCGGCCAGCAAGGGTCGTTCGCTGTCGGATTCCGGCAATGTCCAGATCCTGGCGAACGGGCCTTTGCTGCCAACGCCCGCCGGCCCGCTCTACGCCAGCCTCAAGGTCGGCGACACCGAGAGCGCCTCGTTCTCGGACACGGAGCGGTTTGGGCTGACCCAGGCGCTGGACCTGGCGCGAAACGACTTCAACGCCCAGGGCAACTTCGATCTGCCGATCGCCAGCCGCCGACACAATTTCCTGCCCTGGTTCGGCGAGCTTTCGCTCAACGGCAACGTGGCCGTAGACCGGCTGTCGGATTTCGGTCTGCTGCAAACCCTTGGCTACGGCGTCAACTGGACCCCGATCACGGGGGTCAATCTGATCGTCTCGCACACCCAGGATCACCTGGCGCCCACGGTTCTGCAGCTTGACGGTCCGACTGTCCTGACGCCCGGGGTCAATCTTCTGGACTTCGCCACGGGCCAAACCGTGGATGTGACCCAGATCAGCGGCGGAAATCCCGCGCTCAAGAGCGACCGCCGAAACGTGTTCAAGGTCGGTCTGACCCTGAAGCCGATCTCGACGCAAAACCTGTCGATCACGGCGAGCTATATCGACAGCCATATCGACGACCCGATCTCCACCTTTCCCGCCGCTTCGGCTCAGATCGAAGCGGCGTTTGCCGACCGCTTCATCCGGGACGACGAAGGCGAACTGGAGGAGGTTGACGATCGCCCGGTCAACTTCGCCTGGCAGGAGCGGCGGGAAATCCGCTGGGGGGTCAATTTTACCCATCCGATCGGGCCGCAGCCTCCCCCCGCGGGCCTGCGCCGACGCATCGGCGCCAATGGCCAAGGCGGTCCCGGCGGACGGCCAGCTGGCGCCGCGCCGCGCGGAGCCGGTGGCGGTGCGACCGGCGCGGCTGCCGCGGGGACGGACGGCGCCCCCGCGCCCGATGGCGGCGGCGCGTCCACGGCGAACAGCGCCGGCGTTGGGAGCGCCGCTCCGGCCGGTCGGGCCGCCATTGGCGCGGGCGGCGGCGGCGGTGGAGGCGGAGGCCGGGGCTTCGGCGGTCGCGGATTCGGGGGCGGAGCGGCGCCGACGGGCGGTCAATTCCAGGTCGCCGTCTACCACACGATCTACTTCGCCGATCAGACGCTGGTGACAAGCGGCGGCCCGCTGTTGGACTTCCTCCACGGCGCGGCGGCGGGGACCAGCGGCGGCCAGGCGCAACAGCAAGTCGAGGCCCAGCTCGGCTATACCCTGGGCGGTTGGGGCGCACGGGCCAGCGCCAACTGGCTCAGTGGGACAACGGTTCTGGCGGGTCCGCTGTCCCCGACGGGAACCTTGAGTTTTTCCGACATCACCACGGTCAACCTTCGGCTGTTCGCCAACCTGGGCCAGATGCGCAACCTGGTCCGGCGACAACGTTGGCTGACCGGCGTGCGGGTCACCCTGTCGGCGACCAATCTGTTCGATCAACGGGTCCAGGTCCACGACGCCACCGGACAGACCCCGCTCAGCTATCAACCCGCCTATCTCAATCCGGCGGGACGCACGGTCAGCCTCAGCGTGAGGAAGCTGTTTTTCTAAAGGCCAAGCCGAACGCGCGGCCAAGGTGAAGGCCTAACCTTGCCCTAGTCGGCCTCGGGCTTGTCCTGAGGATCCCGCCGTCCGCAGCGCCGTGATATCGAGAAAAGTCGGCTGCACTGAACCATGGACTCTAGGCACAAGGCCTAGGGTGACGGGATAGTGGGGGCGACTCGGAGTTCACATTGCCCCGCCCTCCCCGCAACAAACCGCCCCGCACCGATCACCGCCGGCCGCCCCAAGGCTTGCCCGACCGCGAGACCCTGCTCGCGGCGCTGGCCGATGGGCAGGCGGATGTGGGCGATCTCGCGCAGCGGTTTGGGCTGAAGGGGGGCGAGCGGCGGGCGTTGCGGGAGATGCTCAAGGGGCTGGAGCAGGACGGCAAGCTCGGCAAGCGGGGGCGCAAGGGATTCGCTCAGGCCGGCGCCCTGCCGCCGGTGGGCGTGGCCGATGTAGTGGAGAAGGATGCGGACGGCGATTTGTATGTCCGCCTGACCAAGGCGGGGGAGGATGCGCCGCAGGTGCGCCTGGCGCCGGGCAAGGGCGATACGGGCGGGGCGCCCGGCCTGGGCGACCGGGTGCTGGTGCGGTTCGAAACCAATGAGGCGGGCGAGATCGAGGCGCGGCTGATCAAGCGGCTGGGCCAGAGCGCGCACAAGGTCCTGGGCGTGATCCGCAAATCCAAACACGAGACCCGCGTGGAGCCGGTGGACCGCAAGTCCAAGGAAAGCCTGATCTTGACGGAATCAGACGCGGCGAAGCTGAAGGACGGCGATCTGGTGCTGGCCGAGGTGGGCTCGGCGCCGCAGCGCTATGGCCCCAAGCGCGGGCGGGTGCTGGAGGTGGTGGGCCGCGAAGACCAGCCGCGCGCCGCATCCCTGATCGCCATCCACAGCCACGGCATTCCCACCGGCTTTTCACCCGCCGCCGAGGCCGAAGCCAAGGCCGCCAGGCCGCCGGAGCTGGGCAAGCGCACCGACCTGCGCCACATCCCCCTGCTGACCATCGATCCGCCCGACGCGCGCGACCACGACGACGCGGTGTACGCCGAGCCGGACACGGACCTCAGGAACCCCGGCGGCTGGATCGTGTGGGTCGCCATCGCCGATGTGTCGGCCTATGTGCGCCCTGGCTCGGCGCTGGACCGCGAGGCGCGCGACAAGGGCAATTCGGTCTATTTCCCCGACCGCGTCGAGCCCATGCTGCCCGAGGCCCTGTCGGCGGGCCTGTGCAGCCTGCGCGAAGGCGAAAACCGCGCGTGCCTGGCGGTGCGCATGGTGTTCGATGCGCGTGGGAAAAAGACCGGCCACCAGTTCGTCCGCGGCCTGATGCGCTCGGCCGCCAAGCTGTCCTATGAACAGGCGCAGAACGCGATCGACGGACTGCCCGACGACGCGACCGGACCTCTGCTGGAAAGCGTGCTCAAACCCCTGTGGGCCGCCTACGCCACGATGAAGATCGGCCGCGAGGCGCGCCAGCCGTTGGCCATTGAAAGCCTGGAACGTCGCATCGTGCTGGACGAGGACGGCAAGGTGGTCTCGATCACGCCGCGCGCCTCACTGGAGGCGCACAAGCTGATCGAGGAGATGATGATTCAGGCCAATGTCTGCGCCGCCCAGACCCTGGAGCAGCGCGGCTCGCCCTTGATCTACCGGGTGCACGACGCGCCCAGCCAGGAGAAGCTGCGGTCCCTCGCCGAGTTTCTGGGCACGATCGGCGTCGCCTGGACCAAGGGCGAGGCGGCGCGCACCGACCGATTCAATCGTCTTTTGGCGGACACGCGCGAGGGGCCGCACGCCGATATCGTCAATGAGGTGGTCCTGCGCACCCAGATGCAGGCGCATTACAACACCGAAAACATCGGCCACTTCGGCCTGAACCTGGACCGCTACGCCCACTTCACCTCGCCTATCCGCCGCTACGCCGA